>JAEEGL017289163.1_pt1 | contig 11062 bp, 10 predicted proteins | sample 9134231 | NCBI WGS metagenome assembly JAEEGL01 (sample SAMN16246548, study PRJNA631951) | gut metagenome | biome: gut microbiome; feature: rumen; material: fiber-attached | host: Bos | place: Iran: Karaj | collected 2018-10
ATAGGAAGATTAAATACTATTTCATTTATTTTTTTAATATTTAATTTATTATAATAGTTTTCTATATTTGTAATTTCGGTTTCTACTGATGATTTCATAGCTATAAAGTATCCATTTACCTTGACTAGTGGAACCCCATATTCTAACAAATGTTTTAATGGAGCTACAGCCCTTGCTGTTACAATATCAAATACTTCTCTATTATCTTTGGCATATTCTTCTACTCTAACATTTAATACATTTACATTATCTAAATTTAATTTTTCTTTTACTAAATTTAAAAATTTACATTTTTTTCCATTTGACTCTATTAGTGTTAATTTTGAATCTTGAAAAAATATAGCAAGAACAAGCCCTGGAAAGCCTGCGCCAGATCCCAAATCACAGACATTTTTACTATCGATATTTATTGTTTTACAGATAGTTAAACTGTCATAAAAATGTTTTAAGTAAACATCTTTTTTGTCTATTATTCTAGTTAAATTATACTTAGTATTTTCTTCTTTTAATATTTCGTAGTATTCTTCTAATTTAGATAATTTATTATCATCTATATTTATACCAAGTAATTTTACTTCATTTATAAATTCTTCTCTATGCATTATAATACTTCCTTAAATATACTAATAATATTGATATATCTGATGGATTTACCCCGCTTATACGGATAGCTTGGCCAATATTTAATGGTCTTACTTCTTTTAGTTTTTGTCTTGCTTCACTAGCTAGATTAGGAACATTATCATAATCTAGATCTATTGGTATTTGTTTTTCCTCATTTTTAAGCATTTTTAGAGCTTCTCTTTCTACTTTCTTTATATATCCTTCATATTTTACTTGTATTTCAACTTCTTCAACAACATCTTCTGGATAATTTAAGTCTAAATTATATTTTTCTATTATTTCGGATAGTTTAGCAAGTGGATTTTTTAAATAATCATATACTGTCATTGTCTCTCTATTTTTTTCTTTATCCACTGTTACTTTTATTTCTTTTATTTCTTCTATTAATGTATTAATATTATTCTTTTTTTCGATAAATCTATTATATTTATCGCCAGTAATTAATCCTACTTTATGACCATATTCTCTTAATCTTAGATCTGAGTTATCATGTCTTAAAAGAAGACGATATTCTGCTCTTGATGTTAACATACGATATGGTTCTTTTGTTCCTTTGGTTACTAAATCATCTATTAATACACCAATATAAGCTTCATTCCTTTTTAAAATTAAAGGTTCTTTGCCTTCTAGTTTTAGTGAAGCATTAATACCTGCCATTAGACCTTGACAAGCGGCTTCTTCATAACCACTAGTTCCATTTATTTGGCCAGCAGTGAATAAGTTATTTAAGACTTTTGTCTCCAAACTTGGTTTTACCTGTGTTGGATAAATAGCATCATATTCTATAGCATAAGCGTATCTTAATATTTTAGCATTCTCAAGACCTGGCAAACTATGAACCATTTTTTCTTGAACATCTTTTGGCATGCTAGTAGAAAAGCCTTGAACATAGATATCATCATAATATAGACTTTCTGGTTCTAGAAATAACTGATGCTTCTCTTTATCACTAAATCTTACCATTTTATCTTCAATTGAAGGACAATATCTAGGGCCTACTCCTGTTATATCATCTAATCCACCATACATACTTGATTTATTTAAATTTTCATTTATTATTTTTTTTGTTTCATCTGTCGTATATATTAAATAACAAGGTTCTTGCTTGTTTACATCATATACTGGTTTATTCGTATGTGAAAAAGTATAATATTCTTTATCACCATCTTCTCTTCTAGCTTTAGAAAAATCGATACTACTTCTTTCTATTCTTGGTGGAGTACCTGTTTTTAATCTTAAAATATTAAAACCATATTTTTTTAGATTATCAGATAAATGCATAGATGGTTTTTCATCATGTGGTCCACTTCTTGTTCTAGTATTACCTATTAAGATATCGGATTTTAAATATGTTCCTGTCGTTAGTATAACAATATTACTTGTAATGTTTTTACCATCTTCCAAGACGACACCATAAACGGTATTATCTTTAACAATAAGATTCTCAACCATACCTTCTTGTAAATGCAGATTTTTTTCGTTTCTTAATACTTTTAGCATTTCTCTTGGGTAAGTTACTTTATCAGCTTGAGCACGAAGGGATTTAACTGCAGGTCCTTTGGCATAATTTAACATTTTCATTTGAATTAATGTCTTATCAGCTACTTCCCCCATTACACCGCCTAAAGCATCTATTTCTCTAACAATAATGCCTTTAGCAGATCCACCTATTGATGGATTACAAGGCATAGTGGCAACATTATTAATATTTCCTGTGATTAAAAGAGTTTTATGACCTTTTCTGGCACAGGAAATAGCAGCTTCACACCCAGCGTGTCCACCACCTACTACTACTACTTCATAGTTCATATTTTTCACCTACTTTCCAAGACAAAATCGACTAAACAATTCATCTAGTAATTCGTCAGTATACGTTTCTCCTATTACTTCGCCTAGACTATTCCAAGCATCTTTTAAACTAAATTCTACTATATCTATAGGACTACCATCTTCAACTTCTTTAATGGCTTCTTCAATACTTTTTAAAGCTTTATGAAGAAGAGAAATACTCCTAGCATTTGATAAATATGTCATATCATTTGAATTTATTTCACCAATATTGAATAATCTTTTAATTTCATCCTTTATTTTATTTATACCTGTATTTTCTTTTACAGATATTTCTATATAATCATCAAGTAATGATTTATCTAATTTATTTTCTAGATCTATTTTATTTACCACTACTATTTTCTTTTTATTTTCTAATTTACTTAATAATTCTTTTTCTTCTTCAGATAATTCTTCATTATTATTTAGAATAAAAATAACTAAATCAGAAGTGTCAATTATCTTTAAACTTTTTTCTACGCCTATCTTTTCTACTACGTCATTAGCCTCTCTAATACCAGCAGTATCTATTATATTTAACATAATACCGTCTAATATTAAAGAACCTTCTACTATGTCTCTTGTAGTGCCGGGAATATCAGTAACTATTGCTTTTTCTTCTTCAAGAAGAGAATTTAAGAGACTACTTTTACCAACATTTGGCTTACCTATTATGCCTACTTTTATGCCTTCTTTGACAACTTTACTATCTTCAGATTTTTTTATTATGTCTGTTAACTTTTCTTTAAAATTATTTATACTAGGAAGGATTTTATCATTGGTTAATACTTCAATGTCTTCATATTCTGGATAATCGATATTGACTTCAATATTACTTATGATACTAACTAGTTCACTACGTAGTTCTTTAATAAGATTAGATGTTTCCCCAGTTAAAGTATTTATGGATATTTTTCTTGCTTTATCTGTTTTTGATGATATTAAGTCCATTGTTGCTTCAGCTTCAAGAAGATCTATTCTACCATTTAAGAAAGCTCTTTTAGTAAATTCACCTGGTTCAGCTAATCTAGCACCATTTTCTAATAGTAATTCTAATACTTTGTTAGTGGTGGCTACACCACCATGGCAATTTATTTCGACAACATCTTCTTTAGTAAAAGTTTTTGGTTCTTTCATAACACTTACTAATACTTCATCTATTTTTTCACTACCATTTTTAATAAAGCCATAATGGATAGTATGTGATTCTACATTAGTTAAATCTTTAGAAAATACTTTACTTGCTATTTCTAATGCTTCTTCACCACTTAATCTTATTATGGATATAGCCCCTACCCCAGTAGTAGTGGATATTGCCGCTATTGTATCATTCATAATCCATTCCTTCTTTCCCGGAAATATTTTATCATAATATATAAAAAAAAGAAAGAGTTACTTTTCTTCCTTTAATTTAATTACTACTTTACGATTTGGTTCTTCACCAATTGATTCAGTATATACATATTTATCATCTGCTAATACGGAATGAACAATTCTTCTTTCATAAGAATTCATACTATCCATAGTAACTTCAGTTTTAGTCTTATATGCTTCTCTAGCTAGTTTTTTAGCCAAATATTCAATACTTTTAATTCTTTTTTCTTTATAGTTACCAACATCAATTACGATTGATAATGGACTAGATAATTTAGAATTAATCATTTGTCTTATAAGTAGTTGAAGAGCCGCTACATTCTTACCATTCTTCCCTATTAATATAGAATTATTATCAGAGAATATTGTTATAGAAATAGTATTTTCTCTTCTTCTTACTTCTAGATTGCTTTCAACATTCATTTTCTTAGTTATTTCACTTATTAATTCTTTAATATATGAGATAACTTCATTTATATTTAATACTTCAACTTTTACATTTTTCTTTAATAAACTTGATTTTTCTTCAACATTATTAATTATTAGATCTTCTTCAGTTACTTTTAAATCTTGTAATGCTAGTTCAATAGCCTGCTCCTTTGTTTTTCCTTCATAATAATACTTATTCATTACTTCTTAGCCTTCTTTCTTTCTACGATTAAGTTTTGAACAACCGTAAATAGTGATGATGTTATCCAGTATAAGCCTAAGGCTACTGGTAAACTAAATGCCGCTACTACGATCATTCCAAGCATTAAATATAGTGTCCCTTTCATCTTTGATTGCATTGCTGTTTGGTCTTTTAATGTTTTTCTGAATGAAAAATATGAAGATCCTAATATTAATAACATGAATAATACATAGGCATACCAATGTGATGATAATATTCCACTAGACATTGTTCTACCCATATCTAAACCTAAAAATCTGTTTTCAAATATTACTGGTGTTCTATTAATTGCTTCTAAGAATGCAAACAATAAAGGTATTTGAATAAATGATAGTAGACAACTTGATAATGGATTTATTTTATTTTTTTGGTAGATCATCATCATTTCTTGGGCTCTAGCTTTTTGATCTTCTTCGCTATTCTTATCTTTATATTTCTTTTCTAATTTTTCTAGTTGTGGTTGTACTTGCTTTAATTTTTCAGATTGCTGTGCTGTCTTTTTAGTAAATGGAGCCAATATTAACCTAATTGCTAAACATGATAATATGATAGCAAAGCCATTAGCAAGTCCTTTACTAAAATTAATTTTTTCTAGTAGTACACCAATGTTTATAATAACCCAAGCAAGTGGTTTAACAAATATTGTTGTCCATAAACCTTCATATTCACTAAATGGCTTAAAGTTTTCACATTTAGGAAGTTTAGATATTTTTACATTATGTTCTTCATAAATACTAATTACGTTTTTATCAGTTGGTCTACATAATATATTAGCAGTTAATGCCTTTCCTGTTTCTTCGTATTTAACAGCTTTTTTATTTTCATCTGTTAGTGTTTTAGTACATCCAGTTAACATAGCTAAACTAAAAATTAATAATAATATTTTTGTAAATTTCTTGTTTTTCAAGCTAATCACCTATTTTTTCTATTAGATTTATTAATTCTGTTTCTATTTCTTTATATGTTAAATCTAATATTCCTTTCCTAATAATTATAACATAGTCATAACCATTATGCACGCATTTTTTATTAATGTCGATAATGTTTTTTACCCTTCTTTTTATTTTGTTTCTAACATTAGCCTTCCCTATTTTTTTAGGAACGGTTATACCATATCTATTACTATCATTATTTTTACGATAATAGATACTAAAACAGTTGTTTTTTACATTGTTATTTAAATTAATTATCTCAGTAAATTCACGAGATAATCTTATTATTTCGTTTTTTTTCATACTTTAAATTTTGATAAAAAGAAAAAAAGAAAACAAAATTATGCACATAATTTTTTTCTTTTTTTAGCTCTTCTTTTATTTAAAACATTACCTTTAACTCTTGCAAAGAAACCATGCTTTTTAGCTTTTTTTCTATTATTAGGTTGATAAGTTCTTTTCATAATATAATACACCTCCAAGTCAAATGCTATTTTATTATATAGGTTTATTTCAATTATGTCAAGAAGTTTAGAGTATTTTTAAAATAAACTATTTGTCATATTTCTTATGTTCTTCTATTTCACAAATAAATTTATCTATTTTTAATTCTACACTAGAAAATCTTTTTAATATTTCCATAACGACATTATTATAATCTTTTAATGTTACTATTGTATCTTTATTCTTTATTTCATCTGTACTTTCATTAATGACTGCGATTATTTTATTAATCATTTGCTGTCTAGTCGCTTTATCTATTAGTTTATTACTTACTATTTTATTATGTATATCTGCTATATAAGAGGTTACTGGTTGAAGATTATATATACTTGTATCTTCAATTACTTTTTCACTCTTTATTATTTCAATACTTCTAGATAACTGTTCTAAGACATTTATTTCATCAGCATTCTCTACTTCATATTTATCTAAATATGCATATTTTTGTAGTTCTTCTAGCAAACTATTTATTTCTGTTCTAAAATCTAGTTCTATTTTTTCATAGTCTTCTTTTAACAGTCTTTCTTCATCTTTAAATATTTCTTCTATTAAAATAATATATTTATTTGCTATATTATTAAAAGTATTTGTAATTTTTTCTTTATAGGAACCATTTGATAACTTTGATATTACATATTTTATTTTACTTATATCACTTTTAATAGAATCTTCTTTAGGTACTTCTTCTTTTGTAGTATTTTTTAAGGCATCTAGCATTTCTTTAAATGGTTTTTCTTTTTCATAAAGTTTAAATACTTGATCATATAATTTTGATATATTTAGTTTTAATTCCATTTCATAATCTATATTAACAGTTAATACTGGATCATCTATTTTTTCTATTTCAGCACTAGCTTTAGATATATATGTATTAATATATTCTTTTAATTCATTAACAAATTTATCTCTTTTGTTATCATCTAACTCATTTGCTAAATATATTATATTTTTAATCATATCTTCAGTAGAATTATTTTCTTCAGTTAATTTATCAGGTTTTAATTCTAATAATTTTAAATATTTTTTTGAATTAAATAGAAAATTAACAGCTTTTTCTTTCAGAGTTAAACCATTTAATATAGACTCTAATTTTCCTAATAAAATTGGTTTTAAATATTTAATGTTTCTTGTTTCAATAGTACCGAAGGCTTCTCTTTCATCATCAAATTTTGGTTTTAATTCTTCTTTGTCTTTTTCGTATTCTTTAAGTAAGTCATTTACTTTATCTATTATTTCTTTATTATTTACAATATTATTAACAATAGCCATTATTTTATTTACTACTTCATTTATTTCTTCATCATTTGTTAAACTAATTTGATTGTTTTCAGACACTTCTTCTTCTTTTTTGGCAGCAGGTGTAGGTATTGGCTCTTTTGGTGTTTCTTTTTGTCTTTCTAATTCAGATTCTTCAACAAAATTTACATGCATTCCTAATAATTTAGATTTAATCATCATTTGTTCAAGTATAGTTAATTTTGGCCCTATTAAAGTAATACATAGATTTTTATATTGATTTTTAGGTTTAAACGCATTTGAAATATCATTTAATTCTTTATAATCTGTAAACTTGATGTTAATATTTTTTAAGGATTTACTGGCATGAAATAATCCATAACAAGCATCATATAATCCACCATATATTGTTATTCCTACTGATGTAATGAGGAACGTTATTTCTTCTAATGAAGAACAGTATTCAAACACATTATAACCTATTTCTGTTACTCCTTCTGGTATGTTTATTTCTTTTAAGGATTCACAGTGACTAAATGCTTCTAAACCTATTTCTGTTACTCCTTCTGGTATGTTTATTTCTTTTAAGGGTTTACAGCCTTGAAATGCATAGAAACCTATTTTTCTTAATGTACTCGGTAAGGTTACTTCTTCTAATGAATGGCAGTCGTGAAACGCACTCGCTCCTATTTTTGTTACTCCTTCTGGTATGTTTATTTCTTTTAAGGATTTACATTCTGTAAATGCATCTAAACCTATTTCTGTTAATGTACTCGGTAACGTTACTTCTTCTAATGAAAGGCAGCCGTTAAACGCGTATTCATTTATTTCGGTTACTCCTTCTGGTATGTTTATTTTTTTTAAGGATTTACAGCCTTTAAATGCATATGAACCTATTTTTCTTAATGTACTCGGTAAGGTTACTTCTTCTAATGAAGGGCAGTTGTTAAACGAGTCATTACCTATTTCTGTTACTCCTTCTGGTATGTTTATTTTTTTTAAGGCTTTACAGTTAGAAAATGCACATGATTCTATTTTGGTTACTCCTTCTGGTATGATTATTGATGTTATATTTTTATTATAAACTCCTTTTAATACTCCATTTTCTATTAGACAATTGTTTTGATTCATATTATTTTGATCCATATTATGATACCTCCTTATAGTCATAACTATCTATATTAATAATATCTTAAAAACGTGTTATTGTAAATAAAATTATTATTCTTTTACACTTTAGAGTTAATAAAAGTTTAAAAAATAGTCTTTCTTTTTTCTACTTTTTTTGATACAATTGTATTTAAGGAAAATAAGGTGACAGTAGATGGGAAAAATAATTGCAATCGTAAACCAAAAAGGTGGAGTAGGTAAGACTACTACCAGTATAAATTTATCTGCTTCTTTAGGCGTTTTAGATAAAAAAGTATTATTAATTGATTTGGATCCACAGGGTAATGCCACTACTGGTGTTGGTGTTAATAAAGGTGATATAGGAAGTAGTATATACGAAGTATTAACTAAGAAAGCTTCTATTACTGACAGTATTATTAAAACAAAGAGTAAAAATTTATTTTTAGTGCCAGCTTATCTTAATTTAGCTGGTGTGGATATGGAACTTATTGAACTTGAAAGAAGAGCAAGAGATACTGGTGAAAAATTTAATAGGGTTACTAGATTAAAGGAAGAACTAGATAAAGTAAAAGATAATTACGATTTTATATTTATTGATTGTCCACCTAGTCTTGGTATTCTTACTACTAATGCTTTGGCTTCCGCTAACTCTGTTTTAATTCCAGTACAATGTGAATACTTTGCATTAGAAGGTATTATGCAGCTTATTAATACAATAATGCTTGCTCAAAGAAAAGTTAATCCTAATTTAGATATAGAAGGAGTACTTCTTACAATGTTTTCTAACACTAATCTAGGCATTGAAGTAATTGAAAGTATTAAAGGATTCTTTAAAGAAAGAGTATATGATACAATTATTCCTAGACTTGTTAGATTAGCTGAAGCTCCTTCACATGGTAAACCAATATTAGAATATGAGCCTAGAAACAAAGGTACAATTGCCTATCTCAATTTAGCTAAGGAGGTTATAGAGAGAAATGGAACAAAAGAAGAAAGCGTTGGGTAAAGGATTAGAAGAATTATTTTCATCTGAAGTATTAGATTTTCAAACATTTGAAGATAATATTATGGAAACGGCTACGGAAAATGATATTAAAGAGATTCCGGTAGCGGATATTAGACCAAATCCTTATCAGCCAAGAAAAGCTTTTAATGAAGAAGCTTTAAATGAACTTGCTGAATCTATTAAAAACTACGGAGTATTTCAACCAATTATTGTTAAGAAAAGCATTAAAGGTTACGATTTAATAGCAGGAGAGCGAAGACTTAGAGCTAGTAAAATAGCTGGTTTAACTAAGATACCCGCTATTATAAAGGAGTTTACTGATGAAGAAATGCGCGAAATTGCTCTTCTTGAAAACATTCAAAGAGAAAATTTAACCGCTATTGAACTTGCTTGGGCTTATAAAGGTATTATTGATAATTTAGATATTAGACAAGAAGATTTAGCAGATAGAATAGGTAAGAGTAGAAGTCATGTTACTAATATCTTAGGACTACTTAATTTACCTGATAGCGTTCAAAAAATGATATTAAATGGCGATTTATCTATGGGACATGCTAGAGTACTTAGTAAAATGAGTGATAATGATGAAATAAATGACTTGGCTAAAAAAATTGTTAATGAAAATATGAGTGTTCATCAAGTTGAAGAGATGAGCAAAAAAGAAGAAGTTAAAAAAAGAGTTCCAATTACTAGAAGAAAATCTGTTTCTGATTACTCACATGTTGAAGAACAGATGCGTGAAATTCTTGGTACTAAAGTTAAAATTGATGATAAAAAAATTAATATTTTCTTTGAAAATGTTAATGATTTAAATAGATTATTAGAGATTATGAATATTAAAATAAAGTAAGCAAAAAATTGTTTACTTTTTATTTATAATTACCTTGTAGTTAACTATTATATTTTTAATAGTTAATTTTTTTATTACTTAAAATTTATTTATAAACCAGTTTTGCGTTCGTGGTATTATTGGTATGCTGAAACAAAATTAAAGGTTAACCAATTGAAGTTCAGTAGTTTTTAGTTAACACTCTAGAAGAATTTTAATTAGCTTTAAATCCATATTATTTAAAGTTAGAGGCAGTTTATGATATTCTTGTAGGGAAAAAACGGAAAGGTAGGGTGTTACTATGCAGGGAAGAGTTAAATGGTTCAATAACGAAAAAGGATATGGTTTTATTGATCATGCAGATGGTGGAGAAGACATTTTTGTACACTATTCTGCGATTAAACAGGAAGGTTATAAGACGTTATCCGAAGGACAACAAGTACAATTTGATCTAATTGAAACTCCAAAAGGTTTACAAGCAACTAATGTTTGTGCAGAAGTAAAAGTCAAAATATAGTTAAATAAGGCATCTAGATTTTTTAATGCCTTATTTTTTATGAGGTTTTTATGAAGTATATTAAAAATTTGTTTTTATCTGTTAAAGAAATGTTATTAATACTTGGTATTCAGTATTTTTTTCTTATTATAACTATTTTAATATTTGGAACTAATAAAAGTATTATAATTGGTACTATTATAGTAATGATAATTGAATTAATATACATTATTTTAAGAGGTAAAAACATTAAATTTAATTTTAAAATATTTTATTTTCCATATATACTACTTGGTATATCAATATCTATCGTTTATAACATGATTATGTTTAAAATACATGGAAATAACGAAGTTACAAATATTCCTATTATTATAAATATATTATGTTCAGGTATTATTGGTCCAATATTTGAAGAAATATTATTTAG
>JAEEGL010586082.1_pt1 | contig 11061 bp, 12 predicted proteins | sample 9134231 | NCBI WGS metagenome assembly JAEEGL01 (sample SAMN16246548, study PRJNA631951) | gut metagenome | biome: gut microbiome; feature: rumen; material: fiber-attached | host: Bos | place: Iran: Karaj | collected 2018-10
CCATCCCCATGACCATGTTCTGCTACATGTTCATCGTGGAGAACCAGTACTACTTATACGGGATCACCGAACCCTACCTGGTCGGGGAAACAAGTAAAAAGCTGCTGGCAGATCTTTTATCCGACGTAAAGTACACTGCAGAAGGTTCTGATGGCTCAGCTACCAAGGCTGATGCAACCACAGACAGCAGCAAGGATGCAAAAGAAACTACGGAAGCTGCAAGCGCTTCATCCGAAAAGACTGACACATCTTCCACAGAAAAGACCACCGCTGCAGCTGACAATACTGCCACAGAGCCCGCCAAGGCAGAAGCAGAAAAGCCTGCTCATCCGCCAAAATCCGAGATTGAAGGCAAGATCTTCACGCAGCATGCAAAGCTTAAACTCACTGGCGAAGTAAATGGCGAGACCAAGACCTTCGAGAGCGAGGAAGACTTCCCTGTGATGCTGGTCACAAGTGATATGGTTGCAAACTACGACGAAGCAACAGGTGTAAGCACCTGCGTAATAGATATGGAAGGCATACCCACCAATTTCACCTTTACCTACTCCTATAATTCCAAGGGAAATATTGTTTATGTAACTGCTCCATTTTCTTATACAACAGCGCAGTACACCGCTTCAGGTGTTATGAGCGGAACGCGCCAGTAAAGGAGGAACTATGAAAGGACGACAGACGATCAAGATAAACAAGACCATGACTCCCGATGATGTTTTACACTTCATGGAAGCACATTGGGATAAAGAGAATATGTCAGTATTTGGAACCACCAAAAAGAGCAACGGTGATCTTGAATATGTGGTTCTTCCCGCTACCGAGAACTGGGATATAATAATATACCCCAAGGCCGCCGGAGGCCTGTTTAACAAGGACAACAAACTGGTGCTCAGCGCAGCAAGAGCAACCCATGCCATCGATCCGTCCAAGGTAGACTACACCAAATACTTCAAGAGGCACAAAGATACCTTCGACAAGATCAAGGATTCTAAACAGGCCATAGACCTCAACGCCGAAATGATGGGCCCATGCGAAGATGCGCTTCAGGAATACACAGGCTTCATGACAAAGCTCCTTGGGGAAAACGGATATCTATAAATGTTATAACCTCTACTGCCGGTCTGCAGTCCTTAGCTTGTAAGGATTAAAGCCCATAAGCCACTACACCTGCGACTGCAGACAGGCAGATCAACATGATAGGATTTATTCCTTGTTTCCTGATCTTCCCGGAGCCCCAATATACAAGGGCAATAAGGCAGGTCAATACTATTGTCAGTACATCAGGACTAGCGCCAAAAACTAATCCGCAGTTCTTTAAGATCATGCCAAGTCCTGTCACCATGATGATCCCAATGATACAGGTCTTAAGTCCCACCAGTGCAGCTTCAACATATTTGTTCTGCAGGAACCTTTTCATGACAACCATGATGAGCAGAATGATGAAAAAAGCCGGCAGCACTACTGCTGTCGTAGCTATAGCTGCGCCTAACAGCCCACCTTTTTCGCTGCCGACGTAGGTTGCCATGTTTACCATGATCGGTCCGGGAGTACTTTCACTTATGGCAATAATGTAGGTTATCATTTCTTCATCGAGCCAGCCGTGTGCCAGAACCACGTCCCTGATAAGAGGTATGGCTGCATACGCTCCGCCAAAAGAAAAGAATCCAACCTCCAGGAAGCCTATAAGAAGATCAAGATAAATCATCCCTTTGAAGCCTCCTCTTCCATTTTATTTCTGACGGCAAATACAGCCAGTCCTATAACCGCGAACACAAGCATCAGCACCATTGAAGAAATATTCAGCGCAAACAGATTTATCATCATCATTGAAACCGCTGCAAGGCTGACCATTGCAATCTGCATCGGTGCTTTTTTCATTTTCTTAAGCATTTTCAGTGCCGCGTCAAAAATAAGAATTCCCACAGCAATTTTGATCCCTCTGAAGGCATTAGCCACGAACGCTATCTCCAGAAAGCGATTCAGAAACTGCGATATCAGATATATGATTGTAAACGGCGGAATCACCATCCCCAGGGTTGATATGATCGCTCCCGGAAGTTTCCCCTTTTTGTACCCCACATAAGTTGAACAGTTAATTGCTATAGGGCCGGGCGTAGACTCGGCTATTACTACAACCGTCATCATCTCATCGTGTGTTATCCATTTTTTCTTCTCTACACAAATATTCTCGATGAGGGGAATCATTGCGTAGCCTCCACCAAATGTAAAGGTCCCCACCTTGGCAAAGGTTAAAAATAAATCCAATAAAACAGGCAACTTACTCATTCCTGCACTTCAGTTCCTTTCGGCATGTTCATGTCCATTCTTTTTCCCTGCAGATATAGTCCCAGCTGCAGTCTCCGCAGATCTTGCTGCGAATACCTGCATCTATTATCTTATCCCTGACAAGTCCTATGAATTCGGCAAAAGAGATCTCGGCCCCATCGACAAGTCCGCACTCTTTTATCACCTCTGTGTCGTACCTTAGGACCTTGTCCTGAGTGGTGCACACTCCGCCCTCATTATTGGGGCAGTTTTTGCAGACAATATCCGTTTTGGCCCTCAGCACCACCTTCTGTGAAGGATCCGCCTCAAGCTCTTTTATCACACGCCCCATGTGGTCTGTAAAATCAGCACTATAGCCCTTGCCCTCATAAAACTGAAAGCACATTCCGTGATGAGGCCTTAAACACTTCTCAAATTCTTCCATTTCCCATTTCTGCCTTTACCCTTTTTGCAGGATCGTAGCTCATATTAAATCGCTTGCCGTCAGCCCTGCTGCCGTCGGCATTCCTTACAGCTGCGTACAGGACCGGCGTTCCCATCATCCCTGTAGCCTGGAATTTGTCATCAGTCCCTGCAATTACTTTAGCTGCCGTTTCGATCCCCTCATCTATTATAGTCGGATCAAAAATCTCGTGTCCGCCGTACATAATGTCAAATTCCTCCTGCAGCTCTTTTAACCGCAAAAGGCTCTTCATATAAGTTATGACAGACAGCGAATTCGGGAATTCCAACAAGGTGTTGCTGTTGCAAACATCCCCGGAATAAGCAATCCTTGTCTTGTGATCAATGAGAACAATCGTACCGGCCGTATGCCCTCCGGCTTCCACAACCTCAATTATCCTGTCCCCCAGATCAAACTCATCTTTATCGTATAAAGGATAGATCCTGATCGGATCCCAGTCCTTGAAATTGTGGTCCAAAACCATATGCTCGCGCATTTCTTCCGGCGCCATGCTCCTTGCCATTTCGAAACACTCCTCTTTTCTGGGTCCGAGCAAAGTCTGAAAGTAAGCTATGTCTTTATGGTGAATATAACAATGATCAAAGTGGAAATTCCCGCCGATATGGTCGGGGTGAGCATGGGTGTTGACAAGCTTGATCGGCTTTGAGGTCAAGGTTTCGCAGTATTCCTTAAGGTCTCCGATCCCCATGATTGAATCTATCAGCAGTGCGTAGTCTTTGCCCTCAACAAGATAGCAGATTGCAGGCGTATGCTCCACATTCTTTATCATCCAGCTTTTTTCAGCAATCTCTTCTGAAAAGAAATATGAAATACTCTCCACAGTAGTCCCCTCCGTACGCATATCGATTCACCGCCGCAGCTTTATTCATCCTATGTTCAAGTTTAACTTGTTTGAGCGCATTAAAAAAGCCTCTTCTAAAAAAAGATTCATGTTCTATAGCTTCCGGTTTTCAAACCCGATAAATCTTATCACTTAGAAATCTTGAAAATATTGTTAGCATATGCTAACTTCTTTTTCGTAAGCATTTTCAAAAACCACATTAAATTCCAGAAAGGATGAGTAAAGTATGAGTAAAGTTAAAGTTGTTTATTGGAGTGGAAGTGGAAATACACAGGCCATGGCAGACGCCGTTGCAAGTGGCATCAAAAGCGTCGGCGGAGAAGCTGAGGTAGTGACATTTAATTCCATCAGCCCATCAGATGCTGCAGGTGAATCAGTAATCGCCTTTGGCTGTCCTGCAATGGGCGCAGAAGTTCTTGAAGAAGGGACTGTTGAGCCATTCATGGCTGATTATGAGACCAAGTGCAGCGGTAAGAAGGTTGCTCTTTTTGGTTCCTACGGTTGGGGAGACGGCCAGTGGATGAGAGACTGGCAGGACAGAATGGTTGCAGCCGGCGCAACAATCATCGGCGGAGAAGGCGTAATTGCCAACAGCGCTCCGGATGATGATGCCATTTCTCAGTGTGAGGATCTCGGCAGACAGCTTGCGCAGGCTTAAATATGTTTAATAAATGGACATGCCCTGTGATGGGGCATGTCCACTTTATCTACAAATCTCTTTCTGTATCTCTCTTTAGATTTGTCATGCTATGGAGCCCTAAGGCTATTGTAGAGCCATTGTGTAACATGGCGCCGGTTGCCGGGGCTATGGTTCCCAGAAGTCCAAGGCCGATAAGTCCTAAGTTAAATCCAACAACAAACCTGTAGTTAAAATGAATCCTCTTCATAAGAAGAGTGCTAAGTTCCTTCAAAGTGACGAGCTTATACAGATCGTCCTCTGATATCATCACGTCAGCGATCTGGCGGGCGAGCTGAGCACCTTCACTTATTGCAATTCCGCAGTCGGCTTCTGAGAGCGCAGGTGAATCATTTATGCCGTCACCGATCATTACAACTTTATGGCCCTTTGCCTTCTCCTGCTGGACAAATCCTGCCTTGTCCTCCGGAAGGACCTCTGCGTAATATGAATCAACACCGACCTTTTTCGCAACTCTTTTGGCGATATGCTTGGAATCGCCGGTCATCATGACTATGTTGGAAAAGCCCACATCACGGAGCTTTTTGACCACATCCAACGCCTCCGGCCGTAAAGGATCAACCAAAAGTATGACTGCTGCGAGTCTGCCGCCTATAGCAAGGAACAGTCTGGAATACTGCTTGGAAATACCATCCAGCTTATCCTGCTCGCCCTCCGGGACAATGCACTTTTCATCTTCCATTACAAAGTGCCAGCTTCCGATCACAACCTTCTGGCCATCTATATCAGAAGCAATACCGTGCGCCACGACATATTCCACCTTGCTGTGCATTTCATTGTGCTCAAGTCCTCTTTCAGCTGCTTCTGCAACTACAGCATTGGCAATTGAGTGGGGGTAATGTTCCTCAAGGCAGGCTGCTATACGAAGCATCTCATCCTTGTCATTTCCCGAAAATGCAATAACGTCCACAACCTTGGGTGTAGCCATAGTAAGAGTTCCTGTCTTGTCAAAAACTATGGTATCCGCATCTGCAATGGCTTCCAGGAATTTTCCGCCTTTTACTGTAAGATGGTTGTCCTGACACTCGCGCATGGCAGACAGCACCGTCACAGGCATTGAAAGCTTTAATGCGCAGGAAAAATCCACCATCAGCACCGACAGTGCCTTTGTCACATTTCTTGTTATCAGATAAGCCAGAATAGTTCCTCCGAGAGTATAGGGAACCAGTCTGTCTGCCAGATGTTCTGCCCTTGACTCTACTCCGGACTTAAGGCTCTCTGACTCTTCGATCATCTTGATGATCTTTTCGTATCTTGTAGCACCGGATGCTTTCTCAACCTTAAGGACTATATCACCTTCTTCTATTACGGTTCCGGCATAGACATAGGCCCCTTCCTTCTTCTCAACAGGGATTCCTTCACCTGTAAGTGTTGCCTGATTTACCAGTGCTTCTCCTGACACAACAGTTCCATCCAGGGGGATCACACTTCCAACCCTCACAGATATCTGGTCTCCGGGAACAATCTGGCTTATGGGCACCAGTACCTCAATGCCATCTTTTTTAAGCCAGACTTTATCTGACTTAAGGGCCATACTCCTGGCAAGATCATCCACAGACTTCTTGTGGGTCCACTCTTCAAGCAGATCTCCGACGCCCAACAGGAACATGACTGACGAAGCAGTCTTATAATCTCCGGTTAAAAGAGAAACTGTTATAGCTGTAGCATCCAGGACTGAAACCTCAAGCTTTCTGTGCTTAAAGAGACTGACAAGCCCCCTGTATATGAATTTGATAGCCATGATCCAGGCCTTTATTCTTCTGATGGGTGATGGCAAAAAGAGCCTGCATCCATAATGAAGGATTACCTTGCCGATAAGCTTCTCCTTGTATGAAGCCATAAGTTCTCTTCCGGTATTCTCCGGAACAAGCGCCTTGACATCCTCAGAGGTGGCATCAAAGCTGCAAATTTTTGAAAGCAGCTCTTTTCTGTCGCCTTTATAGACAACTACAGCATCGGCACTTCTCTCATAGACGGTCGCTTTTTCCACACCATCAAGAGAAAGCAGATAGTATTGTAATCTATCTGCTTCTTCAAAAGAAAAACGTCTTTTGGGCATGGAAAAGCGGATACGTCCACTTATCTCATGTTTAATGACAATTTTCATATTTGATTATTCCTCAACTACCGCTTCGTCTTCCTTTGCCTTGCGCTCAGCGTTGATCTCTTTTGCCTCAGCAAGAATGTCGTCACAGTTCTCCTGAACCTTGTTAGCTGTATCCATTACACAGTCTTTTGCCCTGAGAACAGCAGCTGTAGTATGTGTATAGCACTTCTTTGCATCTTTGCTTGAAAGTACCTTTACACCGGCTGTTCCAAAAAGGACTCCGCCTAAAAACCAAATACAATGATGCCAATTCTTCATAATGATCATCTCCTGTCTGTTTTTTGTCTAAATGCAAAACAAACAAATGCAGAATCCTCCCACATTTGTTTGCTTGTTTAGCTTATCACAATTTAATTAACTTCATAATATGACTAAATGATAACTTTTCTCAAATTACACAAGCCCCCTTACACTCTGTCTCCAAGGCCTGATAATTCGTACATCTCTCCCATGTTCTTAAAGCCGCCCTGGGGAGCGCATTTACCGCAATCCCCGCCGCAGCCTTTGCTGCAGCAGGAGAAATCTACTTTGTGAATCATACCTATATGTTCCAGATATTCTATTTGTCTTTTTACATCCTCAACTGAAGTGTGGAGCTCGATTGCCAGAAGTTTTTCCGTTCTGGCATGTCCATCGCTTAAAAGCTCTATCAAATCCCTCATAATACTTCCCCGCAAACACAAGATCAGAAAATAACCAGTCCGATGCGGTAAGCAACCGCTGCCAGAAGGAGAGCTGTGGCAGTATAATAAATGGCAATCCTTGCTGTCCATTTAACTGAATAGGTCTCCTGGAAGGTAGCAGCAAGTGCTACAACGCAGGGCATATTGAAGGTCATTGCAAAGATAAAGGCAAGCGCCTCAGCCTTTGATACATTGGAAAGAAGTATCTCGTTGAGGTTAGATGCTGCCCCTGCTCCGCTCATGGCATCGTTGAAAGCAGAAGAAAGATTTCCTCCGGTAAACAGGGCACTGATAACACCTATGGCACCCTCTTTTCCTACTGCAGATGCAATAAATGCTATAAACAGCTGCCATCCAAGGCCAAATATCCTGGTAACCGGCTCAATTGCTGTACCTATGCGATACAGGATCGGCTGCGTTCCTGGAACAAAGGAATAGCTAAGGAGCCAGAACACTCCGCATACCAAAAGAACAACACTAGTTACTCTCTTGAAGGTATCTCCGGTTCTTCCAAGCACATAGCGAAGAAGTGCTCCAAGCTTTGGCTTATGGTAAGGCGGAAGTTCCATGATCATTCCATACCTGTCACTCTTTTGTACAAGCTTTCTTCCAAATATCCTGGCTGTTACCCACATGTGCAGGATCATGGTAAAGAGAATGGCAACAATAACAAGAACTGCTCCAGGTCCAAAGAATACTGCCGAGAGCATAGGGATTACAGCCCATGCTGCTCCGCAGGGAACTGCCCAGGCCAGGGCGATAGTAAGAACTTTCTGCCCCCAGTTATCTATTACTCTTGCTCCTGCTGCTCCGCCCATGGTGCATCCAAAGCTTACAAGGAAGGGCATAACAGATTTGCCCTGCAGGCCAAGCTTTCCCATGGTGTTGTCAAAGACATAGGAAATACGGGCCATGACGCCGACTTCCTCCAAAAGTCCAAAGACTAAAGTTACACCAAAGACAAATCCCAGCATCTTGGCAATATAGCTGAAGGACTGGATTATTACAGTGCATACAAGCTGTATCAGGATCTCCGGTGCTCCTACAGAGCTAAGGACCGCTGCGACAGGGGCCTTTAGCGCCGCAATTCCGGAGCCCACAAACATCAAAGGAAGAGCCGGAATAAAGGAAGCTATAAGTCCCAGCAATACCGTCAGTATAACTGCAGGCTTACCCCATACCCTGCTAAGATATATCCGGTCTAGCTTTCCAAGGGTAATGTTTTCCTTTTTGGCAGAAACACTTCCCTCCAGTATGCCATCTATCCACTTGAATTTACTGCTTCCTGTGGCCAGGGCTCCCTGGCTCCTATTACATATATCAATGACTTTCTTATAATCCTCTGAAGAAAGCTTTGTCTTCAAAGTTGAGAGTACCTGCTTGTCTCCCTCAAGTGCCTTAACGCATAGCCACATGCCGGTAAAGCCGCTAACGATGCCATCCGGGATAAGCTCTTTTAACTGACTGTAGCCCTCAATCTTCTCATACTCAGCTTCAAGCGCTTCTACGTTAATCTTGGCCTTCTCTTTTACTGCACGCTCCATGGTCTCATAATAGGGCTCATATTTCTTGCCCTCTGTTGCAGAAAAGAGAAGTACCGGGATTCCAAGCTTTTGCTCGATGGATTTTACATCTATAGTCTTTCCCTGGTCTGCAGCCACATCTGCCATGTTGAGCACCAGAAAGCTTGGCACATCAATACCTGCATAATCAGCAGTCATGAAAAGACTTCTCTCCAGCTGGGAACTGTCTGCAAGAATGCATACCACGTCAGCCTTTCCGGAAGCGATATAATCTCTTGTAATCAGTTCCTCATCGGAATTGGCCGTAAGGCTGTAGGAACCCGGAAGGTCAGCAATTGCACATTCCATTCCCTTATAAGAAAAACTGCCTTCCTTCTTCTCAACTGTCTTGCCGGGCCAGTTTCCAACATGCTGCCGTAGCCCCGTAAGAGCGTTGAAAAGAGTTGATTTACCTGAATTTGGTTGTCCCAGAAGGGCTATAGTTGCACTGCTCATCCTGCCACCTCCGTTACCTCAATCCCCATACATTCTTTCCTGTTAAGGGCAATAAGGGTGTCCCTTGAATAGATGAGCATAGGTCTGTTCTTATCGTTTCTGATAACTTTGATACTGCATCCCGGTGTAAGACCGATGGATGTGATCCTGCTCATAAATCTCTCGTCGCCTGTCAGTTTTTCAACAACTGCCTGTCTTTCTTTTCCAAGTTCACTTAAACTCATACACTCCTCCTTAGATTTTGTAGACATCTTCAACGAATTATGTTAGTATATGCTAACAACAGTATCAATACTGTTTATTGATAAAAATTATCAGGAAAGCGTGTGGAAATGATTTCTAATCTAGTTGCAATACTAATTCTGGCAGCCGTACTTGCCTTGGCAGTATCAGGCTCCGTCAAGCACTTCAAAGGAGAAGGAGGGTGCTGCGGCGGAAGCAGTGAGGTTAAAGTTCCGGACAAAAAGCTTGATAACCCCGTTATCGGTAAAAGAACTTTTATTGTGGAGGGAATGCACTGCGAAAACTGCAGAAACAGAATAAAACGCACCATCAACAGCATCGATGGCGCGTCCTGTAAGGTCAACCTCAGAAAAGGTCGTGTAGATATTGAATTTGACAGAGAAATCGACGACGATGTTTTCATTAAGGCAATCGAAGATCTGGATTTCCATGTCGTATCCGCAAGTTAAAAAAGTATGCCACTTGCGACATCTCCGCGCAAGTGAAAAGCCCGCAGGGTGTGAGCGACCTGCGGGCATGGAGAGGAAATTACAATATATCTTCAAAGACTTCCGTAATGGCGTCTTTGAGATTTTCTGAAAAATCTGATGAGCGTAGCCAGCTAAGGAACTCTTGTGTATTCTTAGTGCTGACTGCGTTGTATATCTTATCCTTGGTGACGATTTCAATCTCTGCTCTTTCAAGGATATCGAAAACTTCTTTTACATGATCGTTCCCTGACAGAACAACATTATAAAAGGTCACTGCTGTACCTTCTGATGACTTGGCGCCCTTAACAGACAGGGTGCGTCTTTCTCCGGCACCGATCAAAGTGATGTCATAATCTCTTTTGCCGGGGATGAGGGACAGATCACCTTCAGATGCCTTGATGGAAACATCGATGGTCTGTGCCTTTTCATCGTATCTGCACTCAAATGTTGTGGTCACATACTTGCCGTCCTGATAGTCCATGCTGCAGCCGTCATCCTCGTAGAGGGTGTAGCTTCCGTCAGCACCTGCTGCCACAATAATCTCAAACTTATCAGGACAATCGCATCCATTCTCGGCGCTGTCAGGGGCAAGAGGAAGTATTCCTCCGGCAGGCACAAGGACCGGGATCCCGGAAATATCCCTGTAGAGCTTTCTCTTCTTGCCGCCGCTATAGACTCTTCCGCTCAATAGATCCACATATCGGCCTTGAGGAATAATCGCATTAACATATGAGAGCTTTAACTTATCATCAAGCGGCGTTGTTATGGCGCCGACAAAAAGAGCATCACCAAATCCGTATTCACAGGGAACATTGTAGGATTCTTCATTCTCGGAAAAATCGTAGTACATTGGCCTTATAAGTGGTTTCCCCTCAGCGCAGGCCCTGTAGTTCTCTGTATACAGGTAAGGCACCAGTCTGTGACGGAGCCTCATGAAGTTCTTCATAGCGCTGTGGTAGGGCTCGTCAATAACCCATGGCTCCTTGTTAAGGAAAGGACTTGCACTTGAATGAAGTCTCATGATGGGGGAGAACACTCCGTACTGTATCCATCTGATGAGTCTGTCGTTGTCCTTATCTCCCATCATGTGTCCGCCAATATCATGGCTCCACCAGCCGTATCCGATGTTGCTGGCAGTGCTGGTAAAGTAGGGCTGGAAGGCAAGGCTCTTCCAGGAGCAGACTGTGTCTCCGGAAAAACCGATGGGGTATCTGTGGCTTCCGGGGCCTGCATATCTGGAAAAGATCATGGGACGC
>JAEEGL011385988.1_pt1 | contig 11061 bp, 7 predicted proteins | sample 9134231 | NCBI WGS metagenome assembly JAEEGL01 (sample SAMN16246548, study PRJNA631951) | gut metagenome | biome: gut microbiome; feature: rumen; material: fiber-attached | host: Bos | place: Iran: Karaj | collected 2018-10
AAAGATCGAAATGGAAGAGATCTACCGTTTTGAAAACGGTATGAAACATACAGACGGCAAACTTGTCTGGGATACGAATCGGATCTTTTTCGAGATCATAAACGGCATGAAAGAGTGTAAGAAGCTGGGTAAGATCCCTGCAGTCATGGCTATTGATACCTGGGGTGTGGATTATGTGCTCCTGGACGAAAAGGACCGCCTGTTGGGAGATACTTACGGATACCGGGATCATCGGACCGACGGGATGGACCAACTGGTCTACGACATCATTTCCGAGGATGAACTGTATGCGCGTACCGGGATCCAAAAGGCGATATTCAATACCATTTATCAGCTCATGGCGGATAAGGAAAAACGTCCGGAGGTATTGGAAAAGGCCAAAACATTTTTGATGATGCCGGATTATCTTTTATTCCGTCTGACGGGGACAAAAGCATCGGAGTATACCAATGCCACCACCACACAACTGGTGGATCCTGCCACCAAACAGTGGGATTACGATCTGATACAGCGATTGGGCCTGCCCCGGGATATCTTTTTGGAATTGCAGCATCCCGGAAACAACCTGGGACTTTTGTCAAAGGAGATCGAAGAAGAGGTAGGCTTTACCTGCCATGTGATCCAGTGTGCGTCCCACGATACGGCTTCCGCGGTGATGTCCATGCCCACTACCGGAGACGACGGACTCTATATCAGTTCCGGCACCTGGTCTTTGATGGGTGTGGAGAATAAAGAAGCCTTCTGCCGTCCCGTGGATAAGGAAGGTAATTTTACCAATGAGGGCGGTTACGATTATCGTTTCCGCTATTTAAAGAACATCATGGGTCTGTGGATGATCCAGTCGGTACGTCATGAGGATAATGACCGCCTCTCCTTTGCGGAGTATGCGTCTTTAGCGGAGGAGGCCAACGACTTCCCTTCCCTGGTGGATGCCAATGACGGACGATTCCTGTCTCCGGCAAACATGACGGAGGAGATCAAAAATGCCTGCCGTGAATCGGGCCAGCAGGTGCCCGAGACGCCGGGAGAGATGGCGGCTGTGATCTACAAGAGTCTGGCAAAGTGCTACGGCGATACCATCCGTCAGATCGAGGCAAACACGAAAAAGACCTATGACGGGATCCATATCATCGGCGGCGGATGCAAGAATCTGTACTTAAACCGGTTGACGGCGCAGGCCACGGGAAAGGTGGTATATGCGGGTCCTTCCGAGGCGACGGCCATCGGAAATGCCATGGTTCAGATGATCTTTGCCGGTGAGCTGCCTGGCTTGAAAGAGGCCAGAGAAGCGGTATATAATTCTTTTGATATCGAGGTTTTTAAGCCTTAAGTTGTAATAGGCGAAGGGTTTTTCGCTTAGCAGGATCAAAAAGGAGTGATGGATTATGGGTATTATGGACGCAAATTTTATTCAGGGTTTTATTCGCATGGCACACGACGGATGGGAACAGGGATGGCACGAGAAGAACGGTGGTAACCTGTCCTACCGCATGTCGGATGAAAACGTGAATCTGATCCGCCACTATCTCCACACGGACGGAGCCTGGATCGATATCGGAGCCACGGTGCCGGATCTGGCGGGAGAGTACTTTCTGGTAACCGGAAGCGGAAAGTTTTTCCGTAATGTAAAAGCCGAACCGGATGACAATATCTGCATCCTGCAGATCGACGAATCCGGGTCCAAATACCAGGTACAGTGGGGACTTGTCAATGGCGGCAGACCTACGTCCGAGTTGCCCAGCCATCTGATGAATCACGAAGTGAAAAAGAAGGTTTCCGATGGAAGGATCCGGGTGATCTATCATGCTCATCCGGCGAATCTCATCGCCATGACCTTCGTGCTTCCTTTGGAGGATGAGGTATTTACAAGACAGCTTTGGGAGATGGCTTCCGAGTGTTCGGTGGTATTTCCCGGAGGAGTGGGGGTAATTCCCTGGATGGTTCCCGGCGGAGCGGATATAGCCGAGGCCACCATGGAACGCATGAAAAAATATGATGTGGCCATATGGGCGCATCACGGCATGTTTGTAGCCGGAGACAGTTTCGACAGTGCTTTCGGTCTGATGCATACCGTGGAAAAAGCGGCGGAGATCTTTGTAAAGGTACGGTCCATGACACCGGAACCCCTGCAGACCATCTCCACGGACAACTTACGGGCCATTGCGGAGCAGTTTAATGTGACGTTGCCCGAGCGGTTTTTATTTGAAAAAGAAACACACGCGCCGAAGAAGGAGGGCCTTTTTGGCAGCCTTACCAGGCAGTAACAGTGAAAGAATAAGGAGGTTATGGAAATGTTAGTGGAAACAAAAGCAAGAGTCGGAGTTTTCTCCATTGCTTTGGGGGCATATCTGCCGCAATTCCCGTCTTTGGTACCGGAATTTGAAAAGCAGTTCGAGGATTTTAAAAAGACCTTCCCGGACACCGTGGAGATCATCGACGGCGGGATCTGCACCACAAAAGAATTGTCTCAGGCAGCGGGAGAGAAATTCCGCACTGCAGATGTGGATCTGGTATTTATGCAGCTTCTGACTTATGCCACATCTTATAATATGCTTCCGGCAGTAAAGGATCTGGATGTGCCGGTGGTACTTGTGAACGTGCAGAAATTAAAAGCTTTGGATTATGATACCGCCGGTACCGCCGAATGGCTGGGTGAGGCCTATGCCTGCGGTGCTGTAGGGGAAATGGTAGCCGACTTAAACCGTTTCGGAAAGCGCTCCGCTGTCATCACTGGCGTTGTGGAGGGAGGAGATCCCGCCGTGGCAAAGGAGATCGATGAGTGGTGCCGCGCAGCCCAGACGAGACGTCGTTTCAGAGACACGAACCTGGCACAGATCGGACGCCCTTATCCGGGCATGATGGACCTCTATATCGACGAGACCAATCTGTATCATCGTATGCATCTGTACACCAAGCAGTTTGACTGGGAAAAGATCTGGGCGATCGCCGACGATATCACGGATGAGGATGCCATCAAGGCAAAAGCGGAGGATATCCTGTCCACCTTTGATGTAGAGGGCGGCGGATCCGTGGAGAAGGTCCATGAGATGGCAAAATACGTGGTAGCCTTTGAACAGTGGGCAAAGGAAGAAAAGCTGGGTCTGGTGGCCTCTCACTATGACGGCTATGCCAAAGGACAGGCCGGCGTGGTAGACAGCCTTTTGATCCCGGCATTTTCCATGCTGATCAAGCAGGGCACTGCCTGCGCCGTAGAAGGAGATATCAAGGTGGCCATGGCCATGAGCATCATGAAGACCATCTCCGGTTCCGGCCAGCTTTCCGAGATGTATACCATTGACTTTAATGATGACGTGACCCTCATCGGTCACAGCGGATCCGGTGATGCGGATTTCTCTACTGCGAAAAAACCCACCATGAAGATCGTGGACGTATTCCACGGAAAGACCGGCGGCGGCTATCTGACACAGTTCTATCCGCCGGAAGGTGATGTGACCTATCTGGCCATCACGCAGGATATGGACGGCCACTTTAAGTTTGTAGTGGCAGAGGGAACCAATGTAGAAGGAAAGATCCTGCAGAACGGCGATACCATGAAGCGGGTGAAGTTCAGCATCAGCCCTTCGGAGTTTGTGACCAAGTGGAGTGAGGCAGGTCCTACCCATCACTTTGCAGCAGGCCTGGGCAGACATATCAACACCTTAAAGAAAGTTGCCAAGATATTGGATGTGTCCATCGAGGTTGTGACCCAGTAATTATTTCTATTTTCTCCTGACCGGTTATGTTTTTTTGAAAACATCCGATGTATAAAGTAAGAAGATATCAACGGCGCAAGTAGTCGGTGCCCTGTTTGAGAAAGCTCTTGTGGGGTGACGAAGAAAGCAGACGGATGATGTTTTCAGGGAAACATAAATAACGGATGAACAGGAGAAACCAGGATGGTTAAATACGAATAAAGAGCCGCTCTTTTCGGGAGTGGCTCTTTTCTTTTAGTTTAATTTTTTAATAAAGGCGAGATCCAGATCCACATCTCCGGAGATCCCCGCTACACGGCCGGTATTGGAATATTGCCATATGGAAAAGTCATAAGGTGTCTGGGGCCATGCCTCGTAGTCCGCATACCAGATGGGGGTATCGCCAAATTGGCTCAGATCCAACTCAAAGGCTTCCCATTTCATATTGGCGTAGACTGCCGGCTGATAACCACCCCCGGAAATGGCGGTGATAAAGGCGATGGTATTTTTTGTAAACTGTTCCCCTGTCACATCATCCGTTCGGGCCACATCATCCAGCACGTGCTCCGGGTCATAGACCACGGGAAGATCCAGTTTTATGCCGTTTAATCGCTGTAAGACGAATTCCGCTTCCTCTTTGGCTTCCGTTTCATTAATGGCCTGAGAGTAGAAATAGACCCCCACCTTCAGCCCGGCGTCCTTTGCCTCTGAAAGATAGGTCAGGGCTTTTTCATCCGGCTTTAGGTTTCCGGCTTCTCCATATCCCCGAAAGCCGATGCGGATAAAGGAAAATTCGATGCCGTCGGCCTTTACGCTTTCCCAGTCGATCTCTCCCTGGTGATGGGATACATCCACACCCACCATGGAGGTATAGTTGTCATCCTCATAAGTGAGTCGCTCCGTGCGCACTTTGTGGTTGGATCCGCTTTTCGGACCGGTTGGATCGTCGGAGGAGAGATTTGCGAAATCATAAGAGTGGCGTTTTACATCCGGATCGATCACAGCCTCGTAGGATTCTTCGAATGCGTCCACAAAGGTGAAGGTAGCCGATGATCTCACTTCTTCCTCTGCTGCCGGCTCGTTGATCTCTGTCTCTGTCGCATCCTCTTCCGGGAGGGAAGTGGCATTGCTCTCCGCGGTAACATCCGTATTTACAGTAGTATTTATAGTAGTATTTACTGTTGTATTTTCGGCCTGTTTTCCGCAGGCCGTAAGAGCAAAGATCACAGCAAAAGAAAGAAGCAGAAGTTTTATTCTTTTCAAAGTGATATCCATCATCCCACTTACCTCAGTCCGTCCTCACTGATCAGCGGCGAAAGCGCCTCCCCGATCTTTCTGTATCTGTCAAGCAGTTCGTCCATGTGTTCATCAAGTTTATCCGTATCATTCTCATGTCCCGCGTTTTCGAGTTCCTGGGCGATCTCTCCGAGATCCGATGCTCCGATGATGCGCGAGGAACTCTTCAGGGAATGGATCCGGATGGTTAAATTTTCGATATCCCCGGCTCGCCAGAGCTTTTCTATTTCATCTGCCTGCTCCTTTGCAACGGTCGCATATACCGTTATTATCTCCAGATATCCTTCGATATCTACACAGTTTCTGATGCCCGCCTCTGTGTCTATCTCACTGATCTTTGTGATACAATCCGGCAGCTGCAGATCATTCCCGCTTTCATCGGGTGTAGCATCTGTATCTGATCCTTCCGGAAGGATCTTTTCTTTCGGCAGATACCGGAGCAGCATATCTTCGAGTTCCACCGGATCGATGGGTTTGGTAAGGTAATCATCAAATCCCTCAGCGAGATTTTTCTCCCGCGCTCCGGATAAGGCATTTGCCGTGAGGCAGATCACCGGTGTCTCAAGATTGGGGTCACCCTCCCGTGCCCGCAATTCATGAAAGGTCCGGATACCATCTTTGCCGGGCATCATATGATCGAGGAATATGATGTCGTATTTTTTTTCAAATGTTTTGGACAACGCCTCCTCACCGCCGGCGGCCGTCTCGATCTTTATCCCTGTCTGTTTGAGATAGTTTATGAACACATCAAGGTTCAGCGGGGTATCATCAACCACCAGGATCTCCGCCTGGGGAGCATGGAGTTTTTCATGATATTTCTCTCGGCCGGCAATAAAAGCTTTATAGGCTGCTGCATAATCGCCAAGTGCTTCCCGTTTTACGACCCCCTGCTTCAAATGGAATGAAAAGATGGAACCGAGTCCATAGGTACTCTCAACCTGAAGGGATGATCCCATCATTTCGAGCAGATGTTTCGTTATGCTCATTCCAAGTCCCGTTCCTTCAACGTGGCGGTTTCTCTCTTCTTCTATACGATCGAATTTGGAGAACAGTTTCTGCATATCCTCCTGTTTGATACCTATACCGGTATCCTTGACAGCTACATCGAGCATGATGCTGTCAGGTTCTTCGGCGATCTCTTCATAAGCGACACAAAGTGTGACGGTACCTTTCTCGGTGTATTTTACGGCATTTGTCAGAATGTTCGTTATGACCTGTTTGATCCTGACTTCGTCGCCGTTGAGGAACTTCGGTACCTCCCTGCTGATCTCGAATTCAAGTTTAAGACCCTTGTCATCCGCCTTCGTCTGAATCATATTTAATAGGTCATTGATGACAGAAGATAGATCATAATCGACGGGAATGATCTCCATTTTCCCTGCTTCGATCTTCGAAAAGTCAAGGATGTCGTTTACAAGTCCCAGAAGCGTTGCACCTGCCGTTCGGATACTCTCGGAGTATCCGCGGATGTTTTTGTCATCGCACTCACGCAGGATCATCTCATTCATTCCAAGTACCGCATTGATGGGGGTCCGGATCTCGTGAGACATACTGGACAGGAAGGATGATTTTGCTTCACTTGCGGAAAGTGCGCGCTCAGACATATCGATCAACCTGTCACGCTCTTTCTTTTCCTGGTTTATATCCTCCGCAAGCCACAAAAGGTGTGTGACTCTTCCGTTTTCATCCCTGACTGAGACGATGAACCTGCCTCTACGCCACAATTTCTGCTTATTCATATACTCGATGGCGATCGTATCGATATCCCGGAGCCTGTCGTTTAGGGTGGACAGGTTTACGAATTTCAGTATCTCATCGAGGTGGGCCTCATCGGTTACACTCGTCATAACTAAGTTGATCATCTCCTGTGGATTGATACGCGTATTTCCGATCAGATCTGTGACCGGTTTACTGCGGGCAGTTATTTCCTTGAATGTTTCGGAAGTAGCATCAAGTTCATAAACCGTCATATAAATATTGGCGATGGCGGAGATGGTATCCATCTGTTCCTTCATCTGTGCTTCATGTTCTCTTATCGTTTTGAACTGTTCGATCAGCTTGCGATAGTGAGCTGACATGATCCGGTAAAGACTGAATCCGATAAAGAGCATGGCGATCATTTCAACCGTGAATCCGCCAAGTCTGCCGGCAAAATAAGCAAAGGGTGATGTAAAATCAATTCTACGTTCCGTGAAATAGGATGCATTTTGCCATGTGGCAAAGGCCATAAAAACGTAATTCATGATCGCTGCGGCGAAATACATTTTGAAATCACAAAACTGCAGAGCCATCAGCGGTACCAGAAACCATGTGATATAAACAGTCAGATGTGAGCTGTTGATCAGAAGCAGCACTCCCTCCACAGCAAGGAGAACGATAAAACTGGAGAGGTACGAATCCTCATGACGACGCAGCAAGATCTCCTGGATAATAACAAGAGACACGATATATGCCGTAATATAAATTGCCGCACTGAATGTAACGCCCATGAAAAGGTTAAGCTTTACCATGATGGCCAATAACGGGCCGACAAGGACCAACACCCTCATGACGACGGCAAACTGCTTATTAATGGCCTTTCTGTTTTCCACCAGAAACTCATCGTAATCTGTCACCTTACCGCTGCTTATGATCTGTTCTTGTGTTTTCAAGTCATGGCCCCCCACGAATAATACATTGTTATCTGACGCTCTGAAAACTTATAAAAAAAGAGAACTATAATATTCAGTCCTCTTCTTTGCCCTCTTTACTATAATGTTGTGATAGATTATAGCATTTATCAATCTTTTCTTCTACCGTATTCTCTTCATTAGAATGTGTTATTTTCAGTTTCTAAAGAACCGCCATACGGTGGTTCTTTTTTTGCGGACGGAATGATACAATAAATACGGTGCCTTTGTACCGAAGCATATTTAAAAAAATAAAAGGATGAGGGAGAAAACGAATGAAGGATGATTTTATCAAAGCGTTGTATGCGGGAGCCATGATCGCCATGGGCGGAGCCTGCTTCATAAAAGTCGGCGGTGTAGTAGGTTCCTTATTATTTTCCGTTGGACTGATCATTGTATGCGCATGTAATCTGAACCTGTTTACGGGAAAGGTCCTGTTTTCCAATTCACCGAAGCTTTTGAGCCTGGTCTGGTTTGGAAATCTGGTGGGATGCGTTCTGATAGGGCTTATGTGCCGTTTTTCCGGTTTTACCTTCGATGTCTCAAAGAAGCTGGCGGAAAGCCCCATACAGACCATCCTTTTGGCCATCGGCTGTAACATCTTTATCGGCGTGGCGGTTTACGGCTATAAAAAGACCAACAGCCTGATCCCTATCATTTTGGGAGTCATGGGATTTATCAACTGCGGATTCGAACACTGTGTGGCCAATATGTTTTACTTCACGGTTGCTTGTGATAAAAATATCATTGGTTCCATTGTGCTGTTTTTGATTTATAATACTATAGGGAATATCATCGGCGGAGTCTTTATCCGGCCGATCTACGGAAAGCAGGATTGATCCGGCTTCCGTTATATGGAATATGGAACAAATAACATAAGGAATGGATTGACGAGGAAAAGGAATGAACATACTTGCGGTAGATGACGAGAAGATTGCGCTGGAAGGATTGATCTCGAGTATTCAAAAAGCAATGCCGGAGGCGGAAGTGGCCGGCTTTCGACGGGGAGACTTTGCCATGGAATATGTGGCAAAGACGCCCATTGACGTGGCTTTTTTGGATATCGAAATGCGTGGAGAAAACGGGCTGGAGCTGGCGAGAAAACTAAAGGATATGTATCCTTCCATAAACATTATCTTTACCACGGGCTATGGCGAATATGCCAAAGAAGCCTTTGGCATGCATGCCAGTGGATATGTGATGAAGCCGGTGACGCCGGAAAAGATCGAGCAGGAGCTAAAGGAACTGCGCCATCCGGTAGAGACGTCTCAACATCGGGTGTCCTGTCGGACCTTCGGTAATTTTGAAGTGTTCATCGATAAAAAGCCGGTGAAATTCCAGTACAACAAGTCCCGGGAATTTTTTGCCTTCATGGTCGACAGAAACGGAGCTCTATCCAATATTCAGGAGGTCATCGCCGCTCTCTGGAGTGAGGATGATGATGAAGGAAGCCATATTTCCTATTTGAAAAAGATGCGTGGCGATATCATCTCCACCTTCGAAGAAGCCGGATGTGATGAAGTGATCGTGCGTCAGCGTGGGCGTATGGGGATCCTTCCGGAAGCCATCGACTGTGATTATTTCGATTTCTTAAAAGGTGATGAAGCCGCCCGTCAGAGTTATGCCGGAGAGTATATGGTGCAGTACAGTTGGGCAGAGTTTACCAACGGTGCCCTGATGAAGGCAATGGATTTTTAGGCGGAGGTTGACCTTTTGGGATTGAGTTTGGGCATATTCTTATGCGCCATGGAAGTCTGGGCGATCTTGGTCTGCCTGTTAGCTTCGGCCTTTAGTTTTTTTTCTAACAAGACCGGCCGGGTCGGTATGAAATCCATGACGCAGCTGCAACTTTGCTGTGTGGTCTTGATGACTGCTGATGTGGTGGCCTATTATTACCTGGGGAGACCCGGCGCAGTGGCTGCTTTTCTGGTGCGGCTGGGATACTTTTTGGATTTTGTGCTCCCTTATGTCTGTGCCATTTTTTTTGTAAATTACATCAACTGCTTTTTCACAGCGGACGCCACAACAAGAAAATTAGTCTATGGGATCATTATCCTTGCCGGTATCGGCATAGTTTCGGCCATCGTAAACCTTCCCCTTCAATTTTATTATTATATAGACGAAAACTCTTATTATCACAGGAGCGAAACCTTTTACGGACTTTTGATCCCGGCAGGTATAGCCCTTGTGATACTTCTTGTGATCATTCAGCACAACAGGGAAGAATTGGGCATCAACAAAACCATTGCCTTTTTGTCCTACGTCTTTTTCCCGATCGTTTCCATCCTGTTACAGACCCGGGGGTATACCCGGATCGCCCGAATGAATATCGGATTTGCCCTTTCCATCCTGTTTATGAGCATGATGCTCTTTGTGGAACAGAATCGTGATATCTACCGGCAAAAGGAAGAACTGTTAGATAAAAAGGAGGAACTGGTCCGTCAGGAAAAGAAGATCAACGACATGCAGATCCGTCTGGTCATTTCCCAGATCCAGCCCCATTTTCTTTATAATGCGCTAAACTCCATCTATTATCTCTGCGAGAGAAACCCCGGGGATGCCCAGGAAGCCATCGTCAATTTTTCCTCCTATCTGAGGGGAAATATGGACGCCCTTCGAGCCACGGAACCCATTCCTTTTTCTACGGAACTTAGCCATGTAAAAAGCTATCTGGCGTTGGAAAAAATGCGTTTCGAGGATGAACTGGAAGTGGTCTTTGATATAGAGACGGAGGATTTTTTGATCCCCGCACTCTGCCTGCAGCCCATTGTGGAAAATGCGGTGAAACACGGCGTCGGCAACAAACCGGAAGGGGGTACGGTAAACATCCGGACCCGCTTGATGCATGATTCCATTGAGATCATCGTGTCCGATGACGGTATTGGTTTTGACGTAAATGCAAAGCAGGAAGACGGGCGCAGTCATGTGGGACTGGAAAATGTGCGGACCCGGTTGGAGGAAATGGTAGGAGGCAGCCTGTATATCCGATCCAAGATCAACGAAGGAACCGTGGTATCCATTCAGATCCCGAGAGAAGAAGCTTGAGAATGTGTTGCATTTTCATAAAAAAACGCTCAAAAAAAATTTTTTTTTAAATATTATAAATATTGAAAAATGTGTACCCTTTTTGTACCCTTTTGGGTGCTATAATGAACTCAGATTTGAAGAAGAGAAGAAACAGAGAGAGTTAGAAGAGTAGGAAAGAGGATTAAATATGGAAATGAATCAGAAAGAGTTATTCATGCAGTTTCTGGTAGTTTATAATGACTTGGGTATGCGGGTTAAGGTGATCAAGAACCTGCTCCCCACCGAAGAGGAATGGGCAGAAAGAGACCAGCTCAGGTTGATCCCCACCATGACCGGTAGAAAGAAAGTCAGCAGAAACATTTTAGAAGAGGAGTTAG
>JAEEGL011646695.1_pt1 | contig 11061 bp, 7 predicted proteins | sample 9134231 | NCBI WGS metagenome assembly JAEEGL01 (sample SAMN16246548, study PRJNA631951) | gut metagenome | biome: gut microbiome; feature: rumen; material: fiber-attached | host: Bos | place: Iran: Karaj | collected 2018-10
AACCTAAATTAACATTATCTTCATTTAAATTATTTTCTTCATTTAAATTTTTATTTGTATTATTAAAATCAATAACTTTTTTTCTATCTAAAATTTGATTATATAAATAATTTTTATCTTTTTCTGCTTTTTCTAAATCATTTCTTAATTCTTCATTTTCTGAAGTTAATTTTTGTTCTTTAACTTGATATTGTGTAATTTCTTTTGTTAAAAATTCTAATTGTTTATTTTTATCAAAAATTATTGCTTCATATTCTTTAAATAATGCAATATTTTCAATTAAACTTTTCTTTCTTGATATTGCTTCATTATTTTTTAATATTTCATTTGGATTATTTTCATTATTTAATTGTTTTTCTAATTCTAAAAAAATTTCATTTCCATGTTTTTTTTGATATTCACTTAATATCATATTATATTTTTCTATTATAAATTGTAATTTTGATATTTCATTTTTTAAACTATTTATTTCTTCATTTGCTTTTTGTTGAGCATTTAATTCATCTAAATTATCATTTCTTGGTAAAATTGAAGATTTTGGATTGTTCATTTTTATATTAAAAAATATAAATTATAAATTTAATATTAAAATTTTTCTATTAATTAACAAAAATTATATATTTATTTTTTTAATTTTTTCCATATCAAAAAATGATATTTGATGAACAAAAATTTTCTTCTTTATTAACAACTATAGATTTAACAAGTTCAAAAATAAAACAAATATCAAATTATATGTTAAATCATATAGATAATTCACAATCAATAGTAAAAATATGGAAAAATTATTTTTTATATTCAAAATCAGGAGATGTACATTTGGCATTAATTTATTTATGTCATGATATAATGTATCAAAGTTATTTAAAAAAAAATGATAAATTCATTGTTAGATTTGGTGATATATTAGAAGAAGTTTTTCATTTTTCTGCAAAAGCATTTGGAAATGATTTAGACACTATAAATATATTTTTGAAATTAATTGATTTTTGGGGTGAAAAAATGTATTTTAGTCAAAATTATATAAAACAATTAAAAAATATTATTAATCAACAAAAAGAAAATATTTATAAAAATGATCCTGGTATTAAATTAAATGAAGATATTAATAAAGAATTAGTTAATAGAATTACAAATAATGAATTTACAAAAAAAACTTTAGAATTGAATATTGAAGAAAAGAATATCAAAAATATTTATGATAATTTAAATTTTGAGAAATTAAATAATATTTTACTTGAAAATGATACAACTAATCCTATTAGATTAGAACAAAATAAAAAAATTGTTGATGAATATGAAGAACAAATAAAAACTTTTAAAGAAATTTTATTAAATGATTTAATTAAAAGAGAAAAATTAATTAATTCATATTCTGAAAATTTACATAAAGAAAAAGAATTATTTTTTAATGGATTTGATAATAAAAAGAATAAAGATGAAAAAAAAGAATAAAATATTTAATTACTTATAATTTATTTTTTAAATATTTTACATTTATTAATAAATAAAATTAACCTTAAAAAAAATATTTTTCATATTTAAATTAACTTAAAAAATTAATTGTTAAAATTATAAATTTAATAGAACATCTAAAAATTTATAAAAAAGACTTTTATTATCAATAACAGTATTAATTTGATTATTATTATTCAAATAAATGTTATCATAATTTCTTCTATTATTATTATTAATATAATATGAAACATTTTCTTCATTAATTAAACTTAAAATAACATTTTTAAAATTTTTCCCATCTCTTTCCCAAGAAACAGTCACAATTTTAATAATTTCATCAGAATTATATTTTAAAATAACTATTTTTTCATTTACATTTTTAAAAAAAAATTGAAATTCTCCAAATTGATTAAAGTAATTATATATATTTAAATTATTGCTTTCATCAACTCCATTTAACAAAATATAATATTTACCTGAGAAATTATTTCTAAAAGAATTATTATATGTAGTTTGAGAATTTTGCCCAAATTGAAAATTTTGAAAATTATTTGTAGAATATCTTTGATTAGGATTATATTTCATTGATGAATTTGGAATTGAAGTAAATTGAAAATTTGAAGGTGAATGATACATTTTAATTTAAAATTTTAAAAAAATTATTATTTAAGTAGAAAAATAAAAAATAAATCGAAAAAAGTATATTATTAATATCTATAATTTATAGAATTAAAGGTTTTAAATATTTCTTTTCAAATTATTTTAATAAATTCTTTTTTTAATTTATATTTTTTTATTTCATTTTCTTATACATTTTATCAATTATTTTTTGCGAATTTAAATGTCTCATTTCTTTATTTTTTGCATAATTTTCAATAATATTTTTTTCTTTTTCTTTATATTCTTTTTTAATATCATCTAAATGTCTATGTAAATTTTTATCATCAGGGAATAATTCTTTAATTTTTTCAATATCAATTTCATTTTCATTCTTTTTTGTCATATCATCAAATTGTTTTTTTATTAGTTCTTTCTTTTTTTCTTTTTCTTTAATTATATTCTTTTTTTCTTCTTGTTCTTCCATTTTTTTTCTCATATTATCTTCAATTTTTTTCTCTTTTTCTTTTAATTCATATTCTAAAAAATTTCTATATATTTCATTTTTCTTTTTCATATTTTCAACTTTTAAAGATTTTTCATAATCATTTCTTTCATTTTGTAATTTATTTTTTTCATATTGAACATTTTTCATTAATAAATATTGATTAGTATAATCATTACGATCATTATTTTTTTGTTTAATATTATTAATTCTTTTATTTTTATTATATTCATTTTGTTCTCTTACAATATTACTTTTTTTCTCTCTATTAATATAATATTCTTTTAATTCATCTAATTTTTTTTGTTTAATTTGATTTTGAATTTTTTTCTGTTCTTCTAATTCTTCTTGTTTTTTATAATATTCATCTATTTTTCTTTCATATTTTTCATGATTTTCTTTTAATATTTCAGCATGTTTTTTATCTAATTCTTTTGCTTCTTCTATTTTTTTCATTTGTTGTTCAATTTTTGCTTTTTCTTGAATTTGTCTTCTTTGTTCTATTTGATTTTGTTTATCTAAAATTTCTTTTTCTCTTTGTTTAATTTCTTCTTCTCCTTTTTTTCTTGTTTCTAATATTAATTTATCATGTTCTTCTTTTTTTTGTTGTTTAAATTTATCTTGTATTTCTTTTTGTATTTCCATCATTAATTTTCTATTTTTTTCTTTTTGTAACATTTCATCTTTTCTTTTATTTATTTTTTCAATTCTTTTATTTTCCATTTCTTCAGTTTTTCTTTTAAAATTTTCTGCTTTTTCAATTCTTTCTCTTTCTTTTTCTTGAGCTTTTAATTTATTTTCATATTCTTTTCTTTCTTGTTCTCTTCTTAACATTTTTTCTTTTATAAAATATTCTTCATACATTTTTTTTTGTTCTTCAGCTTCTTTTTTCTCCATTTCTTCTCTTTGTTTTTGCCTAATTAACATTTGTTTTTCTTGTTCTTTAATTCTTTCAATTTCTAATATTTTTTTATCATTTTCTTTTATTTCATCTAATTTCATTTTTAAATCATTTTCTTCTTCAATAAATGCTTTTCTTAATTGATTTTCTAATAAATTTAATAATTCTTTTTTTTCTCTATTTCTTAATCTATCAATTTCATTTAAATTTTGTTTTTTTTCTTTTTCAGTTTTTTTGACTTTATTAATATTTTTCTCCTCTTTTTTTTTTTTTTTATTAAGAATAATTTCATTTTCTTTATTTAAATTTTTTTCTTCTTCATTTATAATTTCTTTTCTTGCTTTAATTAATTTATTTAAAGTATCTTTTCTTATTCCATTATCATGTTTATAATGTAATTTTTGCATTTCAATACTTAAAGGAATAATTTCAGGATGATTTTCCCTATATTCAAAAAAATTATAAAAATATAAATCTTCTTCAGTTATTCCATTTTCACCGCAAATTTTTTTTGAACGAGGAGAATTTATTTTTAAATTATGATTTGTCCAATCCATATTTTCTAAATGTAAAATTATTGGTTCTTGAGATTTATAATTAGGTTTTATATATGGTGTTTCATTTAAAATATTTTGATTTATATCATTTGTTTTAAAATTATTCATTGAATTATTTTTATTTGTATTAGTAATATTTGTTTTATTTAGTATGTTATTATTATTTGTTTTTTCTAATGTGTTTGAAATTTTGTATTCTGAGAAATTTGTTTTTGAAAAATTTGGAATTTTATATATATTTGATTGAGTTTGATAATTTATATTTGAAATTTGATTTGGATTTTGAGTTTGAGTATAAGTTACATTATTTTGATTGTATTGATATTGTGGATTAGGATTAAATGATTGAGTAAAATTTTGATTATATGAATTAGTTTGATTTTGTGGATTAGGATTAAATGATTGAGTATAATTTTGATTATATGAATTAGTTTGATATTGTGAATTAGTATTGAATATTTGATTATAATTTTGATTAGATGAATTATTTGGAATTTGAGAATTGTTAATTTGATTACTAGAATTATTATTAATTTGAGAATTGTTAACAATTGATTGATTAATATTTCTATTAATTAAGGTATTATCATTCATTTGAGAACTTTGATTTAAAAAAGATTGTTTATTTTGTATATAATTTTGAGAATTTTGTGATTGTGAATTAGGATTAATAAATTGAATATTACTTGGATTTGATTGAATTTCTGAATTAAGATTAAATAATTGATTATTATTTTTATTAACACTTGAATTACTTACAACTTCAGGATTTTGCATTAAATAATTTTGAACATAACTTGGATTGCTTCTTATTTGAGAATTTTTCATTATATAATTTTGATTTGAACTAGAATTACTTTGTAATTGAGAACTTTGAATATTTGAATTATTTTTAATTATACTTGGATTACTTTTATTTTTTGAACTTCTTTTTATTAGACTACTATTTTGATTGATTGAATTATTTTGAATTTGAGAACTTTGAATATTTGATTGATTATAATTTGGATTAAAATAATCATTATTTGGTTTTTGATTAATAATTGATTCTTCAATTATTTGAGACTGTGAATTATTATAATTATTCGATTGATTAAAATTATAATTTTGATTATTAGAATTAAAATCTAAAATTTGATTTAATTGAGTTATATTATTTTTCCTATTAAATTCATTTGACATATTTTAGTAAATTATAAATTTAATTTATTTTTTAATATTTATTATTCAAAAATAAAATTCAAACTTATTTATTTTCTCTATTTGTATTTTTATCTTTTCAAATTTAATATGAATTGTTATTGTATTGAAATATATAAATATATATTTTTTATTAATTATTTAAGAAAATCTAGATTTTTTAATATAATTTTTTAAAATTTTATTATTTTAATATTGAATTTTATAAATTTTATAATATATTTGAAACAAATAGTTTTTTGAATTATTATTCAATAACTTGTATAATTAATATAAAATAATATTTATTTTTATAAATATGAAAAAGAATTTCATTAACAAGTAAAAATTAAAAAAAATATAAATTTTAAATAAAAAAAATGAAAAATATTTTATTTGTTTTTATTATTTCATTTATAATATCTAAAAAAGATAATGTTCAAAAAACATTAACTAATCTAAGAAAACAACTTTCAGATAAAATGGATAATTTAGAAGAAAAACTTTCAAATTATAATAAAGAAATCTCAAATTCAACTAAATATACATATAAAGAATTAAAAGAAAATATTGAAATATTTATTAATAATATAAAAACAAATGCTCAAGAACTAAAATCTGATATTAAATTAAAAGTTAAAGAATTACGTTCTAATGCAAAAAAAGAATTTAATGAAATTATAGGAATGTCAAATGATGAAGAAGAAATTTTAGAGAATGCTGTAAAAGATGCAGAAGGATAAATTATTAATTGTTAATATTATTAATTCAAATTTCAGTAAAAAAATTTGTATCCTTTTTTAATATTTTTTATATTTTTTATTGAAAAAAAAATAATTATTTTTTTTAAAAATGGAAAAACCAAATTCAAACCTTTTAATAACCGAAAGTCCAAATAGAAATTTAATTCAAATAAAAAAACATAAATTTAATAATCAAAATTTCACAATAAATGAAAATATTTTTGAGAAAAAAAGACCAATGAGTAATTCTTCTAGACAAAAAAAATTTTTTGATTATAAAAATTTCCAATCTCCATTTCCTTATATTAATAATAGTAATTCAAATTTAAGAGAACATTTAAAAAAGTATATTAATGATATGACTTTTACAACAACAAATGTTGAACCATATATTGTTCCTTATACACCAAAAATGATTAATATTATTAATAAAAATAAATTAATAACAGAAGAAATTCAAAATCATATTTGGAAATATGAATATCTACTTCCTAAACCAAATCCTTATAAAACAAGTAAATTAATGCAAGTTATTTCTACTCAATTTTTTCCTTTAGAAATTAAAAATCAAAATATTAAAAAAAAAAAAAAAATTGAACTTTATCGTCCAAATTATTTTAAAAAGTTTTAATTATAAAATAATATATAAACAAAAAAAAATTAAAATTTTTTTAATTTATAAAATATTTTATAATTATAATAAATACCATATTAAAATATAAGAAAAAAACTAAAACATTGAACTTTGAAAATTACTTACACTTTCATTTTCTTTATATTCATGAGATCTATTATTAAAATTAAAATTATCACCACTATTAAAATCTTTACTTTGACTATCACTTCCTAAATCTTCAATATATCTATCAAATTTTTGTCCATCAACTAAAGCATCATTTCCATCACTTAAATGTTTAGTGTAAGAATAACAAATCCAAGTAACTTCTAATTCATATAATAAATAAATAAAATTTGGTAAAATAAATTTAGTAAAATTTGATGAGTTTTTATTATTAAAATAATCAAAATTAATTGATGAAAAGTTTAATGAGAAAAATATATTTATTAAAAATAATATTATATGAAAAATAAATGCCCATATTATTGAAAGATTTCCTAAATAAGCTTTTTTATAATCAAATTGATAAAGAGATTTTACCATATAAACAAATGACATAAAATTTAAAATTGAAAATATTAAATGTTTGAAGGTTATTAAAATAAGATTTTCTTTTTTATTCATTATATTTACTATAAAGAAAAAACTAAAAAGAAAACAAGATAAAAAAGTTGAAAAAATACATGAATTTTTTAATGAAAAAATTTTGAAAATTTTTCTTGAAGGGTCTAATTGAAAAATAAAAAAATATTTTAATTGAGCCATTTAATTATTTATTTAAATATTTTAAAAAAAAAATTTCTTTTATTATTAACTTTTCCATAAATTATATTTAAATATTTTTATTTCCTAATTTAAAAATAATTAAAATTAATAATAATATTTAAATATATATTAATATAAAATAATTTATTTATATATCGGACTCTTCATTAAAAGATTGATTTAAAAAAAATTTTTTTATTTTTGAAAATTGTTCATTTCTCATATTATTCTTTTGAACTAAAATATCATTTTCTTTTATTAAATTATCATAATTAATATTAATTTTCCCAATTTCTAATTTCATTTCATCAATATTCTTTTTCAATTCATCAATACTCATTTTATTAATTTTAGAATCTTCCTCTATAATATTTAAATTATCTCTACTTATTATATTACTTTTTTCTTTTTTTATTTTAGTATTTTCTTTTTTAGTTTCTTTTAATTCTTTTTTTGTATTAATCAAAGTTTCATTTAAACTGGTAATAAATCTTTTCATATGTCTTTCTTCATATTTTAAATAATCATGTTCTACTCGATAAATTTTAAGTAAATTATCTAAAGAAAAATCTTTTGATTGAATATATTTTTTTATATTTTGTAAAATTAAAATTTGTTCTTTTACATCTTCAACTGTTTTTAAATTATCAATAGGTAATAATTCTGAATTTGATTTTTTTTTTATTTTTTTTTCATTGTATTGAACTGTTTTATTGAAATATTGATTTACAGAAATAGATGAATTTATTGATTTATATATATCTAGACATGTTTCACTTAAATTTTTAATATCTTTTAAATTCAAGTATGGTATAATAAAACTTACAAATTGAATATGATTTAAATACTTAAAAAAAATACTTTTTTGATTTATTTTTTTCTTTTTTTCATATTCATAATATAAACTTAATATTTCTTTTGAGTCTTTTAATAATTCTGGATTAATATCATCATTATTCATAAAATATATTATAAAAAATAATTAATAAAATATTAATATTTAAAAAGATAATATTAATATATTTTTTTCTATTAAAACTTAATTAAATTTTAAATATAATTTATTTAAAAAATAAAAAATTAACTTTCTTTTATATTTTTATATTTTAAATATATTTAATTATATAATTTAATTATTTAATTCCTATATTTCTTATAATTATCAGGTGATTTTTTTTTATCATTATTTCTTTTACTATTATTATCTCTACTCCTGTCTTTTTTTCTTTTCCCTTGCTCTTTAGTTTCACTTTTTTCTCTTTTTCCATTTATTAAATTAATATTATTCATTCCACTAATATTTCCAGTATTCATAAATAAAGCAACTAAAGTATCTTTATATCTTTTAATAATAATTGAATCATCATATTTTCCTTTAAATTTATCATAACAATTAGAAATAGATTTAATTAATTCATTTGCATTTTCTTTTTTATGAGGGATTAATGTAATTACTCTTAAAATATTAACTGCATTTCTTATATTCATATAATCTTCATTTACTATAAAAATATCTCTAAATGCTTTACTCATTTGACTTAAAATTGTATCAAAAGCTTTTTTAAAATCATCAAATGAAACAATTTCATTTTTTTCAAGGGATCTACTAAATGAAGGATTATTTTTGCAATTTTCTTCCCAAAATTTTGGTTCTAAATAAGATTTTATAGTCTTTAAAAATTCATTTAAAAAAATTCCAATATTTCCTCCTTCATATTCAGTTACACATAATGTACTTGGTAATAAATATTTTGTTATTTTCATTATTATATCTAAAATATTTAACATTGGAATTTTTAATGAAAGTAATAAAGATAAAAATTTAACTGAAAAAATTGCATCATTTTTACTTTGAATTAATCTTGGATATAATAAATATTGAAGTAAATAAATTGGTAAGTCTTTTTTATTATTCTGGGGTATTGAATTAAAAATTGATATTAATTTTGTTTTTAAGAAATTTAATACATTTTCATGATGATTTTTTAATGATTTAATTTCTTTATTCAAATTTTCTATTGTGTATATTATTTTTTCTGTTTCTTTTTTATTTTTTATTACATTATTTTCTCCATTGTTTCCATCTATTGAAAATTGAGGATTTAAATTTTCTTTTTCTCTTTTTAATTTATCAATTGATTTTTCATATTGAATAATGGGGAAAAAAATGTCTTTTAATTCTAAAGAATTAAAAATATAAAAAAGTTCTTTTGGTATAAAATCCCAAATTGGTTTATAAATACTTTCAGTAAATAATTTCGTATCAATAAAATTAGAATCAAATTCTTTTGATAATAAATTTCTTTTTTCTTCTACATTAATATCAAAAATTGAAATAAATAAATTAATATTTTTTGAATATTCTTCTTTTGTTTGATTAAATATAGGATTTAAATTTTTTCTTAATAGACTATAAATATCAATTGGTCTTAAATTATATTTTTTAACTAAATCATCTGGATTAATTCCATTTAAAAAAGTTTTGGAAACATTTTCTTTTTCACCATAAAAATTAAGAAAAGTTAAATATTGTAAATAAATTAATTGAAATTGATCATAAAGAAAAGAAATTAATTTTTCAGAATTTAAATTTGAACTATAAATAATATTTTGTTTTTTAATATTAAATAAGAAAAATAAAGTTGAAAATAAATCATGTTCTTGGAAAAATTTAAGTAAGACTTGAGAAGGTTTTTTATAATATTTATATTCTTTTCCTAAATTTAATTCTTCTAAATATAAATGAATTCCACCACATTCACTTAAATAATTATCTTCATTTAAAATTTCTTGAGTTTTAATTCCACTCATTCTTTCAATTAATTCTTTTAAAACAAATATTTCAATTCCAATTTCTTCACTTTTAAATTTATTAATAATATATATTAATACACTTTTAATTTCAACAGTATAATATTTTTTATAAAAACAACCAATAAAATAAGCAAAATTTCTAAAAGAACTCATAATTTGACATGAATTAATATCAATTTTAGGATACCTTTTATCACATAAAATTTTACAAATAACAAAAGTAATAACATCATATGATAAATTAGAACAAAAAGATAAAGCACCAATAAAAATATTGATTTGATTCTCATATGAAGTTAATAAACGAATAATGTTATCAAAAACAATTAAAGGATTTCCATTACTAATAATACCTAAAATTCTACCATGTTGTCTTTGATTTTCTTTTGTTAAAGAATTATGCCATTTTCCAATTTCTTTTGTTATAACATCATATTTAATATATAAATAAGGATGCATTGTATAAACATTATTTAACCATTTATTATAAAGTGAATATCTAGTATTATAATCAAATTGATTTAATAATTGCCATAATTCATTTACTAAAATTGGTGTTGGATCTATTAAACTTATTGAAGGAAAAAATGTATTTGTTATAAAATATAATAATTTTTCTTTTAAAATATTATTTGACGTTATTTGATTTATATTTAAACGAATTATTTTTAATATTTTTTGAAATAATATTTGATTTGATGATAATCCTAAATTTAATAATTTAAATATTGTGGTAAAGTTGTCAAATAATTCATCGATTGTTTTACTTTGGTAAAAATTATCATCTGAATTTAAATCTTTATCAATTTGCATTAAATTATTATTTATATTTTTATTATTTATTGGTTCGATTATCCATTCTATTAATTCACATAATATTTTTGATAAATTTCTATTTTCTAAATGATCATAAAAATTTTTTA
>JAEEGL011756944.1_pt1 | contig 11061 bp, 11 predicted proteins | sample 9134231 | NCBI WGS metagenome assembly JAEEGL01 (sample SAMN16246548, study PRJNA631951) | gut metagenome | biome: gut microbiome; feature: rumen; material: fiber-attached | host: Bos | place: Iran: Karaj | collected 2018-10
ATCTACTCCCTGCTGCTGATCGTGGTGATGATCTTCAAGCCCTCCGGCCTCATGGGCACCAGGGACATTTCCGTTTCCCGCTTCATCGAGCGGCTGCTGAACGGCGAGCTATTCCGCTCCCGGAAAATGGAGGGCAAGGAGCATGAGTAACGATCTGCGGCCCATGGGCCCCAAGGGCTTCATCCCCGAGCGGGATCTGGACAAGATCCCGGTGCTGGAGACCCATCACCTGGGCATCGACTTCGGCGGCCTCACCGCCGTGAACGAATTTGAGATCACCATCGGGCGCACGGAGATCACCGGCCTCATCGGCCCCAACGGGGCGGGCAAGACCACGGTCTTCAATCTGCTGACCAACGTATACAAGCCCACCCGGGGCAATATCCTGCTGGACGGCGTCAGCACCGCCGGCAAATCCACCGCCCAGCTCTGCCGCATGGGCATCGCCCGCCCCTTCCAGAACATCCGCCTGTTCAAGGACATGAGCGTCATCGACAACGTGCTGGTGGGGCTCCATCATGAGATGGACTACACCCTGCCGGAGGCCATCCTGCGGCTCCCCCGCTTCTGGCGGGGCGAATCCATCGCCCGGAAGCGTGCCATGGAGCTGCTGGGCATCTTTCACATGGAGGACACGGCGGAAACCCTCGCCGGCAGCCTGCCCTACGGGGCCCAGCGGCGGCTGGAGATCCTGCGCGCCCTGGCCACCAACCCCTCCATCCTGCTGCTGGACGAGCCCGCGGCAGGCATGAATCCCGCGGAGACGGCGGAGCTGATGGAGAACATCCGCCGGATCCGGGACACCTTCCAGATCGCCGTGCTCCTCATCGAGCACGACATGAGCCTGGTCATGGGCATCTGCGAGGGTATCGCCGTGCTGAATTTCGGCCAGATCATCGCCAAGGGCACTCCGGAGCAGATCCGCTCCGATCCCGCCGTGATCGAAGCCTATCTCGGCAAGCAGAAGGAGGTGTGAGCCGTGGCTGAACGGGAACTCATGCTGCAGGCGGAGGATCTGAACGTCTATTACGGCAGCATCCACGCCATCCAGGGCGTCTCCTTCACCGTGAACAAGGGAGAGATCGTCACCCTGATCGGCGCCAACGGCGCCGGCAAGTCCACCACGCTGAACACCGTCAGCGGACTGCTGCGCTCCAAGACGGGCAGTCTCACCTTCCGGGGCGAGAGCATCGCCTCCATGGCCCCCCACGCCATCGTCCGCAAGGGCATCATCCACGTGCCGGAGGGTCGGCGCATCTTCAGCAAGCTGACCGTGGAGGAGAACCTGGAGATGGGCGCCTATACCCGCCCCGGCAAGGAGCTCGGCGACGCCATCGCCGGCGTCTTCGACCGCTTCCCCCGCCTGAAGGAACGGCGGCGGCAGGTGGCCGGTACGCTCTCCGGCGGCGAACAGCAGATGCTGGCCATCGGCAGGGCCCTGGTTTCCCGGCCCAGCCTCCTCATGCTGGACGAGCCCAGCATGGGCCTGGCTCCCATTCTGGTGGAGCAGGTCTTCTCCATTATCCAGGAGATCCACCGCAGCGGCGTCACGGTGCTGCTGGTGGAACAGAACGCCCGGATGGCCCTGTCCATCGCGGACCGGGGCTACGTGCTGGAGACCGGCCGGGTGGTGCTTTCCGGCCCCGGCAGGGAGCTGCTGTCCAACGACAGCGTCCGCAGGGCTTACCTGGGCAGCTGACGCCGCCCCTCCGTCGGGCAGACCCGACATCAAAACCGGAATCGACCGGTCGGGGGCGCTTCCCCCCGCCGACAGCAAAAAGGGAGGAAAACCGATGTACGAGCGCTATTTCGCCCGGGGCGGCAGCTGCCCCAGGCCCCTGTTCCCCTGCACCCCCCAGGATGCCCTGCGGCCCTCCGTCTGTCTGGACGGCAGCCTGGTGCCCGGCAGCATTTTCGGCTGTGTGGAATGGATCGTCTCCGACCTCACCACCGAGGGGCTGCTGGTCCACGATTCCGACGAGCTGCATATGTTCGTCGGGGGCGACCCGGAGCATTATGAGGATCTGAACGGCACCGTGGATTTCCAGATCGAAAACGACCGCCTGGTCTTCAGCGAGACCAGCTTCGTCTTTGTCCCTGCCGGCTGCGCCCACAACATCCGCAGCGTGACCGGGCTGAAAAAGCCCATGCTCCATTACATCATGCATGTGAACGCCTCCCTTTACCGGGCCCGGCCGGGCGAGGCCACGGCCCCCGCAGGGAAATACGCAGACTACCGGGTAACGAAATACGCCCCCGTGGACGGGCGCATCCCCGACGCGCCGGAGGGCTTCCTCACCTTTTTGCTCTGGATCGACGGGAACAAGCTGCGCGGCGCCCCCTACACCGAATCCGTCTGGTTCCACACCACCAACGACACCGGTCCCGAGGAGCACACCCACGAGGATCTGGATGAGTTCATCGCCTTCATCGGCAGCGATCCGGAGCATCCCGAGGAGCTGTGCGGCGACGTCAGCTTCCTCATCGGCGGGGAGCAGATCCACACCCGGAAGAGCACCCTTGTCTTCGTGCCCCGAAAGGTGAAGCACAGCCCTCTGCTGGTCCACGAGCTGGAGCGTGATATCCTCCACTTCTCCGGCGGCAACAGCGGCAGCTACAACAAGGACGTGAATTCCGTCTTCTGATTTCCGCTCCGGCGGTTGACAATCCCCATGTTCGATGCTATCATGATAGCACACTATTCTATTGAATCGAGGGAGCTGTCATGTCCGATCTGCATTCCGAGGCTGCCGACCGTCTGTTCGACGCTGTCCTGGCCCTGAAGGACCGGGAGGAGTGTTACCGTTTTTTTGAAGATCTCTGCACCATCACGGAGCTGCAGGCTATGTCCCAGCGCTTCCACGTGGCCCGGCTGCTGCGGCAGGGCTTGGTATACAACGAAGTCGGGCGGCTGTCCGGCGCAAGCAGCGCCACCATCAGCCGCGTCAATCGCTGCCTCCAGCACGGGGCGGGGGGCTATCCCATGATCCTGGAACGGCTGGAGGAAGCGGAAAAGGAATAGGCGCATACGGCAACCGCCCGGAGCAGCTGCTCCGGGCGGTTCTTATGCCCCGCTGCGATCGGCCCTGCTTGTAAAGGCGGCGGGTCTGTGTTACAATAACGAATATTCCATGGATACCGGGAGTGATATCATGCAGCTGACGGATTTCACCCAGTACACCGGCTCCTGCTTCAACGGGGAGCCTGCATCCTGCGCCTGCGCATGCCCCTTTGCCCTGGACGTGCGTTCCTTTGCGGAAAAATGCGAAAAGGGCCGCTGGAACGCGGCCTGGAAGGCGCTGAGGACCGCGGTGGTCTTCCCCGCCGTGGTGGCCGCTCTCTGCCCCGCCCCCTGTCGGGAGCACTGCCAGCGCGCCTCTCTGGGCGGCGCCGTCGACATCCCCGGTCTGGAAGCGGCGGCCATCCGCTTCGCCCGGAAAAAGGCGGACAGCTATAACGTACCCCCCCGCGAGCAGACCATCGCCGTGGTGGGCGCCGGAGCCTGCGGTCTCTCCGCAGCGCTGAACCTGGCTTTGAAGAAATACCCGGTCACGGTCTTCGACCGGCTGCCCGGCTGGGGCGGCTCCCTCCGGGACGATCCACGTTTCCCCGAATTTGAGGAGGATTTCAAGCTTCAATTCTCCGCGGTGAAGGAGGGCTTCTGCACCTTCTTCTTCGACAAGGCAGTGACGGAGGCGGATCTGGCGCCCTTCGATGCGGTATATTTCGCCACCGGCGAAGGAGGCTTCCGCCTGGAGGGCGACAAATACTTCGCCGGCGGACCCTGCGCGGGCTGGAGCTTCATGGAGGGCATTGCCATGGGGCCGGAGGCCAGCAAGGTGATCGAGGCCTACCTCATGACCGGGCGGGCGGATCCCATCCTCCCCCACGAGCACGCCGCCCATTGCGACCGCTTCGTGACCCATGAAGGCGTGGAGTCCGCTTCTCCCGTGGAAACGGAGACGGAGGAAGGGGCCATGGCGGAGGCCGCCCGCTGTATGAAGTGCGACTGCACCGACTGCATCGACCACTGCATCATGCTTCAAAACTACCGAAAAAAGCCCCACGGTCTGGCCCGGGAGGCCTACGCGGACTCCGCCGCAGCGCCCCCCATCGCCACGCAGAGCCTGGTGCGCCAGACCTATTCCTGCACCAACTGCGGCCGCTGCAATGCCGTCTGTCCCACCAATGCGAATCTGGGCGCCATGTTCATGCTCTCCCGTACCGACCGCTTCCGCCGGAACACGGGGCCCCGGGCCTTCCACGATTTTTGGCTGCGGGAAATGGATTTCGCCACCGGGGAGGCGGCGGTCTGTCTGGCGCCCAAAGGAAAGAAGACCTGCTCCTTCCTCTTCTTCCCCGGCTGCCGCCTGGGCATGTCCAGCCCCCGGCTGGTGAAGGAGGCCTACCGCTTCCTGCAGACGGCCACGGGAGGCGATACGGGCCTCATGCTGGGCTGCTGCGGGGTACCCGCCCTCTGGGCCGGGGACCTGGAACGGCTGGAGGCCAACGCCGGTAAGCTGCGCTCCGCCTGGGAGCAGTTGGGAAAACCCACCCTGGTCTTCGCCTGCGCCACCTGCGAGCGCACCCTGCGGCAGCTCCTTCCGGAGATCCCCCTGGTTTCCCTTTATCGGAAAATGGCGGAGGCGGGCCTTCCCGCCCGGGAACGAGCCTTCGAGAAGGCGGCGGTCTTCGATCCCTGCGCCGCCCGGGAGGACAGCGAACTGCGCCAAAGCGTCCGCCGCCTGGCGGAGATCAATGGCACCGCCCTGACGGAGATCGAAGGCGGCAGCCGCTGCTGCGGCTTCGGCGGCCACATCCAGGTACCGAATCCGGAGCTGTTCCGCCGCTTCGGCGAGGAGGCCGCCGCCGGCGCCGAGGAGCCGTATCTGGTATACTGCATCAACTGTCGGGAGGTCTTCCTGACCCGAGGCAAGGAATGCCGGCATATCCTGGAGGACTGGTTCGGCCCGGAGCCCGGGGAGATCCCCTCCATTCTGGAAAAGCGGCGCAATGCGCTGCAGCTGAAGAAGGACCTGATGAAGGAGGGTTGGGACATGGATTTCACCCCCGCCGCGGCGCCCTGGGACGCCCTGGAGCTGGATATCCCCCGGGAGCTGCAGGAAAAGATGGAGCAGACCCTGGTCAGCCGCGCCGATCTGCAGGAGGCCGTATGGAACGCGGAAACCGGCGGCGACAAGCTGGTGCGGGAGGACGGCTGGCTGCTGGCCAGCCTGGTTAAGAGCGTCATCACCTACTGGGTGCAGTACCGGCCCAGGGAGGGCGGCAGTGAGAATGCCTTTGAGGTCTCCGCCGTGTACAGCCACCGGATGAAATGGCGCGGCGCGGAAAGCGTCTGAGGTGTGAGCAATGGATGAAATGAACTGGAAATGCTTCAAATGCGGCGTGCCTCTGGTGAAGAAGGCCGTGGTCTTCGAATACATGAACCGTTCCTTCAGTCACGAGGTGCCCGTCTGCCCCAAGTGCGGCAAGGTCTTCATTTCCGAGGAGCTGGCCGAGGGGCGCATGGCTGAGGTGGAGGCCGCCCTGGAGGACAAATGAGCGGCGATTTCACCACGCCGGAGGACCTGGCCGCCCACGGCCACGACTTCGTGAAGGTGGGGGCGGACCGCATCCGGCGGGTCGTGACCCTGCAGACCTCCGGCAGCACCGGCCCCGGCAAGCGGCTCTACTTCACCGCCGGGGATCTTCGGCGCACCGTGGACTTTTTCCGGGACGGCATGCGCCGGCTCTGTTCCCCCGGCGACAAAGTCGCCATCCTGCTGGGCAGCCCCTCCCCCGACGGGCTGGGGCGGCTGCTGGAGGAGGGCCTGAAGGAGCTGGGCGCCGTCCCAACCCTGCTGGGCATCCCCAAGGATTTCGGGGAGACGGCGGAGGCCCTGCAGGCGCTGAAACCGGACACCCTGGTGGGCCTGCCGGTGCAGCTCCGCCGCCTGGCCCTGATGACGCCGGAGCTGCGGCCCAAAACCGTGCTGCTCAGCGGGGACTACGTCTCCCTGGCGGCGACGGAGACCATCGCCCGTCGGTGGCAGACGAAGGTCTTTTCCCACTACGGGCTGACAGAGAGCGGTCTGGGCTTTGCGGTCCAGTGTCCCCTGCTGCTGGGCCAGCATATCCGCTCCGACGAGCTGCAGGTGGAGATCGTGGATCCGGACACGGGGGAAGTCCTGCCGGATGGTCAGTGGGGCGAGATCGTCTTCACCACCCTGCGGCGGGAAGCAATGCCCCTGAAGCGCTACCGCACCGGCGACGTCAGCCGCCTGCTGCCGGGGGACTGCCCCTGCGGTACTCCCGGGCCCCGGCTGGACCGGGTGCTGGGCCGGGTAACGGAGCTGCGGAAGCCCGTGAGCATCTATGCCCTGGACGAGCTGCTGCTGAGGGACGACGCGCTGCTGGACTATGAGGCGGCCTTTGACGCCGGCCTGCTGACGGTGACGGCGGAAGGCGCCGAGCCGGAAAAAGTGCGGATGCTCCTGGCGGAGAAATGGCCGGACTTTTCGGTGGAGGTGATCCCCGGCGTGATCCCGCCCTTGGCGCAGAAACGGATGGTAAAAACGCTCTGACGGCGCCGGTCAGAGCGTTTTTTCTTCGTTTTTCCGCCGATTCTACCACGGAGGGGTATCTTTTTTTGCGCTTTTAGCGCAGTATGGGGGCAGAAATGAGGTGAAACCATGGATTTGCAGAAAATCGGCGCTTACATCGCCGGAAAGAGGAAGGGCTTGGGGCTGACGCAGCGGGAGCTGGCGGAAAAGCTGGGTATGAGCGATAAATCCGTTTCCAAATGGGAACGGGGCGTCTGTCTGCCGGACGTATCCGTCTATCGGGAACTCTGCGGCATATTGGGGATATCCCTGAACGAATTCTTTGCGGGAGAAGACCTGGACGGCCAAAGCCTGCCCGAGCGTTCGGAGGAAAACCTGCTCTCCGTCAGCAGGGACGGAAAAAGCCGCCGGAAGCGGTTGAACAGGATCATTGCCGCCCTGGCGGCCGCGGCGCTGCTGCTGGGCGGGGTGCTGGCCTGGGTGCTGACGGCAGACGCCAGGGTAGAGAAAAACCGGATCGTTCCCTTTCCCAAGGACAGCGCCGAGCGGAAAACGGCGGATCTTCTCTGCGGAGTGGACGACGCTCACCTGTTCCGGTATGCCACCGACGGGAGCTTCCGGGAAATGACGGTCTGGCATACCGTATATCGGAACGGGGAACTCGTTTCCAAGGACGCTTTCATGCTCAGCCCGGCGGAGGAAATCCTGCGGGAAGGGATCATCGGTCTGATCCCAGATTATTCCCGTCGCGAGATCCGCTTCCTCCTGGCCGGCGACAGCTCCAAGCTCAGCACTGCGCTTCCCGCCCCGGAAGACGGGGAAAGCTGGGATGGATGCATCCGCACCGCCGTTGAGCGGGAAGCGGTCTACGGTCTGGAGGACGGACGGGAATACATCCTGCTGGCGGTAAGCTACAGCCGGGGGGTTCTGCAGAGCTTCAGTCTGGAAGACCTTGAACCGGGCGGCTTCGGCCCGCCGGACAACGACGAGACCCACTGCTTCTCTGTTGTCTTCTCCAAGTCGGAGGGAACTATATCATACTGATATGCAATAGAAAACAGGGCCTGCTGCAATGCAGCAGGCCCTGTTTTATGCACGAATTTTACTCGGCCCGGACGATCTCCGCGTCGGGGGCGTTCTTCTTGACGCTCTCGATGCCGTTCAGGCAGCTCTTCTTCTCCTGGTAGCCCTCGGAGGCAAGAATGATCTCGCCGTTGCGCGCCTTCAGGCGGAAACGGAATTCGCCGGCCTTGTCCTGATAGACCTCGAACTTGGGATGCTTGACCTTTTCGGCGTTCTCCTCGGTCAGGTCCTGGATGCCGCCTGCGGAGCATCTCCGGACGCTGTCGATGCCGTTCAGGCAGCTGGCGTCGGCCTTGTAGATCTCGCTGGTGCCGATGCCCTGGCCGTTGCCGGCCAGCAGATTGAAGCGTACGCCGGTCTTGCCGGTCTTGATGACAAACTTACCCATGATAAGAGTCCTCCTTTTTATATTCGGGCGGCACCGGAGCCGCCCGTTTTACCGCCTCAGCGGTTGAATTTCCGGTCGAAAAACGGGGATTTTCCGCTGACGGACAGCGGAATGCCGAAAATCAGCTTCTTATCACCCAGCATGCCGAGGGATGCCGCCGCTTTGCCGGCGGTGAACATGATCCGGTTGTCGATGCGCAGGTCGGCGGCCAAAGATACCGCGCTTCCCACGGCGATACCCAGGTCCACGCTGTTCATGATGCATTTTCCGTGATTCTTCACGCAGTCGCCGCATCCGTCCCATCCGCAGAGGGAACAGACCCGATCCACGCCCCGGGGCCGTTCGTCCGCCCCGATGAGCACCACGGCCAGGCTGCCGTCCACATTCTCCGCGTCCCGGATGAAGAAGGCGTCGCCGTCGATCTCCGCGATCTTCCGCATCTCGGCGCTGAGGGCGTCCTTGTCCTCCCCGGTCAGGATCGCGGTGTCCAGACGGTCGACGCCGCAGGCCTTCGGCGCTGTCCTGGCTGCGGCGCACATGGCCTGTGCCGCCGACAGAACGGCGGCTTCCTCCGCCTGCAGACTTTCGATCTTCAACAGAATCACATCCTTTTACAGCATTATAACTCCCGATGTTCGGCTTGTCAAATAGTATAAGATTGTGACGCTATAAATAGTTTTTTTGCTATAACTGTCGTCCGCCGCTGCGGATCCGCCGAAAATCGTCCCCGGAGGATCGGGATCCTCCGGAGATTTCAACATGTAGGAGGACTCCCGTCCTCTTCACGATTCTCCCTTTTGCCGATACGATGCCGTTCGACCCTGCGTAAAAACATGGCCCCGGAGCCGCATCGCAGCTCCGGGGACGCAAGCGTATTCAGCGTATAAAGTATGAACCGGATCTTACTTGTGGTTGACGGTCTCCTTGAAGGCTTTGCCGGCCTTGAAGACGGGCAGGACGGCAGCCTTGATCTTGACGGGCTTGCCGGTGCGGGGATTGCGTCCCTTGCGGGCCTCGCGCTTCTTGCTCTCGAAGGTACCGAAACCGATGAGCTGGACCTTGTCGCCCTCCGCCACGGAAGCCTTGATGGCCGCCAGCGTGCTTTCCAGGGCGGCGCCCGCCTGCTTCTGCGTGAGACCGGCGTCAGCGGCTACCTTCTTGATGAGCTCCTGTTTGTTCATAATCCATCCTCTTTTCTGTTGGTATCTGATTGTCTGCGGATCCAGTATAACAGTTTCGTGCGTGAATATCAATATAGTATGGAGGCCGAAATGCAGATAATAGCGGAAAAATGGCCCCGATTTCCCGGGAAATGCGCCGGATCAGCCTTATAGATATGCCGCCGCGCTGAGGGCGCCGGAGGTGGCCGCCGCAACGTTGCTGCCCACATAGAGGCAGTCGCCGATCAGGAAGGAATTTGTCTCCGGACAGGCACGGCGCAGCTCGTCCGCCTCGGCCCAGCGCGCCTTGACGCCCATGGCCAGCAGCACCGTATCCGCGCTGAGGGTGACCTTCTCTCCGTCGGCGGTCTTCTCGCATATCACCGAATCCGGGGTGACCTCCAGCAGCTTGTGGCCCAGGCGCACGTCCAGCTCCATCTCCCGGATGAGGGTGAGGAATTCCGCCGCGCCGCCGTGGGCGGACTTGTTCAGGCTGGCATAGGAATCCAGCATTTCGATGACTGTGACGTCCTTGCCTGCCTTCTTCAGGTCGATGGCGGCTTCCAGACCCACGGCGCCGGCGCCGACCACCACCACCTTCTGACCGCAGGGCTTCTCCCCCGCATCCGCCTCCGGGGCCCAGAACACATGGGGCAGATCGATGCCGGGCAGATTCGGGACCAGGGGCTCCGCGCCGATGGCCACAATGACGCCGTCATAGCCCTCCAGCTCCAGCATCTCCCGGGTGGCCTCCGTGTTCAGCTTGATCTTCGCGCCGCACTTATAGGCCTGACGGACCAGGTATTTCACATAGTCCGCCATATCCTGCTTGAAGGAGGGCAGGGCCGCGTAATACAGTGCGCCGCCCAGCCGGCCGGATTTCTCATAGAGGGTCACGTCGTGGCCCCTGGCGCAGAGGATCTGGGCTGCGGTGATGCCGCCGGGGCCGCCGCCCACCACGGCGATCCGCTTTTTCTCCTCCGCCTTGGGCACCTTGCCCAGCGGGAATTCCCGCTCCCGGCCCAGGAAGGGGTTGACGGCGCAGATGATGCTCCGATGGGCGGGACCGGCGCAGTTCTGGCAGCGGAGGCAGGGGCGGTGATCCTCTTCCCTGCCCTCGGCGTACTTGCGGGGCATATCCGGATCTGCCAGCAGCGGACGGCACATGGACACGAAATCCGCCTTCCCGCTGGCAATGATCTCCTCTGCCCGGTCGATGCTCATGATGCTCCCCACGGTGTTGATGAGCAGATCGGGGAATTCCTTCTTGATCGAAGCGGCATAATGGACGTTGAACTCCCGGTCCATCATGTAATTCTGCCACCAGTATTTCATGTAGGCAAATTCCCCATGGATGCCCGCGGAGACATGGAGGATATCGATCTTGTCCTTGATAAGGGCGATGTATTTCAGAGTCTCCTCATATTTCATGCCGCCGGGGATGATCTCGTCGGCGGAGACCCGGGCCTCGATGACAAAATCCTCGCCGCAGAGCTCCCGCACCCGGTCCAGCACCTCGATGGTAAAGCGGGTCCGGTTTTCAAGACTGCCGCCGTATTCGTCGGTACGGTGGTTGTAAAGAGGGCTGGAAAACTGACTGATCAGGTTGGCGTGGCCGCAGTGGATCATGCACATGCGCATGCCCGCCTTTTTGGCCCGCAGGGCCGCCTGGCCGAATTTTTCCACGGTTTCGTGGATCTTTTCAACGCTCATCTCGATGGTCTTCAGAGGCTCCCGGCCCATCTCCCTGGCGCTCTGCAGCTCCCAGCTGGAGTAATAAGAGGAGGGAGCGAAGGCCGGCTTGCCGGTGCGGAAGAACTGACTGTCCTTGCCGCCGTGGTTGATCTCCAGCGAGGCATGGGCGCCG
>JAEEGL012244559.1_pt1 | contig 11061 bp, 6 predicted proteins | sample 9134231 | NCBI WGS metagenome assembly JAEEGL01 (sample SAMN16246548, study PRJNA631951) | gut metagenome | biome: gut microbiome; feature: rumen; material: fiber-attached | host: Bos | place: Iran: Karaj | collected 2018-10
AAAAATAATATTTAATAAAAATTAAAAAAAAATAAAAAAAAACTAAAATGGATATAAAAATAAACCTAGAGAGTTTCAACAAAACATATTCAATAGGTGATTCAATAACAGGAAACATATCAATAAAAAATAAAAAATATGAATCAAAATATGATTTATCTTTAACATTAATAGGAAGAAATTATATATCAAACAAAAGAACTCAACCACCAATAAAAGTAAATGAAATATTTATAACAAAACAACATAAAATAATAACAAATGGTGATTTAAAAAAAGGACTTACTTTAGATCAACATTTTTCATTTCCATTAATTCCAGAAGAAAATGAAAAATTTTATGAATCATATAGAGGAGTAGTATTATCAATATATTATGAAATAAATGCAAATGTTAAACTTATTACTAATGAAGAATTTTCATCTGAAAAAATAAGAATTGAAATTCTTGTTCCTGGAATGGGAATAAGAGAAAACTTTGGTTGTAAATTAGTTCCTTATTATTTTACTTTAACTCCAAAAAATATTGAAGAAAATAAATTAGAAAATGAAAAATTACCTGACTTTAATATTGAATGTTTTATTAATAATATTAATTGTAATTTTAATAAACCTTTTGATGGTTATATTATTATTCATAATTGCAATGTTGAAATTAAAAGTGTTGAATTACAATTTTTAAGACATGAAGAAGCTGAAGTTAATGGGAATAAAATTAATGAAACTACTGAAATTCAAAATTTACAAATTGGTGATGGTGATGTTAATAAAAATGTTGAAATTCCTTTATTTATGATTTTTCCGAAAACTTTCTCTTGTGCTAGTTTAAATACACCTAAATTTAAAGTTAATTTTGAGATTAATGTTATGGTTGTTTTAGTTAATGGAATTATTATTACTGATAATTTTCCTATTAATATTTGGAGAGGGTGAAATAAAGTTTTTTTTATATGAAATTTTTTTTTAGTTTTTTTTTTAATTAGTTTTATTTATGAAAATATTTATTTAAATTAAAAAAAATTTTTTTTTTAATTTATTTTTCATATTTTTATATTGAATTAATAAAATCATTATCAAAAATTCAAAATTTAATTATTAAAATTTATGAAAATATAAATGATAGAACAGCGTCGTAATAGTAATGGAACAAAATGGCTTAATTTAAGTCATATAGATAATACAACAATAACAACTTTACCAAGTGAAAAAAATAAAAATTACTCTAAATGTAAAACAAAAGAAAATAATACTTCTTTAGTAACTCAAAGAGTTAAAGTGAATATATCAAAAAAAAAAGGAAGATTAAATACATCAAATTCAAAAAAACCAATCTATTTAGAAAATAAATTAACTATGTCGTCTCCAAGAGAATTTAATTCAAATTTGAAAAAACAAACTCATAAAAAAGTAAATTTTGAAAATAAATACAAAGTAAATTCAGAACAAAGAAGATTTAGTCAAGTTTCAAGAAGATTAAGACATAATAAAAGTTGTGAAGATGGTATTTTTCAAAGTGTAAATAATGAACAAAATAAAGTATTATATAATAGTATGATTAATATAAATAATGAAAATGATACTTTAAAACCAATTATTACAGATTATCAAGATGTAAATAAATTAAAAGATAAAAGAACTTTTTCTAATACTGATTTATCTTTAAATAAAAATACTTCAAGTAAAAAATATAAAATTTTAGCTAATTCTTTAAAAGAAAATAAAAATATTATTCCTATTCATTCACAAAGTAATTTAAAAGATGATAATTCTACTAATAATGTTAAATTAATTAAACAATTAGAAGAAGATAATTTTCAATTAATTGAAGATGCTATTATTGATAAAAATTTTGAAAAACATATTGAGCAAGATGATATGATTTTAAGTCCAAAAATGAGAGAAGAATCTACTACTTTAGAAAATAAAATTGAAGATTCTTCTTTTGAAAGTGTAAATTCTTTTAATTTTGAAAATAAAATTTATGAAAAAAGTAATAATGATGATGAGGATAATTTTAATAATAGTTTTGAAAATTTAAAAAATGATTTTGAAATATTTTATACTGATGATTATTTTAATGGAATAAATAATAATATGATTAAATTAGAATTTCAATTGTTTTTAGAAAAACTTTTAGATTTACAATCTGTTTATCATTATCAATTAAATGATTTAAGATATCAAAATAATTTAACTAAAAAGTTGTTAAGTTGTTTTCATTCAAAATTTATTACAATTAGTAAAAAAAAAATAAAATTAATTGGAAAATATGAAATTTCTCAAATAAAAAATAATTATAAAAATTTCGTTTATTCCTATAAAGGTAGTAATAATTTAGAATTAATCTCAAATAATAAAAAAGAATGTAATTTATGGAAAAATATTTTTAATGGAATTGAAAGAAAAAATATATTAACAAAAGAAATATTTAAAAAAGCAATTATAGACAAATATAATATTATAAAAGGACATTTAAATGAACATCAAAAAAAAATATGTGAAAAATTAACAAACAAATTTCAAAATAATATAGTAAGAAGAAAAGAAGAAAAAAGATTAACAACTTCAAAAAAAACAACAAAAAAAAATATGAATAAATCAAATAATCAAATATTAAAAAGTCCAACACAAAATTCAACAAAAAGTTTAGTTCATTTAAAAAGTTATAGTAATTTAAATAAAAATTCAACAACATCAATTATTACTAAGAGTATGAATTCCTCAATAAAACAATCTAATATTAATAATAAAAATATTAAACAGAAAAATAATTTAAATAAATAAAACTTCAAAACTAATAAAATTTATAATTCACTTATAAAATAAGTTAAATACTTTTTTTATAAATATTAAATTCACTTTAATCTATGAAAAATTCATAAAAATATTTTCTTTTTTTTTATTAATAAAAATATTTATAATTAAATTATTTAGTCATAATAGTAGAAAAAACTAATTTTTTTCCTGATGAATTAGTTTTATTATTTTTCGAATCTGTATTTATCTCATTTTTATCATTAGTTTGTTCAATTTTAATTTCAATTTCTTTTTCTTCAGTATTATTATTTTCAGTTTTAGATTTTTTTTTATTAAAATAATCATCAAACATTTTTTTAGTAAATTTAACTTTTTCATATCTTTGAATTAATTTTTTAATATCATCAGGCATTTCATAAAGTAGTTTTTCTTTAAAATCATTTATATTTTTATTATCATCCTCTTTATTATTAATTGGTATTTCAAAAGTGTTGAAAAAAATTTCTTTAAATTTATTTTCATCATTAAATATTTCATTATTAACTTTTAAAGGATCTATTTCTATTGGAGAATTATTTTCATTTATATTATTATCATAATCCATTATATAAAAAAATAATTCTTTTTTTTTTTCTTTTTAAAAAATGAAAATAAAAAAATATATTTTTTTTAAAATATAATTTAATTCTCTTATAAAAAATACTATAAATAATTTATATCTATTTTATTTTTTTTTTGGTTTAAAAATAATTCCCATAGATTGTAATTTTGTTTGTAATTTTTTAATATATCTTCTACATTTAATAATTTCATTTTCTTTTTCATAAGAAAGCATTGCAAGTTGACATTTAGTATTAGAAAAATCTAATTCAACTTTTTTAATTTCTTCTTTTAAATCATTTTCATTTTTTTCTTTTTGTAATTTAATTGCTTCAATTTGTTTTTTTAAAGATTCATTATTATTATTTAAAAATTTTATTTCTGCTTCAAGTGAATCAATTTTATTTACTTTTTCAACTTGTAATTTTAATTCTGAAATATTCTTTTCAAAATATTTTTTTTCTTGATTTAAATTGTAAATTAATTTATTTTTTTCTTCTATTTCTTTTTCTTTTTCATCTAATAATTTATCTTTTGGATCTATAACATCATTTAATGTTATTTGATTATGTTTTGAAAGTTCTTCTTTTAACTTTGTAATTTCTTTTTTAGATTCTTCTAAATTATCCTCTGTAACTTTTAATTTCTTCTTTAAAGTTTCTTTTTCTAAATTATTTTTTGTTTCTAAATCATTTTTATCTTTTTCAATTTTTGCTTTATTATCTTCTATTTTTTTATTTAATTCAATTATTGTATCATTTAAAGCCTTTATTTCATTATTTTTTTTTTCAAATTCTTTTTCTTCTTTTTTAAATTTTTCTTCATATATTTTATTATTTTCTTTTAAATGTTCAATTTCTTTTTCTTTTAATTTTAAATCATTTTTATTCTTTTCTTTTAAAATATTTAATTCTCTTTCAGAAGAAGTTCTTAAATTATTTAATGTTTTTTCAACTTCCATTTTTTGAATATTTATTTCATTTAATTGATTTTCTAATTCTCTTTTTTCATCTAATTGAAATTGTTTTTCTTGAGCAGAATTTTCAACAAGTTTATTTTTAAGATCATTGGCTTCTCTTAATTGATTTTGTAAATTTTCAAATTCAGCCATTAATTCATTTTTATCATTTTGTTCTTCAGATTCTCTATTTTTTTTTTCTTCTTCCATTTGTTTTTTTTCATTTTTTAAAATTTCACACATTTCTTGACTTTTAGTATATTCATTTTCTAAATCAATAAGTTTTTCTCTTAATTCATGGTCATTTTTTTGATATTCAATAATATCATTATTTAATTTTATTAATTGACTTTCAGTTTCTTGTTTATATTGTTCATATTCACTCTCTAAATTAGTATATAATTCTTTTAAATTATTTGCATCCTCTGCGTTTAATCCTCCTTCTAAATTTGATGAAGCAAGTTTTGTTAATTCATCAATTTTCTCTTGTAAATTTTTATTTTCTAATTCTTTTTCTGTTAACATATTTAATATTTTGTCGTTTGTTTCATCATCACTGACTTTTTGATTTTTATATGTTTCTATTTCTTTTTGATAATTTTTTATTTCATCTTCATATTTTTCAATTGTATCTATATTATTTAATAATTGAATTTCTAAATCTTTTACTTTATTTTCTAAATCTTCTTGAGAATTATTTGATGGTTCTTTATGCTCTTTATAAAATTTTAATAATTCTTCTTGACTTTTATGTGATTCTTTTAATTGATTAAATTCTATCATTAAATCATCATATTTTCTTTTTGTTTCACTTAATTCTTTTTCTTTTGCATTTATTTTTAAAGTCAACAATTGATTTTCTTGCTCAAAATTTGCTAGCTTTTGATATATCTCATCTTCATCATTTAAATCTAAATCTGTTGACATGTTACTCATATAGTTCTCTGCCATATTTACACTTTTTTAAATAAAAAATAAAAATTAAATTTATTTAAATAATTTGATTATTTTTTCATATTTTAAAATATTTCTTTAATACTTGTAGTATAATATTTAATATTGATTTATTTGCTTAATAATTGATATTCTTTTTTAAAATATGTTGAAAAAAATTTTAAATATTATAATAAATATAAAAAAAGATTATTAATTGATATAATTATTTTGATTAAATATATTATTTATTAATTGTTTGTTTAATATTAATTAATTATTTTCAATTAAATTAAAATTTAAAATGTCGTCTTCACCAATTTCATTAAATACATATCCAAATATCCAAAATAACTATAATCAATATTATAGTTCAGTTGAATCCTTATTAAACAGTCCAAATTGGAGTAATGAACAAGATATAGTAAAAATATCAATTAAATCTTTATATGATGAAATATCAAATCTAAATAATAAAATAATTAATCTTGAAAATCAATTAGAAAATAAAATCACAAAAACTGAATTTCAAAATAAATTAAATTCAAAAGTAGATATGAATGAATATATAAAGGCAATAAATGATATGACAAAAAATATTCAGAGTCATCCTTCAATGGAACATATAAAATTTATAGAAGAAGATAAAATATCAAAAAATGAATTTAATAACATAATAACAGATTATGCTTTAAATAATGATATAAAACCTATAATTGATAATTCAAAATCATTAAATGAAATATCATCTAATTTAAATTATCAAATAGATAATTTAGTTAGAGATTTGAATAAAAAATTAAATACTTTTCCAACAATGAGTGATATAAAAAAAATCAATTATATATTAACTACAAAAGTTAATTCTTCAGATATAAGTAATATTTTATCTTTAAAAGCTGATAAAGATGAAATTATCAATATTTTAAGAACAAAATGTGATAAAATTGATTTTGATAATCAAATGAAGAAAAAATTAGATATTAATGAATATAATGAATTAATTAATATAATTAATTCAAAAGTAAATCATGAACAAATTGAAGAATTAAATTTAATTATTGGAAATAAAATGGATAAAAATAGTTTAAATTCTTTTGTTGATTTAATTAATAGTAAACTTGATATAAATGAATTTAATTCTTTTATAGATAATGAATATAAGAAATATATTGAAGATAATAATAAAAAAGTCAATGATATTGATGAAGATTTTGATAGATTAATCTCCAATATTAAAAAACAGTTTAATAATATTAATTTAGCTTTTACTAAACTTGAAAATGATAAAATTGGATTTATACTTTATGATGAATTAATAAAAAAAATACAAGAAAAAATTGATCAAAAAGAAATTTTAGGCATAATAAATCAAATTCAACATGATATAAATGAAAAAATAAATGAAATTAAAAATAATAATGATAAAGTTAAAAATTTATATGAAGATATTTTAAAAACAAAAATCGATGAAATTGAATCTGAATTAAATAAAAAAATTGAAATTGCAATATTTGATATTAAAAAATTAAATAATAATAATAATGAAATACATTTAAATTTAGAAGAACAAAATAAAATTTTAAATAATATTGAAAGTAAAATATCTTTTATTCAAAATGATAATGAAACAAAATTTTGTAATATATATGGAATATTAAAATCAAAATTAAACATTCATGAATTTACAGAAATTATTAATTCTTTAGAAGATAATTATAATGCAAAATTATTAAATGGATTAGAAAATAAAGCAACATTTAAAGATATAGAAATGTTATATAAAAATATTCAAAAAGATACAAATGATAAATTAAGTTCTCTTCAAGAAAATACAAAAAAAAATTTAAATACATATAACACAAACTTAATTAATAAAAAGTAATTTAAACTTTATTTTATTAAATATACACTTTTTTAAACCAATATAATATTAATTTATTTCTCTTTCAAAAAAAATAGATACATATATCATAAAATAACTTTTTTCAATATTATTATTTTTATTAAAAAACTCTAAAAAAAATATCTATAATTGTTTTTTTAATCTATAAAATATGATTAATTATAATATTGTCTTAAAAAATCCCTTAAATAAAGAAAAATAAACACATTATTTAGTAATGTCAATATAGACAAAATTAAATTAGGTTAGATATAATTAATAAATTAATAATTAGTTGTTTTATATTTTAATTTCAAGAATTCTGGTCTATTAAATAATAAATAGCTTTGTCAACATCTCCATTATTTTTTTTTATTGCATCTTTTAATTGATTTATTGTTTTTCCATCAAAGAATTCTTGTAGTTTTTTGATTTTTTCTTTGGTATATTTAGTAACATTCAATAAACTATTATCATTATCATTATCATTATCATTCTTTTTTCCATCAATACTTGAATTAAAATTTAATTGTGACAATTGAATTGAGTCATCTTCAAATTCAACTATCATTCTAAGGTTAATTGAACAAATTTCATTTAATTCTCCATCACATAAAATTATTTTTACATTTTCTTGTGGTGAGGGATTATTTACATTTTTACATAAAATAGTACATTCACATACCAAATTTTTATTTGGATTTATTGTATTAGATATTACTGTTTTAGGAATATAATAATAATCATTTATAGTTTTAATATAACAATTTCCTTGTATTTTAATATTACCCTCGTTTTTTATTTCAATTTTTATTATTTCTTTATTTTCACTTATATCTTTAAATTTATATTCATTTTTCTTATTTAAAATTTTTAAAGATGCCTTATATAAATTTTTTTTATCTTTATCATTATTTTTTATATCTTTGTTAAAATCATTATTTTTTTTTTTTTCATCTTTAACATTACTTTTATTCTCATTTTTATTATCAATAATAATATTACTATTTTGAATAAGTTTTTTTAGTTCATTCATTTTAGAATTCAATACACTTAAAATATTATTAAATTGTTTATTATTATTATTATATTCAATATTATTATCTTTTAATATTTTAATTTGAGAAATGATATTTTGAAAACTTTTTTCATATATTGAATTATTATTATTTTTATTTCCTGATAAGATTTTTAGTGGTTCATTTTTTTTTAATGATGAATTAAACGAGCCTAAATTAATATTTTCATTAATCTTATTATTATTTTTTAATTCCTTGATTTTTGTAGCAATGTCATGATAATTATCCTTAATTTCTTTAATTATATTATTTTTGATTAAAGTAATTTTCTGAAAAATATCAGAAATTAAACTTGATACATTATTTAATGATTGTACTATTATATTATGATTATCTTGATTAATATTATTATTATCTTGTATTTCTTTTAATTTATTATCAATATTTTTTAATGCTTTATTAATTTCATTGTATTTTGTTTTATTTTCATTTTGTTCTTTTTCAAAGTTTGTAATGTAATTATTTATTTTTTCATTAATTAATGATTTCATTTTTTTTGTTACAAATTCACATATTTCTTTTTTTTGTTTTTCTAAATGCTGTATAATAATCATTGATAATTTATTTATATTTAAATTTTCATTTGAACTTAAATTTTGAAACTGATTTTCATTTATTATTTCATCATCTTTTTTATTATCATTATTTATATTATCATCATCATTTTTTTTTATATCTTCCATTTTCTTTTTTTCTATTTTACTAATTAGAGTACTCATGGGTTGAACTAATTTTCTATAATCTTCATTATTTTCAATTAATTTATTAGTTCTAGTATAACAATTAAGAATTTCATCATCTTTTAAGTCAATGTATTCTTCTTCAATAATATTTTGTTTTAAATTTTCTAATGATTGTGGTATAGAAATAAAATTCTTTATTCCATTAAAAGTATAATAAATCATTTTATATATTATAGAAAATTTTTTTAATTAAAAAAATATTAATATCTTTTAGCTCTCTTTAATAATTGTTTATTTGGTAAAAAATTAATTATATAAATAACTATATTTAAAAATAAAATGTTCAATTGTTTCAATTTCAATATATATTTTATTTAATTCATCTTCAAATTCTTTATATAAAGTACTTTTAACTTTATTTAAGACTATACAATTTAAAGTCTTATTAACTACATTAATATTAAAATTTTTAATTTTATATTGTTTTAATCCTATCCATTCAAAAATAGTTTCTATTTGATTATCAATTCCTATTTTTATATTTATTAATTTTATTTTCAAATTAGTTACAAATTTTTTTAATTCCAATTCGATATTTACTGTAAAATATTTTTCTTTTTCATTTTCTTCTTCAATTTTATATGAAATAGTTAAATGTTGTTCAATTATATGCCTTATTCTATATTCATTATATCTTTTTTCATTAGTATAATTTATTATTTGATGTATATATAATAAATTTTTAATTTTATTCTCTTTCTCTAGATAAAAAAATTTAAATATAAAATTATTTTTCTCAATTGATTTTAAAAAATTATCAATAAACCTTTGATTATGTTCTTCTTCAAATTTTAAATTGTCAAATATTTTTTTTTTTATAAAACAATGATTTCCTTTATTAGAATAAATTTTCATTTCATTTGTATAGCAATTATTTTGAAATTTAACAGTTTTATTGACAATTGTATAATCATTTGGAACAATAAAATTATTTTCATCTTTAAATAAATTTTGATTCATTAATTGATTATCAATTGGTTCAATTTTAATAATAATTTCTCTTTTTATAATATCATTTTCTTTAATTATGAAATTATCAATATAATCAATATTATAAGACTTGAAAATATTCAATTCTAAAATAAATTTTTTAATTTCAATCTCTTCTTTTCTTCCTTCAAATTTAAAAACGATATTTAAAAATTTCTTACCATATTCTAATGAAATAATTGGAATATAAACAATACATTCTTTACTTATATCAATTTTTTCATCAAAGAAATATTTAGGAATAAAAATATTTTTTTCCTCTATTTCTAAAAATATAGTAAAGTTTATAATATGATATTTTGAATTATTTATAATTTTAATAGGAAAATAATAAAATTCATATTGATAAAAACAAATACTTTTTTCGTTATTTGCAATAGTAATATTAATATTAGAATTATAATCCAAAATATTAAAAGAATAATTACACCTTTTATCTTTATTATCAACAATATTATATTCAGTAAGTTTTTTTCTTATTTTTTTTTTATCATTTGAAATTTTAATATCATCTTCTTTTAATTGATTATATAAATTTGTTTTTATTTTATAATTAAAAATATTTTTAACTTTATGAATACCTTCTCTAATATAAGAAATTCCAATTATTGAAACTTTTCCTTTTTTAATAAATTTAAGTGAAAGTTCAATTTGCTTTTTTTCCAAACCTTGTATTATTAAATTTTTTTTTTCACATTCTACTAATAATTCATTATCAAAAATAAAACAAATTGATTCATATTTATTAGTAATTGGAAAAGGATTTGAAAAAATAAATATAATTCTAATTGTTTCATTAATATTAACATCAATTTTTTTGTTTATAAAATAATTAAATATTTTTTTTTCATTTTTTAATCTATCAATATATTTGAAATTTTGTAAGTCATTTTCTTTTAAAATTGAATAATAAATATTTAAGGAAGGGAAAATATATTGTTTGAAATTATTATAAAAGTTTGTTTTGTATTTTGTTTTTAAAATATCTTCTTCTATTTTTGTAATTATTAATATTGATGATTTATCAAAATTAATTATATCAGAAGTATCAATTGGAAAATTTATATTTGAAATATATTTTGAAATATTGTTAAATATTTTTACATATTGTTCTTCG
>JAEEGL012367212.1_pt1 | contig 11061 bp, 10 predicted proteins | sample 9134231 | NCBI WGS metagenome assembly JAEEGL01 (sample SAMN16246548, study PRJNA631951) | gut metagenome | biome: gut microbiome; feature: rumen; material: fiber-attached | host: Bos | place: Iran: Karaj | collected 2018-10
AAGAAGCCTGGAATCAAAGAATGTTACGAAGCATCCGAGATCCTTGGCTATCGTAGTTACTACCTCGCTCTCCCTCGCAAGTGCCGATACGGCAACGGTTACGACGGAGTCCGGGTTAATCCCGTGCTTATCGAGTTCCTCGCGGCAAAGCTTCGCGGAATACTCCGGATCCGACCTGGAGGAGACCTCGAGTCCCACTACAACGATCCTCGGAACCAGGATCAGGACCTTGCCGTTCTTCTCAACTTCGGGGATCTTGCCGCAGGTAATGAATATGGAATACTTATCTTCCTGATTCGCAGAAGCATAAGCCTGTCCGAGCTCATTCTTCTGATTGGACTGGAAAAGATAAGTCTTATAGCTTAACGAATCGAGGATCGGCTCGCTCATCTCGAGAGGAAGGTCGCTGTAGACGTCTACGGAGCCTCCGTCCCTGATATATGCGGCAATCGTCTTAAGAAGATCCTCGTCATCGGCCTTCATCTGGTAGGACAGAACAGCCTGCATTAGATCGGGAGCAGTATCCTTACGGTCCTCTTCTCCGGATAAAGCGATGCATCCGAGAGCCGCAGTGATCTTATCGAGTATCTGATATGTGTTATATCCGCCGGTCCTTAATATGCCGGCATACTTTCCGTCAGGGGTTACGTTGATGATCGGGAATTTGATGTTCGAAGGATAAAGACGCTCAAGAAGGAGCTTAATGCAGGGCTCCTGGTGAAGTATGAGTACTATGGTACCGTCCGCTCTTCTGGAACCGGAATCGCCCGAAGACACGAATGCCTCAAGATCTTCGATCCATTCCCCTTCTGCTGCAGTTAATAATATCTGTCCCGTATGTCTTGCCTTATCCGAGCGCGCGTAACAATATAGATACATATAGGCCGTACCCCCAGAATTCAGTTTATCATTAAAATTTCCTTAATGTATAATATTTTTTAACATTGTTACAATTTTTCCTTTAACAAGGGGGTAATCACATGAAAATAGTAATCATGGACGGCTCTGCAGCCAATCCCGGAGACCTTAACTGGAAGCCTTTCGAGAGTCTTGGAGACGTTACCGCATACGACATCACGCCTTCGGACAGGATAATCGAACACGCTTCGGGAGCACAGGCCGTAATTACGAACAAGACTCCCTTTACGGAGGAGATACTGGAGCAGCTTCCGGACCTAAAGTACATCGGCGTGATCGCCACGGGCTACAACGTAGTTGACCTTGAAGCCTGCAGGAGAAGAGGCATCGCTGTTACGAATGTCCCGGAATACGGAACCTTTGCAACCGCACAGATGTCCATCGCCCTTCTTCTCGAGCTCGCTGACAGGGTCGGGCTCCACAACGAAGACGTTAAGCGCGGTGGCTGGATAAGATCCGAGCAGTTCTGCTACTGGCTCGAGCCTCTTACGGAGCTCGCGGGCAAGAACATAGCCGTCGTCGGCATGGGCAAGATTGGCAAAAGAGTTGCGATCATCGCTGAGGCGCTCGGCATGAACATCCTCCCCGTTCCGCACAGGATCACCGATCCTTCGAAGGAATACACTTTCGAGGAGGCCGCAGCCGAAGCCGACGTGATTACGCTGCACTGCCCGCTTACGTCGGAGACGAAGGACCTCATCAACAAAGACTCTCTCGGCAAATGCAGGGACGGGGTCATCATCATTAATGCCGCGAGAGGTCCGCTTGTAAACGAGCAGGACATGGCGGACGCCCTGAAGTCCGGCAAAGTGGCGGGATTCGGATGTGACGTGGTATCAGTCGAGCCTATGAGAGAGGACAATCCGCTTCTTACGGCACCGAACACTGTCATTACGCCTCACATCGCATGGGCGCCGAAGGAAACACGCGCGCGACTCATAGACGCAGCTGCCGATAACCTCCGTCTGTTCATGGAAGGTAAGACCGGCAGGGATATCAATCAGGTAAACTGAGAAATTTTCCCGGAAACTATTGAAGGCATCTCGATTTGTTGTTCGAGATGCCCTCAACATGGAATAAGGGATAGATATAGAAAATTGTCTTGTTTAACATCGAAGTTCCCTTCGATAAGTGAATGATAACAAGTTGTCAGTTAATAATCAACGGCAAAATTAATAATTTTTCGTGACTAAATCAGTCTTCTCTAACTATAGCCTGCACAACTGTTCCGAGAATAGCCAGAACTACGAATAATTCAAGGGAAATTGCCATTCTTGCAGCATCAAGAGGGAACTCCTGGAACATGCCGATGACGGGCTTTGCAAGTGTGCCTGCAAGGGATGTATTGTTTAAGTAATAAGCTCCCGTATAGCTTGCAAGTCTTGCTCCTGCGAGTGCGCAGAATATGATCATGGGCCATCCGCTCATCTTTACTGCAGCTGCTCCCAATACCGCACCGACGATGACGCCGACAAATGCCAGGATCATCAGGGTAACCGAATCGGGATGAATAGCCACGGAAGCGGCCTTGTATACGAGGAATCCGTTGCCGATGGCTGCCACGATGGGTCCCATGAAGTTATAGCAGAAGAAGCCCAAAGCTACTCCCACAATTACGCAGACTGCGATTACGAATGAATCAATGGCACCTGCATTACTCTCTCTGAATACGCCTTCGCCCGCAAGCCCTGTGAAGAACTGCTCACATGCGATCCTGCCCAGAAAGAATCCGCCGGCACCGCTCATGATAACTACGACATAACGGTAAATGTTGATACCGAAGAATCCGACTGCGAGTCCTCCGATGAGAATGACCGCCATAAAGAAACTCTCAATGTCCATACTCTCTTCCTTCCAGACAGTCATCAAGTATCTGTCTTACCTCAGCTTCGGTACTTGCACGGCAAAGTGCGACCTTCATGTGTGCCGCTCCCGGGAAGCCCTTGATATAGTGAGGCATGACGCTGCGCATCTCCGTAACCGCCGTCTTCTCACCGACTTCCGCTATTCTGCCGTTAAGTTCAGTTATCAGCATATCACACTTTTCTGACAAAGTAGGCTTACTTTCATTATAATTCGATGTCTCATCGGGATCCGCGCGCAGATATTCCTTTATGTCGTTAAATATCCACGGATTTCCGCAGGCTGCCCTTCCTATAATGATGCCGTCAGCGCCCGTAACCTCGAGGATACGCTTTGCACTCGCGCCGTCCCTGACATCCCCGTTTGCAAAGAAATACACGTCTTTGTCCGTCACGGCCTCACGCATCCTCGCGATCGCCTCCCAGTCCGCCTCGCCTGCGTACATCTGCTTCGCTGTCCTGCCGTGGACACAGATTGCCTGTGCACCACTGTCAGCAAGCATCTTCGCGAAAAGCGGGCCATTGCCGTCGTGCCCGTCAAAGCCGATCCTGGTCTTTACCGTGAGAAGCTTGCCGAGAGATTCCGCCGTCTTTCTGCTCTCCGACACTATCTTCGCCGCGAGCTCAGGTGTTCTTATGAGACCGGATCCGGCGCCCGTCTTCACGACCTTGGGCACGGGGCATCCCATGTTTATGTCGAAGATATCGACACGGGACAGAAGCTCGTCCCCGCATATTATCTTCATCGCTTCGGTAAAGTCTTCTGCAGTATTACCGAAAAGCTGTATCGCGGTAACCCCTTCCCTCCCGGGATCTATCCTCATAAAGCGGTAGCTCTTGGTTACGCCGTTCATCACGACGGACCTCGCACTCGTAAGCTCCGTGGGGGCATAATCCGAACCGTTAGCGTGACAAAGTCCCCTGTAAGTTACACAGGAGAATCCCGCCATGGGAGACAGAGCGATTATGGGTTCCGAAGTGTTAAATAAGTCCGAAAAAGTCCGTCTCATAAGCCTTTACAGCGAGTATCCCGAGACCGGTTCCGAGAACCATCGAGAACAGCACGTCAGTGAAGAAATGAACGCGGAGATAAAGCCTGGACAGTGCGATTAGAGCCGCATATGCCATCGCGAGTCCTCCGATCTCCTTGTTGAGGAAAAACAGGACGGTGGCAGCTGCAAATGAGCTCAGTGTATGCCCTGAAGGGAATGAATAATCCCACGGCTGCTTGATGAGCAGCTTGTAGTTCTTATGGAAGAAAGGCCTGCTTCTTCTGACCACGTTCTTGATGATGAGATTGCCGATCGTAATGCACAGCATAAGAGCTATGAGTATGGTGTATCCGATCTGGCGTGTCTCGGGTTCCAGGAACATCAGAAGAAGGGCGGTAAAGATCCAGATAAGACCGTAATTACCGGTGCTTGTGACAGCGACCATCAGCTGGTCCATGAACGGTGAATAAAGATAATCGTGCAGTCTTTTGAGATTGCGCAGTTCGAACATACAGAACCTTCCGACCTGCCTGTCGGTTTCATTTTCAATCTGCCTTGCAATCTGCTGACCCTGCTCGATGATTATTCTTTTCATACGACAGATTCTAACACACAGCCGGACTTGCGCGGCACAAAATTCATGCATTTGACACTTGTTTTTGCTTTATGCGCGCGTGAAAATAGGTATCGCAAGTTAAAAGGGAGAATTGTATGGAAGACTGTCTTGTTTACTTTTTCACAGGATTTCTCGACAGCGGTAAGACTACCGTTATAGGAGAATGGGCAGGGAACGACGCCTTCAGAGGAAGGAAGATCGTGATCATATCAACAGAAGACGGTGACGTCGAGTACGACGACATCTCATTCCCTGACGGAGCCCCCGTCATCATCGAGAAGGAGACAACCGAGATTACAAGAGATCTCATGTTCAGGATCGAAGCCGAGCATAAGCCCGACGTCATCTTCATCGAGTGGAACGGATCCGTATCACCTTCGAAGTTTTTCGATGAGGTTGACGTTCCGGAAAGATGGGCGCTCGCAGCCGCAGTAGTCGTTATCGATGCAACCACATACAGCGAGTACTACCGCAACATGCAGACTTTCTTCGCAGATTACTACCGTTTCTGCGACACGGCGATATTCAACCGCGTTGACCCCGAAGTCAACAACATTCCCAAGCTCAGGGGATCCGTCAAGTCGGTTAACCCGAGCGTTAACCTCACATTTCTCGATAAGAACGACCAGGTCCTCGACATAGGAAACTTCCTGCCGTATGACCTGTCGAAGGACATATGCGAGATCTCCCCCGACGACTTTGGTCTGTTCTGGACGGACGCGCTCGACAACGTAGCAAGATACAACGGCAAGAAGGTAAAGCTCACAGGTCAGGCCATGACATTCAGGGAGCTCAAGGGCAAGGCTTTCGCTCTTGTAAGGCAGGCGTACACATGCTGCTCCGCCGATATCGGCCAGATCAACCTCCTGTGCTTCTACGGCGTAAAGCCTAATTTCCCCGCAGGGCAGTGGCTCAACGTTACAGGAACCGTAAGGTATTTCAAGGACAGCCAGAACGGCCAGGAGTTCGATGTTCCGTGCCTCGAGGTAATCGATTATGCGATAACGAGCAAGCCCGACACGGAGATCATTTATTTCAGCTGATTATAATTGAAAGAAGGTATTCATATGGCAACAAAGGTAGACGTTTTCTCAGGTTTTCTGGGAGCCGGAAAGACAACTCTCATCAAGAAACTCATAGCTGACGGATACAACAATCAGAAGATCGTTCTCATCGAGAATGAGTTCGGACAGATCGGCATCGACGGCGGATTCCTGAAGGAGTCCGGAATCGAGATCACGGAGATGAACTCCGGATGCATCTGCTGCTCTCTCGTAGGCGACTTCGGCACTGCGCTTAAGGACGTCATCGACAGATTCCACCCCGACCGCATCGTCATCGAGCCTTCGGGTGTCGGCAAGCTCTCCGATGTAGTTGCAGCGATCAAGAAGGTTGAAGACACTGAGATCTGCGGAACAGTAACTGTTATCGATGCAAGCAAGTGCAAGGTTTACCTCAAGAACTTCTCCGAGTTCTACGAGAACCAGATCAAGTACGCAGGCACCATCATTCTCTCGAGAACATCCGACATCAAGCAGGAGAAGCTCGATAAGGCCGTAGAGCTCATCAAGGGCATTAACGATCATTCACAGGTCATCACAACACCCTGGGAGCAGCTCTCCGGCGCTCAGATCTTAAGCGTCATCGAGAATCCTCTCACGGCTGCCGACATGGCTGCTGCTCTGGCTGAAGCTGAGGCTAACGAGCATCATCACCACCATCATCACGATCACGATGACCACGACCATGATCACGATCATGAGCACGAACATCACCATCACGACCTCGACGAGCATGATCACGATCATGAACATGAACACGAGCATCACCACCATGATCATGACGACCATGACCACGATCACGACCACGAGGATCACAGTCACTGCGATCACGAGCACGGAGTCTGCCACTGCGGTGAGGATCATCATCACCATCATGCAGATGAAGTCTTCGATTCCATCGGCTTCGAGACATCCAAGAAGTTCACGAAGGACGGCATCGAATCCGCTCTTAAGGCTCTCGACGAGACTTCCAAGTACGGCATGATCCTTCGTGCCAAGGGTATCGTCGCAGGTGAGGACGGCAATTGGATCCACTTCGATTACGTACCCGGCGAGACATCCGTAAGAACAGGCGCAGCTGATGTTACAGGCAAGCTCTGCGTAATTGGTTCTGAGGTCAACAAGGACGAAGTAAAGGCTCTCTTCGGCATCTGAGGCTCTGTGTTAGAATAAAACATAATGAAAGCTTCAGACTACATAGTTGAGTATCTGCTCAGGCAGAATATAACCGATGTCTTCGGGTATCCCGGAGGCATGGTTACTCATCTTATGGATTCGCTGAGCAAGTTTCCCATTAAGTCTCATGTCACCTATCACGAGCAGGGTGCGGCATTTGCAGCCTGCGGATTTGCACAGACTACGGGCAAGGTAGGCGTGGCTTATGCCACGAGCGGTCCCGGAGCGACCAACCTCATCACAGGTATCTGCAATGCTTACTTTGATTCCATCCCTACCCTCTTCATCACGGGACAGGTCAACACCTTTGAATACAAGGGCGAACTCGGCGTAAGGCAGAGAGGTTTCCAGGAGACCGACATCGTGTCGATAGTCTCCCCCGTAACGAAGTACGCCGTAAGGATAACCGATGCGACAAAGCTTAAGTGGTATCTCGATTACGCTTTCTACATCGCACAGGAAGGAAGAAGAGGTCCGGTTCTTCTCGATATCCCGATGGACATATTCAGGGCAGACATCGACCCTCAGTCCATGGAGGGATTCGAAGCACCCGTCTATAACAGGGATACTTCATTCGATAAACTGAAGGAGGCCTTAAGCAAGGCTTCAAGACCGGTAATACTCGCAGGTTCTGGCATCAAGACATCGAATGCCGCGGATAAGTTCAACGAAGTCATCCGTAAGCACGATATCCCGGTTGTCACGACCATGCTCGCGGTTGATACGGCGAAGGATTCCTACGGCTTCATCGGAGCTTACGGAACAAGAACCGCCAACTTCATAGTCGCCAAGAGTGACCTGGTCATAAGGCTCGGCGCGAGACTCGACGTCAGGCAGACCGGAGCCAGAAGAGAGAACTTCGCACCGGATGCCGTGATAGTCAGAGTTGAGATAGATGCGGGCGAATTAAGCCTTCGCGTTCACGACGACGAGATTCAGATTCATGCGGACGTAAACGATGTTCTCGACTCCTTGCTGGAAGCAGATACACGCGATCTTACCGGATGGAATGAAGTCTGCAGGAAGATCAGGGAAGAGCTTAAGGACATAGACGACAGACTTCCTAATAAGTATGTGAGCAGAATAAGTGAGCTCATCCCGGAGAATTCGGTAATTACCACTGACGTTGGACAGAACCAGGTCTGGGTTGCCCAGTCATTCAAGGTCAAGGACGGTCAGAGGATATTCTTCTCAGGCGGACACGGAGCCATGGGATACTCCCTCCCTGCAGCCATCGGCTGCGCACTTGCTGACGGCAAGGCCGTCTATTCATTCCAGGGCGACGGCGGAATCCAGATGAACATACAGGAACTTCAGACCATAGCGAGGGAGAACCTCCCGGTCAAGATAATCCTGTTCAATAACTCGGCACTCGGCATGATCAGGCATTTCCAGGAGATGTATTTTGAGGACAATTACGTTCAGACCGTGCCTTCGGGCGGATATACCGTACCCGACTTCGGAGCCATTGCGGCTGCGTATAGGATACCTTACAGATGCATCGGGAAGGTCGAGGAGATAGACGACAGCCTTTTCGACGCGGAGGGGCCGCAGTTCGTGGAGGTCAGGATAACGGAGCCCACTTACGTGTACCCGAAGCTTGAATACGGCAAGCCGAACCAGGATCAGGAACCTCTTCTGGACAGAAAAAGATACAGTTACATTATGGAACTGTAATAAAAAGTGTAGTATATTAGAGCGATGAACGAGAAGAAGTCTGAAGAATTTGAGATAGATCTGCTTGAACTTGCACAGGTATTATTAAGCAAGTTATGGCTGATCATTATTGTAGTGATCATAGGTGCCGGTGCGGCATTCGGAATCACATACGGATTCGTTAAACCCCAGTACACCGCGAGCACACTCCTCTATGTAAATAACTCCAACGTCTCGGTTGGAAGCGCATCTTTCTCGATTTCCACCGCAGACCTCTCCGCAGCCCAGAAGCTCGTAGATACTTACGTTGTAATCCTTAAGTCAAGAAGAGTGCTTAATGACGTAATCGAAGAGTCAGGCACCGATTATTCCTATAATGAATTGTACAGCCGTATCAACGCGGCCGCAGTTAATAACACCGAGATCTTCAGTATCACGATTACTGCAGATTCTCCCCAGGAAGCCGAGAAGATCGCGAATACGATCGCATTGATCCTTCCTGACAAGATTTCCGAGATCGTTAACGGCAGTGACGTTAAGATCGTTGACTACGCAGTTGTTCCTTCAACAAGAAGCTCCCCGAGCTACACCAAGAACGCTGCTCTCGGCGCACTCGTCGGATTCGTATTTATCTGTGCGATCCTCATCATCAGATATCTGCTCGACGACAGCATCCACAGTGAAGATTACCTTACACAGAACTATCCTGACGTACCTTTGCTTGTTGTAGTTCCTGACCTTATAACCGGTAATTCCAAGGGTTACAGCTATTCCAAGTACGGAAGCTACAGTTCGTACAGTTCTGCTGCCGCCAAGGCAATGGATAATGAATTCACAAGGAAGGAGAATGGCAATGGCTAAGAAGAAGGAAAACCCGGCTTCTTCCGGATTCGCCAGCGAGATGAAGACCATGATCGGTCCTCATCTGAACTTCGCAGCTTCCGAGGCATATAAGCTTCTTAGAACTAATCTCCTGTTCTCTTTCCCTGCTGATGAGAAGTGCCACGTTCTCGGCATTACATCGACATTCCAGGGCGAGGGCAAGTCGCTGACTGCCATCAACCTCTCATATACTCTTGCGGAAGCAAACAACCGTGTTCTTCTTATCGAAGGCGATATGCGTATCCCTAACTTCGCTAACAGACTTAAGCTTAAGAAGACTCCGGGCCTCTCGACACTTCTCGCTGGACTCGATTCTATATCCGATGCTATTCAGAGGATATCCTTCCGGAGAAGTAACAATCCGGATCCGGTTAAGTTCGACGTAATTACTGCAGGCAACATTCCTCCGAACCCTTCGGAGCTTATGCAGTCCGCCAGAATGCAGCATCTTTTGAACACATTGAAGGGCTTCTACGATATCATCATCGTCGACCTGCCCCCTATCAATGTCGTTACCGATGCTCTTGTAATCTCCCACTATGTCTCGGGAATCGCAGTCGTAGTAAGGAACGAGCACGCTTCCAAGCGCGGACTTGCAAATACTATGAGACAGTTAAGGCTCGTTAATGCCAAGGTAATCGGCTTCATCTATACGAATGCCGAGAATTACAAGAAGAAGTACTACAAGGGCTACAGTAAGTACTACAAGAAGGAATACAGAGCATAATTACCGCGTCTGATCATGCTTGATTTTCACTCACATCTTATCCCGGGTATCGATGACGGAAGTCAGGATATCAGTATGTCTGTCGGCATGCTCGATATGTGGAAGGAACAGGGTGTTGATCTCGTGTGCGCCACGCTGCATTTCTATGCAGACTCCAATAGTCCCGACAGATTTCTTGAGAAGAGAAACACGGCTTATGCCTCCCTTATGGATGCCCTGAAGAACACGCCCGGCGGTCCCGAAGCTTACCCGTCAATTATTCTCGGAGCGGAAGTTTACTACTACAGGGGGCTGAGCGCCTGCGAGGATTTAAGAAGATTCTGCCTTCAGGGCACACGGCTCCTCCTCGTCGAAATGCCGTTCCAGGACTGGTCTGACTACATGATAAGGGAGATCTCCGAGATCAGGGACATGGGGCTGTACCCCGTCGCGGCCCACATCGAAAGGTATATCAAGGACCAGCCCAAGAATAAGATTGAGGATCTTATGGATACGGGAATACTCATTCAGTGCAACGCATCATTCTTCTTAAATCCGAAGACCAGAAAGAAGGCTTTCAGGATGCTTTCTGATGAGACAATAGACTTTATGGGTTCAGACGCGCATAATCTGACTACAAGGGCCCCCAACATGAGGCCTGCCGTAGACGCGATCGAGAAGAAGCTCGGAAGCGGCGCCCTGAAGCACATCAGAAGGAACGAGAAGCTTATATACGATGCTTACGGCAAATACTTGGAAAGAGGGAATGCATAATGAGAAAGACACTCTTTACGATTGCAGGATTCCTGCTTCTCGGCGTAGCTGTGTTCTTCGGTGTTAAGTTCTTTCTTGACGCTTACTCACCAAAGAATCTTACGACGGAACAGCTTGGAAGGGCAGCGATAGAGGTTCAGGAGGTCTCTTTGGACAGCGGCGAGGTCGTAAATCCCGACTACGCGTCCGATGTTGAGACAGACGCCTCGGGAGATCTTGTCATCGACTTTGCGGCTCTTCAGGCAATCAACCCTGATATCTACGCCTGGCTCGAGATTCCGGGAACCGATATCTCCTATCCGGTAGTCCAGCATCCCGACGATGATTCATACTATTTGAGGAGGAATTCCGACAGGGAATATTCGGCCGGAGGAGCCATTTTCTCAGAGGCAACATATAATTCAACAGATCTTAACGA
>JAEEGL013262295.1_pt1 | contig 11061 bp, 9 predicted proteins | sample 9134231 | NCBI WGS metagenome assembly JAEEGL01 (sample SAMN16246548, study PRJNA631951) | gut metagenome | biome: gut microbiome; feature: rumen; material: fiber-attached | host: Bos | place: Iran: Karaj | collected 2018-10
ATGCTGCTGACATTCGTGACGGCGATCTTCATGCCGTCGGAGCTGATACTGTTCGGCGTGCTGCACTTCTACGCCATAGCCGCTATGATCTACGGCTTTGTGGGCAAATATACCGAAAAGATACCGTGGCTGGCCGGGGTGATCGTGTTCGCGCTGCTGTACGCAGTCACACTGAATATCCCGAGGGGTTTTATCGGTATCGAAGGGGTCTGGACAGTCGCGATGCCCTCGTTCCTGTACGGCCACTACTGGCTCTATCCGCTGGGATTCCCGGCAGCCGGATTCTACAGCGCTGATTACTTCCCGCTGATACCGAACCTGTTCCTGTTCTTCGCGGGGGCTTCATTCGGAGTTTATCTGAAATCCGGCAGGCCTTCAAAGGGCATCTATATGACGCGCTTCAACAAACTGGCGTGGATAGGCCGGCACGGTCTTATAATCTATATGCTGCACCAGCCTGTGACAATACTTATACTCGACCTGATACACAGGCTCACCGGACAGCCGACGCTGTTCATGTGAGCGCCGGCATATAACGTTCTGTAAAATTTTTTCCGGCGCGGTTATTGCAATTTGAAGCCGGATATGATATAATATAATGTAACAGTAAGTGCTCGCTTACAATAAAGTCGGAAAGGATAATAAACTATGGATACAAACGCATTATACAAGCTCTGGCTCGAAAAGGCCACAGAAGACCCCGACCTTCAGACAGAATTAAAGTCCGTTGAGGGCAACGACGCGGAGATAAACGACCGTTTCTACCGCGAGCTCGAATTCGGCACAGGCGGACTGCGCGGCGTTATCGGCGCAGGTACCAACAGAATGAACTACTACACCGTATGCAAGGCTACACAGGGTCTTGCTTCCTACCTTATGAAGATAAAGCCCGAGGGTGCTTCTGTCGCGGTGTCCTATGACAGCCGCATCAAGTCCACCTATTTCGCGGAATCCGTCGCGAAAGTCCTTTCCGCAAACGGCATTCGCGTGTTCCTTTACAAGGAGCTCATGCCGACGCCTATGCTCTCGTGGGCAGTACGCTATTATAAATGCGACGCGGGCGTTATGGTAACGGCTTCTCACAACCCCGCCAAGTACAACGGCTATAAGGTTTACGGCTCCGACGGCTGCCAGCTCACCATCGACGCGGCTGACGCAGTTCTTGCGGAGATCAACAAGACCGACGTTTTCGGAGGCATCATGTCCATATCCCTTGAAGAAGGCATCAGGAGCGGCATGATAAACTATATCGACGACAAGTGCATCGACGCATATATGGCGGAAGTCAGGAAGCAGGCCGTTCACCCCGAGATCAGCGCGACTGCGGGTCTTAAAGTCGTTTACACTCCCCTCAACGGTACAGGCAACAAGCCTGTTCGCCGCATACTCAAGGAGTGCGGAATAAAGGAAGTCATCGTGGTACCGGAGCAGGAAAATCCCGACGGAAACTTCACCACCTGTCCGTATCCGAACCCGGAGATCAGAGAAGCTCTCCAGAAAGGTCTGGAGCTCTGCCGCAAGGAGAAGCCCGATCTGCTGCTTGCCACAGACCCTGACTGTGACCGTGTGGGCATAGCGGTTCCGGACGGCGACGACTACGCGCTGTTCACAGGCAACGAGACCGGCGCTCTGCTGCTCGAATACATCGCGCGCGAGAGAAAAGCGCTCGGCACTCTCCCGGCAAATCCTGTTGCCGTAAAGACCATAGTTACCACGGATATCACACGCGCCATTGCAAAGAAGTACGGCATTGAGCTTATCGAAGTTCTCACCGGCTTCAAGTTCATCGGTGAGCAGATAGGCTTCCTTGAAGCAAAGGGCGAGGCTGACCGCTATATATTCGGATTTGAAGAGAGCTACGGTTATCTTGCGGGCGGCTATGTACGCGATAAGGACGCTGTCGTTGCTTCCATGCTGATCTGCGAAATGGCGGCTTTCTACCGTTCGCAGGGCATCACGCTCATTGAGGCAAGGAAGAGAATGTATGAAGAGTACGGCTCATACTGCAACAAGCTGGACAACTTCGCATTTGAGGGCGAGCGCGGCATGACCAAGATGAAGAAGATCATGACAAGTATGCGCACAAAGATGCCTTCCGAAGTAGCCGGCACCAAGGTTGTGGCCGTTGCGGACTATGAGGCAGGCGAAAAGACGGATCTTATCACCGGTGAGAAGACAAAGATAGAGCTGCCCAAGTCCAATGTTATCACGCTGTATCTGGAGGACAAGACAAGTCTTGTTATCCGTCCTTCCGGCACCGAGCCCAAGATCAAGATCTACTATACGACTATCGGCAGCACCAACGAAGAAGCGGAAGCTATTCAGGCCAAGTATGCCGAAGCATTTCCGTGGCTGGTAAAGAAGCTGACAGACGAAGACTGATAAATTCTCATGGCATTTGCGGGAATATTCATAATTATGATCGTCGGAGTGATAGTTGCTCTTTATATCCGCTATATTACCCGATACGCGATATTTCTTATTATCCTCAGCATTATCGGCACTGCCGGATTCGGGCTTATCCTTGCCGGGATAGTCCGTAACGGGAAGAACAAGAAAGCTCTTCTGATAACGGGAACGGCATTGGCGCTGCTGTCAACGGTGCTTGTCGTGGGCGGTCTGATACGGTTTGCGCTGTACGGCTCCTGAAATAACAATAAAAGACCTCGTCATTCAAGCGGATGGCGAGGTTTTTGGTTTTTAGTATTTTCTTTGAAAAGGCGCATTACCTACCGAATCTGCAAGGCGCGGTACCCGCGCGGTCAATCCGTCTGAAACATTCAGCAAAGGGCGATTTTCAGCCTCGCAGCCGGTATATTCAGCGTTTTTTTGTGGGGCTTTCCGAATCGCCGTTGACCGCTTAGTTGCGCGCATCGTGCGCGCTTCTGGGCGGTCACTCACTGCATCGTGCAGTGACCCACACCCTTCGGTGCTGCCCCTTTTGATAGTTTATAAAAGGCGTACACATTACCGAATCTGCAAGGCGAAGCGATTTATTTAGGGATCCAAACCCTTTTTAAAGGGGTTGGCCGCCGGAGGCACTCGAGCGTCAGCGACTCTCTGCACACTCAAGCGCAAGCGACAACTTACTCCCGTTCTCGAGCGGAAGCGACTACTCTTCGTTCTGCCTGCCGACTATAAGCTCTTTGGCGTAGGGGAGCTTTTCGATCTCCTTGCAGAACTCGCGCCACTCGGGCAGGCGATGGTTTTTGCGCTGGGAATAGATCGTCTTCAGCGCGCGGTAGTTGGTGGTGAGGCGGGCAGTAAGCTCGAAGCCGCAGGGATTGCTGTACAGCAGGCGCAGGTAGTCCTCGGGATCCTGGGTCTCGTTGTAGCGGTCTTTCAGCTCGTTCATTATCTCTATCATGCGCGGGTCAACGTACTTGTTGTACTGCTTTGACAGGTCGAACCTTGCTATGCGGTGCATAGTGCTCTGGCTCGACACAAATTCAAGAAAGCGGTAACGTTCGGCTTCCGTCCAGGCCTTGACCGTGAATGTGAGGTCAAATGCCACGCGTATGCCGGTCATGAACTGGTCGTGGCCTTCGCCTTTGCCGGACTGCGCGAGCTTGATTATGCGCTCGGTGATGTCGCCGTTCACTGCCGAGGTGTCAACGGCCATGGGGTATTTGCTGGCCTTGAAGCACTCTTCGAGATCATATACTTTGATATTTTCAAGTTTCATATTCTGCCGCCTGTCAATTTTTATTATTCCTGAAGCATGAACATATTGTAGATTACGCGGATCGCTTCGTCGAAGTCCTCGTCGCGTATGCCGATTATGATATTCAGCTCGGAGGAGCCCTGATCTATCATCTTGATGTTGATATTTGCGTGGGAGAGCGCCGCGAATATTCTTGTAGCGGTACCCTTTGTAGCCTTCATTCCGCGTCCCACTACCGCGATAAGCGCGAGATCGTCCTCGACTTCGATATGGTTCGGGTTGCTGACTTCCTTTACGCGCTCAATGAAGTTCGGGTGAGCTTTAAGATCGTCGCTGTCTATGATGAGGGTCATTGTGTCGATGCCGGTGGGGATATGCTCGAAGTTGATCTTCTCAACGTCCATGAGCGTGAGTATGCGGCGCAGGAAGCCTATCTCGCCGTTCATCTCGTCCTTTTCTATCGCTACGGCGCTGAAATTCTTCTTGCCCGCGATACCGGTGATGATGTGTTCATTCTTGCCCTCGGGAGCGTCGTGAACGATCATTGTGCCCTTTGCGGAGGGGTCGTTGGTGTTTCTGATATTTATCGGTATTCTGGCGTTGCGGACAGGGAAGATAGCATCCTGATGAAGAACGCCCGCGCCCATGTACGAAAGCTCGCGGAGCTCTCTGTATGTGATAACGTCGATGAACTTGGGATCCTTGACGATGCGGGGGTCTGCAACCGCAAAGCCCGGAACGTCCGTCCAGTTCTCATAAAGCTCCGCGCCTATGGCCTTCGCCACAACGGAGCCTGTGAAATCGCTGCCGCCGCGGGAGAATGTGCGTATCGAGCCGTCGGGGTTTGCGCCGTAGAAGCCCGGAATTACCGCGTAATCGTAGCCTTCGAGGATAGAAGCGAGGGTCGCGTCGGTGAGCTCGGCGTCAAATTCGCCGTTGGCCTTGAAGAAGATGCCCTTTGCGGCGTCTATGAAAGCAAAGCCCAGATAGTTGGCGAGGATTATGCCGTTGAGGTATTCGCCACGGCTGGCTGCGTAGTCTCTGCCCACGCGCTTGGTGAAATTGTCGGTGATCTCTTCAAATTCGCGGTCGAGGGAAATGGTGAGACCGAGGTCGCTGATGATGCCGTTGTAGCGGTCCGCTATCGGAAGGAATGCCGCAACAGCGTTTGCGCCTGCGCATACATCATCGTAGCACTTGTAGAGCATATCCGTGACCTTGGTGTCATCGGAGAAACGCTTGCCCGGTGCGCTGGGCACCACATATCTGCGCTCCTTGTCGCTCCTGATGATATCCGCGACCTTGCGGAACTGATTTGCGTCGGCCAGCGAGCTGCCGCCGAACTTTACTACCTTTGCCATTGTCTTTTGTTTCCTTTCTTCTGTGTATATGTTGGCTTTTTTATTTTTGTTTTTACGCGCCTGTGTTATTCCGCCTCGACCAGCTCCATGCCGCGCTTGTCGAGGGATTTTATCGAAAGCGTGAGGTATCTGAAATCATTGTACAGGTCGATGATCTCCTCGCCGCCTCTTTCGTTCCTTACGCGAATGACGGGACGAAGCACGTTCGTGGTATTGCTGACTACTTCTCCGATCCTGCCGTCGCTGAGTATCACCCGGCTGGCGACGGGGTAGGGCGCAAACGCCGCGAGGAACGCGGTGATGATATCAAAGTCGAAGTGTGTATTAGCGCCGCCCATCATGAATTCCTCGGCCTCCGCGACACTCCACGGCTGGCGGTACGGTCTGTTGGAAGTTAGGGCATCATAGACATCGGCGACTGTGATTATGCGGGCGAGGTAGGTTATCTGCCCGCCTTTCAGTCCCAGCGGATAACCGGTGCCGTCGAATTTCTCATGGTGCATCAGCACGGCGTTCAGTATCTCTTCGGAGTAGCTGCCGTTCTTGCGGAGCAGCAGGTAGCCGTTCTGCGGGTGCTTCTTGACCGCCACGAATTCATCGTCCGTAAGACGGCCGGGTTTTCTGATGATATCCACGTCGATCGTGCGCTTGCCGATATCGTGGAGAAGAGCCGCTTCGCAGAGGTCGCGCATCTGCTTTCTCGGCAGGTCGAGGCTCTTGCCTATGGTGACCGCCATCATAGCGACACGCAGACAATGCTTGTATGTATAGTCGTCGTAGGACTGGAGCTGGTGCATCTTCAGCAGGATATTGTCGTCCGCGTAGAGGCTGGTGATAAGCTCGTTCGTCACGTTCTGGATCTGTCTTGTGGCTTCTTTCGAGAATTCGGTTATCGGCTTGTCGTTATCCGAGCCGAAAACGTCCTTCAGTGTGGTGAGGGACTCATGAATATTTATCTCAGCCCGCATCTCCGCCGAGATGCTTGCTGCGCTGAATGACTTCTTTATTGAAACCTCTCCGACATTGTAGCGCTCTTTCAGGTTGAAGATCATTACACTGTCGAGGGTCGTGCCTTTAAGCAAGAGTACTCTTTCGGTGCCGGGCTCGATAACGTCCTCGGACGTGACCATTCCCGACTCCAGTTCTTCTACTCTTATTCTCATAGAACCGACTGCGGTGTTCACCATGGCTCTTCCTCCTTTTCCGGTGCTTTGTATATCAATATCTATATATATTTTTATATAATACACACAATTATTATATCACATTCAGAAGAAAAAATCAATGGGAGAAGAAATATTTATTCAGAACTATGTTGGGTGCGCAGGGTCCGCGCTTGTATCACCTTTCAGCCGGTTGGCCTCCTGCCCGGGAAGATATTCTGAGAAATAACGAAAAAAATCCCGCCGGGGAGATTCCCGGCGGGGTCCGATCACTTCATCAGCGAGATGAAAGCCTTGGCTTTGGTGGCGATGATCTTGTCGTTCTCGTATGTAAGGTATGAGATCGCCTGCCCTATCTCCATCCAGCGCATTTCCGAGATCTCGTCGAGCTGTGGCTTCGCGTCGCGGCTTATAGCCTTTCCGACGAAATAGACCACGGTCTTGCTGGTATCGCGGCGGGGGCTGAATGTGACGGTCTCGCGGAACCCGTCGTCGATGAGAACGTCGATATTCGTTTCCTCCTTGATTTCTCTGGCCGCGGTCTGTATCTCGGTCTCGCCCTTTTCGACGTGACCCTTCGGGAACGACCAGCAGCCGGACTTGATGTGCCGTATCAGCAGGATCTCGGTATTGCCGTGAAATTTTCTGTACACGACGGCGCCGCATGACTTTTCGTAATTCATCGGCTCAATCCTTTCATAAAATGGGCGCAGAGGTGTCTCTGCCATAATCTATAACATTATATCACATATTGATGAAAAAATCAATGGCAGAAGAAAAATAATATTTTATCAGACTGTCCGGGGCAATATCGGGTGCGCTTATATCATATAAAGAAGAAAAAATCTCTCCGGACCTGCAAAATATGCCGCCAAGATTGACATTGGGGCGGAAAAGTAGTATAATTTTATAGACGGAACGGCTCCGCGTGGATCTCCGTACCGTGTAAAAATGCACCCGGAAAGGATGTGCGCCTATGCCCAGACCCGAAACCCCGTCGGTACACGTAAAAAGTCCGGCTACCGTCGAGGATCAGATAGAAAAGCTCAGAAGCCGCGGCTGTGTGATCGAGGACTATGACCATGCAGTCTGCGCGCTGTCGAATATCAATTACTACCGCCTTGCACACTACTTCGCGGTCTTTCTCGAAACGAAGAATCGCTATGCCGATGGGACGAGCTTCGAGACCGTTATGCATATCTACGATTTCGACAGGCTGATGAGATCTCTGCTCCTGACCGCTCTTGAGGAAGTCGAGATAACGCTGCGGGCGAACATCTCGAACTATCACGCGCTGAAATACGGCGCTCTGGGCTACCTGAACGAGTCCAACTTCGACAGGCAGCATATCCACAAGGCGTTCCTGAAAAGAATAGACCGCATGATAGAGAACAATACGGGCGAACAGCTCGTTACTCATCATATGCAGAAGTACGGCGGGGCGTTCCCGCTGTGGGTCATAATGGAACTGTTCAGTTTCGGGTCGCTGAACACCTTTTTCAGCGATATGAAGGTCGAGGACAAGCGCGCGGTTGCGGAAAACGCCTTCGGACTGCCTTACAGGTGCGTGGAGAGCTGGCTCCAGTGCCTCTCCGAGCTGCGGAACCGCTGCGCCCACTACAACAGGCTCTATGCCGACCCGTTCGGGACGGTCCCGAAGCAGATAGCCGGCCTCGACAGGAACATGACCGGCACACTGTTCGACTATATGCTTGTCCTCAAGCAGCTCTATCCCCGCAACGAGATATGGAACGTCATGATCGCGGGGAAGCTGTCGCAGCTCATAGCCGAATACAGCCTGTATGTGGACATTGCCCGCATAGGCTTCCCGGACGACTGGCAGAAGTACCTGGTAGACCGTGCCGGAGCAGTGAACAGGATTCAGGAGCCTGAAAATGATGAAATTTGAAAAAAAGACTTGCAATATCATATAATTTATAGTATAATAGATAAGATAATGATTTATATTGAGAAAGGGACTGTGTAATGGATATAGCTACACTCGACCATATCTGCCGTCTGTCAAAGCTCAACTTCACGGAAGAAGAGCAGCAGAAGGCTCTCGCGGAGATGTCCGACATCATCGCGCTCATGGATACGATAAAGGAATACGACATAACCTACGACGACACCAAGGATCACAACGAGATACGCTACGCCGATCTCAGGGAGGATATCCCCGCCCCGTCGTTCCCGACGGAGAAGCTCCAGCAGAATACCTCGCCGCGTGACAACTGCTATGTTGTCCCGAAGATGATGGAATAACGGAGGGTATCATGGATCTGGAAAATATCACGGTAAAAGAGCTCCGCACAAAGCTCGACACAAAGGAGATCGGCGCCCGCGAGGCGGCTGCGCTGTTTCTCGGCGAGATAAAGAAGAACGACGATAAGGTGCTGTCCTACATCACGGTGACCGAGGACGAGGCGATGAAGAACGCTGATGCCGCTCAGAAGCGCATCGACGCGGGTAACTCCGCTCCCCTTACCGGTATACCGACGGCACTCAAGGACAATCTCTGCACCGACGGCATACGCACCACCTGCTCGTCCAATATGCTGGGCGATTTCGTGCCGCCGTACAGCGCCACAGCCGTTGAAAAGCTGGCCGCGCAGGATTACGTCCTTCTCGGCAAGGTCTCCATGGACGAGTTCGCTATGGGCGGCTCGACACAGACCTCGGCTTTTGCAAAGACAAAGAATCCTTACGACACAGACCGCGTACCCGGCGGCTCGTCGGGCGGCTCGGCAGCAGCAGTGGCCGCAGGCTTCTGCACGGCGGCTCTGGGCAGCGACACCGGCGGCTCCATACGCCAGCCCGCTTCGTTCTGCGGCGTCACGGGTCTGAAGCCCACCTACGGGCGCGTTTCGAGATACGGTCTTGTGGCTTTCGCAAGCTCCCTTGACCAGATAGGCCCGATAGCCCGCACGGCCGAGGACTGCGGTATCATTCTGAACGCGATAGCAGGCGCCGATCCGAAGGACGCTACCAGTAAGAACGTCCCTTTCACGGATTTCAACGAAAAGATCGGACAGAGCGTTTCCGGAATGAAGATAGCGATACCGAAGGAATTCTACGGCGAGGCTGTGGACGAGGAAGTCCGCACAGCCGTTATGAACGCGGCTCACGAATACGAAAAAATGGGCGCGAAGCTCGTTGACTGCTCCATAAGCACGCTGAAATACGCGGTGCAGGCATATTACCTGATCTCTTCCGCGGAGGCAGCCTCCAACCTTTCCCGCTACGACGGCATAAAGTACGGACTGCGCGGCGAGGGTCACAGCTTCGACGAGATGATACGCGACAGCCGCAACCGCGGCTTCGGCGCAGAGGTAAAGCGCCGCATACTGCTGGGCAACTACGCTCTTTCCAGCGGCTACTACGACGCTTACTACCGCAAGGCACTGGCACTGAAACAGCAGATAATCGCGGAATACAATGCGGTATTCGACAAAGCCGACGTGATACTGACCCCCACGGCTCCCAGCGTTGCCTACAGGATCGGAGTCCAGGACAACGATCCCGTAAAGATGTACACCGCCGATATATGCACGGTAACGGTCAATATAGCGGGGCTTCCCGCGATAAATACCACCTGCGGCTACGACAGGGACGGTATGCCGATAGGAATGTCGATCGTCGGCAGACGCTTCGACGAAAGCACGATAATACAGACCGCGGACGCGTTCGAGAAGACATTCTCGCCCGTTCGCTGCACATTATAAGAAAGGAGTACGGCAGAAATGTCCAATTTATATCCGACTATCGGACTTGAGATACACGCCGAGCTCCTTACAAAGTCAAAGGTGTTCTGCACCTGCTCGGCGGAATTCGGCGGCGAACCAAACTCCCGCTGCTGCCCCGTATGCTCGGGAATGCCCGGCACGCTGCCGGTGCTCAACCACACGGCTGTCGAGTATATCATCAGAGCCGGCTATGTGACGAACTGCGAGATATCGCGCTTCACGAAATGGGACAGAAAGAACTACTTCTATCCCGACCTTCCCAAGGCCTATCAGATCTCCCAGATGCCGCGCCCCGTATGCCTCAACGGCTGGGTGGACATCGTGGCGAACGGACAGGAAAAGCGCATCAGAGTCAACCGCATACACCTTGAGGAGGACGCGGGCAAGCTCGTCCACGACGAAGCGACGCGTTCGAGTCTCGCGGATTACAACCGCTGCGGCATACCGCTTATCGAAATGGTCACGGAGCCTGATTTCCACAGCGCCGAGGAAGTGATCGCCTACGTCGAGAAGATAAAGCTGCTCTATAAGTACGCCGGAATCTGCGACTGCAAGATGGAGCAGGGCTCGCTGCGCTGCGATGTGAATATATCCCTCGCACCGAAGGACTCCAAGGAACTCGGCACCCGCGCGGAGCTGAAGAACCTGAACTCCACCAAGGCCATAGCCCGTGCCATAGAGTACGAGATATACCGCCAGACCGAGCTTATCGAATCGGGACAGAAGGTATTGCAGGAAACAAGACGCTTCTCGGACGCTACGGGCGAGACAACGGCTCTGCGCTCCAAAGAGGACGCTCACGATTACAGATATTTCCCCGACCCCGATATCCCGCCGATAATCTTCACCGAGGAAGAGCTTGCCGAGATAAAGGCGAAGCTCCCCGAGATGCCCGAACAGCGCAAGGCGCGGTATATGACGGAGTACGGCATTGCGGAGACCGACGCGGACAACATCATAACCGACAAGGATATCTGTGATTTCTTCGAGGACGCTATAAAGGCCTACAATAAGCCCAAAGCCGTGGCAAACTTCATACTCGGCGAGTTCATGCGCCGCATAAACCTCGGCGAGATGAGCATGGACAGCCTGAAATTCACCGCAAAGGATCTGGCGAGACTCATAGA
>JAEEGL013395931.1_pt1 | contig 11061 bp, 11 predicted proteins | sample 9134231 | NCBI WGS metagenome assembly JAEEGL01 (sample SAMN16246548, study PRJNA631951) | gut metagenome | biome: gut microbiome; feature: rumen; material: fiber-attached | host: Bos | place: Iran: Karaj | collected 2018-10
TACAGTTTTAGAAATAGCCGCGAACTTTTCTAATCCAGTAGCGATTTCTTCTGAGCTTGATGCGGTAGTAGCACCTAACGCAGTAATAGCATCAGCATAATATTCTAAACTTTTAGAACCATCATAAAAGTTATTCCAAATTGCAGTCATTTCTTGTGAAACTTCTTCTGCGCTTTGTCTACTTACATTTGCTAATTTAATAGTGGTTTCAGTACGACCAGCAATTTCCTCCTGGTCTCTAATACCCTGTTGATAGTAAATTAAAGCAGCATCTGTGTAAGCAGTAGTAGTTGTACTTAAAGCTTGTGCGGCCTTGTTTGCACGGTCTGCAAATGCTGACATTTCTTCAACGCTAGCACCAGTAACAATTCGAATATTATTTAAAGATTGATTTAAATCTTGAGCATATCCATAGGCGCCTTGTAAAGCTCCCATAAATCCATGTAAAATACTAGATGAAATTTGCCACCTAGCAGTATTTACTAATGTGGTTTTAAATTGATCTAAAAGAGCGTTGGTCTTCCTAAGTGGAACTTCTGCTTGAATAATAGATTGCGCTAATTTAGCAAATGCTTGTTGTCCTTCTGGACCTAAAGAAGATAAACGTTGTCTATATTCTGATAACTTCATACCAGATGCTTTAATTGATTGATCAAATTTAGTTAAATCTAATGATCCAGTCGAAGTAGTAGCATTCTGTAAAGCTAATCGCAATTGTCCTGCGGCTTCTTTAGCCTGAACTAAATCTTTAGTAAGCTTCAAGTCTTTAGTAGAACCACTTGCAGACACTAAATTTTTTAAATCTTGCTCTAAAGCCTTAATTTGCTGTTTAGCTGCACTAGTATCAGCTGTAAAAGCAAGATTCACATTCAATTGTTTAGGCATACCTTTTATTCGCTCCTTTCTCTCCAAATTTTGTTTTTTTATTTGCGCAAATAAAAAAAATGGTGGTTAGAGTCTTTCGATTAAAAACTCTAACCACCAGTACTCCTATTATTTTTTAAAAATTAAAACAATAGAATGAAACTAATTAGCCCAATTTAGTTAATATATCCTTTACTAAGTTAAGATTATTAGGATCTGCAATTGATTCTTTAATTTTATCTGCATCTAATTGTAAATTAGAATAATCTTGACTAACTGTATCTAAAATTCCAAATATAGAATTTCTATAATCATAATAAGCCTTAATAGTTTTATCAATTCCATCAAGTAAAAATTCATACTCCATAGGAGGAATATTCATAATAACCTTATTAATTATATCATTCTCTTCTAATAAATCATAAAGTTTAGCTGTATCTTCTAATTGTTTTTCAGTAAAAGATAAATTAGTATAAGCTTTTACAATTTCTAAATTAGCGACAATAGCAATTTTAACTGGATTAGCAAAATTATTCTCATCTGCAGATCCATTAAGCACAGCCGCAATTAAATTTAATTTATCATTAATGGGAAGATATTGAAGAACTTCTACTTCAATTTCATCAGTTAATTGGACTTTAACAGTTTCTGCTTTTTTCTTAAGTCCAAGTTTTGAAAAACTTACTTTTGCCATTATAAGCCTCCTTTTACTCTTTTAGATATTATATCATATTTTTTTATATTTTTCAACTTTCATCATTATGAATATCTGCATATACATGAGGATTACTAATTGCTTTATCTTTAGGTTTATGGAAGTTTAATACATAAGATCTTTCTCTTAATTGACTTAATAAATCTACAGTAAAAGATAATTCAGAACCAGTTGCAAATAAAAAATTATTTCGACCAATAACATCACTCATCCGTGACATTAAACTACTTACTCCACCATGCCAATAATATTTTTCATCTCCATCAGGAATTAAAGAAGCATGCATACCAAAACTAATAAATTTAGGATCTCCTATTGCAGGATTTATCCATGATTTACTTTGAATACCACCTACAAATACATCATCAGGTAACATTGAATCACCTTCTGCAGTAATATTTTGTGAAGCGTCCATTTGTTTAATTATATTTCTTAATCCTTGATTATCTAAATTTTGAATAGATTTTGGCCCCAATATTAAATCATAAATAATTTCTTGACCCGTATCAGTTTCTACTGCTCCACTTTGTCTTGCTGTATATCCATATTTCATTAAAATTTTTTGCAATGCTTTTTCAATCGCTTCTTCTTGTAAATAACCTTTTAATGAATTTTTATATGATTTTAAATCTATTGTCATATTGGCAACTGCTTCATTAGTTGTATATCTTTGAACGATCAATCTTCGTATATATCCAAATAAGTTATCTTGTAAAGATTTATTTGTTTCTCCTCCTGCCATAAGCCCTTGATTTTGTAAATATTTAATTAAATCTAATCTATTAACATCACTTTTTACAAACAAATTTTCTATATCTTCTTTTATTTTATTAGACATATATTTTAATTGTCCATGAGGCTCTTTATTAGATCGGGTTTGATCAAGAATAGATTTTATTTTTGAAGCATCATCAGGATGACCTTCTAATGCATTAACAACAAACTCTTCAAAATAATCTTTAACTCCTTCAAAAATTAAATCCATCGCTTCATTTAACTCATTACTACTATTTTGATAAATTTCATTATTAATCTCTTCTAAAACTTGCTTCATAGCTTCTTCTTCTTCTATATTTAGTCCTACAAAAAATGCTTCTTTTTGCGCTTGATAATTCTTCATTGCTTGTTCATATCCAGATTCAATATTGCTATGAGCCTCTCTTTTAATTTGTTCATATCTTGTTATACTATTAGCCATAACAAAATTTCCTCCTAATAAACAAAAATAAGGGAGAGACTAATCAGTCTCTCCCTCTAAAATTTAATTATCTACTAATTAAAACTTCAAAAGATCATGAGCATCTTCATGTGCGGTGCTATGTCTGTGGAGATCCTGACTAGCAGCATCCTTAATAATCTGAATAGCAGCAAGCACTTTCTTGCTATGATCAAATCTTGTATAATCTGGGAATGCATCCATAGTAAATGTGAATGTACTAGGATCACCAGATGAAGCCATTGTAAATGTAAAGTTACTTTGAATCTTGCAGTTAGGAATAATAAATTCTGCAGGCATATCTACACCATTTTGATCTCTGAATAATGTAGAAGCTTCAAGATAATAGTTACCACCAAACTTATCAGCAGTAATTTCAATCTGTTGAGCGTCAGATTGTCTTTCTACATAGTAATCAATAAGAACTGCATCAAAATCACCAGCTTTAACCATAGGTGCTTTAAGTTCATATTCATGTTCATTTTCACCTTCACTTAATGCATGATAATTATCATGTGCAGAAACTACGATTGTATATTTACCATTATCATCTGGAACTAATGTAGCATCATCTTCTACATGCTGAGGAATGTAAGGTTCTGTAATGATTTCACCATTCTTCATAAACATTACATAAGCATAGTTATCGCCTTTATCTGTAGGAAGATAAGGTTTATTAGAAACTTTGATACTAACAGAATCAGCGGCTACAGTAGTTTGACCAGCATCAACTGTTTCAGTAACGTGTTGATAAATTGGAGTAGATTCGGAAGCATCAATTAAACCAGCACCAGAAAGAATCATGAAACCTTCTGGAGAGATTAATGCATCTTCCATAGTGAAAGTAACTGTACGTTCACCTTCCCATGCAACTAAACGAGTATTACCACGTCCACCTTGTGCATATACTGTGGTTGCTGCACCTTCCATGCTGGAAGTCTTTAAAGTGTCGAAATAAATAACAGGTTCGTTAGCATAGAAAATTTTATTACCGATCTTTTGCGCTGCTTTTGCTTTTAAAACAACGTCGCAAATTTCACGAACACCAAATTTCATAGTGCATATTCCTCCTTATTAATTTTAATGGATATCTTTCATCCAATTCTCAGGTTGGGAATCTGGCTTTCCGCCAGCAAGGCGAGTCCGCACATCTATATCCCAATTCATATGTAGTATATATCTTTCAATTAAATCATATAATTGAAACATTGTTAACTCCACCAAATCCAAAAGGGACATAGAGGCTATACCAATTGTTAATATAGAAAGATATCTACTAAACACACTCGTATTTTGACCGCCCTTTTGAGCGGCGACTCTTTGTCTTCCACGCATCAGCTTTTCCGCAATTTCTCTCGCTTTATCATTGGCTGGGTTAAAAGCTTGTTGATCCATTGGCCCATCCTTTGCGCAGAATACTAATCGCAATGTCTCTTGTAAAAAATCAAAATTAGAAACATCAATTGTTACATTATGTTCTCCATTTTGCAAGAATAATGACATTGGAGTAAATAAAACATTATAACCAGGAAAAACTAATTGTAAAACTTGCATTGTCGCAATTTTTTTATCAATAGTAGTTTTATCCATCATCACTGTCATAAATATTTGAAAATTTGTTATATCACCTAAATCATCTTTGTCCTTTACAAACATACTTTTATGAAGACATAAACATTGTACTCCAGTAAAAAATTCAGTTTCACCTATATAGGCAATTTCTTTCAATTTAGGTTGATGTAAAGTTAATTGTAATTCCGGAATTGGGATATCAGTACCAGCCATTAGCGCAAGATTTACATCCATAACACTATCTCAATCTCGGAATTTCTTTAAATTCTTCATTGAACGCTTCATTCTCTTCTGGATTAGGGAAATTTCTTTTATCTTCTTCACTATGAACTGAACGGAACATTAAACACAATCCCGCAAATTCATCAGTAAGAATAATCTGATTTGCACCTAAGAACTCAGTTTTCCCAATTCCAGTTAAATGCTTACCATTAAACATTGAATCAATTTCAGCTGCAATACGATAAGGTCTTAGTTGAAAATCTTTAAGCGTCCATTGGTCATAATGACACACAATATCAAATTCTATAATATGATCCCTAAACTCCGGATTTGTTCTATTTGGAGTAAAGTTATCAAAATTTATAATTATATAAGTTAAAACACTCCCATCAACATAAAGTTTAGGAACATTTTTAATATTCTTTCCAAACAATTCAACAGATTGTTCATCAGTTAAATTAGGTCGATCGAGAGCATCTTCTGTCGTATAATATAATAATCTTTTTAATCTTGGATTACTTAATAATTGTTTAGCGATAATTCCCATGTCTTTGTCTACCATAAGGAAACTAGACTTAGGCATCGCATATCCATCAATCTTCATTAATGCTATCTCCTTTATCTCTTAGAATAGTGATTCAACAACAATTGTTTTAGTAATAGCACCATAACTAATCTCAAATTGTCCATGATAAGAATTATCCCAATATACAGCGATTTCAGCTGGATCATCTGGATTTATTCTCCAAATAACTGGATATTTCTCATCATCAATTTTCCATTTAGCATTTAAAATACCTTTATAGTGATAATTCACTTGCATTCTAGGTCTAATAAAAGTTTCACCCTCAATTAAATTGTCAGTTGACTGATCGTTTGGATTAATTGGTTCAGTCTTTAAAACTCCAACTAATCCTTGATCGAGATCATCTTCGGTTTCATTAATATAATATTCAACCGCAGTTATCTCTAATATTCCAGGAGAGCTAATCCAATCAGTTGCTTCAACTCGCCAACAAACTTGCGGGCTTCCCTCATCGGTACCTTGAAGGTAGAACTTCGCGTATCTTCTAAAGTATTTTAATGCAGCTTCAGTTCTGGGCATATAAATATTTAATGAATGATTAGGTGTATCCACACTAATTTGGTGTTTTTGAATATAGTTAATTTTTGTTTCAACCGGGCCTCTTACAGCTACGTAAGAAGAATGAATACCATCTTCGTCCTCCCAACTAATTTTATAAGAGCATTTTCTAATATCGCCTCTAAAATAAGCGACCTCATTTAACTCTTGAAGCCTAATTAACCAATATGTTCTAGTTCCTAACCATTCAAACACATCACCAGCTTGATATCCATATTCAAATGGAACTGATAAAATTTTATCATCATAATCCATTTTTAATTTATCTGGATTTATCAAAGCTCTACTAATTTTAGGGATATAATTAAATTTAGAGTCAATCTCTTGTCTGCTTTCAGCATCTTCTCTTATTGAAAAAATTCGTTTAATCGTACAAGCTTGATATGAATATAACAGAGCTTTATCTAAAGATCTTCTCTTATCTAAAATCATACGATGTTGTTGAAATTCACCACCATTAACTCTTAGTCGACGAGCTTGGCATGCAACTGCATGCATAACGCCTTGATCATCTTCTAGGTCGTCTGCTTTGGCTGTATCCTTTAAATAATTTATATCTCGGAAATCTTTATAACCAAAACGTCCTGCCATTAGATGTAAAGAAGGATTTCGTCTACCCCCAAAACCTGACATCAGCTTAACTCCTGTAATAAACTAATACTTTCGAATATAGTCTTACGATAAAGTTCAAAATTAATTTCCATGACTTTTAATCCCTCTAATTTACTTAATAATTGTAAAAATACCGGCCCCATAAAAATTTCATTTAAACCAGTAATTTCTATAATTACAGTATCTAATTGTTTCTGCCAATCTTCTTCATGTTCACGCATTGGAATTAATTTCCATAATTGGTTGGTTAAACGTTGAACATTTTTCTTAATAACTTCTGTATCAAATCCAATATTATATTTATCTATCATTAATTTCTCCTCATGGCTCTGTCTTTTCCAAACAGATACCATTCAGAATGATAAACCCCATCATCATCTAACTTTCTACGCTTATAAAGTCTTTGCATATGGAAAGCCTCTCTTTGTGCTTCAGATAAAAGGGTTAATAATTTTGATAAATGATTTGCTTGAGAAGTCATTTTAAAATCTGATCCAGAATATTTCATACGAGTATTCTCGATAGATGATACTTGGCGTTGAACCCAACCACACTTCATCAATAACGCCAAAATATTTATTTCTTCAGTGGTTAAATCAGCACTGAAGGAAGATTGCTCGACAAGAACGTCTGGAACTTGGACATCACTATCTTCGGGTAGATCATTCCAAACTACCCCAATAACAAAATCATCTTCAGTTACAGTATCTTCACGAATCGTAGCTATTTTTATTTCATAGTCTTGAAGATTTTTTCTAGGAAATTCAAACCCAGGAATAGCATCAATTAAAAGATGTTGAAGATCTTTTATTGTATCTTCTGGAGTTAACTCCATATACATATCATCAGTAATTTTTTCAAGAAAGCGATTGTAAATAACTGAAAACTTAGTTCCCATAAAACGCCTCCTTATTCTGCCGCAGGCTCATCTTTCTTTACTACCTTATATTTAGAACCAGAAGTCCTTCTTGCTGGATTCTGCGGGCCGGCCGGTGCCTGTTGAGGTTGTACACGTCTTTGAGGTTCTTGCGGTTGCTGAGCCTGAGCCGCAGCCGCTTCAGCTTCTTCTTCTTGTTTAGCACGAATCATTCTCGCTAAATCTACACCTTTTTTCTTTTTAAAATCTTCCATTTTTACAGTATCTGTAAGTGGCATTTCAACTGCAAGAGTTTTAATTAAATCAATAACTCCAGCGGGCGCAAAATCTAAACAATCAAGCCATTCATCTCTTGAACCAGTTAAGATCAGCTCTTTAACCTCTTTCTCAGTCATATTATATTCAGGTTCAACATGACCAACAAATTCCTGTTGTGCTTGTGGATCAGTAATTAACAAGTAATTCCTAATCAGCTTTAATCCTCCTGGAAGATAACTAAGTCCTTGAAGCTCTGCTTCGCTGATCATTTTAGTTTCTCCAGGCATAAAATCACGACTTTTAACTCCAAGTTCCGGCACAGAATAATGTACTCTGCTGGCACTTCTATTTTTAACTTTTAACATTTTGTTTGACATTTTTTATCTCCTTTATCTCCTTTAACAAAAAAGAGGGGAGAGGGGAATTTCCCCATTCTCCCCTTCCTCATGTTATATTTAATTATGCATTTTGAAATTTAACTGTAAATTCTTCTCCATTAATCTTAATAGTCTTTGGTAAATCTTCTGCCTTGGTCCAGAAAATAATATGTCCAGCACCGAGTCCGACAGAAGCAGCCTCATCTACATCGTCTTGAGTAAGTTCATAACTGTCGCCCCATGTGGCTCCAACAATAGTATCAAGACCAGTATTTAAGTCTAAACCAATCCACTTGCCGCTACCCTGAGCAGGATTTGTAGAAGCAAATGTCTTTAATTCATCAAGATTACCAGATACAGTTATTTCATTACCGCTTTGAGTAACGGTAACAGCATCTTGATTAGCTTGAGAATCAGCTTGATTTACATCAGCCGGAGCTGTTGCAAGTTTAGCTGCTGTTACCTTAGTTAGTTTCCCGAGTTCGATCCACCAAATTCGTCTGCGTTTGTAACAACAACACCATTGACAACAGTATCCTTAAGCATGAAGTCGCCTTCTCTGCTAAGACTTGTGTCTTCGAAAATATGAATAGCGTTATCCATCATGCAAACAACACCAACTTTTTCATACATATGAATATCTCTGGACCAGTCATAGTTCTCGAATTCATTTGTATAAAGATCTCCTTCAAAAGCAATCTTTACAGGCTTTTGATCTGCACCGGCAGGAATGATGTAGCAGAAGCTAGGATCGATAACTTTTACCTGCTCGAAAGCATTCTTATAAGAGTTAGGAAGAATAACAACGTTCTCACCCTTATATCCGCTAAGACGACCAGTTCTATAAAGTTCATCCTTCATTGCTTCTGTGTATCTCCAAGCTTCTTGAGGAATCATCTTAACAGCAAATTCATTTGTGCAGTAAATAGTTACATTACCATACATTTTAGCGTTGTTAAGAAGAGCATCAAATGCAGCTTCATCAAAACCAGCAGAACTTACTTTGTGAGCAGCAGGAAGCTGTGCAACACCTTCTGCAAGAGCTTCACCAACTTCTTCAAAGATAAGATCATCCATTCCTTCATAAAGGATATTTACGAGTTCAGCCCAATCAACACGTCCATCAAGGAATTCTTCAAATCCGATTTGGCATGCACCGCCAATAGCAGAAGTAGGAACTTCGAAGCTCTCTTGAGCGGAACCAAGTTTCCAAACTTCATAGATACCAGCAAGTCCAACACGTGTTACGAACTGCTTACCACGATTTCTATTACGAATGTTTGTTTTTCTACGGAAAATAGGTTTTTCACCTTGTGCATAACGCTTTACTTCTGCAAATTGTTCATAATTTGCTTTTACTCTTTCGGGAACGATTTCAGAAAGAGTTTCTTCAATGATACGGAAAATAGTATTCTTATTTTCTCTGTATCCACGATAGTCAGGAGCTAACTCAGCGAACTGAGCACGTAATGTTTCCTGAACTTCGTCATAGCTAAAATTCTCTCCATTGAAGCTGTATGCTACTGGAGTAGAAGGTTTAGCTTTAGCTGCTATTTTAGCAAGCTTTACAAAATCTTCAGTCTTTAATAACATTGCTCTTGCTCCTTTCATTATTTAATTCTCATAAGCTTTACAGCTTTTTGACGATCACCAAGATCGTATACTTTAACAACTTCCCAAGTCATATCATCACTTTCACCAGCTGCAAGATATCCTTGTGCATTAGGTGTGAAAGTAGCACCAATCTCAGGAGCTTCATCTGCCATTAAGCAGTTAGTTGTATAGATATCGCCAACATTGGTCTTGAAAACACGAGGAACCATCTTTGTTCTTTCAGGCATTTTCTTAGGACCAGCATAATCCCATGTAGCTTGGAATGGATTATTAGTAGAATCCCATTCATATGGATCAGCAGGAGTTACAACATTGCTGTAATCTCTTGGCTGTGTCATTTGTACCATATCTGCAGCGCCATCAATAGGACTGTAAATGCGAGCGACATAATTATCTCTAATCATTGCGAAATCGCAATCTGACTGTCCGTCACGATAAACTTTTACTTCGTTGAAGACTAACATCCATTCGCCTTTACCTTTGAAGTCAACAACTTCTTTAGCATAATCATATTTTACAAATTGACCATTTTCAAGAAGGTTGATATCTTCAGCAGCTGGCAATTGAGCATAAATCTGACCTGTTCTTTGAGCAGAAAGATGATTTGGTTCTACTTGACCATATCCGCGCTCAACGAAAGTAGCTTCACCTAAACGTACTTTAGCCATCTGTTCTTTCCTCCTAATTTATTTATCACTTTTTCTATTTTTCCGAAGGACACTCACTAATGCTGGGATGTTAGTTTCTTCGGAATCATCTTCTACACTTTCTAAACTAAATGTAGTTTCAAGATTATTTTCACTATCTGTCTTTCCAGACAAGTCTAACTTGTTATGAACACAGATAATAGAAAGCTTTGCTTCAATCTCATCGAGAGAATATGTATCGATATTGTCTTGAACATCTTTCTTTTCAGCATCTGAAAGCATATAGAATTGATCAATCATAGCTTGCTTTTCTTCTCTATCCTTAGTTTTCTTAAATTCAACTAATTCATTATAAGATGTTTCCATATCGTCATATTTACTCTGAAGTTCATTAAATTGAGTTGTAAGACTAGCTAAACTCTCCTGTAAATTTTGAAAATCTTCTAAACTAAATTGAACGCCTTCGTCCTTATTTTCTTCAGATTTTTCTTCCTCTACAGATTCTTCTTCCTCTTTTGGTTCTTCATCAGTTGGAGTTTCTTCTTCAACAGCCTCTTCTTCTACAGACTCTTCTTCAGATTCTTCAACAGATTCTTCTTCTGTATCTACAGGAGCGCTTTCAGCAGGATCTTCTTCCACAGAATCAATTACTTCTTCCTCAACAACTTCTTCTTCTTGAGGTTCCATAACTTCTTCTTCTGGTTTTTTGATATTATCTAATTCCACTGTAAAGTTTCCTCCTTTCAATTTTTGAACTTCTTTCATTAGTCTATAAATTTTACTATCAAAACTCTCGTCTAATGAAAAACTTCCAGTGATTTGCGAACCTTCGAAACAAGGTTCATTATCTTCGCCTAATATACACAATCCTCTAAAAATTGCGTCATTTATAATGAAAAATTCCATACCACTCTTATCATCAATTGTCCAATGTCCTTTTAAA
>JAEEGL013513238.1_pt1 | contig 11061 bp, 18 predicted proteins | sample 9134231 | NCBI WGS metagenome assembly JAEEGL01 (sample SAMN16246548, study PRJNA631951) | gut metagenome | biome: gut microbiome; feature: rumen; material: fiber-attached | host: Bos | place: Iran: Karaj | collected 2018-10
ACAACCTTAAGCTGCTCTGCAACCATAACCTCAGGCTTAATCAGATTCAGATACTTCAAGTACATCTGCATATACTTAGAACGATCTACCAAAGTCACTTTAAAACCTTTTTTCGTTGTCTCAATCTGACTGATACACTTTGCTAGCTCACCAAGCTCATGTAAGTCTTTTACAGTAAAACTTCCATCTGCCTTAAGAATGTCTGCCGGGTTATAATCTGCCAGTATCTTAAGATTGTGCAGCAGCTTGTATCCGTTCTTCTCATCCAGATCCGCCTGAGTCTCACTCAAAAGCTTTGACACTGCCTTTTTTATATGGGCCTTACCCATAAGGCGAGAGCTTGCAGCCTCGCAAACTTCATTACTGCGTTCTGTTACCTTTCCAGTAACTTTGTCACGCTCTGTATAAACGGCCTTATAACTCTGGGTAGCGTTCAGGAAAGTAAGGTCATCCGTACAAAAGTGCAGCACAAAAAGTCTTTCCTTGTGCTTAAGTCCGTTGTCCCATCTGTCCTCGCTTTCATCCAGTGTTAGCATCCGTTATCCATCCTAAAAAATATCAAAATCCTGTGTCGCTTCCGTTTCTTCCGCCTCAGCAGGTTTTACTTCGTTGCTCTTCGCAACTAAAAGCTTCTGGTGCCGGGCTGGATCCTCAGGATTTATGTTATATTTTAAGAACTCATCGCGCATGGCGTCATCAACAAGGCTTTTTTCTGCCTCACATTCCGCCTCAGCCTTTTTAGCCGCCTGCATAAACTTTGCGCTGTTGTTATTTGTCGCAAGTATTTTTCCCGCATATTCCACAAGCTCACTCCAGGCACGCGGTTTTATCATGTTTGCAGGAAGCAACGGCTGGCGGTTCCAGTATCTACCCCTCTGGCCGTCACACATTTTCTTAAACTCAGAACATAGCAAGGCTGCAATCGTTCCAGGCGGATTCACATCATCACTCAGCTCTAAAATCTTTCCTGCCAGCGTGTTGATAGCTCCTGCGCTCTTAGATTTGTCATAACCCCCATAACAATTCTTAACAAAAAACTCGTTAAGATAGCCCACTAACGACACCGTGTCACTGTTCTCAACACTTTCTTGCGCATCTATCAACGCCATTTCCTTAAGCGCTGATAATGTGTCTACGCCACTAGCGGCTTCGCTTGTGTTTATGTTTGCATTTTCTGTGTTTATTTTTTCGTTTTGTACGCCCACGGCGTTTTTGTTCTGGCAAGGAACCGGCGGAGGGCCCTCTACAGGCCCGAAGCCGGGGACTTGCTGTTGTGTGTGTGTGTTTGTATGTATATCTTGTATGTTTGTATGTACTGTATTGTTGTCTTGTACTGTACTGTATTGTAGTGTATCGACATTTTTCGCGTTTTTGTCGTCCATTTCGCTTTTGACGACATTTTTCGCGTTTTTGTCATTTTCAGGGCATAAAAAAGTGGCCGGTTGCGGCTCTGTTTCAGCCTCCTGGCGCGGTTCTGGGCGCGGTTCAGCTTTTGGCGCTGGCTCTTGTATTGCTTCCGGCGCGGTCTGGGTAGCCGGTGCAGTAAACTCCGGCGCGGACCTTTGTCCTGGTAAAGAAAAGTCTTTATCAACTCCGGCGCGGCTCTGCTCCTTCTGGATGCGCTCTGCCACAAGCTTGCGTCGCTCTTCAATAGTGCGGGGCTTTTTATCTGCATAAGTCCAGTCTACAAGGCCGCATAACATCGCATTATCAAATACTCTGTATAAAACCTTTCTCTGGCGCATCAGATTAATAACATTAAAAATGATTGAAACATCCTTCACGCGTGTAAGCCTTGCCAGCACAACACCGTCGTCAAGGTCAAATACACCGTTATCGTCACATAATTTAAGCGCTGCAATATAAATCATATATGGAATATGCTTCTGATCATCAGGCAACATAGCTTCTACGCATGCCATCTTATCATCAGAAAGTAGATCCACAGGATACTGCCGCCAGTAAACGTCTCTTAGCATTTTCTTTTTTTTCCTCCGCTATTTTTTCATATTCTTCTTTGGTCATAATCTTGTAAAAAGTTTTAGAACCATGCCCAGTCGATCGTGTCTCCTGAGTTATGCAATAAGATCTAGAGTCCATCCATGTTAAAATCATTAATGAACCAGCTTTTTTCCCAAAAGAATTAAAAACAAGCTCTTCTAATTCTTTTGCGCTGTAATATTTCTTCTCCATCATCCGCGCCAGCATCGCTATTTCGGATTCTGTAATACAGCATTTTTTAGGCTTTCTGTAATTATTCATCCCCATACTCCCTTAATGCAGCATGATTTATGCCATCGCCATAATCATCTTCGCCGTAAAGCTTGTAGATTCCGCGGGATACTTCATAAACCGGATAGTGAAGCGATAGAGTAGTAATTACCTGCGCAACACCATTGTGCGCCACGCCAGTCATAGCTTCTATCTGCGAAAAAGATAGCGGGCCCTTACAAAGCTCTTTGTATATAGCCTTGTAATCAACCTTCTTTCTTTTTGGTGCAGGCTTCTGTATTGGTGTAAACTCAAATACAAATTCCTGCTGGTACCATTGCCGTAAGTCTCCCACCGCTTACGCTCCCGCTATGCAGCCTCAGCCGTAATTTTTTTACGACGTGTCTTGAACTTTTGCTTAGGCACCATTCCCAGCCACTTATTAAATAGACTTTTAATCTCTTCCGATGGCAAGCTGCCGCCCGGAGTGCCGGACCATTCATCAGCATAAAACTGATTCAACTTGCCATTACTCATAATCTGTGCCGTAGCCATTGGCACCCCGTCTTTTTGAATAAAGATTAAAGTACATTCACCATTAAGCACCCGCTGGAAATACCCGCCGGCGCAAATACACTGATGCAGCACCTTAGCTTGTTTTTCCCATTCGTCGTAATCGGTAGAAATAAAAATAGAATAGCCGTCTATCAGCTCAGGAACATCTTTAAACTTCTTAGCAATAGCCCTAAGCCTTGCATTGTTCTTACGCATTTCTTCCGCCTCGGCCTTAGCCTTAGCAATCCGCCTAGCTTCTTCCATGCGTTCAACTTCTTTCATGCACTTGTCATGCGCCGTCACTAAGTTGCTCGGATATTTCCAGTAATCTTCTTTCAGGTTGTGACCGGCCTTAATAGCCATCACCTTGTAATCATCCCATTCGCGCACAATCTCATAAGGCGTCCAGTTGTTTGGAAGTTTATTTATCTGCGCACTAAGATATTTATAAACCTGATAGGTAATATGAATACGGCCATACCAGTTAGCATCGTTTAAAAAACGCTGGTATAAACCCCATTCTTCCCATGTAAGATTATGATTGATAATTGTTTGTAACGATTTGTAGTTGATATTGCACTTATCAGGATTCTCGCGGATCCATTTGCAATACAGCTTCTTTTTCTTCTGGCTTAAACGCATAAAAGCAGGGCTAAAAGCAAGATTTTCAAACTTCATAGCCAGCAAGAATTCCACATCTGGATGTTCTTTCCAGATAATAAGCGCTTCCATCATCTGACTAGTAGTTACCGGCTCCCACTTTTTAAGCACATACTTAAAGTCTGGGTAAAGCTCCACCGCAAGTTTAGCAAACTCAGCCTTAAGAGCCTCGCGTCTTTCCCATTCGCTCCAGCCCAACGGCTCGCGGATAGACCACCATTCTTCTTCCTTTACAGTGTATGTATAACCATACTGGCGGTAAGTTTCGCCTGGTATACTCATCATCCAGCCATTCATAAAAACAACATCACAATTTTTACAATAGTGATTGTCGCCATCATCCTCTTTGTAGATAGCAACCTTGTTTCCTTTCCAGATGCCGTAAACCAGTCTTGTTAGCAGGCCATTTTCAATAAATATCTCTTCTTCAAACTTTTCAATTCTATGCATAAGCTCGCTCCTACATAAAATCAAAAAGAAGTGCCTGACCGTTTGGGTCATACCTAATTTCTTCCGGCTCGTCCTTCTTAGGCTCTGCCGCTTCCTCCACCTTTTCCTCTGCCTGTTCGCATGGCGCTTCCTCAGCTTCTTCCCCAAAAACTTCAAAGCCGTACTCGTCGCGCAAAGTATCATCCGCGCCCGCATCCTTGTTCATATCTTTTACAACCTCTGCAGGCGTTTCAACGCTTTCAACCTTTACAACGTTCTCGGCAACCTTTGCAGGCGCATCTTCCGCAACCTTTGGAAGCACTTCAATAAAAAAGTCCCGCGCCATTTTAAAAACAACCGCATCCTCAACAAAAGCACTTTTTTTTGTATTAGGCATAGCTTTTACAGCGGCCTCGATAAAGTGATAACAATCGTCCATCTTTTCAGCACGATATAAAACCCTAAGCGCTTCGTCTTTTTCACATTGTTCTTCCAGATACTTTTTTATTCTTTCAATTTGGCTTGTTTCATAATCAGCAAGGCCAGCGCTGGCAAGATAAGCGGCATAATCAATATTTTTCATATCCGCCCCCTAAGCACCAATGCAGGAATAAACCTCAGCAAGGTTATCCTTAATACTTTCATCAGATAAAAAATCTACAGCACTTTCAAAAGCCTTGTGTTCTTCTGCAGTACAGTTAGGAAGTTTTTTAAGATAGTCAGCAACATCTTCTTTGGCCATTGCATACATACGTGAATACAATCTTGCAACGCCAGAAATGTTCATTTTCTTTTCAGCCATTGCAAGCCTCCTTCTGCCTTTTCTGCAGATATGCGGCCTGAGTTTCTTTATCCTCAACAAACTCCTTTAAAGCTAAATATGCGTTAATCTGACTTTCTCCAATTTCGCTATTAGCTTCATCAAACGGCATATTACTAATACGCTCGCTAAAACCATCCTCTGCAGCAGAATAAAGATGCTGCAAACAATCACCCAGTACAGTTAAGGCCTGAGTAGCCCGGAAACACAACAACTGCATTTCGCGCCCAAAATTGTAAAGTGTCATATAGAACCCCAAAAAAAATGCCGACAGAAACTACCACCTTGTTTCTGCCGGCAAATGATCCACAAAGTGAATCGGAAAGGTGGTGCATCCGATTAACTCTGAGCTAAACAAAAGCAAATTCGATAAATTCGCTTTTACAAGTTAATTCGAGATTACACCTATATGAGTTCAATGTCAAGAGAAATCGTATTATCTCGAAAAAAGAAATTTTAATTTTACTCTAAAAAAATCATAGGTTAATTATAATTATCCTAAAATTGCGATTAAAGTTTTTGTGGTATACTTGCCGATAAGGATTGCGTTATGAAAACCACCGTCATAAAGCATAAAGAAGTATTACCTCTCTACGTTAAAGGGTTGTATCAACATAAATATACCCTAAAGCAAGCTGCAGAGTCTACGGGCTACTCTATTGATCATCTGTGCAGATTGCGCAAAAAGTATGCAGTTCTGGGAAATAAAATCTTTGAACATGGCAATAATGGTCACGTTCCGCCTAATAAAATTGACAGAAAACTGCGCCAGCGGATTGCTCTGCTTTATTCAAGCCAATACAAAGACGTAAACTTTTCTTACTTCCGCCAGTGCTTAAAAGAGTTTGAAGGTATAAAAATCTCACTTGTTACACTTCGGAAAATTATGAAGGAATACGGGCTTTATTCTCCAGAGTGTAGAAAAATCAAAAAGAAAAAGCCTGTACATCGCCCGCGTATTCGCCGTGAAAATGAAGGTGATTTAATGCAGGTAGATGGCACTCCTTATGCCTGGTTTCATTACTCAGGTGATAATAAGCGCTACTGCCTTACTGGCGGTATAGACGATGCAACAGGAAAAATAACCGGATTATATTTTACAGAAAATGAATGTTTGTATGGTTATCTGGAAGTTTTGCGGCAATGTTGCACTAAATATGGCGTACCCCGTGAGATTTACAGCGACCGTGCTGCTATATTCTGTGTTACACCTAAAGGCCAAAATCTTACACAATGGGAAAAATTAGAAGTAATGCGCGAAAAGCGCACACAATGGCAACGTATTTGTGATGAGCTTCATATTCATCAGATACTTGCCTGGTCCCCAGAAGCTAAAGGACGTGTAGAACGTATGTGGCGCACAATTCAAGGCCAGCTGCCTATCTGGTTATATAAAAATAAAATAAAAACAGTAGAAGAAGCAAATAAAAATATACATAAATATATTTCTTGGTTTAATGAAACATACTCTGTAAAAGCTGCAGATGATGACAACTTTTACATTGATGCTCCAAAAAACTTAGAGGATATTCTTATTGCCAAATTCCCACGTAGAGCAGATGCTAGAGGTTGTATTTCATTCCAGGGAACTTTATTCTACGCACCAGATGCACCGGACTTCTCCCGCCGTGATGTTATAGTTTGCATAAATGAATATGGCATATTTGCAAAATACTTAAATAAATACTACCGCCTGCGACCTACTGAAAATTACATCCAGCAGGTTTATAACGACCAGATGCCGCAAGTAGTAGCAAACATTATTTACAGGTATTTATATGCCTTTGCAAAAGAAATTAGTGCTTAGCGTTTGCTAAGTCAAATTCATGTATTTGCTCACAAACTTCGCGCTTCCATTGTGATATTCTGGCTGGAGTCTTGTGGTATTTGTCGGCAAGTTCTGTAATACTTAAACCTGCAATAATATCACAAGCAAAAGCAAAGTTACGAATAGAAAGGCTGCTATCTTCTAATTCGTTATACAAAACAGATTTTTTTGTGGTTCTAATTTTACCATAAAAATAAGCAACAGATGGTGATCTTCTGCACATATCTTACTCCTATAATTGTATATTTAAATTATAGGCTAAGACTTGTTAAAACCCTCGTAATATTACTCACATCTACCGTGTGATTAGTCTTACTATTCATTCGCAGCTTCTTGCGATTCAATCTCATCATTTTGCGATTGCATTTCAAGCGCTTGTGGATTCTCTTTCATAAATCTGTGAATAAGTTCTGTCTTGCTTTTACAGTTATTCCGCATTTGCGCATTTTTAATTAGTTTAGTAATTGTATTCTGAGAAAACTGATCTATCTGCTTCTGCATTTTTCCGGCAGCAAGCTCAGATAAAACAAGCCTTTCGTCATCAGTCAAAAGAAGAGTAGTCTCCTGCACAAAACCAAAAACCCTTGTACTAAGCAGGTAGAATAATAAACAGTTAAGCCCGTGAATTCCTAGCGTCAAAATTGCATATTGCTTTATTGCAAAGATAACAAACACATCTATTGCATAAAATAAAAGTGCCTTGTCTCTTATTTTTGGCGTACAGTAAACCGCAAAAAGTACAAACAAAAAACTTGTGTAATTAAAAAAGTTATTAAAATACACCAGCACATAAGCATATAGTAGGATGCTTACAGAAAAGCCTATGCGCAAAAAGAAAAATGTACTAATAGCAATAGCCATACAAAACGCGCACCTTATGTAGCATTGTGGATATTCCGTATAAAAGCTATACGCAATATGAAAAAAAGCCAGCAAAAAATGTATCGCAATTATTGCATACAAAACCTTATCGGATTTAACAATCTGGTAGCGTTTCTTTAAAGTCATGTGGTCAATTATATACTAGGTTGATAGGTAACACAACAAAAAAAATCCTGCGTGCTGGGTAGGAAGTGGGATAAACACGCAGGATTGAACTATTCTTTTTTAATTAGTACAAATCTCAAAATATAAAATGGATAAAATCTATTACAGTTTATTTAGGGCGGCTTCCACGCTTCCAATCCTGCAAGCGCTTCCTCGGTCGCCTCAACATAATGAATAATCTGCTTAAAATACCAGTAAGGCATAATCACATATTCCACATGTATCTCTTCGCCGTTTTCATCGGTCTCGCTTGTTACTACATTCATCTGAATATCAAGCGGTATAACCTTATCAAGCCCCGCAGTTGGAAAAGCCGGAAAGTAAAAGTCTCTAAGTTCCGGCTTTACTATTACGGTTCTTTCCTCTTTCGGCGCACTTTTGCAAGATGCCGCTCCCAGCATTAAAAGAATTAAGATCAGGTTTACCATCCATTTTTTCAAGCTCTTCTGCATCTTCTGCTCTTACCTCCGCTTTAGCCTCTGCAGCTCTCCCATCTGCTTCCAATTCAGATTTCAAAACTTCTTTTTCAAGTTCTGCGTCGTCTGCTCTTCGTTCAGCTTCTTCAATTTCTTTTTCAGCTTTTTTCTGAACAAAAAGAACATAAAAGATTGCCGCAAAGATTCCGGCAATTACACCAAAAAAAGCACCTATTTTTTCAAATACTTTTATCATCCTTGTTTATTCCCATCTTTTTTAAGAAAGCCTCGTATAAAAAAGTAGACGCACCCAGCATTAAAAGCCAGTAGTAGCAAGTCTGCTTCCAGGTAATAAAGCCGGCCAGCGCCAATGCAACCGAAACAATCACACACCAGAAAACACTAAGCCAGATTTTCTTATGATCAAAAATCTTAATTTCTCTCTGGTATTTTGATTCCAGCTTTTCTTCCAGCAAACTAGCCAGATACAAGCTGCCGTATACCAGCATAATAACTACAACAACACCCACAATTACCGGGATAGGAACGTATTCCTTAACCACTTTAAGAATTGCTTCAAAATCCATACTGCACCACCTTTATTTAAATTATTTTTAGTTTCCTTGTTTTCTGCTAAAGGGCCGCCTCCCTAGAACATTTAACAGTTCAATCCATTTCTGGCGGTCCACATAAAACTTAGGGCACTCTTTACCCGTCCAGTCGTAATGCCGGATAAGCGGTCTGTCCGGCAAGGTATTCAAAAGCTCGCGCAAAGTCTCAATAGACCTATCGCTAAAGCGTCCCTCTGTATCGCATGGAATAACTTCAATACCAATAGAAGTAAGATTCCCAATCCTGCATCCTGCATGCCAGGCAACCTTATCAAGCGGCCAGCACTGCAGCACTTCATCATCTTTAACAATAAAATGCGCACTTGCTTCGCCCTTGCTGTCAATCCACCACTGGCGCACAACTTCCGGTGTCTGTCCGGGATAAGGCCCCGTCCAGTGAATAGTGATGCTTTCCGGCGCTTCATCCATAAAATGCAGCTTGCTGTCGCAAGGGGTATTGTCTGGAATAAAGTTAATTTTTAATTTCATTTGCTACTTCTCCTAATTCTTTTTTTCTCAGGGCTTTTAAAACTTCCATATCACAACGTATAGAATTTATACTGTCATTTAGGCGGGATAAAGATTTTAAGATTTCCTCGTTCTGGTCTCTTACAGTTTTTTTTAATTCGTTAATATCATCCGTATTGCGCTTAATCTGGGCGTTCTGTGTAGCCGCCTTCCAGATAATCAGCAAAAGCGGAATAAGATATATAATGTCTTTAATCCAGCCAATAGTCTCCATAACTTTTACACCTCTACATATAGTGTATATTTGCCATAGAATAAAAATCATAAACACTCCAAAAAAAAAGAGGAAAGTTTTTACACTTTCCTCTAAAACTACTTTAGCAAGCCTAAACCATACGGTTTCTAATCTTTTCTTCCCATCCGGTTATATAATCATCATACAATTCCTTGTATATTGAATCTACAGAAAAACTTTCGCCGTTCATGGCTGCTTCTTGTGCTGCCCGACTCATAACACTTTCAATCGTGCGCTTACACTCAAGCATTTGATTTAATCTATTTTTAGCACGGTTATACATAGCGTTTGCAACAGCAGAATCACCTTCGTGTTCTGCTGCTTCTGCATAGCCTAAAAGCATTTCTGCATCTTTTAAATCATCCATCTGAGTTCTAAGCAACATTCCAGCTATTTTCTTGTTATCCATAGGTTACCCCCGTGAACTAAGCTGCCGGTTCAAGTGCTGCAAGTTTCTGCTCGATGTAGTTTTCCAGCTGACTAGTCTGTGCAACCTGACTAGCCGCAAGCTGTGCCACAAGAATTTCTTTGTCCTTGTCTGCGAGCTTGTCGCGAAGAGCCTGAATAGTCTGCTCCTGCAACATGTTACGTGTAAGCTGTCCATCGGCAAGAATGGTGTTCTTCACGTCACAGCAACAACTAGACTGCTGCGCACTCAAAGCTGCAATAGCAGCCTGTAGCTGTGCAAAGTTGTTCATGTTTGTAAGGTTCTGTGTTGCAAACTGAGCACTTACATTGTTGTTTGTGTTTACGATGGCATTCTCAATATTTTGAGAAGTGATTACATCGTTCACATCTGCACGGGTAGCCATTCCCTGCAATACGGCACCGTTAGCACCGCCGCCGAAAAGATTGCCGCCACCCATAAGCATTACGAGAAACAGAATTAGTATAATTACACCAACTCCGCCACCCAAGATTCCATCTGAATCCATAATATCCTCCTTGGCGTTATACGCCGAATTTACCTCTGTAAAGCCCTGCAAGCCTTTTGGCCTGGTTGTACTGACTCTGTGTTATCTTGCCCGACGAAAGAAGCTCGTTTAGTATCTCCTGTGGATCTTTTCCCGTAGCAAGAATTTCTTTTTTAAACTTTGCAAACTGAGAAAACAGATTGCCTCCGCCATTTCCGCCAAAAGCTGCAGAAATATCTTTATTCTTTAGATTTTTCAGAATTGAGCTTGCCACTTCCAGCCTCCATCATCTTCTTAATGTCTGCAATGTCGTTTTTAAGCGCATCAAATTCTTTCCGGCTCACACCACCGGACGCTTCTGTCATTTCAATTTCTTCATAACGAAAAGCCTTAATAGATGATTTACCGATAGAGTCGCATTCTTTGATGTAGATAATGTCGTCCGTATCGTCCACAAGTACGGCACTTTCACCTTTTTCAAGACTGAATGCACGTGCTTCATCCGCACCGCTTACAGTAATAATCTGCCGTCTAGCAGCCGCGCCGCTTTTGTTACCATCAAGCTGGCTTAAAAGAGAGCTTGCAAGCCCCTGTGTAAGTGAATTAGTAAGATTTGGATCTAATCCCATTTTTTCGTACCTCTTGCCCTTAATAATAAGACAAGACAGAAAAAACAGAAGTGAGGATAATTGTAGATTTACTGTAGTTTTTGCGTGATATAAACGCCAATTTTCCGCATAGCGTTACGTTTAATTAAAGAAACAGAGTCAATAGAAAGAGAAAACAAGTCGGCCATATCGCAAAGCC
>JAEEGL013697800.1_pt1 | contig 11061 bp, 9 predicted proteins | sample 9134231 | NCBI WGS metagenome assembly JAEEGL01 (sample SAMN16246548, study PRJNA631951) | gut metagenome | biome: gut microbiome; feature: rumen; material: fiber-attached | host: Bos | place: Iran: Karaj | collected 2018-10
TGGAATAGGTCTCATCCCTGCTGCCGTCGTCAAGGATGACAAGCCGGGATTCTCCTCCGCCGTCATGCGCTTCAACAATCGGATACCAGTCCGAAATCACCTGCGAAATGTTCTCTTCCTCATTATAGGCCGGAATGACAATATAGAGAACGTTCATTCTCTCTCCTCCTGCTTTATGATAGTATCAAGATCTGAAAAATACGGAAAACTTATCCATCTGTCGACAGGAATATCCATCCTGTATCAGCTGTTCATAAACCTCTTTTCGCCAGCCCTCTGCCTGATCAGATCTTCCTGCGGGGTCCAGAATCAAATCTGAGGGGTGCTCATGCAGTTCCTTCAGAAATTCCCCGAAGATTTTGTCGCTGATCTCAATCGGCGGAGTCTGGTAAAAATACCGGTTTTCTGTTGTCCGGTCGGCAGCAAGATAAGGCCATACATAATTGCCGAGAATCAGAACATCATCCTCTTTATCCGAGTTTTCTTTCAGCCATGTGACCGGCGCATCTTCCGGCCAGGTTTTCCTTCCCGTCAAAGCGTGATATCCGATAGATCCCGCAAGAATCGCCATACAGATGAAAAACAGAATCGCGCTGTCCGGCTCCCTGGCAGTATTCTTTCTGAAAAGAGACGCAGTCCAGTCAAACATATCCGTAAAACTGAAAGCCAAAATCGGAAGCAGGATAATCAAATAATGCGGGTAGTCCCGCCCGCTCATTTCAAGCATCAGAAAGCTGATAAAAAAACACCAGAGGTTCACCAGGCGCAGAGAATCCTTTCCCCGCACCGCAAGACTGATCACAAGAGAAATCACTCCAGGCAGAATCATAAGGGAAAAAATCTTGCCGAGATGCAGCAGCATGGCAACGTCCATTCCCTCGTCGCCAGTATATCGCATGTTGAACGTAAAATAACAGTCAACAAACGGCTGAAGCGCATGGTTGCAGATAAAATAGAGCAGAACAGGCAGGAACACGGCAAGGATGCCGGCAAAAAACAGACCCGTGCAGATCCACAGATCCCGGAATCGTTTTTCCTTCAGAAAGCGCAACAAAACCAGCGGCATGCAGGCAACCCAGACGGCTATCATGTTGGCCCGGAGCAGAAACACCGCAGAAAACGCTATTCCAAGGAGAAAAATATCCCTCTTTTGATAAGCTCCCGTCCGAAAGAACCGGAAAAAAACCAGCAGTGCTGCAGAAATCCAGGGGAGCGCGAATTCTTCCGTGAAGTTACCGCCTTCATAGATGCGCCATCCGCAGGCAATAAATGTGATCAGCAAAGCCAGCCATACACTGCTCCTTCTTTCCGAAGCCAAAGAGCAGAACTTCTGCAGAACAAGAAGCGTAACAGCCATATTGATGACTTCCGCAAACCACAGGCCGTCCGTGCTGCCCCCGCCCAAGGTCAACCCGACGTACTGAATCAGATATAACAGCGGTCCCTTGTGATCAAAGCAATCCCGATAGGGAACCTTCCCTGCCGACATCTGTTTCCCTATATAAATAAATGCTGCCGAGTCCCCCGTCGGAAACAGATGATTTCCCGGGTAAAGATGCAGAAGTGTCCCCACCGCAACAGCCGAGCAGGCACAAAACAGCAGATCCAGCCAAAAACCGGTCCTTCTGTCTATTTCTTTTCTGTCCCCGGGAAAATGAAGGCAGACAAACTGAAGCCCCAAGATCAGGAGGCATAAGAACGCATAAAACTTTGGATTCTGGTAGAAATTCATATGCAGCAAGCTCTTTCCTGTCCCTTTCCATGATCATACCATAAAATCACCTTAAAAACAACAGATATCCTCCTGGCGCAATCCTGAAAGATTCAGCCCCCTGAAAAACGGAAAGTTCATATTTCGACTCTTGCGCCTGTCAGGAAAACATGGTAAGCTATAAATAGGGTACTTGCCCAAATATGATTGTTTATTGGAGGGATTGCCATGGTCAGCATTCTTATGGGTCTGAAAGGGAGCGGAAAAACAAAGCGTCTGGTAGAGATGGTTCGCGAAGCCGTCAAGGAAGAAACCGGCGATGTCGTCTGCATTGAAAAAGAGCGCAAGCTCACCTATGATATTCCCTATCAGGCCCGTCTGATCGAAGCCGGCGCCTATGAGATCGGCAGTTATGAATTCCTGAAAGGTTTAATCTGCGGTATTCATGCGGGCAATTATGATATTACGCGTTTCTTTATCGACAATTTCTATAAACTTGTCAATGATAAAAGCCAGGACGCCTTTGTCGGCTTTATCACCTGGCTTGAAAAGTTTTCGGAGAATGAAAAAATCAGTTTTGTTCTTTCCGTTACTTCAGATCCGGAAGCCGTTCCGGAAACATTGAAAAAATATCTCATTTGATATCTGCCGTTATGTCAAACATGCCGAAACGCTGTCTGTCAAAACGGGAAGATTACCCCGTTCTGGTTGTCTATTTTCTGGTTTTTTTTACATTGCTTGTCCTGACCGTCCTGACGCCTATGGTATCGGATGATTATCCTTACTCGTTCAGTTGGGTCGACTGGACAAGACTGCGCAGCGTCTCGCAGATTATACCTTCCATGGCCGTCCACCGCGTCCAGCACAATGGGCGGGTCTTTGCACACGGACTGGTACAGCTTTTCCTGCTTTGGCCGCGGACAATCTACTGCATTCTGAACGCCTGCAGCGGTCTCCTTCTCTGTATATGTACCAGACGACTGATCGCATTGCCGCGGCAGAGGGATGTCGCCGTCATCCTGTTGTTTGGCGCTTTCTTCATATGCTGCTTTACCACCGCATTCGGAGAAGACTACCTCTGGTTGGACGGGTCTCTGAATTATTCCTGGTGTATTACTTTTTCTCTGTTGTTCGTACTGCCGTTTTTTTTGGATTATCTTGAGATTCCCGTCAAAACCGGCCGACTTCAGATTATCCTGCATCTGCTTCTCGCATTCTGGGCAGGCGCGTATTCGGAATCGACTTCTCTGGTATTCCTGTGTCTGGCCGGCTTACTTTGGCTTCTCCAATGGAAAAAGAACGGAAAACCGGATTGGGTACGGCTGCTTTGGCTGATTGGCGGCATTCTCGGCTACGTCTTTCTGATGAGTGCACCATCCACGTCGGATCTGGCCGGTTCTTTCACTTTTGCCGTACTCGGCTACAACTTTCGCACCGTCTTTGCCATGGCCCAAAGCGACCTTGTATGGCCGTATCTGATATTTGCCGTGCTACTTTCGCTTGCCGTATTCTTCCGCGCCGACAGAAAAACCATCTGGCTTTCCGCTCTGGTGTTTTCAGGCGGTCTTGCCTGTCTCGCGTCTTATCTTTTCGCAGCATATCTGGAGCCGAGGCACCTTTGCAGCCCTGTTTTCTTTACCATGCTGGCCTGCACGCTTCTGCTGTCAGCCCTCTGTCAATGCGGCAGAGAGGTCTATTCACGAGTAGGCATAGCGTGTATGACTGTTCTTTTCCTGCTTCAGTTTCCTGTCGGTGTGCTTGATGTTGCAGTCTCATGGCACAAACAGCAGATTCGTCTGCAGCAGATCCAGGAAGCATTGGATGCCGGGGAAACAACTGTTACACTGGAAAACTATTATCCCTATACCGGTTATGCTGTCCGTTTTATTATGAATACCAAGGATCCGAGTTACGGTCCAAACATCAACATGGCCGATTATTACGGGTTGGAAGCTGTTTACGGTGTTGATCCTCCGGAGAGCGAAAACTGATCACAGTTCGCGATACATCGCTGCCGCATCGGCTTTCGCAGCGCTCTCGTTAATCGCTGTCACTTCGACGCGGAGACAACGGCTTCCGAATGCAATTTCAATCACATCGCCGGGTTTTACATGATAGCTGGCCTTTGCCTCGCGGCCGTTCACGGTAACCCTCGCGCTGTCACAGGCGTCATTTGCCACTGTCCGCCTCTTGATCAGGCGGGATACTTTTAAATATTTATCGAGTCTCATTTTCTGCTGTCTCCTATTCTTTGAAAAGCGCGCCGATCGGCGCGCTTTTGCATTTTGGCGGGTTCCTGCCTCTTCCTGTTCTATGAATAGATAATTTCGCAGCCCGGACGCGCAGTACGCAGTCCATCCAACTGTCCCTCCATAAGAGGGTTGCCGGAAAGATTCAGTTTTTTCAGGGTCTGGATTTTCTGAAGACCTGAAACCACCGTGATATAGTTGTCGCTGAGATCCAGTTCTTCCAGTGTTGTCAGGAAAGAAAGAGACATCACATCTGAAATCTGATTGCCGGAAAGATTCAGTCTGGCAAGTGTGTTGCGGGATGGGGTAATCTCAAACTGGTACAGATTAGAAACTTCATTATGATTCAGATCAAGTTCTTCCAGTTCGGTCATGCGCTCCAGTCCGGTCAGCTGTGTGATTCCGCTGGCCGGAAACGACAGACTTTTTTCATTGCTTTGTACGTTGTGACCGGCGAAATCCACTTCATAGATCAACTCGGAAGTCAGTATGCTGCAACCGGTCAATTCAGATTTCAGCGCACCGACCGCCTTATTCGTCAGTCCGGTCTTTTCCTGCAGATCCAAAGTCTGGAGGCTCTTCAGTTCGTTCAGCTCCGGCAGTGCAGAATCCCGGATTCCGGTTCCGCGGAGACTGAGCGTCTTAAGCCTGTTGAGTTTTCCCAGGCCGGAAAATTGGTTGATCCGATTCCCGTTCAGGTTCAATTCTTCCAGGCTTTTTACCTCACCGACGGCAGACGTATCCGAAATTGCATTATTCGAAGCATCCAGTCTGGTAAGAGCAGCAAGTCCGATCAACGGGCGCAGATCGGTGACAGTGTTTCCGGAAATGTTCAGTTTCTCCAGTTTCGGAAGGTTCATCAGCGGGCGCAGATCGCTTATTTCATTATTGCTGAGATCCAGAATACGCAGTTCAGTAAAACTGTCGAGTGCAGTAATGTCGCGGATCTTTTTCCCGGGGAGAATCAGTTCTTCCACATCTGTGCGATAACGGCTGCCGCCATACAGGATTGCATCTTCTTCCTCATCGGTATACCGAATGATGCAAAAAGGAAGGGATTCCGCCAGCACATCCAGGCATTCCTGTGTTACTTCTGTACCTGTCAGGCTGAGGCTGTTCAGGTTGCTGAGAACACCAAGGCAGCTGCAGTCTCTGATCGGGTTATTATCCAGTTTCAGACTGCGAAGCTCACGCAGCACTGCCAGCGTTTCCACCTGCGTGATCTGATTGTCACTGAGGTCCAGTTCATCCAGTCCTCCAAGCACAGCCAATGCGGAGATATCTGTAATGCGGTTTTCCTTCAGCGAAAGGCTGTTCAGGGAATAGAGCGCCGTAACCTCCGGCAGTTGTTCATCCGTTATTCCTTTTCCGTCCAGGACGGCAGTCTTGGTATCCCGTTCAAAATCACAGCCGGCTATGACGACCAGTTCCGCCTGCCGGTTTGCGCTTCGTTTCTGTTCAATGGACTGAATACGGCCGGCAACCGCCGGATCGGCAGTATTCATCTTTCGAAGTGTTTCCAACGCTTTTGGATAGTTTCCCAGAGCTTCATAGCAGTCAGCCATCAGCATGAAACTTTCTGCGTCTGTCTGTTTCTCCATCCCGCGCCGCAGGTAAAGTAGCGCTGTTTCATAGTCTCCGGCATCATAGCATTCCCTCGCTTTCTGGGAATACTCTTTTGTCTTTGCCGTACCGGAATCGCGAAGCAGAAAGACGGCGACAGCAGCCAGAAGAACCAGCATTACGGCTATCAGAGCCAGAAACCACCGATCCTTTTTCTTTGGCTTTTTCAGTTTTCCTGTCAGTCTGTTCAAGCAATGCTACCTCTTTCAGGTGGTTTTCTCCGCTTCGGTGTTCATATTCCCATCAGCAGAAGCCGGCTCTGCTGCAACGGTTTCCATCACTTCTTCATCAGCAGGCGGCGCGGATATTTCCGCCGCCGAAGCCGTCTCCGGTTTGGAAGGAGCAACCACCTTGGGTCCTTTGATTTTCGGCAGTTCAACCTCTTCTTCCGTAATCTGTTTTTTCATCCCCAGGGAGAGAAAGAGAAGCCCCAGCATAATACAGAGTACCCCCATCTCCTGCATGCCTGCGGCAAAGCTGACCGGGTTTGCGGTGTCCTGCAGAGCGGAAAGGTCCTCTACAAAAATATGGTAAAGGAACGGAAGTCCGAAAAGAGGTACCAGAAACCACCTGGTCTTGAAGATGCCGAAAACCGTGCAGAAATAGATCCCAAGGACAACAATATACAGCAATATACATAAGACGGTATGAACCTGGCTTTCAAAGCTGAGCGACTTGATAATAAAGAAAACCACGCCAAGAAAAACCGGAACAATGGTCGTCCATAATGCCCGCCTTCCCAAAAACCACACAAGCAGAATCAGCAGCAGCGCGCTGAAAATCGGCAGGCCAATCTGGAAAATGGCATAATTTCGGTCGCTCCACAGCCCCCAGCATCCGATAATGCGAAAGGCTACTGACAGACTCATCAGGATCACCATCGCCTGTGCGCAAAAACTGTTTCGATCAACAGTGAATTTTACCTTTTCTTTGATCATCACGTCCGCCCCGCTTTTCAGTTTACATAAAGCATAACGATTATAGCATATCCTCTACACGACTGCAAGAAAAAGCGGTATGCTGAGGTGTCTTCATAAAGCCCTCGATATGGAGCAGGACGCTGCAACTTAATGCAGCGTCCTGTCTGATAGCTTTTTTGTCGTAAAAAACAGTTTTCTGTACGCAAAAGAGTTTATTGTCCTTTACTCTCGCGAAGAATTTTAACCCGTTCCTCGATTTCTTTTTTCAGGTTCACCGCATCTATTTTCCCGTTCGGCAGGGTCGGAAAAGCTTCGAAGCAGATAAAGTACTCCGGAATCTTGAACTTTGCAAGCCGTGTGCGCAAATGCCGGCGAAGTCGGTTTTCGTCCAGCGGCTCATTATCTTTTGTGATAACGGCAGCCGCAACCGTTTCGCCCCAGAACTCATCCGGAATCCCAAACACCCGGACATCTGCAATCATATCGTTTTCGGAAACCGCAGATGCAACCTCATTCGGGATAATGCTCTCACCGCCGCGCTTGATCAGTGCCTTGATACGTCCGGCAAAATACAGGTATCCGTCCGCATCAAGAGAACCAAGGTCGCCTGTGTGCAGCCAGCCCTCCTCATCAATTGCCTGCAGATCCGGAGCCGCTTTGTAATAGCAGGTCATCAGGTTGTAGCCGCGAAGCAGTATTTCTCCCGTGACGCCGGCCTCGCAGACCGTTTTCTTTTCCGGGTCAACAATACGCGCTTCGATATCCGGAATCAGTTTTCCGATACTTTTCGTAATATGCTCAATCGTATCCTCATAGTCCGTTATACTGACCGGTGCCATTTCACTCAGACCGTAAGAGGAGGAAAAATGATTGTTCGGAAACTTCTCCTGAAGCATACGCACCTGTGCTTCCGTGGCGGCTGCACCGCTGAGAATGGTGGAACGCAGACTGCTCATTTTCTCCGGGTCAAAATCTGCGTTGTTCACAATTGATAAAAACATTGTCGGAACCGAGTGAAGAATGGTACACCGCTCCTCATAGACGGTGCGGATTAAATTGGCTGTGCGGATGGAGCTCGGCATAATCATCAGGGAATCGGCAATTGCATTTGCGCAGAGCCCAGCCACCAGTCCGAAAACATGAAACATGGGAAGAATCAGACAGGCTTTGTCGTCACTTGTAATATGAAGGCTTTCAACATCAGAGGCAGACGCGTTCAGAATGCTGTATGCCGACAGCAGGACTCCCTTCGGCGTTCCTGTGGAGCCTGATGTGAAAATCATTACGCACGGATCATCTGCCTCAATTGTCTCCTCAGCAGCCGCTGCTTTCGACAGTTTTCTTTTTTCTGTCTCTATCCGGCGGCTGTTACGGATATCACAGACGGATGTGACCGGACTCTCCTCCAGAACGACAGACAGAAAAGTCTTTTCCTCTTTCATAAGCGGCATTTCGCCGTAGCAGAAGTGCGTTGCGTCACTTGTCCTGCAGAGGGCAACAACCTCCGGCGCAGTCAGATTCGAGTTGAACAGCAGTGCAATGCCGCCCAGTTTTTGAATTGCGTAAAAGCAGAATACCCAGTTAATGGAGTTTGCACCGCATAGTGCCACATGTGTTCCTTTTCCAACACCCTGTGCACGAAGCTCCTCCGCAATAATCTGAGCACCGCGGTCAATATCCTTCCAGCTGTAATCCCCGCCGTTAGCACGGATGATTGTTTTTTCTGATCCGGAGGCTACCTTCTCAGCCAGAAAATCGCGAAATGACACATGAAGAGGAAGCTTGCCGTCAGTACTGCACGCTTCTTCTGCCGTCTCTTTATCAAAAAATGAGTAAAAACCGGCTGTCAGCAGCGCCGCCTCAACGGTTCTGCGGGCATTGCGGATGACAACCGGTTTGCCTGCAAATCTCTTTTTGAGGATCATCAACTCTCTCAGTCCCACAGAGGATATATATTCAACATCGGAAAAGTCCAATATCAGTTTTGACACTGCCTCCGGCATCACGGTGTTAAAAGCTTCCCGCAGCTGCGATTCCGTTTCCGGACCGATTCGACCGCCCAGGCACAAAAGCCCTTCTTTGCCGTTGTCATAGTAATTGCTTGTCATATTGGTGCTCCTTCATGTTTTTTTTGCCATGATACAATACTCGATATACATCAAAAAGTCAAAGGAATTTTCAAATCGTGCGGTTTTTCCAGACTTTTTCTGCAAATAGGCTTTAAACAAGGAAGAGAACCGATTGCTCAGTTCTCTTCCGTAAAGTATTCTTTTGGCCTAGCGAAGTTCTTATTCTTCCGCCGTGAATTCATCCTTGCCTGCGCCACAGAGTTCGCAGGCGAAGTCATCGGGAAGGTCTTCCCACTTCACGCCAGCTTCCTCTTCGTCATACACCCAGCCGCAGAGATTGCAGACATATTTCATTTGAAAACTCTCCTTTCGTCAGATTCGTTATCGCAGTTGATCCATTACTTGAAATAGCGCTCCAGCAGTCCTTTGAAGGCCTTGCCGTGTCTCGCCTCGTCTCGCGCCATTTCGTGAACCGTGTCATGGATGGCATCGAGGTTGTACTTCTTTGCCAGCTTTGCCAGCTCAAACTTGCCTGCGGTAGCGCCGTTTTCAGCGTCAACACGCATCTGCAGATTCTTCTTGCTGCTGTCGGTCAGCACTTCTCCGAGCAGCTCGGCAAATTTGGCGGCATGCTCGGCCTCTTCCAAACCGGCTTTATTCCAGTAGTCACCGATTTCCGGATAACCTTCTCGATAGGCAACGCGCGCCATGGCCAGATACATGCCAACCTCTGAGCATTCTCCCTCAAAGTTGGCGCGGAGACCGGCAATAATCTCTTCCCTGACCTCTTCCGGAACATCGTCACCGAAAACCTTACCAACACCGAGCACATGCTCAGCAGCCCAGGTCAGTTCTTCCGCCTGGAGCGTAAAACGCTCGCCGGGGACCTTGCAGACCGGACATTTTTCAGGGGGCGTATCCCCTTCGTGGACATAGCCGCATACCGGACATACCCATTTTTTCATGATGTAACCTCCATGAATGATGATTTATTTTTGTCTGGGTGATGATATTAAACTACCATACCCCCAACCTTTTGTAAAGCAATAATTTGTGAATATTTACACAAATACGTCAAGCAACAGCATTTTCAATCATGGTCATTAGCTTTTCGCGCTGATCGGGTGTCAGGGAATACTCATAATGCCGGCGCCATTCCGGTGAATACCAGCTGTCTCTTGCCGCCTCGATTCTCTCTCCCCTGGCATTGCGTTTCCATCTGCCCTTCTCATCCACCTGATAGATGATATCGGAGGCGTCTTCATCCAGCAGCTCTGCAAGCTGGTTCTGCAGCACGGGGAACCCATAGCAGCTTTTCATGTACGTCCCGTCAAGGATTGTCCGCAGAAACTGCCATGCCCCTGTCCGCGCTTCGGCGTCGATTCCGGCGCCGATTCCCAGAATTTCGTCAAAACGCAGAATGGAAGCAGAGCCATGATCAGTCGGCCAGCCGACGAAACTGGCTTCGGACGGAAAAAAGGCATCATACCACTTCAGTTCTTCCAATGAACCGATGTGCGCCTGCAACAGCAGAAGTCTTCCGTCATAAATCCGGCTTTCCATGCTCGAAGTATCATCGGAATAATTCCGATAATCGTAAGACTTCGGCTGTTGATTTGAAAAATCCGTCAGTGTTTCCTGCGATTCATTCTGGTTTCGGTTGACTGTCTGAAGCGCCTCAAGCAGCCTGTCCGCCGTATAATAGGGTTCATAGAGAGTGCTTCCGCCCGCCATTTCTGTGCGAAGCTGCGTAAGATCCTGAAAGCTCAGTTGATTTTTCCCGCCGACGGAGTCGAAATCCGCCGCCATGGTCTCGATCCGGAAAACAGGCGCTACCGCACAGAGTCTGCCGTTTGTATCAGAAAGGGCCTTTCGGACGCTCGGGATTAAATCCGCTGTGCTGAAGGCGTCATCTTCCTGCAGAAGCGTCTCCAGACTGAAGAGCCGTGCATCTCTTCGGAAGCTCTCTAACGTCGTCTCATCCATCACGACAAGCTGATGCTCGTCCGAGAAAAAGTAGGCGCGGCTCAGATTGGCATAATCTGTCGGCGTAAGGCAGTATTGGGAGCTCTGTCTGTTAAAATCTATAACCGCCTGTGCCAAGCGGTCGGACAGCGTCATAAAGCTGATGCCGATTTCCTTTCTTCCATCCGCCTCAAAAGTCGGTGACACGACAGCATAAACCTCTCTGCTTGTCTGATCAGGCTGCCAGACATGCATCAGAAAATGCAGGCTCCCGTCAGCACGGACAAAAAAAGCGGCTGTCTCCGCGGGGTGAATACCGATACTGAGCAGGCTTGTCAGTCTGGAGTGCGTCTCCGTCTCGGGTTCGTAACAGAAAACCTCGGTATTGCGCAGATAGCACAGATTGTTCTCTGCAGGTCCGCTGCAGAAACTGTGTGAATCTTCCGGAAGCTCAGACGGCACGGTCGCTGTTTTTGTCACGGGATCAATCAAACTGACCCACAGCTTTCCCCCCTGGCCGAGAA
>JAEEGL014415058.1_pt1 | contig 11061 bp, 13 predicted proteins | sample 9134231 | NCBI WGS metagenome assembly JAEEGL01 (sample SAMN16246548, study PRJNA631951) | gut metagenome | biome: gut microbiome; feature: rumen; material: fiber-attached | host: Bos | place: Iran: Karaj | collected 2018-10
CACGCCATGATACATCGGTATCATCACGCGGTAATCACACGCTGCGATAACTTCCTTGGGAAGCCCGGTTCCTTCCGTGCCCATAATTACTGCAAGTTTCTCATTAGAACGGATCTGCTCGTTATCCACGCTGGTCGAGTCTTCTGTAAGCGCCATAGCGACAGTCTTGAAACCGTACGACTGAAGCATCTTAATAAGATTCAGTTCCTCCGACTCCTCACGTTTTGCCTGCGTCCACGGAATCTGGAACACAGTGCCCATGCTTACTCTCGCGGAGCGTCTCGTAAGAGGATCTACTGAAGCATGCGTAAGCAGCACCCCGTCCATGCCGAGTGCCGCCGCACACCTTATTATTGCGCCAACATTAGTGGGATTCACCACATCGAAAAGCACCGTCACGCGCTTCTTATCACGGCAGAATTCTTCTACGGAAGGCATCATTTTTCTTCTTAAAATCATCCACAAGCCGCGCACCAATGCGTAACCCGTCAGCTTGGTTACAACCTCATGCTCTGCGGTATACACGGGAAGCGAGTCGAGCACGGACTTGCCGCAATGCTTTTCGATAGCTTCAAAGACGGGAGCAGCCTCTATCTCAAGTCGTCCCGTTTCCACAAGCATCGAGACGGGTTCGTAGCCCGCTTCCAAAGCACGTAAGATTACGCTCGCGCTCTCGGCGAGGAACACGCCCAATCCGGGCTCATTCATAGTCCTTAACTGATTCTCGGTAAGCCTCGCGAACACATCAAGTTCAGGCGCATTGACGTCGTTGATCTTAATGAAGTTCATATGCTTACCACATACCAAGCTTACTTGCCACGAAAACAAAAATGGCTCCTGCAAGTAAGATTCCTATTGAGAAAATAATGACATACTTAGACACAAAGCGAACCCCTTCCCTGGTTTGAGCTTTCTGCTGTGCCATATAAGCATCGTGGTTCTTCTTGTTGATCATGCCGGTCGTCGTAAAGTTCACATGCCACTCCGGGAAAAGCCACATCTTACCGCACTTATTGCACCTGAACACTTTGTACTTTGCCCTGTCATTCTGCGTCCCTTCGTAAGTATAATTTCCGCTTCTTACAAGGTTATTGCAGAACGCATTGTACTTCTCTTGGTCACCTAATGAGACATACTCATAAGTCTGCTCACATACACATGGAATTCTCGAAGAGAGGATCTTGCCGTCTTCTATCTTGCACTGGGGCTCCCCGTCTATAAATTCGATATTAAGGCCGTACCCGTGAAAATACTGTTTCTGGGAATCAAAGAAAGCGACGTCCTTATATACGAGTCCTTTGTTAATGGGTGTAAATCCGATCTTGCCGTAATACCTTAAGTATTCGACGCACTCTTCAGGAGAAAGCGGCACACCGTTCTCCCATGTGATTTTGTCGTGATTAAGAAAGATAATACGGTCTGGGTCGGAATGCAGCACAACGATCTTGCCGTCATAATCAACCGGTATGTCGTACATCGACATAAGCTGCATCCTCCCTGCTTCTTATTTCTGCTTATCAGGATAGAGTTCGATGATATTATCGTACATAAGAAGAAGGTTGGAACAGGAGTGATCCCCCTTGATCAAACCATCGAGCTCATCGTTCGAGATATCCTCATTAAGGACATCAGTGTCACAATAACCATCCTCATCCTCGTAGTAAACGAACTTCAGTCTGATGCAAAAGTAAGCGCTTTTGCTCTTACCCTCATGCTGGTACTCAACGCTCTTGACCTTCTGAAGATCGATTTCCTTCTTCTTGAAGAAGGACTTGAGGTGGATATACTTGCCATCGTAATCGACATCGGTCTTAAGCCCCCAGAAGATAAACAACGGGATAGCGATCATCAGAATACAGCAGATGATCATAATAACCGTAATAGCCGTACTCGAAAGATCCGCGGTTGTCGCGGAAACTGCTCCGATTACCGAGAGAAGAAAAAACGAAGAGAACCAGGTCAGGCTCGGCATGATCGGGTCCATATTGGATATTCTGAATGGTCTTGGCAAATTGTTCATATGCTTATTTTACATGAAAGAATCCTGCTGGTGCAGGATTCTTCGCTTAATTCCAAATTGTTCGGTTCAAATCAGTCTGTTCCGCAGATCTCAGTAATCTCCTTACATGTGAAGAGCAACTCCTGTGTAAGGCTTCTTAAGCGGAATGACAAGTGACGGAGGATCATGTCTACCTTAACGGGACAGAGACGGAACATTGTCTCGAGGTCCTCAGCGTAAACAAGCTCAGCGTATGTCTCGTCGGACTCGGAAACAACAGTAGCGCTTCTTGGCTCGTCGTCGAGCATTCCCATCTCACCGAAGAAAGAAACTGCCATAAGCTCAGTGAGCTTAACTTCATTATCCTGGCCGTACTTGTCGTAAACGCCGACCTTACCGCCGTGAAGGATATAGATGCACTTGCCGAACTCACCTTCTCTGAAGATAATCGTGCCCTTCTTGTAAGCTTCGATCTTGCCGGAGCCCTCGTCCTTAACAGCTGCAAGCTCTTCGCGGAGAGACTCGGCACTGGGCTCTGTTACTCTGTTCTTGTTATTCTGATAGATGCTGATGGTTCTCTTGATCTTAGTAAAGAGGGACTTATTCTTCTTGCTTTCCTCAGATTCCTTAACCTTCTTAAGAAGTGCCTGAGCCTCGTTATAGTCATTTGTCATGGCTCTTACTCTCTTGCCGAGGTGCTTCATAAGCTCGATTATCTGATCAGGATTAGCTCTGAAATATGTATTAAGATCATCCTCGGGGATCTCGACAACCTTTACGTTACCTACGGCAACGACTGTAGCACTTCTGGGGTATGTCTCGATGATAGCCATCTCACCAAAGTACTCACCTGCCTCAAGAACACCGATCTTAAACGGCTCACTCTTGCCATAATCAGCATAGACGCCGGCCTTGCCTTCCAAGAGGCGGAAGAAACTCTTACCGATATCGCCTTCCTTGATTATTACTTCACCGTTTCTGAAACTTCTCTCTACCAAACCCATATTGCAAATTTCCTTTCCCTAAGTTCTATTTACAATTCTAATACTCAAACCGCACGTATATTATATAACATATTTGATAAAGAATTTTTTAACATTCAATGACTTCCCTCTCATGTAGTAATATATGAGCTGCAGCTTTAAAAACATTCGAGGTTACTATGTATTTTGATGATCTTAAATTAGGCATGAGCGTCGAGACTAAGCCCGCTGTCATTGAGAAAGACAAGATGGTGGCATTCGCCCTGGAGTACGATAACGTCCCCCTCCACACTGACGAGGAATATGCAAAGACCACTCCCTTCGGCCAGCTTATCGCACCCGGTGTCATGTCCTTCATGGCTGTCTGGAGCAAATACCTTGACGTTGACTTCTTCGGCGAAGAGCTTCTCGCCGGAAGATCCGCTAAGATTGAGTGGCTTAAGCCGGTATTCGCGAACGACGTTCTTACAGGTAAAGCTGAAATAACTAACCTCACTGTTCGCAATGAGAAGAACGGTCTCGCCGAGTTAACGATCGAAGTCTTTAATCAGAACGGAGATCTTGTCCTGACCAACGTCACGGAAGCTGTAGTTAAACGCCGCCGTTCGTAAGAAAGAACTGAAGCGTACGCTCGCGATAATCAGGTGCCGTATCGTAAGATGCGTGTCCGTATCCGTCGTACATATGGATCTGGCATACAGAGCTGTTAGTAAGATGCTCTGCTATCTCTCCCGATGCATCTCCTCCTACTACTTCGTCATCATTGGAACCCAGAACAAGAACGGGACATGTGATCCTGTCCAACTTACCTGTGATATCAAAATCCTGTACACTCTGAGCGAGGATAATAAAACGGATAAAATCATCCGAAGTTACCGTCTGCGCGGCATCGATAAGAAGCTGCCTTGAGGCTTCGAACACTTCCTCAGTATAGATAGCTTTGCCGAAAGCAAGGTAAAGTGCTTCTGCATCACCTTCCTTGGCAAGCTCTATCCACTTCTCGAAAAGCTGATACTGCTCATCCCCTACACACGCCGTAGTCGAGCCTACTACCATCGACTTTACAAGCTCGGGGTACTCTGCTGCAATCTCGAGTGCCATCATGCCTCCCTGGGATGCACCGAACAAACATACCGGTCCGATCTTAAGAGCCCTGATGACTTCCGCAGTATCGCGCGCCATATCGGCCATCGTATAGGACTCGGGTAATTCATTTCTTCTGTCGAAGACATATACAGTAAAGTTGTCTGCCATGGATGCATAAGAATCAGCGACCATATCAGCCAATCCCATAACGCTCTGAACGCTTAATCCCGGAAGGATAACGAGGTTCTCATCACCGCTTCCGAACTTAAAGTAGTTCATAGAGAATTCTTCCATAGTTACGGTCTTAATATCGATGCGATTAGTCATTTTGGGTTCTCCTTCCCGTTCTAATGCCATATCGGTTGATCCTTTGACCAGCAGGAACTGTGCGCCGATAAAAGATACTATCAGCAGGACAACCGGGATAATGGTCATCAGCGTGTTCTTAAAATTTCTCATTTAAGCCCCTCAGGTGTTTTAAGATTTCTATTTTACTTCGTTTGCCGTCTTTATAAAACCACCGGGAGAACCCCAAACCAATGGGCAGAAAACCAACGGAATGTCGCTTAAACGACACCTTAGGAATGATGTGTTGCTTAATGAACACGAATCATATGAATTGTTATGAGAAATGGATTATCCGAATATTTTTAACACGCGGTCATGAACGTAACTGACATAAGAGTGCTCATACTTATGGCCTCTTAAGTAGTCAAAAGCAATCATTCTAATTACTATTGTCTTACGAAGAAGATCCTCATCAAGACGGAAGCACTCACCGGTGCCTCCTTTGGCAAAGGGCTTCAAGCCTTCGATATTGATTTCTCTTATCTCCTGATCGCCGTTCATGTTTCTTTAATGACGACAATCTTAGACTGCGTTATCTTAATATCGGAACGCGACTCGGTGACACTTTTGCAGTAGTCCAAAGTGCCTTCAATCTTAACTGCGAGTCTGTCGATCATCGAACTGAACTCCGGGGCCTTAGGCTTGCACTTCAATGTAATCTTGTCTTTCTCTACATCAACCTTGTATATGGAACCGTGTGTGCCGAATGCGATGTAATCACCTTCAGTCCTGATCTCGACATTGCGGAACAGGATATCAAGATTACGGTCGGACGCCACATCGATCTCATCGGCAAGTCTTAACACAGCGGCAAGATATGGCAGCCTTATGGTGCCTCTTATTGTTCTAATTACCGGGTACTCTTTCTCATCCATAAGATCTGTCTTACGGTGACCTCGTGACAGCTGAACGATCGGGAAAACCAGATCTTCCGGAAGCTCGAATAAAGGTGCATATTTCTCTATAAGATATGCGCTGAACTCGTTGTGGAAATCACGCACCACGTTGCTCTGGTCAGCGTTGGGATGATCTATAAAATAAGACTGCGGAACGATCTTGCTTACGCACTCACTGTAGTCCTTGGAATTAATTCCCATTCCGATGTCGTGAAGGTATCCGCTCATTATTAGAAGGTAACACTCACGTGCACTTATAAGATCGATATTCTCGCTTCCGATAATGTCGTTGCAGTAATTAAGCACATTCATGCTGTGAAGTATCGAATGATCCGTAAAAGTCGGGAACCTCACCGTGAACGATTCCAGGACGCGCTTAACCGCGAAGATGCTCTTCTTCATGCTCTCATGAAGACCTGGTTCCTCCGCTTTAAGTTTAGTCTCAAGAAGATACTCGCTCATTGATATCTCACCTTACGTTCTTCTTCTTTTCTCAAGTGTCTTTCTGAATAACTCGTCAGCTGTATCGGGGAACTGCTCGTATACAACTTTCGTTCCCTCCTCCGTGATGCCTCCCTTGGTAGCAACTCGTGTTACTACATCTTCGAACGACAGCTTATTGGTAAGCATGAGATCTCCCGTGGCACTCATTGTGTTAAGCACCATGTCGACGATCTGATCGTCAGGGATACTTGTGTGCTTCTTCGCTGATTCACAGATAACGTCGAAGATCGATGCGATGAATCCCGGCATGCAGCTTACAAGCTCGGATCCCATTCCCATCTCGTTCTCGGGAAGTTCGATCACGTTACCGATATGAGATAGAAGCTTCTTAAGAGCTTCCTTATCATTAGAAGTTACTGACTCGTTGTAAGTAACGAGAGTCTGCGAACGGTCAATCTCAGCTGTTACGCTCGGGATTACTTTCGCAAGCTTCTTGGAAGTAAATGCAGACAGTCTCTCGAATGAGATACTTCCGTTAAGCGACACTATAAGCGCATCGTCCTTAACCTTGCTTTCGATTTCTGATATAACGTCACCGATATCCACGGGACGCACGCATACGAATACTATGTCTGACGCCGCGGCGACATCCCTGTTACTAGCACATATATGAAGTGCGACTGGAGCAGTCTTAAGCTTCTCCTCAGATCTTGTTGAAACGTAAACACATTCGCCTTTAAGGGCAAACTTATCCGCCAGCATCTTCCCCATGCTGCCGTAGCCGATTATTCCAACGTTCATAGTATTACCCCGCATTAATAACTTTAGCTAATCAAATAGCTCCCTCAAGTTTATCATAAGGCGGGTATTATCCTATCAGATCATTTTGGAATCTCGACAGATGCTCATACGGCAAGATCAGTCGCCCTCTGTAGAGGCCGCATCCGTCGTTGACCAGACTGTTGTTAATCGCTCCGAACATGTTGACATCTACCTTACTTAAGTCGAGCTGCTGGAGCATCATGCCGCGTTCATAAGCATCATCGAAGAACTGGTTCATACCGGAAGGAATAGCCTGTCTTCTCGCACGTTCCTTCTCCTGTCTCTCCTCGTATCCCAAGTGATTTGCAGGACCGATCTCAGCGACATCATCCATCTGCTTCGTTCTTAACTGGACTTCGATGTTGCTTCTTGATGCGTTATCAAAGAGCGATATGTGAAGTGACTTATAACCGAAGATATTCGGCTTCTCGATATAGTCTCTGTAGTAGCGTTTTACCTTCTCGTCTATCCTTGTGCTAAGGTCCGCTTTACCCGACAGTTCAGGTTCGAATCCTCTTGCTTCAAGGAAGTCAGGAAGTGCATTCGCGATAGCATACAAGTAGTCTAATTCCTGTGCTTCGCGATCGTCCCCGGGCTTTAAGTGACACACCGGCAATGAGATAACAATTCGGTATGCGATGAGGTCCTTGATCCTGCTTATCTGATTCTTGATCTCGGACTCCGGAGGGAACTCTCCGTTAGCACAATAGTAGTCGTAGATATACTCGACGATATTGCCGTTGATCTTCTCTTCCAATCTAATAAGGGACTTGATCCTTCCCTTGAATGTGAAGGCGAGGAACGGATACTTATCCGCCATGTACTTATAGAACTCTCTTATCTGCTGTGACTGTCCCGTAAGAAAGTCGTTATGCTCGAGAAGCTCGATCATCATAAGAAGGCAGTTGCTGTGCGCAAGGTCAACGCCGTTTCCGGTCTCGATCGCAGACGCCTTAAGGTCTTGTGAATACCGGTGCAATATCTTAACGACTGTATCTCCGTCATATAAGTAGTCATTCAGCGATAACATAATAAATCCCCTATGCATAAAAAATGAGCAGCCAACAGAATCCTTGAGGACACCATTGTCTGCTCTTTTTTCATTCTACTTCATGCGAAGACTTATTTCAACGTGTCGTCATCTTTAAGTCTTAGTAAGAGGTTCGCAAGTATCGCACCCGAGATGTTATGCCACACAGAGAAGATAGCTCCGGGTACAGTCGCCATAGACAAATCCGGAAAAGCCGTGCCTGCAAGTGAAGTCGCAAGGCCTGAGTTCTGCATACCGATCTCGATGGAGAGCGCTTTCTTTTTCGATGTCGGAAGCTTAAGGACGATACCAAGAAGAAATCCCAGAACATATCCCAACACGTTATGAAGTATCACTACCAAGAAGACAATCGCGCCCGTCTCAAGTATTCTCTCAGCGTTGTGAGAGACGACGGCGGCGACTATAAGCGTGATGGCAAGAACCGATACCATAGGAAGCACATCAACAGCTTTCGCCGTGTACTTTCCGAGGAAGTGATTGATGATAAAGCCGAGTGCTATGGGCACGATGACCACCTTGATGATGGACAGGAACATGCTCACGATATCAACCTGCACCGTAGTCTTAAGAAGCAGGTATGTGATGGCAGGTGTAAGAAGCGGAGCGAGCAAAGTGTTGACGCTCGTCATGCCGACGGAGAGCGCGACGTCACCTTTACTTAAGTAAGTGATGACGTTGCTTGAAGTTCCACCGGGACAAGTTCCGACTAATATAACGCCTGCAAGAAGGCCGGCTTCAAGGCCAAAGAGTTTACCTAAAGCGAATGCGAGCAAAGGCATGATCGTAAACTGCGCAAGGCACCCGATGATCACATCCTTAGGACGCTTAAACACAACTGCGAAATCCGCAGGCTTAAGCGTAAGTCCCATTCCGAACATGACGACCATGAGAAGATAATTAATCCATGAAGTCTCTATCCAGAGACAAGTCTTAGGAATGAATAGTGCAACCGCGGCGACCACCAACACGATGACCGCCATGAACTTACCTATGAGTTCACTTATCGCTTTCATTTTTATGCTATGCGTAAATTAATAAAGATCAATAGCGTCAGCGGGGCAGTTCTCCTCACAAAGACCGCAGCCTGTGCACTTATCTGCATCTACCCAGTAAGTTGTATGTGTATCGTCAGGATTATCGATAGCTTCCATCGGGCAGTTGGCTACGCACATTCCGCACTCGAGGCAAGCCTCTTCATCAATCTTAGCTGTCTTTACTTCATGATCTGCCATAGTTGTACTCCTTATATGCATAAATTAAGCCTCAGATAAGGCTTACGCAATTAATTCTAACACTAGAAGTGACCGCCCCAAAACGGAGGCGGCCACCAAGAAAAAGAGAAACATATGATATATTAGCGGAATCGAACCAGTTGCACTCTGGTGTCGACCCATATATCCTGATCTTCCGGACCTCTTATCCGAAGCCCGTCTTCAGAGAAGAAGATGACAAGCGGTGTCCGGTAACTTGAGGCTTTATATATCTGCCCTTCTACTTCAACACCGGTGTTAAGTGTCGCGAGACTTACAAGATCTCCGTTCTCATCGAACACTGTTGAAGAACCTTCCGAATGCATCATGTGTTTTCTGATCATGAAAGGCTTAACTTTGCCGTATCGTGTCTCCAGCACAGTTCCTAATACAGGCTCGATACTTTTTACTGTCGAATCTTCGTAAAGCTCTACTCCAAGGTTAGTAGTTACAGGGCCTTTTGATGTATCTACAGTCAATGTATCGTTCGGCCACAATGTGATACTTCTAATCTTTCCTGACGGATAGAAGTAGATGCACTGTGGTCTGATCTTCTTCTGCTGACCGTTTATCGTAAAGACATATTCGGGCGCATCCTGTGATTCATCTTCAACACTCCAGTAACTGCTTATCTGACCGTAAAGAGGAAAGAGTCTTTTGATGCTGCCGTCTTCATAGAAGGTGAGAAGTTCAGCCTGATACTCATCCACACCTAAGCTTACGATCGAAGGTTCCTGAAGGTATATACTCCGGACGTTGCCGTTATGGTGGTATTCCACCGGACAGCGGTACTTCTTACGAAGATCGGAAGCATCGCTGCAGGGTGTGAACCAACCGTATTTTGTCTTTACTTTATCCACTATCTCTTATTATCCGAGTTCAACTACGGGGATTACGGCACCGTTGTAGTTGTCCTGGATCCACTGCTGTGTCTCTTCAGAAAGGAGAGCATCAACGAGAGCCTGGATTGCCGGGTTGTCTGCATCTTCAGATCTGATAGCGATGATGTTTGCATAAGGGCTGTCCTCACCCTCACTGAAGAGTCTGTAAGATGTGATGCCTGCCTCGAGTGCCTTATTCGTATTTGTGATGAAGAAGTCGTAGTCAGCCTTTGTAGGAATGATCTGAGCTGAATCGATCTCAACGATCTCGATAGGTCTTACATACTCGATGATATCGTCTACGGAAGCGCTCAGTGAATCTCTTGCTGCGTCATCAAGAACGATGAAGCCGTTGAGCTCAAGGATTCTCAAAGCTCTGTACTCGTTAGTTCCGTCGTTAGGAATAGCAACAACTGCGTTGTCAGGAATCTCATCTACAGAAGAGTAAAGATCGGAATAAGCTGTAATAGGCTCGATGTGGATTCCGCCTGCACTGATAAGGTCGTAACCGTTTGCCTCTACTTCGCTCTCAAGATAAGGGAGATGCTGGAAGTAGTTGAAGTCGATCTCACCTGAGTTAAGTCTCTCGTTTGTTGTTGAGTCTGCTGCTGTAGCTACAAGCTCGATGATGATTCCCTGCTCCTCAAGCTGAGGGATAACGTGCTCGATAATCTCTGAGTGAGGTACGAGGTCTACGATACCTCTTAATACTACTGTACCGTCTACATTAGTTTCCTGTGCTGATTCCTCAGCAGCCTGGCTGCATCCTGCGATATTTGCCACTGCGAGCGCAGCGATTGTTGCAATTGAAATAATCTTCTTAAATGTCTTCATAACTTTATTACTCCTTTTTGTTTACACCAAATTACGTGTTTTTAAGATTTGTTTTGATATTAGGTTGCCGATACCCTGTATCAGCTGCACGAGCAGGATCAGTATGTATACACATGCAAACAACCTGTCGTGCTGGAATCTCTGATAACCGTATCGGACTGCGATGTCTCCGATTCCTCCTGCTCCGAACATACCGGCCAATGCCGTCATGGACAGAACTGATATCACAGAAACCGTAAAGCCTCTTATGAGCGATGGCAGCGTCTCCGGAAGTAAGATCCTGAAGATGATATTAAGGTTCGAACTTCCCATCGATAATGCTGCTTCGATCTTGCCTTTCTCGATCTCCAGAAGTGAGCTCTCGACGATCCTCGCGTACATCGGTATGCAGCTTGCTGCGATAGCGATGATACATGCATTGGTGCCGTATGCTTTTCCGAAGAACAGACGTGCCACCGGGATCATAA
>JAEEGL015407643.1_pt1 | contig 11061 bp, 8 predicted proteins | sample 9134231 | NCBI WGS metagenome assembly JAEEGL01 (sample SAMN16246548, study PRJNA631951) | gut metagenome | biome: gut microbiome; feature: rumen; material: fiber-attached | host: Bos | place: Iran: Karaj | collected 2018-10
CTGACATAAAAACAACACCCATGAAAGATAATAATGGTGGTTCAACAATAGGTTCAATAATAGAAAGAGCTACAACTATAGAATACTATGGAGAAGATTATTCATATTATAAAACATTAAAAAATTATGATAGACATTATAATACTGGAAACAAAGACGTAGAAAGTGGATATAGATTTACAAAAATAGATTATCATACAAGTACATATCAAAGTAGTCAAAACACAGATTTGATAGATTATTTAGTAAATATAACAATATCTTTAAATAATCCAAAGTATAATATAGAAATATATTCATCAACTATGGTAGATGAAATAGAAAATGTAAGATTATATGAATTAACATATAATTCAAATGGAGGAAGTACATGTCCAAATAATCCAAAAGTAGAATTAGATGGAAGACCATGGGGGACACTATGTGTACCAGAAAGACCCGGATATGGATTTTTAGGATGGTTTATACAACAAGACGGAATAAATATGAGAGAAATAACATCAGAAACTATGGCAGATGAAAGTATAACAGTATATGCACATTGGTCTGATACCAAATATACTTGTCCAGCAGGTACATATTTACCAGCAGGAGGTACAGCATGTGAAACATGTCCAGCTAATAGTTATTGTCCAGGGCTAACAGATGTAACATATGATAAATTTAATGATCAAGGAATAAATTATTGCTTATCAGGATACTCATCAGAAGCAGGAAGTACAAAAGTAGCAGATTGTAAGTTTAGATGTTCAGCAAACACATATATGAAAAGTGCAAATTCATCATATTGTACAAACTGTGCAACAGGATATATAAAATCAGAACACTATGTAAGTCAAGGACAAACTAGTGAATGTATATTAAGGTCTCCAGATAAACCATCTATAGGTTCATCCAGCCCTGTAATAATATATGGAAGTAGTGATGTAACTCTTACTTGTACTCATAATACTACATATGGAAGCGATGTAACAAAACTATACGAATTCGGATATGCAACAAGTGAATCAAATTATAATAATGGAAATATTACTTGGTTGGGAGCGCCTACAGAATCTAACACTTACGTATTAAGTGGTGAAGAATATGTAGGTGATAGATATTATGGCTGTAAAGTAAATTTAGTAGTTAAAAGCCAAGAAAAATATAATTGTACAAAAGATGCTACAGTAACAGCTAACAATGTAAGTTGTAATACTGCAGCTAAATATAATTCACCAACTACTCAGTGTGCCAGTGGAAATACATACATTAGTAATTCATGCTCAGTTTCATATAAATGTTCAAAAGGGGGAACTAGAAGCGGAACGACATGTAGTTATGATCCTACCATCACAAGAACATATTGCTATACTAGTGCAACACCTATGTATAGTGGTTATTGCTATTGTTCAGGAAGCGCTAATGGAACTGGTGCTCAGTGGGAAGGTGGATGTATGGTATCATGTGCATCCACATGTTCTGGTGTTGGGCTTCCATATGTTATGTCTGGAAGTGCTTCCCCCTGTCCAGTAAGTTATTCTTGCCCAGCTGGAATGGATGCATGTATAACTTCTGGGTCAGCGGCTTATGGTAATCATACTGGTACAACATGTACAGGAGTATGGGCATTATTAACAAGCTATGGAGTAGATGGCCATGATTATGATTGCCCAAAAGGAGGAACTCTTAATAGAGATACTAAAAAATGTGAATATGCAGCGACAGCTACATATAGTGGAACAATTAATTGTAATAAATATTCTTGTCCAACAAGTTCGGGCGGTGGTGTTTTGTGTAATACAAATAAATGTTGTAATAATGGAGTAACAGGAACACTTTCTGGATGGAATTGTACAGTAGGAGGATATACATGTTTATCTGGTGGTACATATAATTCAAGTACAGGAAATTGTGATTATCCAGAAACATCTGAATATGGAAAATCATATATAAGTCAAACATATTCGTTAGTAACAATTAAAAATGCAAAAATAATTTTTAATTCTAATTCAGGCGAACTAACCGGTACTAATCCTTTATGGACAAGAAAAGGAGCAAATGTATTTTTTGCAGGTGAAAAAGAAGCAACCACTACTGCAAATGCACCAAGTGCATCTAAAACAGGATATAATGTAACGGGTTGGTACACAGCAAGTAGTAATGGAGGTAAAGTGTTAAATGCAAATGGAACACTTAGTGGAACTGCAGTAAGTGGATATACAACAACTAATGCATTTGATATGATAGAAAATAAAATATTGTATGCTCAATATGGTGCAAAAACGTATGGTTTAACATTAAATAAAAATGGTGCAACAAACACACCAACATCTAGTTTAACGGTAACATATAATTCAAATAGTGTTAGTCCATCAAGTATAACTCTTCCAGTAAAGAGTTATACTGTAAGTGGATTTGGACGTGATGCAAGTAGAAAATCTGATGGAGCAACAGTAAGTAGTACAAATGACATAACATCAAGATATACATTTAATGGTTGGTACACTGAAACAAGTGGTGGAAGTAAAATATTAAGTAACGTAGATAAACCAGCATTGCAAGAAAGTGTGCCAGGATATACGGATTCAAGTGGTAATTGGACAAGAGATGGTGAAGTAACATTATATGCAAGATGGAGCGGAGGAAGTATAACTCTTCCAACTATTACAAAAACTGGATACACATGTGGATGGACTACTAGTATTACAGGAACAACAATCGTATATGCTACTGGAGTAACGATTACTCCAACTGCAGAAGCAATATTATATGGTGTATGTATACCAAATGAATATACAGTTACATTCAATGTTAATGGTGGAAAAAACTGGACAAGCTCAACATGTGTAAGCCCAAGTACATTTACTTCAAGTGGATCAAAATGTACGAAGAAAGTCACATATGATAGTACATATAGTACTTTACCAGCACCATCAAGAGATGGATATACATTCTCTGGATGGTATACAAGTGAGACAGGCGGAACTAAAATAACAAATACAGATACAGTTAAAATAACTGCAGATACAACATTATATGCAAAATGGACTGCAAATCAATATACAGTTGCATATAATAAAACAAATACAAATGCTGGTGGATCTACCGCTTCATCATCACATACATAGGATACAGAAAAGAATCTAACAGCAAATGGGTTTACATTAGCAGGTCATCTATTTAATGGATGGAATACAAGTGCTGATGGTACTGGTACTCCATATGCAGATAAAGCATCTGTAAAAAACCTAACAACAACGAATGGTGCAACAGTTAACTTATATGCAAAATGGAGTGCATGTGGCAAAGGAAAATATGCTTTAGCAGGTGCAACCTCATGTACAGATTGTGCTGTGGGTTCATATTCAGCAAGTGCTGGATCTGGTACTTGTACAGCATGTGGAAACGGAAAAACAACAAGTGGTGCCGGATCTCAAGCTTCAACATCATGTACAGATTGTTCAAATAAAGCAAATGTAGCAACATGGAAAACACAATCATGGAGTGCAAATAGTGTTGCAAATCTATGTACAATAAATACATGTAGTGCTGGCTATACATTAAGTAATAATACATGTGTTGCAATAACATATACAGTTGCATATAACAAGAACAATACAAGTGCTGGTGGATCTACTACATCATCATCACATACATATGATACTGCAAAGAAGTTAACGGCAAATGGCTTTACATTAGCAGGTCACTTATTTAATGGATGGAATACAAAGACTGATGAAACAGGAACAAGTTATGCTAATGAAGAATCAGTAACAAATTTAACAACTACAGATGGTGGTACTGTTAATTTATATGCAAAATGGAGTGCATGTGGCAAAGGATATTATGCTTTAGCAGGAGCAACGTCATGTACAAAATGTGTACAAGGTTCATATTCAGCAAGTGCAGGATCAGGAACCTGTACTGCATGTGGTAATGGAAAAACAACAAGTGGTGCCGGATCTCAAGCATCAACAGCATGTACTGACTGTTCAAATAAAGCAAACGTAGCGACATGGGAAACGCAATCATGGAATAGTTCTAATAATACTGTTACAAACTTATGTAAAATTAAAACGTGTGCTAGCGGATACAAATTGAGCAATAATGCTTGTGAAAAGAATGAATTTACACTTACATATGATAGTGAGGGTGGAAGTACATGTAATAGCATAACCAAGTCATATAATGAAGCATGGGGAACTTTATGTTCACCGACTAAAACTGGATATACATTCCTAGGCTGGAATACTAAAGCAGATGGAACAGGGACTACGATTACGTCATCATCAAAAGCAACTGCTGATATTACTGTACATGCTAGATGGGGAGCAAAAGTATATACTTTAGTTAGACGTACTGAAAATCATATGAAAGGCAATGAAGATAAACTTAGCAAAATATATGGCGCGACTTACACAAGAAGTGGTAGTGTGTATAATGTTTCTATATCTAGTGAAAATTATAGTGGCATTATGCTACCTGATTCTATTTTCGTGAAAAGTAGACGTTATGTTATTATCTATAAACTGCAAAAGAAAAGTGGTACGGGTAATGGAACACTTAAAAAAATAGGCGGTAGTATAGATGGTGCTACTCAGAAGGTATTTACAATTAATGGAGTTAATTCAACAATAAGTTATGATGACAAAACAAGGGATGGAACTAATGTTTCGGATAATAATGATGAATATAATGTACGCCTTGAAATAGTTGCTAATGGAGGAGACGATATATATATTCAACCTAACAGAGGAATTGGTGTCGCAGTAAATATTACTGTATCAGATTTAGATGTTTATGAAATATTCAGTGAAGATACAAAAGAATATGGAAGCTATTACTTAGATAGCGAATTGGGTGTTGAAATATTTGAAAATCTTGGAATAGAAAAATGGTATAAAAATAATAATCTTTCTACTCCTATATTATCAGCCAGTACTATTTTTAGTAACAGCACGGCAGTGTTCGACAATATAGCTACTGAAGGTACAAATGCCTATATTTTCGGAGATGTTGTTGCAAAATCAAGCATTCCTGTATATTGTATATTAACAGCCGATAAAAATGGTATCTTTTTTGATAAAAAAGCGGGAGATAAATGGGTAATTAATGAGAGTAGTAGTAAACCAGCAACTAGTTCTTTTGGTACTTCTACAACTAAAGTTGCATTTGGTACAGTACCTGATAGTGGAAAAACTTTCTATGGTCACATAATAGACAACAGTAATAACTATACTACGTGTACAATAAAGATAACTAAATCTTATACTGGAACGTGTACAAGTAGAGCAACATCTTATTATAGCGGAAGTTGTGGCTGTGGCGGCGATCATAATGGAAAACCAGTTTCTTGCGGAACTCACTCTACTTGTAAATCTGCATGTTTAGCAGATGGAGCTTGGACAGATTTTTCTGGTACTTGTACGTTTGACCATTATCAATGTGGAAGTACTGTATCAACAAGTGGTTATTGTACTTATACATGTCAAAAGTGTAACGTTGGAACAAATATAGATGGTACTAATTATTGTAAGCAATAATATTAATAAACTGAACACTAATTTAATTATTAGTGTTCTTTTTATATCTATCTTATATTCAGATAAAACACTTTTCGATTGAAATATAATTGATAATCCATTAAATGTTAATATAAATATTGTTAATAATAATTTGTTGTTTAAACTAATATTTAAATTACTTATTTCTATTATTCCACTTGTTATTTCTAGAAAACCACTTATTAAACTCATAATAATTGGATTTAAATTAATATATTCTTTTATTAAATTAATTATTATAGTAAATATAATTAAATTACCTAATATAACTATAGATGTGTTTATTCCTTTATTAATTGATTTTTTTAACATGGTAAAAAAATCATCTTTATTTTTATTAATTAACTTAGTTTTAATAATATATTTTTCTTTTCTTAAATATATTCCAATTAATATATTATAAAATATACATATAAACCATAAAATAAAGCCTATTTTAAGACTTTTATAAATAGATGCACCAATTACACCTATAACAAAAGATATTGAAGGAAAGTATGTATAATTGATTATTTTATTAGCGGTACTTATATCTATTTCATTATTATCAAGCATATCTTTAATATATATTGCATTACATGGAGTAGAAGTAAGTATTGATAATATAAATATTATTGTAGAGTTTTCATCTACATTAAATATTTTTGATATGAACTTACCAAATAATTTCTTTAAAAATATATGATAATCAAAATATATTAAAATATCAGATAGTATTATAAAAGGAAAAATAGATATAAATATTTTATTAAAAAATATAATGGATGCATCTTTAGTAGATAATAAAACTATCTTTATATTCAAAATAAATATAATTAATATAATAGTTGACACTATATATTTTATATTTCTCATAATTAATTTCATATGTGATATAATATTACTGTTAGGAGTAAATTATGCAAAAGAAAACATTTGATAAAATAAAAAAAGATATAAAAACTAATTATAAAATATATATTCTCTATATAGTATTAATAGTAGTAACTATAGTACCTTTAAATTACTATATTTATTCACCTGGAGGACTTATTGATTTAACAGACAGAATAAAAGTAGATAATGCATATCCCTCAAAAGGAAGCTTTAATTTAACTTATGTATCTACTAGAAGAGCGACATTACTTACATATGGCCTTTCTTATTTGGTATCATCTTGGGATCTAGATAAAATTGATAATAGAAAAATAGATGATGAATCTTATAATAATATAGAAGAAAGAGAAGAAATTCATTTAAAAGAAACTAGTTATGATGCGATTATAGCGGCATTTAAAGAAGCAGGAAAAGAATATTCTATTAAGAATGTTGATATAACTGTGACACATGTATTTGATTATGCAGAAACTGATATAGAAGTAGGAGACATAATTAAAACTGTTAATGGTATTAAAGTAAGTGAAGTAGAAGACATTACAAATGCACTTAATAATGTAAATGAAAATGATGAAATCAATGTAGAAGTAGTTAGAAATAATAAAAATAAAACATGTATAGCAAAAGTAAAAGTAATGGAAGATAGAAAAGTAATAGGTATATGGCTTTCATTATTAAAAGATGTTGAAACCACTCCTAAAGTAGAATATGTATTTAAGAAAAGAGAAAGAGGATCCTCAAGAGGTCTTATGTCCGCTCTTGATATATATAATAAAATTACAGAAAGTGATTTAACTCATGGAGATATTATTTCTGGAACTGGTACTATTGATGAAGATGGAATGGTTTATGAAATAGATGGAGTTGAATATAAACTAGCTGGGGCTGTACGTGAAAAAGCAAAAGTTTTTATAGTACCAATAGAAAATTATGAAGAAGCAATAGAAGTTAAAAATAAAAAGAATTATGATATAGAAATAATTAAAGTAGAAACTCTACATGAAGCAGTAGAAGCATTAAATAATAGATAACTTAATAAGTTATCTTTTTTTATCAAAAAAGTAGTGTTTTTATAATCAAACTCCTAATTATATTATTAGGAGGTACTTTATGTTAGAAGAAAAAATAGATATAAAAAATATGATATATGAAATAAGAGGAAAACAAGTAATGCTTGATTCTGATTTGGCAAAACTATACCAATGTAAAAATGGAACTAAAGAAATAAATCAAGCAGTTAAAAATAATATTGAAAAATTTCCAGAAAGATATTCATTTATTGTAACTTGTGATGAATATAATAACTTGAGGTCAAATTTTTTGACCTCAAGTTTAAACAACAATTACGGTGGTAGAAGATACAACATAAGAGTATTTACTGAGCAAGGTGTTGCAATGCTTGCGACAATTCTAAAAAGCAAAGTGGTAGTAAACGTTAGTATTAATATAATGGATGCATTTGTAGAAATGAGAAAATATATTTCAATTAATATTTTAGAAGATGAAATAGTCAAGACGTCATTACTTAACTATATAGGATTAATATGCAAGATATAATGATTAAGGAAATAAATAAAGAAGAGCGTCCTCGTGAAAGATTAATTAAGTATGGGGCTAACAAATTATCTAATGAAGAATTACTTTCAATAATACTTAAAACTGGTACTAAAAACTATTCAGTTAAGACTTTAGCATCACTTGTATTAAAAGAAATAGATAATATTAATTCACTTAAAGATATTACTATTAATAAACTAACTAGTATTAAAGGTATAGGAAAAGTAAAAGCAATTGAATTACTTGCATCTTTAGAACTTGGAAAGAGAGTATATTATCTAAAAGAAAAGAAAGATATTATATTAAATAATTCTACTAAAGTATTTGATTATTTTAAGGACTTGTTAATATATGAAAAACAAGAAAACTTTATAGCAGTATATCTTGATTCTAAATCAAGATTAATTTCATATAAAAAGTTATTTATTGGTACATTAAATACATCTTGTGTACATCCAAGAGAAATATTTAAATATGCTTTTTTAGAAAGTGCATATTCAATTATAGTTATTCATAATCATCCAAGTGGAGAAGTGGATCCTAGTATTCCTGATATAGAACTTACTAATAGTTTATTTAGTATAGGTAAGTTAATAGGTATACAAGTAGTAGATCATATTATTATTGGAAGAGATAAATATTATAGTTTTTATGAAAATATGCATAAAAATAATTAATTATAATATTATTTAATATGACATATGAAGAATATAAAAATAATGGAAGTAAACATAGTATATTAAAAAGCATTTTAAATAAGCTTTTTACTGTAATAGTATTTAGTATGATAATTATTACTATAAGTAATCATAGTCCTAAATTTAAGTCCTTTTTAGATGATAAAGTATTAAATTCTACTATGGATTTTAGTTTTGTAAATAAGCTTATTAATAAAACTACTAATGTATTTAAAACTAATAACAATAATGAAACTACTCAAGTATCAAAAGTAGTAGAAGAACCTATTAAATATAAAGATGGTCTTAAATATATAATTCCAGAAAACTCTAAAATATATCTAAAAGAAAGTGGAATAGTAACATTCATTGGTACTAAAGATGGATATAACAAAACAATAATAGTACAACAAAGTAATGGATATTATGCTTGGTATGGAAATATAGATAAAGAAAGTATTAAATTATATGATTATGTAGAAAAAGGTACTGAAATAGCAACAGCTAGTAATGAATATTATTATGTACTCTTAAAAGATGATAAACCAGTAAACATAAATGATTAAAATACATAATACTACATATATATTTTTATTACTTTCTTTTTTATCTGGATATTTTGAATATATGTATTTATTATTATTAATAATTACTATTCATGAAATAGGGCATGCAACATGCGCTAAAATAATTAATTTTAAATTCGATAAAATAATCATTTATCCTTTTGGAGGAATAACTAGATATAATGAAGATTTAAATATTTCCTCTAATAAGGAATTATTTGTTTTAATAGGGGGAATATATTTTCAACTATTATTTTGGTTATTTATATATATTTTATATAAATATAATTTTGTAACTGATCACGTATATAATATATTTAATAAAATAAATATACTTTTAATATCATTTAATTTTTTACCAATAATTCCACTTGACGGAGGAAAACTATTAAATATATTATTAGATAAACTATTTTCATATAAATTATCTAATATAATAAGTATTATTATTTCATTTATTATTTTAATTATATTTGTTATTTATAATAAAACATATTTATCTTTAATATTGACTTTGTTTTTAATAAAATGTTTAGTTATAGAAATAAATAATATAAAATATAAATATAATAAATTTATATTAGAAAGATATTTAAATAATTATAATTTTAAAAGAATAAAAATAATAAATAATTTAAATAAATTTAAAAGAGATAACTATCATATAATCAATAATACTCTTGAGAAAAGATTTTTAAATAAATATTTTAATAAAAAAGTAGTGTTTTAGTGATTAAACTTCTAATTATATTATTAGGAGGTAAAAATGAATAATAGTTTATTTGAAAACATTAAACATATTGATGAAGAGGGGAAAGAGTATTGGTTAGCACGAGAATTGCAAAATATATTAGAATATAAACGATGGGATAAGTTTAAAAAGGTAATAGATAGTGCCTCTATTGCGTGTATGAGTAGCAATAACAATGAGAAAGACCATTTTTCCCACTTGGGAAAAATGGTAAGTATAGGTTCTAGAGCAAGCAGAATTTTAGAAGATTATAAGTTATCTCGTTATGCTTGCTATCTAATTGCTCAAAATGCAGATTCAAGAAAAAAAGTAGTTGCACTTGCTCAAACATACTTTGCAGTTCAAACAAGACGTCAAGAGTTAATAGACAAAGAATATAGTTTAATGAGTGAAGATGAAAAAAGATTATATCAAAGAAATTTAACAAGGAAGGGTAATTATTCTTTAAATCAAACTGCTAAGAAAGTAGGCGTTAAAAACTTTGATAAATTTCATAATGCAGGATATAAAGGACTTTATAATGGAGAAACAGCAGATGATATAGCTAAAAGAAAAGGAATTAGATATAGAGAAGAAATACTTGATAATATGTGTAGTGATGAATTAATAATAAATTTATTTAGAATATCTCAAACAAATCAAAAATTAAAAAGAGAAAATGTAAAAGGTGAAACCAACGCAACTGAAATTCATTATAAAATGGGTAAAAGCATAAGAAACTTTATCAAAAGACAAAGTGGCACTATGCCAGAAGATTATAAAACACCATCTAAAAGCATAAAAGAGATTGAAAAAGAGAATATAAAACACAGTATTGACAATAAATAATAATTTGTTTGACAGAAGTACATATTTATGCTAAAATACTCATGTTTGTAGAAATCTTTCTCTACAACCGCATTTAATAAGGTCTATAAATAAAGTTAACTTTTACCTTATGAAGCGAGTCTTATTGAAGGAGGAAATTAAATGAAAGCAATATTTGTAACTGGTGGAAAACAATATATGGTTGAAGAAGGACAAGAACTATATGTTGAAAAACTAGATAATGAAGTAGATAGCGAAGTTGTTTTTGATGAAGTTTTATA
>JAEEGL015541929.1_pt1 | contig 11061 bp, 5 predicted proteins | sample 9134231 | NCBI WGS metagenome assembly JAEEGL01 (sample SAMN16246548, study PRJNA631951) | gut metagenome | biome: gut microbiome; feature: rumen; material: fiber-attached | host: Bos | place: Iran: Karaj | collected 2018-10
CCCAAAAAATAGGAGATAATAAATATTTAGATGGTGGTTTATCTAATAATATGCCAATATCGTTACTTATCAAAAAAGGCTACAGCAATATTATTCTAATCGATGTAATGGGCTTAGGATTAATAAAAAGAAACAAAGCTAATGACGTATTCTTCAAAGTAATCAAACCTGATGAAGATGTAATCGGATTATTCGATTTTGAACATGATAATATTATGAAAAGTATAACATTAGGGTACTTAGATACCTTAAAAGCTTTTAATAAATTAGTAGGTAATTATTTTTATTTTCCTAAAGAAGAGTTTATAAAACTATTAAATGATTTTACATTAAAAGAAATATATGGTTTAGAATATGCTGCTAAATCATATAAAATGGATCGCTTTCGTAAGTATTCTTCAAAAGAATTTTTAAAAGAATTATTATCAAATTATGAAGAAGAAGTTAAAAGCTATAGAAAACTAAAAAAAGATATAAAAAATATCAGTAATATTAAGAAGATTATTTCTGAGGGTTATAAATTTGCTTTAATAGAGGATATATCTAATAACTATCCATCATTTTTAACAACCTATAAAGGTTTATTTAGTAAATATCTAGATGCTTCTAGATCATTATACATTTTATCTAAGATTTATAAGTGAACTTAACTAAGTTCACTTAATCTATGCTATAATTAACAAGAGGTGAACATCATGAAAAACACTTGGTATAAATTAGACAACGTTGGTACATTTTATGCAAGTTTAACAAACAAAAAAATTCCAGGGGTATTCAGATTTACAGCTACTATGATAGAAGATGTTGATAAAGACATCCTTTTAGCAGCTTTAAAAAAAACTATCTCTCTATTACCTAATATAAACGTATCTTTAAAAGCTGGTTTTTTTTGGTATTATTTAGAACAATCAAATGAAGAAGTAACAGTTTTAGAAGACAATGGTAATGTTTGTTCTCGTATCTATACTTCTAAATATCCTCGCTTATTTAGAGTTACATATTATAAAAAAAGAATAAACTTAGAATTATCCCATGTACTTTCTGATGGAAGAGGAACCTTGGAAATTTTCAAAGTATTAATAAATAGTTATATAGCTTTAAAATATAATATAGAGATAAATGTTAATGAAACATCATCTTCATTACTTGAAAAAGTAGAAGACTCTTTTGATAAATATTATAAAAAAGGTAAAAAAGCTAAAAACAATAATAAAAATATCTATAGATATAATAAGATTAAACTAACTAACAATCGTATTAACTTCTATGAAGTTCATCTGAATTCTAAAAAGCTATTAGAAATAGCTCATAAATATAATGCTACTATCACTTCATTTCTAATTAGTGTTATTATTTATTGTATAAAAGAAGAGATGAAAGAAAGAGAATTATCTAAAAATATAAAAATTGATATACCAGTTGATTTAAGAACGATATATAAGTCTTCTACATTAAAAAACTTCTTTGCTTTATCAACAATTACTTATAAAGTTCCAAGTAAAGATACAAAAATAGAAGATATAATAAAATATGTTAAAAAATATTTAAAAGAGAATTTAACTGAAGAACAATTATCTCCACGTGTTAATAAAATGGAAGGCTTCGAAAAGCTAATTGCTGCTAGATTATTGCCTTTAATTATAAAGGAAATAGGAATAAATGTAATAGATTCCTTTACTAAAAAATTAAATACAACTATAATATCTAATGTCGGAATTGTAACTTTTCCCAAAGAATGTGAAAAGTATATAGATAATATTAGTTGTTTATCTACAACAGAAAATTTCCAATTCACAGCAATAACATATAAAGATAATCTATGTATTGGAATATCTTCTCGTTATTATCATAATAATATAATCAAGAATCTTATTAGATACTTAAAATCTTTAGATTTAGAATTATTAGTAAATACAAATGAGGTATAAATATGAAAAAATGTAATAGTTGTGGTATAAACATTAATACAAATTATGATTATTGCCCATTTTGTCAAGATAAACTAGTTGGAGAATCATTCTCTTACTATCCTAAACATAAAAGAAAAAAAATGCCTAGCATTTTTAAAATAATTGTATTTATATCACTTATAGCTGGCATTATAATAGGATTCATAGACTATAATATTAATTCTACATTCACTTGGAGTATTTATTGTTTCTTAGGATTACTATCTAATATTATTATTAATTTTAGTATCTTTCATAGCGAAAAAGATATCCATAATTCAATAATAGGATATAGCTTAGTATTAATACTAATAGCTCTTATTTGGTATTTTAAAACCAAATTTAATATTATTTCTAATTTAATAATTCCTATTATATGTATCTTTATTATGTTATATACATGTTGTATGTCATTCTTTACTAAAATAAAACCTTTATCATATTTATCAATTAATATATTAGTAATACTTATTCCAATATTATTAGTATTAAGACATTATACTACTAATAACATTCTAAGTTACTTAGCAATATTAATCTTTATAATAATCTTTATAGCTTTATATTTCTTCCGTCATGATGAACTTAGAGAAGAATTAATAAAGATCTTTAGAATATAGGTGAAATATGTATAAAGACAATATAGAATTAGTAAAAAAAATATTTACTCTAATAAATCTCCCTTATGAAGAAGAAAATATAGAAGATGCTTTTCTATTCTTAGATCAGTATACTATATATTTTTTAAATCTAAGAGATTTATTAGAACAAGAAGATGCTTACTTAGTAGATAAACTTAATAAACAAGTAGATTATTATAATATTGTAGCCAAAGAGATAAATAATAATTCTTTTGAAGAAGTACTAGATAATAAAATATCTAACTTAAAAAAGAAATATAAAGAAATGTTAAAATATAAAAATAAAAAATATGATCCAACATTATCTTTTAAAGAATTATCTTCTATAGTATCTAACTATTATAATTATTATGCTTATAATATTGAAATATCCTACCAGGCAGCTATAAGTAATACTCTATATAATAGAAGAACTGATTATAAAACCAATATAACAGATATTGAAAGAATAATATTATTAGAAGATACTCTTAATAAGTTAGATAACTACCAAGAACATGCCTATGATTATAAAGACTTTGAATTAGAAGACAATCAAACTTTTGAAGATTTACTAGATTTAGAAGATCTTAAGTATGAAGAACTATATAAAGAAATATTAGATTATCATAATATATCTTATGAAGAAGGAGATAATTACGAGGAGTTAGCAACTATTTATTATCCTCCTTTAAAAGATATACTTAATATAGTACATTCAGCTTCATTACATAGTGGTACATATATAGATATCCTAGATACTATGGAAAAATATTATAATAGAATTAAAGAAGATTATAAAAACTACCATTAATATGATATAATCATATCAGAATGGATAGTAGTAATATGAAGAAGATGTTAAGTAAAAAAAATATCTGTTTATTATCAATAATAGTTATTCTTTTAACTTTAACTATCTTCTTTTTATGTGGTAAAAAAATAAATGTTTTTTCTAATAAAGTATCTAACATAGAATTAAAAGAAGACTTAGAACTAGATAACTGGGAGATATCCACTGTATTCTATGATTCTACAGTAGATAATGGAAACACACCACTAACAGAGATAGACTGGGATGCTTCCAATTTGTCTTTTGACGAAGAAGAGAGTAGAACTATAACTCTTCAAATGAACTATAAAAACACAAATTGTAATAAGGACTATTTACCAGGAGACGTGACTATTACCTTTACAAATTTGGCTTATAAGATGATTAATGATAGTAGAGAATCAAACTTACAATTAAGTGTAGAGATTTTGGCTGGAGTTAATGATTCAACACATACGGGATATGATTGGTCCTTAGTCCCATATAAATACAAACATGTTTCAAATGGTAGTATAAAAATTATTACTTATAATGATATCACCGTCTGGGGAAAAGAAATTGAATTAAAAAATGATATAGAGTTTTTTAATGGAACAAACGTAGAGGGCAGTATACAAATACAATATCAAATAACATCTAATAAAGAGGATGATTTAGAAGTTAGTACCTTTGATTATTCATCTCTAAAAACATTGAGATATTCTGCTAGTAATTTTGAAGGATTTTTAGATAGTTGTACACACGAACTTAATAAAGATATAATTGCTAAGCTTAATTATCCAAGCAATTTGCCAACAGAAAATGATGAAATATCAAGTAACAGTATGAATTTCCATTATAAGAGAATATATGAGCATCCTTGGGAGCGAAGAGCATATAACATAGCAAAAACAGCTAAAAAAGTGTATTCACTTGATGGTTTACCAAACGCGAATGAATATATATGGGTTAAATATAATTTTGCCATTACCCCAAATAGTTATTACGATTATTATCCATATATTCCAGCTTATTATTATAGAATTAGTGATACAATTCCGGAAGGGTGTGTAGTATTGGACGAAAAGACTCTAAATACACTTACACCTGAAAATGGGAATGAATATGTTTTTGAGATTACAAATTCTGATCATAATAAAAATGAATATGATATTATTGTAGGATATCCGAAAGAAGTATATAACGAAGAAAGTGGAACAACTAATATAAGCAATAGTGCTAATTTAAACGTAAAATTTGTCGATCGAGATTATTTTGAATTTCAAGATAATTCAACAATAAATATAGATTTATCTGAATTTGTTTTTACATATTCTGGACAGTCATTTAAAATAGATAAGCATGTGTATTATAGAGGACAAGCCTCATATAATACACTTGTATATGATTGCATCGTTGGAGATTTGCCAGATTTTTCAGGAGCAACGGCTCGCAAAAGTTGGCAATTAAGACCAAGTGTTATGTATACAGGTAGACCCATGGATATTAAGTTTGGCGATGACATTCAATTCTATCGTTATAACAATCGTTATCGCAAATTAGAAGAAAGTGAGTATTCTATAAAAAAAGTAACTGCTCCAACTATTTATGACGGAAATCAAAACGCAGTGGTATATGATATTGAAATTTGGGTTAGATATGCTGGAGAATCAACATATTCGCTTCACGATACAATTAGACCAGGCAGATCAGCTGAATTTGAAGAAGATAATATAGCAGGAGTATATTTTCTATTAAAAAATGTAACTACATCTGTCTATATATCACAAGAATACAAAGATAGAGATTGGGCAACTTTTTTGGTAGACATAAAATATCATACAGAAAACATTTTTGAAACGGGCGAAATTTACAACTTTGATTATTTAGAAGTCTATATTGATGGAGAACTACAAAATGAAGCAACAATAGATTCTTATAATAATATTTATGCAACTACAAATATGGCACAATATGATATTGATACATATGGACATTATCTTCAAAGAGGATATACATATTCAGATTACAGAAAATTTACTTTAGAAGAAATAAAAATAACATCAAAAGCATTAAAAGAGGCAAAAGGAGATATTATCCAAAATGCAGTTGATGAAAAATTTGAAATGACCTACAAGATTGGTGCCCAATTTGCAGGAAGTTACTATTATAAGGAATTAGAAGATTATTATTCAAGAGATACAATGCTTTCCAATTTTTCTCTTTATGATTTGGTTCCAGAAGGATTATTTGTAACATCTACTAAAGAGGAAATAAAAAATTCAATCTCATACAGATTTCCTACAGATACATACACAAAGTATTGGGTTTATGACAGAGAATTTAAACAATTAACAGCTGCTGAAATCCAAGAAATAATTAGCGAAAATGTCACGGTTGAAATAACGAAAAATTATAAAAATACAGGAAAAACATTAATAAAGATTAGTTCATCATTTGTCGATAATCCATTATTTATTGTAAAGAGAGAAACTTGGCAATCGTCTTTGATAGAAACATACTGGGAATATAATGTTGATGTACCATATGAGTCGCTTATGGAGTATGGGACTTCATATACTAATGAAGCATACTTAGAAGCAAATGAACCATTGTTATATTCGCATGCAAAGGAAGATATATATGACTTGAATGATAATGCTGACATTACAGAAAAAATATCAAAAGAATCAATAAGTAGGACTATAATGTCAATTGTAGATTCTCATCAAGATCTTCAAATATCTGCCCAAACAGATGACTCGGGATATGATACTAAAAAGATTACTACAGATTATAGTGGATACTATGAATATAAACTTCGTGCTCGTACAGCTCAAAATGAAATTGAAAATCTAATAATTTATGATTCTCTAGAAAACTACGCTAAAGATTCTAATCAAAACTTCGCATTAGCTTCCGGCATTAAACCAAAATGGCAAGGAGAATTTCTGGGTATAGATACTTCATATGCAGAAGAAAAAGGATATAATGTTAAAGTTTATTATTCTAATAATAATCAACCAGGTAATCTAAACGAAGATAACAGCTGGCAAGAATATAATGATAACGTAGATAAAAGTCAAGTTAAATCATTAGCTTTTCAATACTTAGATGAAAACAATCAACCAGCAATCTTACCGGCTAATTCTCTTACTTACGTAATTATTAGAATGAAAGCTCCAAGCAATCATTATAAAACTTTCGCCTATAATGGCTGCTGGACTGAGTGGAATTCCATTGATCCAGTTACAAATGAACCTATAGATTTTGTAACAGGTATTAATTCAAATATTGTTAAAGTAGGTCTTCCTTCTTCAGTTGAACCAGAAGATATGGAACTAACTCTAACTAAAAAATGGCAAGATAATTCTAATTCATTATCCAAAAGACCAGAAAATGTTACCTTCCAAATAATAGCAAATAATAATTATTCTACAGCACAAGAAATAACATTTAGTGGAACTGGTAATACTTGGACCAAAACAATAGAGGCTCCTAAGTATGATGATAATGGTGAAGAAATAACTTATACTATAAGTGAAGAAACAATCAACCTAGAAGAAAACTATAGATATATTCCTTATGTTAATAACTATGAAGTTACTAACACCCTATATAAGAATATAGTTATAACCAAAAAATGGTTAGACAATAATAATGCTTATCTAACTAGACCATCAAATATTACTGTTAAGGTATATCAGAATGGAACTTATTACAAAGACTTAAATATTACAGGTAACTATTCAACAAATACATGGGCAGGATCTTTATCAGTACCAGCGTTTAACAATAGTGGACAGGAATACACTTACACAGTCGATGAAATAAGTGTAGATAATTACTTAACAACTTGTGAAAATCTAATATGTACTAATACATTAACTGATAACGAAAATATAGTTATAACTAAAAAATGGCAAGATGATAACAACTCACACAATACAAGACCTGATAGTATTAGTGTAAGATTGAAACAAAATGGTAATGATTATCAAACTATCAGTATAACAGGTGATTCTAATACATGGAATAGTAACACTATCATAGTACCAAAATATGACTCTAATGGAGTTAAGTATAACTATACTATTGAAGAAACACCATTTGAACATTATGGCTTAGTAGAATATAATCAATCTACTTATACTGTTACAAATACTTTAAAAGAAAACATAGAAATCACCATAACTAAAAAATGGCTTGATAATAATAATATTTATAATACCAGACCAAGAAATCTAAAAATCACATTATTACAAAACAATAATGAATATCAAGAAATAACTCTCACAGGTGATAGTAATACTTGGACTACAACCATAGAAGTTCCAAAATATGATGATAATCAAGAATTATATAAGTACACAATAAAAGAAAAAAATGAAGGGTTAGATGATTATCAAGATATTACTTATAGCGAAGAAAACCTAGAAGTAATTAATAAGTTAAAGAAGAACATTAATTTAATAGTAACTAAAAAGTGGCTTGATCATGATAATGAATATAAAACTAGACCAGAAAAAATTACTATTCAACTATTACAAAATGGAGAAGTTTATCAAGAAATAGAATTATCTGGTAAAAACGATACTTGGACATCTAGTGTTGAAGTACCAGTTTATGACGATAATAGTAATAAATATATTTATACAATAAAAGAATTAGAATCAATAGATAAATATGATAATATTACCTATGATCAAACAACTCTAACTATTACCAATGAACTAACAAATATTCCTACTGTAACAGTATATTTTACCTTGTTAAATGGTTATGTTTTACCAGGTACAAATGAGATAAAATATGATGAAAAAGGATTTAGAGAAATGTTAAGACAACACAACATAGATCCAGATCAAGAATACGCTTTTACATTCTTACTAGAAAATATTGAGACTAATAAAACTTACGATGGTAGATTGAGTACTAAAGGTGTACTTGAATTTGAGGACATTCCATATGGGGATTATAAAGCAATAGAAGGGGAAGATGACTTCTTCGAATTTGTTAGTATGGAAAGTATTAGTAATGTAATGGGAGTAACATTCACACCTAATGCTAATGGTGGAATCATTTCAATAAGACCAACTGGTCAAAACATAATATATGGCGCAAATATAATTAATAAGATAGCTGCACCAATTCCAAATCCAAACACTAAATCAGGTATAAAGATTTTAATTATAATTCTTATGATAACAGGTATAATGACATTATTATTACATTTCAATAAGTTTCCAAAGAAAATAACAAGTTAAAGCCAACTTGTTATTTTTTTGTGTTATAATAATAAAATAGGTGATAATATGAAATACATAGAATATTTCTTAGTTCTATTATTAATCCCCTTTATAGTTCTAGCTGAAGAATGTGATGTATCTAAAATAACTATTACATCTTTAGAACAAGCCTCTATAGAAGGAAATACAGAAGTAGTAGAAGAACCAACTTTCCAAGATAGAAGTATTAATCTAAATCTTAAAATGTATGATGTTGGTGATTCTATTACCTACAATATGACAATAAAAAATGATAGTAATGAAGATTATGTAATAGATGAAGGTTCATTAAATCATAATATGGATTATATGAAATATGAATTTATAAACGAAAACCAGTCTATTACATTAAAACCTAATGAAGAAAAGGAATTACAAATTAGGATAACTTATAATAGCAAAGTACCTGCTGAAAACTTAAATAACGGTGTATTAAATAATACCAACAAAGTAGTATTAAATTTATCTAATAGTAAAAAAAATAGTATTAAAGAAATAATAACTAATCCAAATACTAATGATAAGATTACAATTATAATTGCCATATTTCTAATAAGTTTTATTATTATAAAAACTGTTAAACCTAAAAAAACATTTAACAAATATTTATTATTTGTTTTGCTGTTTATAATTCCAATGACTATTTATGCTGTATGTAAATGTGATATCGAAATAGAAGCAAATATAGTGATAAATGAAAAAGAGGCTACCTTCTTAAAAGGTAGAACGGTAAATGTAATAATGAAAACACTAGCTGGCGACGATTTGTCATCAGAAACCAATCCTCATACTTTTATTGACAGTAATATAGTGGCGATAAAAAAATCAGATAATGAACCAATCGATGCAAATAAAGAAGATAAAAACTTAGTATCTACACCAGAATCAGAAAATCCGATATATATGTGGTATGAAGATGGTACAATCTACTGGTGGAGTGAGGCTATACATCCTTCGTTAAATGAAAATTCAAGTTATTTCTTTGGGTATCTAAAAAATCTGGAAGAAATAGAATCAATTTCAAATTGGAATAGTTCGGACGTAAAATATTTGTCATTTCTATTTTGTTGGGATGAAACTCTAACTACTTTAAGTCCATTAGAATCGTGGGATACTTCTAATGTTCAGTCATTAAGAGGCTTTTGTACAAGATGTAAAAAAATGCAAGATGTAAGTGCAATTAAGTATTGGAATGTCGAAAAAGTCACAAATATAAGTTATTTGTTCAATTCAAATTATGAAGTAGAGGAAGTTGACTTAAGCCATTGGGCAACACCTTCTCTAACCGATATGAGTAATTCCTTTGGTATGTGGGATGATAACAGTTCCCCTTATTATGATGCGAAAATCAAAAGAATTAAAATGTCAGACAAATTTGATACTTCTAAAGTAACAAATATGTATGCTTTATTTGCTAACAATAAATCACTAGAAGATTATTCTTTCTTACAATATATAGACGTTTCTAATTCCGAGAATATTGCTCAATTTTTTCAGTATAATCTTAATTTAAAAGATGAAGACTTAGAATATATAAAAAACTGGGACGTTAGAAATGTAAAAAATATGCATGGTTTATTCATAATGTGCAAGGACTTGACAGTAATTGATTTAAGCAAGTGGGAAACTCCTAATGTAGAAAAAGTAAGTGCAATGTTTAGTATTATTCCTAACCTGGAAGAAGTTGATATAAGTGGATTTGATACTAGTAAAGTAACTAGTTTTTGGTACATGTTTGATGAATCACCATCATTAAGACATATCTATGTAGGAGAAAACTGGGATACTTCAGCAAATACTAATGGGATTTCTCCTATTTTCCCTGAAAGTTCTTATCTTCCTAATTTTAATACTTCTAATCCTAATTATAGAAGTCTTAGTTATGCTCATACAGGTGATGGAGGATATTTAACTCTAAAAAATAATTAAAAAATATAGTAGGTGATATTATGAAATATCTAAAATATTTACTATTTCTTTTATTAATACCATTCTTTGTATTAGCCGAAGAATGTGATGTATCTAAAATAACTATTACATCTTTAGAACATAGTAAAATAGAAGGTAATACAGAAGTAGTGGGTAATCCTACATTCAGAGGCAGAAATATAAATCTAAATCTTAAAATGTATGAGGTTGGAGATTCAATCACCTATAATATGACAATTAAAAATGATTCCGAAGAAGATTATATGATAGACGAAGATACTTTTAAAACTGATTCTAAATATATAGAATATTCTTTGAGTGCAAGCGATAATTCTAATGTGGTAAAAGCTAAAAGTAATAAAAATGTAACATTAACCGTTACTTATAAAAAAGAAGTAGAAGAATCATTGTTATCAAATAATAAGTTTGATGCTACAAATAGTTTGAATTTATCTATGAATACC
>JAEEGL016003639.1_pt1 | contig 11061 bp, 11 predicted proteins | sample 9134231 | NCBI WGS metagenome assembly JAEEGL01 (sample SAMN16246548, study PRJNA631951) | gut metagenome | biome: gut microbiome; feature: rumen; material: fiber-attached | host: Bos | place: Iran: Karaj | collected 2018-10
TCTGCAATCTGCTCGAAGCCTTCCTTCTTAGCTTTTGATGCGAAATAAGTATATTTATTACGAGCCTGCGATTCACCCGCAAATGCTTCAAGTAAATTCTTCTCCGTTTTAGTGCCAGCGTATTTATTAGCCATAGATAAGCCTCCTTAAATAGTAATTATTGTGAGGGACCGTAGTCATAAAAAACACCCCCACATGATACATATTAACATGTGAGGGGATTATAGCAATGGGTATGGGGAAGATTTTAGAAAGATTTCATAATTTCTTATTATCCTTTTCCTTTTCTTTTTAATACAATGCTGTTTGCTTTCTTTTCGACTATTTTATACTTGTTTCGTAAAGCAGTTAGTATCCCAACGCCTCCTCCTGCTACCGCAATTGCTATTGCAGGTACTAGCGATGCCCCTAAAACCGGGCCCAATATAGGCGTTGCCGCCAAAGCCTCTCCTGCAGCGGGTACAATACCGGCTCCAGGCGCAGCAATCAATGTAACGACAACCACTGCTAATGCCCCAATACAGACACCCCAAGCAGCCTTACCGGTAGCCTTAATTCTAATTATGTGATTCTTAAGATCACCTTCAACTTCAATTTCATCAGCATTGCATTTTATAGCATTTGCCAATTCTTTTTCTGTTTTAACCAGTAACATTAGACACCTCCATAATAACAAAATATAAACTATTTTCCATTATTTGATTTATCATTACCGCCATTCATCATCATATTGCTTGTTTGAAAGCATCTTGAGCCTTTGCTATTTTTTCATTAACGCCTAGCTGGATAGTTTCAACTACATCGCCTCTACGTTTTGATACAATAGCTTCTATCGTCTCCGCCTTTGTCTTTCCCTTATCTTGTTCGATTTTATCAAATATTTCATTCATAAGATCATAAAATGCGTCTGTCGCTGCGTTAAATGACACATGCCGCATCGTTCTTATGAAATCTTCCTTGCTCAAGTATCTCATTTCACATTTTTATTTCCACCGCAGTTGGTACTACTCCAGCTTCCAGTTTATCGATTATTTCCTGAACAACAGAATCTCTTGCATCTATAATTATCAACAGTTCAGAATTACCTAAAACAGGTATTGTACTAGTCTTACATACCACTCTTATTTAATTTTTATCTACGCCAAGAGCTTTATATAATGGATTCAGCTGTTCTTTCACTGCATTCGCAATTTTTTCGATATCTAAACGCCCTATCATACCGTTACTCTGTATTCCTTTGTAATAAACTTTATTGGCCTGCTTATACAAACGTTGAAGCTTATCATATCCATTCTTTCCAGATACTTTCGTGTTTTTACCCAACCTCAAGAATCCTAAAATCCCTTCTATGTCATATAAAAACCAGTCTTCAATCGACCGCTTTGCTTGCACATGAATAATTTGGGAAGCTCCGTTGTCTTTAAATTCTTTCTTTACTTCATCCCACTTTATCGGTGGCTTAGGAGCAAAATCAAACACATCTGTATCACTGCATAGTACGATTGTAAATTCGCAGTCATCATCATATTTAGGTTTGATTTCTTTTATAAATTTTCTGAGAGCAATACTTTTAAAGCCTCCTACACCTCTGACGTTTCTATATTCAATATTAGTATCGAACCTGCCCGCAGGGTGTAATTTTCTGGCATTTGCGACTACCTGCTTGTAAAATTCGACTTCTGTATCACCCTCTACAAAAAGTACAAGGCATTTACTCATCAGCATCACACTCCAAATAATCACTTATATTACTCTCTGAATCAGCAAGCATTGAGAACAGATAATCTCCCATACTCATATTAAATCCAGCTGCATCATTCTCCAACTGTTTCTGACCTGACTTCTTAAACGCAAAGAACTCTGCTACACCAGGTTTTCTATTCATACCAACGTGAATCCATGAAGGATTCAAATAGCTAATAATATATGGTGAATGACTTGTAATAATTACCTTACAATCATCTAACAGCTGACTTATAATTTGTATATATGCTTGAAACAGCCCAGGATGAACAGAGTTCTCTGGCTCTTCAATCGCTATCAAAGAGATATTGTTTACACTGGATACAATTATCTTTGTCAATATCATAAATACTCTCTTAGCACCATCTGACATCATCGAAAAGTTAACTGGATTCGCCAAGTTTTTATCCTTTACAAATAAAACGTAAATGGAATTTGTAAATATGAATGGTGCATCTTCAGGGAACTGGTCACTCTCCGCCGCATTGATTTTAAAGCTCTTTACAATAACATCCTCAATGTCTGGGAACAACTGAAAATACACATCTTTCAGCAACTCAAACTTATCTGGATTCTGCTTCTTCAAATTAAAGATAATGCGTGGAAGGTTATCAGCATTAATCATCTCGTTTTCAAAACCTTTACGAATGATTGGGTCTGGCTGATAAAAGCTCTTTGCATCCAAATTATTTTCCATATACATTCTCATGCTATTCAGCTTCTTAATGAATTCCGCATAATAAAGTTCGTCATATGCTCTAAGCTTATTTACAACAAGCTCCGAAGGCTCCACCTTAATCTTTGATGAACATCTACCAGTCTCAGAACTCTTATACAATGCAACCTCTTTTGTTCTATTGATAAGTTGTGTATACTTCTGCCCTTTCTCATCCAGTTTGATTCTCAAATATTCCTGAACAATCTCAGGAATCTCGTCTTCACCACACTTCCAAGAAAGCTCATATCCATACTGTACACGATACTCCTGTCCAGCATCTTCAGTTAATACTTCTACCTCAAACTTGTAATTTCTACCCTGCATACTCTGGTTAATCGGAATAAGATTAGAATTAGCCATCATCTCCATCTTATCGTCAATGGACGCTTTTATAAAAGCCAATCCAAAATCAATACCAGAAAGTACGTTGGACTTACCAAAATTATTAAGTGCTACCAAAGCTGTAATATTATCAAAAGTTATTTTTACATCAGATAGATTCTTAAACCCATCTATCAATACGGCTTGTATCTTCATAGTGACACACTCCTTTTCTATTATCATAGTCACAATATACCACCTCCCTGTTTAAAACGCAAGTATTTTTTGCGTTTTATTTCATTATTCCTATCCCGCATTATGCTTTTTATCCCAATACGCAATTATTTTTTTCTTTTGAATCAAAAAAAGAGAAGGGTGTTCTGCCTTCTCTTCATACTCTAGACATATATAATTTATAAATCCTTTATTCTATATAAACAATTGTAAGCGTCAAATAGTACGCTTACGATCAGTATGCGTGGCCCAGACTTACCTTTTGGTTCAACAGCGTTTTATATATATAAGGCTTGTATCAGGCGATAAAGGGCTCACAAACGCAATTAAATAGAGCATTTTTGCCGTATCGAAGCAGGTGTATGTGCTAACTTAAATTAAGGTCACTTTCAAATTGACAATCATAAATAGCTATCACAACTATACACTTCTATAAAAATTATGCAAAAAAGATTGACAAACATCTCTCGTATGTTACTATATTAATAACATCTCCCTCAGGCCTCTGTGGAAACACATGCACACTTGGGGGCGTTATGCTATAACGAGAAAGTACATCTGTAACCAATAATATATAGACAAGAGATTTCTCTTGAAATCTTGCCTATAGGGCATTATTATAAGATTTAAATTGTAGTGGGGGCCTCGCAGTAATGCGAGGCCTCGTACGTTATGTCTTTATTCCTATATTCCCATCTCGATAGACTAATATAAAGACCCAACGTGGTCCGCATCGTTGAGAGACGTGTTGGGTTCTGTTACACCTTATCTCACAAGTTCAAAATCTTCTGCTCCATGCTTACATGTCGGGCAGACGAAATCTTCCGGCAATGTCTCACCTACATATTCATATCCGCAGATTTTACATCTATATACATGCTGTCCTTGTAAAAGCTCTACCTTGGCAGTATCCGCAGCCGCATTATTCTTAGGCTTTATATTCTCTTGATAGTAACTATATGTACAAGACCTATCATCATTTAACACGACCATATCGGTCGGTTCCGTTATAAATAATGTATGCGAACCGCAGTCAACCATCTCTTTAACCTTAAGAGATAAGTACGCATTGGTACCGGCAGCAATATAAGGCACTCCATTATCAGCAATTTTATATGCGACGACCATTCCGGAATCCGCAAACTTATTAACATCGCGACCGGATTGAAATCCGAAGTGCTTAAAAATCGCGAAATCAGCCTTTTCACTTAGAACTGACACATTTAACATCCCGGTTTTAACTACCATGCCATGCGTATAATTCAGCTTATTAATCGCAACGGAGATAAGATTCGGATTCGACGCAACCTGAATCGCAGTATTAATGATGCAGCCATTCATCTTATCACCCTCGCGGGCAGTACAAACAAAAAGACCATAGGATAACTTGTACATTGCAGATTGATCCATAATAAAACCTCCTTATATGGTAGTTTAATGCAGAAAACTATTTCTTCTATCTTTTACTTATTTACTAGGTACCTTGTTTCTACTAAAAACCATTGGCCGCTCTAATTGTTTCATCTAAATATGCATATGAGAATTGTTACCATAAATAGTTTTAATGGATAAATCTATTATCGGTGTGACAGGCGCTTCAAAAATCTCATTAAATAAAACCGCCTCTCTTGGCGTCATCTGCTTTATCAACTCGACAAACGCAGGATGTACCTTATCTTTTTCGTCAACTATCATTGCTTTAGCCAAAAGATTTCTAACCTAATCATCCTCCACTCACAGCATATCCCAATCAATTGCATCATCAACATATCTGTATGGCAATTGTATTTCATTTCTATTGGACGTTCTAAGTTCCCAGCATTGCTTAATAATACTTTCTTCCTTAGTTTTCGGCTCTCCCAACAATGAATCAATCTGTTTTTCGTTTTCCAAAAGCGCATCAAAATCACGTATATTGAACGCATACCCATATTTCTCAGGATATTCGTGGCTAACGCGTTCACTTACACAATCCGCCAATAACCGGTATACATTATCGCCATTAACTATAGTAGACATATATTTATAATAATCACTCATGTTTACATTTGTAACCACGCCTCTATCAACTGCTCTATACAGTACAAATGATTGATACCTTTGATATCTACCTTTTTCAAAAATGTCTACTTTCTCTGCAACTATACAAGAACATATTTCGTTAAGTTTATTATTTAATATCGCACGTAAATTTATATACGTTTCCTCATCCTCTCGAACCAATCGTGCACACTCTTCAGCTGCAGATTCCAATAAAAAAATATCATAATCCGCCGATAAACTCATAATACTCTCACGAATTACATCTTTGTTATCTTCTTTCAGCATTTTGTACGATATTGCCAATACGCGTACAATTAAAGAAGCACGATTAACGCCTCTAATTCGCTTATAATCAATTATCGCATTACAAAAAGCTTTTGCAACAGCTTGCCACTTCTCCTTAGTAATTAAATCTTTCTTTTTATTAAATAACACAAACCATTCGTTCTTTTTAATATTCTGTATCCCGCTTAATGTTTTTGTGGTTTTTAACGAAATATCTTGAATTTCCGTATTATTTATTTCCGCAATATAGTCATCGACCGATTTCAATAATTCAATCTGCTCATTTGAGCCATAAGAAAAATATGCTTCAAAGTAATCCGCATTTGATATTACCTGAACATAACCTGCCGGAATAATATCTTGACTTATGTAAAAATCATTCTTAGCCAAGCCTTTCAGAAGATACTTATGAAATCTCGGAAATAAGCATTTTAACGCATTAATATATTCAGGATATTTATTAACAACTTCTGTAAAATATTTTATATCTTTATCATTTAACTCAATACTTTTTTCTAATGATACTTCATTTTGCCCCTTCTTAAATACACTAGCATCAATTACATAAAAATCTCGATTTTCCCAGATTTCATTATACAATTCCTGCTTAAAGAATCTTATAATCTCAATCTCTAACAAATGCGGCTTATACAGCTTGTTTTCATCAATAAATACCGACACAAAAACGGTATTAAATAGTCTTTTTAGTTGACGCAGATTCTTAGTAAGATCTCCAACACACCGTGCAACTGAATTATACTGTCCGATTTCACGCTCTGTAACCCCGTAATATTCTAATACTTTTCGAACACTTCCCCTTATTATATCCCCATTACACTTCTCTGATACCTGCGGAATATGAATCTCCTGCTGTATTACTTTTTCTATATATCTTTCGTTGATTTTATTGTAATCTTCAAAGACTTTCTCTATTCGTTCTTGGTCATATACAAGAACATACGTAATGGCTGAAATATCAAAAATTGAGCTTATTAATTTGAAAATCAAACGAATATTATCTGATTCCGTTCTATCGATATTATCAATGATACAGACTATTTTCTTATCTATATCAGAAAAGCATTGCTCCAATTCATTATGAATCTCGCTATAATTCTCAGTAATACTACTATCGGTAATAGTATTAATTGCATCATTTAATCCACAATGCCCTAAAATAAGTTTTATAATTGCATCTTGTATCTTTCGAATCTTTCTTTTTGACAACCTGCCTTCTCTTTTTGATTGCAATTCGCTATAAAACGCCTTAATTAATGCATCTTGCGTCTCATATATCCATGGGTCAAATTCATCAATTATAGCAATATCACCCCTTGACTCTAGCCGAGCTTTAACTCTATTTATAATGGTAGTCTTTCCACTTCCCCATTCACCGACGATTCCTATCGCGCGGCAATGTTCCGTGTGCTCAACACATATCGACTCATATATTGTTTTTTCGAATTTTTCACGATCAAGTAAATCGTAATCCACATCCCGTTCGGAGAACATTAATGGCCCGCAAAACACTTTTTGCTCTTCTTCCAAAAAGATTTTTAAGTCAATCTCGGTATTTTTGCTTGCTTCCTCATTTGATAGTTTACCTGCAAAAATTTTACACATTGCTCTGATTAGCATAACTACTACCACTATAATTACTACTGCTATTGTGCAGCATATATGACGTGTACATGTTAACAAAACCAAATGATAAATCAAAAATACTATACTGCCAATCATTATTGGCCACAAATAATACGTATTAAGTAATAGCTTAACCCACCCGGTTTTAATTGCTATTAAAGCAAGTGCTATAACCAATACTGGCGTTACAGCGCAAAAATTCCTTAATCCAATCTTACTTAATATAATTGATGGTATATTCCAAATATCCAAGCCCAAAAAGATGCATGAAAAAACAAAACCATTTAGCATCACATTTAACAAAATCTTTAAGTTTTCTTTTCCCGTTTTCTTTCTTTTCACGGCAATTAACCCCTTATTCTTGGCGTACAATAATAAGCGCTCCATATCGCGTATCTACTACTGATTGTTTTCGTTTGAGATAATCTACTTAAATAGTCAGGCCTCGCCAGTGCCTAAATTTCGTCTAAAACAGATTAACAAATAGCTCTTGCAACACAATATACCGAAATCACTACTCAACCTATTACAGATTCCAATCGTCTCCAAACGCTTCCCAGACAGCAAATGCTTCTTGCGCTATCTCGTCACATGGTGGAGCCGACACCCCCAACGTTGTATTTCCCATATCAGAAAGTCTCAAAGAAAGCAAATTAACATTTTTTAACTGTTTTTCCCAATCATAGTCCTTGCTTAAAAACCATAAAGCCTGTGCTTGAAATAATTTAAAAGTCCTTAGATTGACTTTTCTAACTATTTCGCAGTATATAAAATTCAATTCCATCCATGCTCGCCTGAGTGGATTCCCATATATCGTATTTATTATTTCCTTAGCGCAATCCCCCATTCCTTGATTAATCCATTTTCTCGCCAATGCAGGAAATAACTTCCACTCGCTCACTTTACTTCTTTTATCTATATTATCAAATTCCAAATCCCAGTTCGCATTACAATCCGGATCCATAAATAATGGGATTATCGGCCTCCCATGCGCGGCAGCATTTCGGAGTGAGGCTAAATCATTAATAAATCCTACATATTCATACATCTCGCTCAAATAACCAGGACATTTTTCTTTATTATATACGTCAATAACTATTGAAATCAGTTCCGGTATTTCCGTCAACTCAAGTTGTTCCATAATATCCCATATTGGAGCTGATTCACTTTTAATATAATCAAATTCATCCGATTCAATTCGATATAATCGTTTATTTCTTGCTCGCTCCACCAATTTATTGATTTTAGGCTTTCTACTTGACCAACCCGCAATTACATTATTCAATGAATTCTCTGTTTCAATTAATTCAGCCAGAAATGATTTATAAGCATTTTCTATCCCCAATATCCATGACATAATATATTTACGGTATTCCTCATCGACTTTATCCATTACATAAAGCATTTGAACGTTAAATTTTGCTTCTTTTGATTCCGCCCATTCTTTATTGTTTCTCTTTAAAAACTCTCTTTGAGAGAAAACACCCTCTGTAAGATAATCCAACATACGTGGCACGATGCCCTCATCTTTAAGCCATGTAGCAAATTGTACATCATCACAATTAGGATAATAAAAATTATATTTATCCATTCTATTTCTAATTATTTGATTCTTAGATAATAGAATATTGCGAGGTTTATCGATATAGCTTTGTCCAATAAAGTCAACTATTCTAGCATACTTTACATCTCGGCCTCTTACACCTTGCTTTAGCGCAATCTCAAACTTGACTTCATCAGTGTAATGTATATATTCGATTTCCTCTTTTTCTATTATCATTTCGTTCGTTACACCAAACGGAATCCATTCGTTTTTTTCGCCATAGGCATCAGTAGCAATAATACCATAATTTTCATTAAGCTTAACAATTTTACCTTCAGCCATGAACTATTCCCTTCTTATACTGCTTACATCCTATTATTCCTATCATAATTCAATATAGAGAAGCTCTCTATCTCCTCCACCCCACCTACCAATTCAGCAAATCCCGCTTCTTTGGATTTGAATTCATGGACAACCTCAAAGCGTTCTCCGGTAGATGTCTCATTTTTCATTCTCAAAACTTTTGTTTTCTCTTTCAGCCTCGACTCAATCTTCTCCAAATCAGATAAATCGCAATGGATTATCAATAATCCAAGCTGGGTAGGCGCCTGTATTTTGTCCAACACGAACAAGAGAATTGTAACTACTACAGAAAGCAATAATGCAATCAGATAAATACCGCCGCCAATTATAATTCCAACACTAATACTCCAAAATAGTTGTTCAGAACATAACACTCCATCAAAAATTGAAATATAAAAACGGACTAAAGCCACCTTTAACCAAATAACATATACTCATCAGAAAAGCCGCCACTGCCAAAGTATTTCTTCCTATTTCCCATATTGTTTTTTCTTTCACCCATCTTGGTATACATATAAAGCTCAGCAAAAAACAAATTAATAATTCGAATTTCATTTCTGATAAATACATCCAGAAAATATTCAGCCCGGATCTTATAGTCGAAAATGAAAACATCGTTTTAATATATCTTATAGCAATGTCAATATTGTCCGCCCTAAAAACAACCCACAATAAAACTATACAAATAACAGTAAATACTCTATAGAAAAGTGCCAAATATTTATGTTGTTGCAGGCGCTTTTCCATCGATAATAATTTTTCCGCTATGATAAAAACGCCATAAACAAGTCCCCAGATAACAAATGTCCAATTTGCTCCATGCCATATTCCTGTCAAAAGCCAAACAATTGCAATATTAATATAAGTTCTCACATTTCCTTTTTGGTTTCCTCCCAAAGGTATATATACGTAATCACGGAACCATTTACTCAAGGAAATATGCCACCTACGCCAAAAATCTCTTATAGAAGACGCAATATACGGTTTATTAAAATTTTCAGGTATCTTAAATCCAAACATTCCTCCCAAACCTATCGCCATATCTGAATAACCGCTAAAATCATAGTATATCTGAAAAGCATATGCAACTGCTCCTAACCACGCAAATGAAATTGACAAATTATTTTCCGATAGTAGTGAAAATGCTCTCGATACAATTACTGCCATATTGTCGGCCAAAAGCACTTTCTTAGCGACTCCAATCATGAAACGTACAGCTCCCTCTGAGACATCCTCAAAAGCGGCTTTTCTAAACAGTATTTGATTATTTATATCACCATACCTCACAATAGGACCTGCTATCAATTGTGGGAAAAAAGAAATATACAAGCCTACATTTATAATATTTCTCGAGGCCTTCACCTTTCCTCGCATAACATCTGCCACATATGAAATTGCTTGAAAAGTATAAAAAGATATTCCTATAGGCAAGGCTAGATTCAAGCAAGGAATCCTCACTTGTAATTGGTTATTAATAATATTGATGATCCATGCGTTATATTTGAATATAAATAGTAACAGCAAGGCAATTCCTATAGCTAGTCTACCCAGCCATCTATTTATACTGACTCCTAATGCCAAAATATAGTTTATAATAATAGTCACTATTATCAAAAGAACATATCTCGGTTCACCCAGCGAATAAAACAATATGCTGATAACAAACAGAAATACATTTTGTAATTCTACATGCTTTCTAAATATCCAATACCCTAATAACGATATTGGCAAGAAACCAAAAATGAATGCCAAGCTTGAAAATACCATCGTATAAGATCTACCTCTCTGTCAAATAATCCCCAATCAGTTCTCCTTCGCATTCACATTGTAAAATAACTATATCCGGCTTATAATTATCAATATAATCCAAATAATTACCTGCAAATCTTCCCGTTTGAGGATCCAAATTTCTGACTTCCATAAAACACGTAGCAAAATATTGTGTTACTGAGCGCCCATACGAATGTGAAATATAAAGTATTTTTATATTATTCTCTGAACAATTATTTCTTATACGATTTTCTATATATCCCGAATTAGAAAAAGCATTATACTTATTCATATACTTTTTATCTGTTAATATCTCTTTCTTCATCAAGCTATCTAACCAGTCTCCCTCTTTGGCAAGAATCAATTTTCCATTCTCATCATATTCCTCAAATACAAA
>JAEEGL016528930.1_pt1 | contig 11061 bp, 9 predicted proteins | sample 9134231 | NCBI WGS metagenome assembly JAEEGL01 (sample SAMN16246548, study PRJNA631951) | gut metagenome | biome: gut microbiome; feature: rumen; material: fiber-attached | host: Bos | place: Iran: Karaj | collected 2018-10
AACTTAAAAAACATTGTAGTCAATGTACAGAACAAAAACTAACGTCTTCGTTCATAGAACCTTACTTGTTCTATTCTTTCCTTCCCTATTCTGTCAAAAAACTGGATTTGTCATCGCAACGGACTGTTGCGACGGTGAGAAGTAATATATACCCTAATGAAAAAACTGTCAAGAGTTAAATATCGTTTTTTAAATATTTTTTTTAACATTTATTCAGGTGGAAAATATGTGCTCCCGTGGAAATTGACTGAGGCCAACAAAAGGAAGTTGGCCTCAGCCAGTTTCCACTCCGCACATATTTTCAACTGAATTTAGGATAAGAAAAGAATTCAAAAATCACTTATTCTTGACTGGTTTGATTCGGGTATATATTGCTTCTCACTATAAAAAATCAAAATATTTAAATAAAATTTTCTATTTCTTTTAAATAGAAACTATTCTATAATATGGTTAAAGGATTAACAAAAATGGAAAATAAAGAATTGATTGAGGCCGGAAAGGCTGTTTTGGGGATTGAATTTGGGTCAACACGTATTAAGGCTGTGTTGATTAATGAAAAATATGAACCTATTGCGGGTGGATCTTTTACATGGGAAAACTCGCTTGAAAATGGAGTCTGGACTTATCCGCTTTCGCAGATTCACGAAGGTTTGCAGACTTGTTATGCAGAACTTAAAAAAGATGTTTTGCAGAAATATGGCGTAAAGCTTACAAAATTCCGTGCTGGTGGTATAAGTGCAATGATGCATGGATACCTTGCATTTGATAAGGATGACAAGCTTCTTGTTCCATTCCGCACATGGAGAAATACAATTACTGGTGAAGCTTCTAAAAAGCTTTCTGATCTTTTTAATTTCCCTGTTCCTGAAAGATGGTCTATTTCTCATTTTTATCAGGCAATCTTAAATAAAGAAGATCATATTCCTTCTGTAAAAAATGTATATACTCTTGCAGCATATATTCACTATGTTCTTACAGGCCAGAAAGTAATTGGCGTTGGAGATGCTTCTGGTATGTTCCCTGTTAAGCTCAACGGCGACAAGGCAGATTACAATGCAGAATATATTTCTAAATTTGAAGCATTGCCTGAAGTTTCAAAATATGGCTTTAAGATTAATGAATGCTTCCCTCGCGTTTTGATGGCAGGTGAAGCCGCAGGAACCTTGACTGCAGAAGGTGCAAAATTCCTTGACCCTACAGGCGAGCTTGAAAGCGGTATTCCTTTCTGTCCTCCAGAAGGAGATGCAGGAACTGGTATGGCTGCAACAAACAGTGTTAAAGCAAAAACAGGAAACATCAGTGCAGGAACATCAGTTTTCAGCATGGTAGTTCTGGAGAAAGACCTTGCAAATGTTTATCCTGGAATTATTGATATTGTAACAACTCCAGACGGATATCCTGTAGCAATGGTTCACTGCAACAACTGTACAGGCGAACACAACTACTGGATGGATCTTTTCTATGAAGTTGCAGTTACAATGTGCGGAAAAGACAATACTCCAAAAATCGGAAAGTTCTTTGATGACCTTATTACAAAATCTCTGGAAGCAGACAAGAATTGCGGAGGACTTTTAGCATACAACTATCTTTCTGGTGAAACTATCACAGGCTTTAATTCTGGACGCCCACTTTTTGTTAGAAGCGAAAATGCAGTATTCAACATTGCAAACTTCATGCGCGTTCAGATGTTCGCATCTTTAGGTGCTTTGCGTGCAGGTATGGATATTCTTTACGATAAAGAAAAAGTTCCTGTAGAAAGCATGACAGGTGCCGGCGGATATTTTAAGACAGAAGCTGGTCTTAAATACATGGCTGCAGCAATGAAAACAAGTGTAAGCGCAATGGAAACAGCAGGTGAAGGCGGTCCTTGGGGAATGGCACTTCTTGCTTCATATTCAGCAGACAGCAAAGGCAAAAAGCTTCCAGAATTCTTGAACAGTGAAGTTTTTGGTTCATGCAAAAAGACAACTTCTGCTCCAGAAAACGAGCTTGTTGAATCCTTCAACATTTTCTTTGAGCGTTACATGAAAGGCCTTTCAATTGAAAAAGCAGCTGTGGAGGCTCTCTAATGACTTACGAAACAATAAGACTTCAGGCTTACGAAGCCAATATGAAAATCCCGGAAAATCACCTTGCACTTTATACATGGGGCAACGTTTCTGCTTTTGATAAAGACAAGGGCGTTTTTGCAATCAAACCATCTGGAGTTCCTTATCCGGAGCTTACACCAGAATCTATGGTAATCATTGATCTTGATGGAAACAAAGTTGACGGCAGCATGAACCCTTCAAGCGACACCCCTACTCATGCAATTTTGTATAAGGAATTCGGCATGAATCAGGGTGCAGAAATTGGCGGAATAATTCATACTCATTCAACATATGCAGTAAGCTGGGCACAGGCTGTAAAAGCAGTACCTCTTTTTGGTACTACTCATGCAGACCATATCCAGAAATCAATTCCTTGTACTCCATATCTTAGCAAAGAAGCAGTAGAATCTGATTACGAAAAGGAAACAGGTCTTTTAATAGTAAAACATTTCAAGGACCTTGGATTAAATCCTAACGAAATCAATATGGTTCTTTGCGGCGGACACGGTCCTTTTGCATGGGGAAAGAATGCAGACAAAGCTGTTTACAACGGAACAGTTCTTGAAGAAATCTGTAAAATGGCTTTGAATACACTTGCATTAAATCCTCAGGCTACTCCGCTTCCTGATTATATTGTAAACAAGCATTATATGAGAAAGCACGGACCTAATGCATATTACGGACAGGGAAAGTAAAATCAAGTAAAAGGGCCCTTCGAGAGCCTCAGGGACCCCAATTTGTTAAGGGACCGCAATGCAGCGTTCTTACTACACAAAAGCAATTGTACTCAACATAAAGCCAACTGGCGAAAACAACAGTACAGTTACTTTTATAACTCCCGATAAAGGAATTATTTATGCAACGCTGTATGGTGGTCCTAAATCAAAAATGAGATCTCTTGTTGCTCAATGGCATTCAGGAAAAATATGGCTTTATGAAAATCCTGAAAAAAAGCAGACAAAAATAAGCGACATGGAGGTCTCAAATTATCATCAGACCTTTGGTGAAAATCTTTTTAAAATGTACGCGGCTTCTCTTGCGGCAGAAATTGCAATCAAAACACGCTGCGCAGGAAGTTCAGAACCCTGCTTTAAACTGATTTCGGGCTTTTTAGACGGAATGGAGCTTTGCGACGAAGAACAATCCCGTCTTGGATTAATAAGATTTTTATGGCGATACCTTGAGCTTATGGGTATTCAACCTGATGCAACTGTTGTCGGGGCATTTGCACCTCAGGCGAATTCGTACTATAATAAATATGAAAATTGTTTTGAGGAAAATAATTCCGGACCGTATTGCTTTGAAGTAAGCAGAGATGCAGTAAATTATCTTGCTGCTATTACACTTTTAGAGCCTTCACAAGTTCGACTTTTAAAGATTTCGAAAAATGTTTACGAAGAGCTTAAGTCGCTTGTATTTTTTCTTCTGGAATCGAACCTTGAAACAGAATTAAACAGTATAAAAACAGGAACCGGAATATTGTAAAACAGTTTCCGTATATGGGTGGGATACATTTTGAATAACTGGATTAAGAGTGCTGTTTCAAAACAGCAGATAGAGCCTCTATGTAAAAAATATGGCATTGATCAGCTTTTAGCATCAATTTTTGTACGCCGTGGAATTACTACCGGACAAGACATACTTTATTATCTCGAAAGTGATTTAAGATTTCAGCATAATCCGTTTCTTTTTAAATCTATGGAAGATGCTGTTGAGCGTATAACTCAGGCCGAAGAAGAAGGTGAAAAAGTCCTTATTTTTGGTGACCGCGATGTTGATGGTGTAACTAGCACGACAATCCTCTATGAATATCTTAAACAGCGTGGAGTTGATGTTCAGTGCCGCCTGCCTTTGGAAAGTGACGGTTATGGTCTTTCTAAAAAAGCAGTTGAAGAATTTGCAGCACAGGACGGAACTTTAATTATTACAGTAGACTGCGGTATTTCTAACCATGAAGAAATTGCTTTTGCAGCATCACTTGGAATTGATGTCATTGTAACAGATCATCACAATGCGCCAGAAACTTTGCCAGAAGCAATTGTAATAATTGATCCAAAAGAAAAAGATTCAGGCTACCCTTTTGCCGATATTTCAGGTGCGGCAGTTGCTTATAAATTAGTTTCGGCTTTAAGGTTTTCACGAAGTGATTTTTATAATTCAGAGATTTGTATTTTGGATATTGATACTTCAAGCAGCCCTTCGACAGGCTCAGGGACCTCTTCTGTCTCAGGAAATCCGACAATCAACTGTATAAAAATCAAAAACCTTGTAAAAATCAAAGAGCTTCATGAAACTATAATTCCCGGCAAAACTTCAATTTATGATTTAAAGCTTCCTTACTTTTTACAGGGTCAGGTAATTTACGCGTGGGATGCAAACAAGACAAAATCAGAGCTTGCACAGATTTTTGGCTCTGGAATTGAATTCAATATTTATGATTTAAGAAGTCAGGTTTGCGAAGTTATTCCATCCGTAAAAAATCTTACTGTTGAACAGCTGCAGAATAATTCAAAAATAGCAAAATACAGTGAAGAAGAAACAAGCTGTCTTGATACGCTTTTTAATCTTTACGTGACATATTGCAACAAAATAATCTGCATAAAAAACAATAACTATCTTGCAAATGAACGACGTGACATGCAGTTAGTTGCCCTTGCTGCAATTGCAGATATAATGCCGCTGCAAAATGAGAACAGACTTTTTATAAAAAACGGAATTGATTCTATAAAAAAAGATGGACCTCGCGAAGGCCTTGCAGAGCTTTTCTGTCAGCTTAAAATAAATGCAGAAGCCCTTACTTCAATTGATATTTCCTGGACTGTAACACCGGCTCTTAATGCAGCTGGAAGACTTGGTCAGGCAGATGTAGCACTTGAGCTTTTGATTTGTGAGGATCCTAAAAAAAGAGATGAGCTTGCTGTAAAAATCAGAGATTTAAATGAACAAAGAAAGGATCTTGTAAACAAAGCATATTACAAAATAAAAGAAACTGTAGAATCAAGCATCAGTGAAAATGACCAGAAGCTTTGTATTATTATAGATGAAGAAATCCACCCTGGAATTACAGGAAACTTAGCCGGAAAACTCATGCAGGAAAAAAATGTACCTGCAATAATAATTACAAAATCAGACGGAGTTTACAAAGGCTCAATGAGAAGCTGTCGTGGTTTTATTACAACTCCATTCCTTGCATCCTTTGGAGATTTCTTTATAAACTATGGCGGACACAATGCTGCAGCAGGCTTTAGCTTTGACAGTGAACGCCTTGAACTATTTAATAAAAAAATAAAAGAACTGCTTCCTTCTATAAACTTAGAAGAAGAAAATCTCGATATTAATATTGATGCAGAAATTCCTCCGAATTTTCTGTCACCAGAGTCGTTTAAGCTTATAAACACCATGGAACCTTTTGGGGCCGAAAACAAAGAGCTTTTACTTGTTACAAAAAACATAAAGCTTTGCGAAGCAACTGTTCAGGGTAAAAAAGAACCTTATTCGCTTAAGCTTGTTTTTGACAGTGGAAAGCACAAGTTCCCGGGAATGTTCTTTGGTCAGGCAGAACGATTCAACAAGGATATTATAGTTGGTCAAAGCTACGATATTCTTTACACAATGGTTTATAACTATTTCAACGGCAATGTAACGCCGCAATTCAGGATTAAGGAAGTACGACAATCATGATTAAAATGAAAAAATTATTAATAGTAATCGCTGCTTTTGTTCAGGTTTCTTTTTGTTTTGCAAAGACAGCAGTTTTCCAATCTGAAAATTATAACCTTTCGGTAACATACAATGAGACTCTTGTTCCAGGAGATGCAGTTTTTGTAAGAATGTCTGTTACTGTTCCAAAAAATCACAAAAAAAATAAATCAGATACAGAAAAGCGCGGAGCACTTCAACTTTACCAGGATAAAAAGGTTATAGAAAAAGCAAACTTCTATTCAATCGGAAAAAAGAAATCAAACCAGACTTACACAGATATGCTTTGCGGTATTCCAGTTTCTCCATGGCTCACAAGCGGTTCATATTCGCTTAAAGTAATTTTCTCTTTTGGAGAAGATGATTCTGGCGAGTTTAATCTTCCTATAACTTTTAAGCCACGAAAATTTATAGAAGAAGTTATTGAGCTTGATGCTTCGAATACAGCAATTAAAACTGACACAAGTCCTGAGCGCATGGCTCAAATTGAAAAGCTCAACAATATCCTTTTTACAACAATGCCAGAGGATGTTTATACTCTTAAAAAATTTACCTGCCCTACTACTTCTACACGCTACACCGCTTACTATGGCGACAGAAGGACTTATGCATATTCAAACGGAAAATCCTCTACTTCACTTCATTACGGAAACGATTATGGAATTCCAGAAGGTTCAGAAGTTCGAGCCTGTGCAGACGGAAAGGTTGTTATGGCCGAAAACCGTATTTCTACAGGCTGGTCTATTGTAATTGAACATCTTCCAGGTTTATATAGTCTTTATTATCATCTTTCTTCAATGGATGTTAAGGAAGGAGACACTGTAAAGCAAGGTGACTTGATTGCTAAATCTGGTTCTACAGGTCTTGCTACAGGTCCACACCTTCATTGGGAAATGAGATTAAACGGAAGCGCTGTAAAGCCTGAATTCTTTATGGATGATTTTACGTTTGAAGGCGAAAACTAGATTACCGCGCATAGCTCGCAATGACGTCATATTTCTTTTACGACGATTTTCCCGTCAGAAAGAACTTGTATAGAATAATAAACATCATTACGGCATTCTGAAAGATCAATTGAATATGTTGTAATGTGACCAAATGCAGGAACAATCAAAAGCTTTCTGGTTGCAAAGCGTGCAATTTTATAAAGCTCCTGTCTTTCGTAAAGAGAAGATTTATAACCAGATAAAAGACACTGCCTGTTATCATCATAATATTTTTCTAAATCTGTGCCACCATGACGGTCTTTATTTGTCTGCATGATTCTTTCTTTTCCGTAAATGCATAACGGGAAAATGAAGAACTTGTCTTTAAACGAAGCCTCAACAAAATCAACAGAAAGATAATTTCCTGACCACGAGCGTTCTATTGCAGCTATTTCGTTTCCCGCTGTATCTACAATAGAAAACGATGCACTTATAGTATTTCCGTCTGGTGAAGAAGATGAACCATAAAGATGAACTCTTAAAAATTCCTGCTGATTCGGCTGATCAATTTGAGTAGCTGCGTGATATACAGAAATATATGATACAAAAACAAAGAAAATCCATGTGATTACAAGCAGGAATGAAACTGTTAAGAGAAATTCACCTATCACATTTTTTTGTTTGCTCATAATAATTTCAAAAACTGTTCTTCTGTTATTACAGGAATGCCAAGCGCTGCAGCCTTCACATTCTTGCTTGAGCCGCTTGTAGTATCGTTTGTAACAAGATATGTTAAATCCTTTGTTACAGAGCTTTTGCAAGTACCGCCATTTTGTTTTACAAGCTGTTCAGCATCCTGACGTTTCATAGTAACAAGCTCGCCTGTAAAGCAGAAAGACTTACCTTCAAGCTTTCCTCCAGTTGCGGCTTCTATTGTAATTATTCCGTCCTGAACAAGGCGTCGCATTTCATAAGCATTTTCACTAAGGCCCTGAACAATATTATGTGCCATAATTTCAGCAAAACCATAAACATCGGCAATCTGAGTTTCTGTTGCAACAAGAAGCTTATCGAGTGTATTAAAGCCTGCCTGAACAAGCTTTTCTGCAAGAGTTTCGCCAAAGCCTTCTATATCAAAGCCCGCAAGGAAAACTGGTAACGTCATGTTTTTATGAGCTTGTATACTTTTATATACCTTTTCTGCCCCAAGTGAACGCTTTTCTGCTTCCTGGCTTTCTTCATTCAAAAAGTATGGAACAAGTTCATCAACTGTAAGCGTATATATATCTGTAATACTTTTGAGTCTTCCGTTTTTGAAAAGCTCAGTTACAAGAGTTTCACCAAGATCACGAATATCTACAACCTGCTGGAATTTTAAAAGCTGATGAAGAACTCGTTTTGAACATTCTTTATTCGGACAATAAAGTCTTGAGCCGTCGTCAACAAGCTTTGTTCCGCAGGTTTCGCAGGTACATGGAAATTCAATCGGGGTTGTCTGAATATCTTTTTCTTCTACAACGCCTTCAATTTTTGGAATGATTTCTCCACGCTTTACAACAACTACGTGGCTTCCAATCTGAACTCCAAGCTTACGTACAGTATCTGGATTTGCAAGGCTTGCACGCTGAACCTTAGTTCCGTTTAATTCAACCTCATCAAAAATTGCTACAGGTGTATAGGTTGCACCGTTCTGGCTCCATTCAACCTGACGTAAAACTGTAGTTGCTTCTTCGAGCGAAAACTTAAAGGCAATCTGTCTGTCTGGTCTTGCGCGTGATGCATCTTCAAAATCAATGCGGTTTTCTTTTACTACAAGACCGTCTATATCGTATTCAATATCCTTTCGCTCTTCCATGATTTTTGCACGGTATGCAATTACACGGTCTGCAGTTTTACAAATCACAAGTCGGACAACATTAAAGCCGCAGTTCATGAGCCAGGAAATTTTTTCTTTTTCGTTTTTAAAATATGATTTTCCGTCTGTTGAAAGTGCATCATAAACTATAAGCTTAAGGTATTCACTTCCTGTTCCGTCCTTGCGCTTCATAAGACCGTTTGCCGCATTTCTACAGTTCGCTTTATCGCTGAAGTATTTTTTATGAACCTCATGAGTCATTATAACTTCGCCACGGATTCCACCAGTAAACGGGACAAGTTCGCCATCCTTATAAATTGCAGCATTAACTCCGCCCATCTTTTTAGCATTTGCGGTAATGTCGTCGCCAATAGAACCATCACCACGAGTTACTGCGCGAACAAGGTAGCCGTCTTCATACTGAAGCTCAAGTGATGCACCGTCGAGTTTATATTCGACTAAATATTCTTCATACTGATGCTTTTGTGCCCACGCCAAAAACTGTTCAGGATTTGCAGCCTTTTCCTGACTTCCCATTGGCATAACGTGATGAATCTTTTCAAAGTTACCAGAGTCAGCTCCAACCTTCTGCAGAATTGGATTTGAAGGGTCAAGTGCTTTTAGCTCATCCCAAAGTGCATCAAACTCTGCATCGCTGATTTCACCTTCACCGTTATAATAAGAGGTCTGATATTTTACAATTAATTTTTCGAGCTCAGAAATTCTTTGACTAGGCATTTTGCTGCTCCCCGGTTTAGTCGCTGCATTTTTCAAACAAGATTTCTGTTATTTTACGGTCAGCAGCCATTCCCTTTCGTTCAAACTTTGTTCTTGCACGCCATTCCTGAGGCTCTGCAAAACCATCATATTTATTTTTAAGATGAGGGGTTTGTTCTAATTGTTCAAGTGCAAACTCGGCATAATCAATAATATCTGTAACAAAATAAATATAGCCGCCGGGAGTAAGCTTTTGCGCAAAGAGGTCTGTTCTTGGACGCTGAACAAGTCTTCGTTTATGATGACGTTTTTTATGCCATGGATCCGGGAAGAAAATATGAAAGCCGTTTACTGAGTTATCGCCAATCATAGTTTCAAGAACATCAAGCGCATCATATTCAATTACATAAAGATTTTTAAGCTCACGCTTTTTAATTTCGCTAAGGAGCTTACCTACTCCAGGCTTATGTACTTCAATTCCAAGATAATTAATATCGGGATTTTCTTCTGCAATTTTTATTGTGGCGTCGCCCATACCAAAGCCTATTTCTACAATAATAGGATTTGTATTTCCAAATACATCTATAAAATTGAGTTTTTTATTTTCAAAGGGAATACACCAGGCTGGTGCAAGTTCATTGTATGAGCGCTCCTGTGCAGCAGTCATTCGGCCGGAACGCATAACATAAGTTTTTATTGTTCTTCTGTGTTCTGTCTGAGGCTTGGGTAAAGGGTCTGTGTCTGTTGTTTTATTTTCAATGTTTTCCATAATTACTCTTTAATTTCCAGGTGTTACTTTTTCTACGGGCATGTTACAGATTATTGTTCCGCTCTGATTTATCCATGATTCCTGGAATTCAGAAGCATCTCTATAATTGTTCCAGATTCCACGAGCATCAGAAAGCTCTGAAGTGCGTGGGCCGTAATAAATTATTTTTTTAGAAGCATCATATATTGTAAGCATTCTACTGCTGTAAAATTTCTTCATTACCTGAGGAACATCCGAACCCTTTGTTTCATAAAGTGATTTATCATAGCTGAGGATTCTTTTTATTTCTGTCTGTTCGTCGTCTGCCTGATGAAAAACAACTGTATATTCACCGGAAGGAATTTTTTGATTAGCGGGCATCACAAAATTTGTTACACCGCAATAAGTTTTGTCTGAATCTGAAGCAAGAATTAAATCACTTGCCTGCCATACATATTCATTTTGATTTGAAGAAACTGTAATTGTATCAAAGCGTCTTGGGTTCGAAACAGACTCGACAAAAACACTTAAGCGTGCGTTTGGAAGCTCATCATTAGAAGCATAATCAAAAACTACAGCAAGTCTTGAATTTCCTAATTCGGGAACATTATTAGAACATGAACAGATTACAATAGCAAAAGCAGCAACGAGAAAAAGAATAAACTGTTTTTGAAAGAAACGTCTCACCATAAATTAAAAGTTGAAATTCAGCGTAATAACCGTAAGTTCACTTGCAGAGAACTGGTTTACTAAAGATTCAAACTTTACATTAACCTTCTTGCATGCATCATCAAGATAAGAAAGATAGTACAAGCCAAGGTCTGTACCTTCCTGTCCGTCTGGAAGCTCACGGTAAAAGTCAATAAGAGTCTTTTTAGCAGTATTTGATGATTTTGCGTTATCAATATTTTCCTTTACTTCCTGGAACTCATCATCTTTGTTGTAAAGTGTAATAGAAAGCTTTCCTTGTTTACCAATTGATGAAGAACCTCCACCCAGCTTCCAGGAAATAAATACAAGCTCGTG
>JAEEGL016551145.1_pt1 | contig 11061 bp, 7 predicted proteins | sample 9134231 | NCBI WGS metagenome assembly JAEEGL01 (sample SAMN16246548, study PRJNA631951) | gut metagenome | biome: gut microbiome; feature: rumen; material: fiber-attached | host: Bos | place: Iran: Karaj | collected 2018-10
AAGAAGTTTATTGAGACATGATATTTGGTTTAAAGAATATTATTTTTTTCAGAAGTGTGTTCATAAATAGTGATTAATCCCCCATCGCGTCGGATGTTCCGTTGTGACTCGTTGTGGCCCGTCGCGTCGGATGTTCCGTTTGACCCCGTTGTGGCGGATCTGTGCTCCGCCACAACTTATTTTGAGGATTTCCTGTCGCGGCGGATGTTCCCGTTGTGACTCGTTGCATCGGATCTGTGCTCCGCCACATCTTATTATAAGGATTTCCAAATCCGCAAAACTAATCCATATAAAGGTTAAAGGTTATAGTTTAACGTTTAAAGACCTGTCGCATCTGACGTTTTGCCTATCTCACAATAAAACGCCCTGTCTTGCGTTATGTCAATAAATTCAATGCTTTGCAAACATCAGGGAACATAATATACCAGCATACAACAGCCTACGGAAATAACGAAAACGGCTGTTTTTGGATTTTGCAAGGCTACAGCGAGATGGAGAAGAAAGACGGGGCTGCCACGCACAAGGCTCCTCCACGCGCTCCACTGGAGCTTGTGACATCCACGGGCTTTGGTATAGAGAAAGACTCCCTTCGCCTTAATCCGCAAAGTGAGGGACTTTGCGGGGCTCGGCTCAAAAGTCCACTGGACTTGTTCACAAGATTTACTACTTCGGTACCCGCTACTATGACTGCGATTTGTCCGGCCTTTTCCTCTCTGTCGACCCAATGTCGGACAGGTATCCAAGCCTGTCACCATATGCCTACTGCGCCTGGAATCCGGTAAAGATGGTGGATCCAGATGGAAACAAAATAAAGATTTCAGGCAACATTACATATGTTCCAAATTTTAATGGTATGCAATCAAATGCAACCTATAATTTACTAGATCGGGCTCACCCATTGCGGGGATGTGCTCAGGTTAGCGGGATATAGATGGTTGTGGAGGTGTGGCCTCTGCGGTTTTTTGCTGACTGTTTGTCGGATACAGGTGTGTCGGGCGTGGGCCCCGGGAATAGGAGGAAAGCGTAGAGATGGATGGTGTTAAGGTGTAAATGTGTTGATGCGTTAGCGGGTTGCTCGGGGGATATTTTATTGTTGTTTTGAGCCATTACATTGGTATAAATCCATTGGGCGGGAAGGGTGACGGTGAGTTGTCCAGCGCTGCGTAGTACGGGTTGGTAGAGGATGGCGGAGTCAAGAGCGGGACAGAAGGCCAGGAGGTATAGCTCGTCGTTGGGGTCGGCGTTGCCGACAGTCAGGCAGGGGTCGAAAGTGAGATGGAGTATGGGGGCGGCGGATTTTAAGGATAGTCGAACATCTGTGAACTCGACGCGCGCGACGTTGCCGTGGCTGATGATGATGTGGGGGTAGTCGATGTTGCCGTCGGTGGTGAGGCAGTCTTTGTTGATGTGACGGAAGTAGAGGTCGGGGCGTGTTTTATTGCGACGGGCTATATGATGAAACCCGATGTCCGATGCCTGTTTCATTTTTGACGACAGGTGTGAGATGTTGCCGAAAGAGGAGCGGTGTCCCTGCTGGGCAGGGGTGCGCGGATTGGCAACGTGCTGTGGAGTGGTGCGGATGCGTTCAACGCCATTGACAACGTAGTGGATTTTGTTGCCCAGCTTGCCGCTTATATGTGAGCCTTTTTTGGTTGCCATAGTTGTATTGAGTATGTTTGTTGAATTGTTGAACTGTTTAATTGTTGCCTTTGGAAACGGGTGTTTTTATAACTCTCTAACGCCGAAGGGTGGATATTATTGTGCCGATGCGGGGATAGGACTTTGATAGGGGATGCCTAAAGGATACTCGGAGGATACCTAGAGTGTACCCGAAGGCGCAATAGAGTTAATATAGACTTGTTATAGAGATGATATGGAGATGATATGGAGTTGATTCTGTACATATCTTATTGGTTTATATATTCTTCTTAAGAAGAATATATATGGTGAATGTGGATTGGTCGCAGGATAGAAAACCGACAACGCATTGTTGATGAAGAGTGGTTATACTCGCTGTACCTGTTCGACGCCTTCGATGGCGCGGATGCTTTCTATCAGTTGGTCTAGGCTGCCGAGGTTGTGGACATAAAGCATTATAAGTCCGTGGACTATTCCTTCGGAGGTTTCGAGTGTGATGGCACGCATATTGAGGTCCATATCCTCGCTGATGATGCGTGTGAGCTGCTGCAGCAGGCCTTTGCGGTCGATGGCGGTGATGGTTATGCCGGTGAGGAAGGCAATCTTTTCGCCGGGGCGCCAGCGTACGCGCACTATGCGGTCTTCGTGTGTCGACATCTCGTGTATGGCGTTGGGGCAGTTGGTGCGGTGCACCATTATGCGGTTGTCGCTTACGATGCCTATCACGCGGTCGCCCTGCACGGGTTTGCAGCAGGGTGCTGGCTGGGTTTCAAGGTTGTCGTACTTGCTGTCGGCCAGGAAGGGCGATGTGGTGATGGGGCCTTGCGTCAGGGGGCTCCGTTTGCCTTTGTCGTCGCTGCCGAAGAGTTCCTGATAGGGTTGCAGGAAGAGCAGCTGCGGTTTGGAACGCGTCAGGTGGAAGCATTGTTTCATAGCCTCTTCGGTGATGTCGCCGGTGGCTATGCGGTAGTAGAGCTCTATGTCGTTGTCGATGTTGAAATAGAGCCTCATTCGCGCTGTGCGTTCGGAAGTGAGGGTGAGTTTTGATTTCTCAAGGAAAGCACGCAGTTTTTCCTCGCCTGCGTCGTAGTATTGTTTCTTTTCGTTGCGCAGATAGTCTTTGATGTGGTCTTTGGCGCGCTGTGTCTGTGCTTCTTTGAGCCATTCTTCGTTGGGGAATGTTTTTTGCGATGTGAGCACTTGCACCTGTTCGCCGCTGTGCAGACGGTAGCCTATGGGAACCACGCGGGCGTTGACTTTGGCACCAATGCAGTGCTCGCCGAGCTCGGAATGGATGGCATAGGCGAAGTCGAGCACAGTGCTGCGCGAAGGCAGTTTGATGGTCTCGCCTTTGGGCGTGAAGATGTATATTTCTTTGGTGTATAGAGTTTCTTTGAATTCCTCCACAAGGTCGAGGGCGTTCTTGTTGGGGTCTTCGAGCGAGGTACGTATCTGTCCAAGCCACTGCTCGACGGGCGACTGCTGCACGGGCTCGTCGGGGTGTGCCTCCTTGTAGAGGAAGTGCGCCGCCATACCTTTCTCGGCTATGCGGTCCATACGTGTGGTGCGTATCTGCACCTCCACCCAGCGGCCTATGGGGCTCATTACCGTGGTGTGAAGGGATTCGTAGCCGTTGTTTTTAGGTGTCGTTATCCAGTCGCGGAAGCGTGTGGGCTGCGGTCTGAAAAGACCTGTAATCAGGGCGTATACCTTGAAGCATTCCTCTTTCTCTATTTTGCGCAGCTCTTCGTCGCTCATAGTGTCGCTGCCGGGTATGTCGAGGATGATACGCATTGCGTAGAGGTCGAAGATCTCGTCGAACTGAACGCCTTTGTTCTGCATCTTCTTCCAGCAGGAATAGACTGATTTGACACGTGATTTGACGGTATAGTGGAATCCGTTCTGGTCCAGCAGTTCGCGTATCGGGGCTGTAAAGCATTCCTTCAGCTTCAGCTCAGTGCCGACGGACTGGCTTATTTTACCTGCTATTTCGGCGTATTTGTCGGGGTTGGTGTACTGCATCACCAGGTCGTCGAGCTCGGTCTTGATGTTGTAGAGTCCCAGTCGGTGTGCCAGCGGTATATAGAGGTATTGGGTCTCGGATGAGATGGCCAGTTTCTTGGTGTCCTTCATCGAGCCTAGCGTTCGCATATTGTGGAGGCGGTCGCAGAGTTTGAGGAAGATGACGTAGGCGTCGTCGCACATTGCCAGCAGTATCTTTCGGTAGTTTTCGGCTTGCGACGAGAAGTCGTCGTTCTGCTCGGCAATCATAGTGGCTTTGTCGATCTTGGTGACGCCGTCCACTATTCGTGCCACGCGGTCGCCGAAGATGGCTCGCAGCGCGTCAAGGGTTATGTCGGTGTCTTCCACCACGTCGTGCAGCAGGGCGCAGATTACGGCGATGGGACCCAGTCCTACCTCCTTGACGGCAATCATAGCCACTGCCAGCGGATGGAAGATGTACAGCTCGCCGCTTTTGCGGCGCGTGTCGCTGTGCGCGTTGCGCGCTATGTTGAAGGCGCGGAAAATATTGTTTTCGTCGGCGGGTGTCAGCGTCTGGGTGGCGCGGCACGTAGCCATCAGTTCTTCAAACGTTTGTTGTACCAGTTCGTCTTCTGTCATTTCTTCCATAATTGTGGTGCGTTGTGCCGGCTGCGGTTCTGCAGGCGGCTGTTTATAAGACTATTATCAGTCCTGTCAACGATATCAGGTTCAGGCTCAGCCCGACGGTGAAGTATGAGTTGCCGTTGACGTGCAGGCGGCTCAGCGACAGGCTCCACCACGCAAAGTGCCCCCAACTGTTGTTGGCACTGGGCGCAAAGCGTGTGCCTATCTCGAATCCGAAGCGGTTGTCGAAGTGCCTCGTTATGGGAGAAGCGTAGGCCATTCCGCCGTACAGCTGCCAGTCGACGCCGATGATGCCTGCCAGCGGCCTGAAAGTGGGACCCACCGTATACATCGAGTGGCTTTCGTAGGCCACGGCTGTAGCGTAGGCGCCTATCCATTTGGGCAGGTAGGCAATTGTGCCTCCTATTCCCAGCGAACCATACTTCTCGATGCCAAGAATTCCTTCGAGGAAGAAGCGGTTGTAGTCGTGTTCCGATACCGCCGGTCGCAGCGACTGGCTGACACCAACGCCGCTGTCGAACCCAATGTCGCTACTGCCGCTGACCACCTCGTCGGGGTTTTGCGCCCTCAGGGTTGCCAGAGGCAGCATCAACACTATCAGTATCCAAAGTCGTCGCATCTTATTCTTCTGTTTTCTCGGTCAGAGCCTGGCGTATTTTGGCCTCAAGCTCGTCGCTGAGCTCCGGATTGTCGCGCAGCAGGGTCTTGACGCCTTCGCGGCCTTGTGCCAGCTTGGTCTCGCCGTAGCTGAACCACGAGCCGCTCTTCTTGATGACGCCGGTCTCGACGCCCAGGTCGACGATTTCACCCTGTTTCGAGATGCCTTCGCCGAACATCAGGTCGAACTCGCACGTGCGGAACGGAGGAGCTACCTTGTTCTTCACCACCTTGACCTTCACGCGGTTGCCGATGTTCTGGTCGCCGTCCTTGATGGCCTGTATGCGGCGGATGTCGAGGCGCACCGAGGTGTAGAACTTCAGCGCGTTGCCGCCTGTGGTGGTCTCGGGATTGCCGAACATAACGCCAATTTTTTCTCGCAGCTGGTTGATGAAGATGCAGCAGCAGCCCGTCTTGCTGATGGTCGACGTCATCTTGCGCAGTGCCTGCGACATCAGGCGGGCGTGCAGACCCACCTTCGAGTCGCCCATCTCGCCGTCAATCTCGGCTTTCGGTGTCAGCGCCGCTACCGAGTCGATGACGATGATGTCGATGGCACCCGAGCGTATCAGGTTGTCGGCAATCTCAAGTGCCTGCTCGCCGTTGTCGGGCTGCGACACCAGCAGGTTGTCGATGTCGACACCAAGCTTGCGGGCATAGACGGGGTCGAAGGCGTGCTCGGCATCGATAAAGGCTGCTATGCCGCCCTTCTTCTGGCTTTCGGCGATAGCGTGGATGGCCAGCGTGGTCTTACCTGACGATTCGGGACCGTATATCTCGATAATGCGGCCTTTCGGGAAACCGCCGATGCCCAGTGCCGTGTCGAGGCTTATCGAGCCTGTCGAGATGGCATCGTAGGTCTCGTCGGGACGGTCGCCGAGCTTCATAATGGATCCCTTGCCGTAGTTTTTCTCGATTTTATCCAGCGTACTCTGCAGAATTTTTAATTTCTCAAGTTTCGATGCTTCGGCATCGTTCATTTCTTTTGCCATAATTATCAGGAATTTATGTGATTAAAAAAATATTAATTACGTGCTTATTGCAATCTACAAATATACAAATAATTATTGAAAAAAAGCAATGCTGGCAAAAAAAACTATCCATTCCAAAAATAATTCGTAATTTTGCAAACTCAAATCAAACTGTCAAAACAATGGAAATCTTATCAAACCGCATTCTAAATATGGCCGAGTCGGAGACTCTGGCTATGACCGCAAAAGCACGTGAACTCAAAGCCCAGGGCAAAGACGTCATCAGCCTCAGCATCGGAGAGCCCGACTTCAACACCCCCGAGGTGGTGAAAGAGGCCGCCAAGAAGGCCATCGACGACAATTTCACGCACTATCCGCCTGTGCCTGGCTACCCCGATCTGCGCGAAGCCATCTGCAAGAAATTCAAACGCGACAACAACCTCGATTTCAAACCCGAGCAGATTGTTGTCTCGACCGGTGCCAAGCAGAGCATCTACCAGTTGGTGCAGTGCCTTGTCAACCCTGGCGACGAGGTCATCATCCCCACACCTTTCTGGGTCAGCTACAAGGAGATTGTACGTGTTGCCGAAGGCAAATGCGTCTACGTCAAGACCAAGATTGAGAACGACTTCAAGGTAACGCCCGAGCAACTCGAGGCAGCCATCACGCCGCGCACCAAGCTTATTATGTTCTCGTCGCCTTCCAACCCCACGGGTATGCTTTACACCAAAGAGGAGCTCAAAGGCATTGCCGACGTTGTCGCCAAGCACGACAACCTCTTCATTATGGCCGACGAAATCTATGAACACATCAACTTCGTCGGCAAGCACGAAAGCATTGCCCAGTTCGAGAATGTCCGCGACCGCGTCATTACCATCAACGGCGTCGCCAAGGGTTTTGCTATGACTGGCTGGCGTATTGGTTTCATCGCCGCTCCCACCGTCATCGCCAAGGCTTGCAACAAGTTGCAGGGCCAGGTGACCAGTGCCACCTGCTCCATCGCCCAGAAGGCCACCGTCTGCGCTATGCTGATGGATCCCACCACCAGCGACGACATCATCAATATGCGCAACATTTTCCAGAAACGCCGCGATATGGTCTACAAACTTCTGTGCGACATACCGGGTCTGAAGGTGCGTCTGCCGCAGGGTGCTTTCTACTTCTTCCCCGAGGTCAGCTCGTACTACGGCAAGTCGTTCAACGGCAAGAAGATTGAGAACTCGACCGATATGGCTTTCTATCTGCTCAACGAGGCCAACGTTGCCACCGTGATGGGCTCTGCCTTTGGCGACGACAGCTGCATCCGTCTGAGCTACGCCACCAGCGAGGAACTGCTCGTCGAGGCCTGCCGCCGCATTAAGGAGGCTCTTCTTAAGCTGCAATAATCCTGCGAGAACAATAATAAAGAAAGGCTGGAGCCGTAGGGCTCCAGCCTTTTTATTTTGCCCTGTCTGGCATCAGGCGAGCTTTATCTGCTTACCACCAGTTTCTTCGTCACGGTGCCTCCGGCGGTGCGTATCTGGACAAAGAGCGTCCCTGTGGGCATTGCTTTTATGTCCATTGTCACCGAATTAGAGTCGCACTCCTTTACGGCAAGCGTCCTGCCGTCGGCCGAGATGACCTTTATGCTTTTGATTGTGAACGACGAGAAGATGTTGACGGCATCTTTTGCGGGGTTGGGGCTCAGAATGGTGTATATTTCGGCCAGCGACGGCTCAAAGCCTGTCGTGGTCGTGTCGGGCTGTGGTATTACGAAATGCACCGGCTCGCTCCATTCGCTTTTCAGGTTCTTGTCGGCATTGCACACCGTGCGGACATACACCGTGTACCACGCCGAGTCGAGATAATGCAGCTGTACGAAGTTGCTGCTGTAGCTGTTGATGGTGCCGTTGTCGGGCGTCGCCGTGGCGGTGTCGCCCTTCACTATCGACAGTTCCCATTGGCTTGCCGTGCCGTCGTCGTTCCAGGTCAGCGACACATTCCTGCCGCTGATGTCCAGTACGCGCAGTCCTGTCGTACCAAAGCAGGTGTCGTGGTTTATCACAGTATCTTCTGGTATCACCAGTATCGGGAATATACATCCAAACCCCTTCCACAGCAACGCATTTGAATGAAATTCCGTTTCTTGAATCTGGCTTTCTGGACCGGTATACATTATCAGGTCGGTTGAAGTCGGGTCGGGTATAGCGTTCCCGCAACTGTTGTCGTACAGGTCGTAGGTGTATTTCCAGCGCAAATACCTTGTGCCGGGGTGGGCATAGTTGTATGCCCCCGGTGTCAGGCAATAGTTGTTGTTGGTTGTGCCGCCCACATAGAATGTGTCGCTGATGGTGATGTCCTTGTCAAAATAGGCCTCATAGACGTTGTAATTCGCTATGCGGTCGCCGTAAGGATCGCTGTTGGCTTGTGCGTTGGGATACGAAAAGCCGTAAGGCTGCAGGCCGAAGAACTGCATCACCCTGTGCGGTGTAGCCGTGTCCCAGCGCACAGATCTCAGCAGCGTGATGCCTGTGTCGGTCTTGGCATAGAGATGGAAGAACTCCGGCTCGCGGTTTGTGTCGGCATAGTTGCCTTCAAGGGTGTCAATGAACACAGGTGCGGCTATTCCTTTTATCTGCAGCGGTGTCGCAGTTATGCAGCGACGCAGCGCTATGGTTTGGTAAAACATTGTCATTTCCCACACCGAGCCACGGATGTCGCAACTTCCCTGGCAGTTCTGGCTGAAGTTGTCGGCCCACAGCGAGTCGTAATAATAGTTCGCTGCCCTCAAGCAGGGACCAATGGTGTCCACCGCATTTTGGCAGTTACCGACAGCCACTGCCGCCAGTAAGATAAAAAGAATGCCTATACGTTTCATAGCCATTTAGGGTATTATTGTTTTACAACTATTTTCCTCGTCACTGTCCCTTTCTCCGTGCCGACGGTGAGGATGTAAATCGCCGGGTGCAGGGCGTTGAGGTCGATGGTGGCGCTCTCCGCCTTCGGTGTGCCGGAGGCGACAGCGCGGCCCTGGATGTCGAAGAGTGTCCATTCCGCTATGGCGATGTCGCTGGCCACGGTGGTGGTGCCGCTGGCAGGGTTGGGGCTGACGGTGACAAACGGCTGCTCAGCGCCTGCAATGCCCTCGGTGTTGTCGAAGACGGCTGTGAACGACGTGTCGCGTGTCACGGTGACGATGCGCGGATTCTGGTTGTTGCCGTCGCTCCAGTTCAGGAAAGGATGATATCCGTTCCTCGGGTATGCGAAGAGCCTTATAGTGGTGTCGGCCGGGTATTCGCCGCCGCCGACCACATATCCCCAGTCATCGTTGTTCGAAGCGGTGTTGACGGCATAGAAGATGCCGGTGTGGAAGTCCATCTCCGTCCAGTCGGAGTAGCCGCCGGAGTTGTCGCAATACGAGCGTACACGCACCGTGTAGTCGGCATCCATCGCCAGGTTGCTGAGGGTAATGCTTCCCTTGTATTGTGCATCGGGTGCTATAGGACCCACCGTTGTGCCGGTTCCTTCGGCGAACCCCTGCGGGCCGTATTCCACTTCGAAAGCCGTATTCGCATACTGCGCACGCCATTCAATCGTGGCACCCATCCTGTGCTGCTCCGCCACTTTCATCCATATCGGCGGCATACACGGCGCCGGCGCCACAATCGGGAACGGAGCTCCCCAACAATCACTCCAATCGCTCACAGATGTGTAATCCGGTATATTGAAATAATTGATGTTGTTAATATTAGAAAAGTGTAAATTACCATAATCATAATTTAGTCTAAAAAGCAGAGGTCCAATTCCAGGATAAAATATTGTGTCGTGTGTTTCATTCCAAAACTGCTGTGGCTGTAAATTTATCCCAATCACGAAGCTGTCGGTCACCGCTACAGGTTGTTCAAAATAAACCTCAACAACAGGGAAAAATGTTGAATTGAAAGGCATAAGCCAAATGGAATCCTCATCGGGCATTTTGAAATAATTGCCACACAAGGCTGCCTCGCCGAAGCGAATGGGAGCGGTTGACACCAATTCATATTCGTAGCCTTGCACCTGTGTCGTATTGCAAATAATAGCCCTACACCCACTCGTGTCATAATAATGTAATACTTTTTGCCATCGTTCATATGGAAAAAGGACGTTTCCAAAACTGCAAGGAATACCGATCCTTTGATCATAAGTGTTAATTGGTATTGCAATTCCGTATACAACGCGTTGTTCACGGGTAAATCTATGAGTATTAAAAAAATTTGGTCTAAAATAGTTATCATTGGCACAACCACCTATTAGTTCAGTGTTGCTATGGTCATTGAATTGTGGTATCTGAAACCTCTGCGGATTCTCATAATGCTCCACCAGCTGGGCATTGGCGGTCAGCACGGTAAAAAAGATAAGCAATAGTATTAACAATTTCTTCATAATAGTCTGCTTTTTAATATTGTAAACAAAATGTTAGGGCTGTTTTGACATAATATTCCAACTGCAAATATACACTCATTATCTAAAAAATACAAATTTTTTTTCTGTTTCAGAAACAGACAAATACGGTGCTACACAATAAGTTTTTTTTTTCTCCGATGTCGGTTCCGATGGTGCAACCCAATGGTGCGACACACCCCCCGCTTCGCGTACCCCTCTCCGAGAGGGGATGGCTGACGCATTACATTGACAATTATTTTTGACGACAAAAGACGGCACACGCCCATCCCCTCTCGGAGATGTGAAGGGACTGCCAGTGGCCGTCCCGATAGCGAAGCGGAGAACAAAAGGCCGGGGTGTGTCGCATTGCGTAGCCGAAACCAGCATTCATAAACATCTTCTCCAACTATTTTACAACTATTTTCCTCGTCACTGTCCCTTTCTCCGTGCCGACGGTGAGGATGTATATTGCCGGTCGCAGGGCGTTGAGGCCGATGGTGGCGCTTTCCGCCTTCGGTGTGCCGGAGGCGACAGCGCGGCCCTGTATGTCGAAGAGTGTCCATTCCGCTATGGCGATGTCGCTGGCCACGGTGGTGGTGCCGCTGGCAGGGTTGGGGCTGACGGTGACAAACGGCTGCGCAGCGCCCGCAATGCCTTCGGTGTTGTCGAAGACGGCTGTGAACGACGTGTCGCGCGTCACGGTGACGATGCGCGGATTCTGGTTGTTGCCGTCGCTCCAGTTCAGGAAAGGATGATATCCGTTCCT
>JAEEGL011292216.1_pt1 | contig 11060 bp, 11 predicted proteins | sample 9134231 | NCBI WGS metagenome assembly JAEEGL01 (sample SAMN16246548, study PRJNA631951) | gut metagenome | biome: gut microbiome; feature: rumen; material: fiber-attached | host: Bos | place: Iran: Karaj | collected 2018-10
ATTACAGAAATCCGCACTTGCTGCGGGTTTCGTGAGAACATGATTCATGTGGCAAACAAGCCCTTCGACGTAAGTCGACTGGAATTGGCTTGTTTGCTGATATCTTGGATGTTTCATCCAAGATATCATAATAAAACAGCCCTCGTCTTTGAACTATAAGTTCATGACGGGGGCTGTATACGTTATTCAGATACTGGTTTAAACAGTTGTATCAAGAGATACCGAGGTCTCTGCAGCGGTGGTCTTGGTTGCATCCTTATCGTACTGCTTAAGCTGATCATCAAGCCAGGAGGATTTCATTTTCTCATACTTGCTGGTACTGATGGAAGCAGTAGCAGAAGATGTGGACGATGCTGTAGATGAAGCGGATTTTGTGTTGCCTGAAGTTGCGCTTTCCACAGCAGTGGTGGTAGAACCGGTCTCTCTGTAGGCATTTAAAGCCGCCTTATTTCCAACCTTATTAACATATGATTTCATTAGGGAACCATAAGAGCCATTTTTTATGCTGGTATAATCACCTATAAGGCTGCTCATGCTGGATACATAATCAAAAGATCCGGATAAGCTGCTAAAGAAGTTCGTACTCATAATATTCACCTCCTTGAGAGAAAAGTTTGCTATATGCAAACGTCAGAACTTCCTTTTTCTGACAAAAATACTATAGTATCCTAGCCTCATTATGGGCTATTGGAAAGCAATATTCAATTCATAAAGCATAAAGAAAAAATAAAAAAATAGTAATCATCCTGTAGTATGATAAAATAAGTTTAATCGTATTTGATCACATTTCAGGAAAGGACAGAAGGATATGGAAAGAGTAGTAGATTTTCTTAAAAAAGCAGGTACTTATTATCTCGCAACTGTAGATGGAGATCAGCCAAGAGTAAGACCTTTCGGAACAGCGCATATTTTTGAGGGTAAGGTTTACATTCAGACAGGAAAAGTGAAAGATGTATCCAAACAGATTCACGCAAATCCGAAGTTTGAGATCTGCGCATTTATGAACGGCGAATGGCTCAGAGTAGCAGGAGAGCTTGTAGAGGATGACAGAATAGAAGCTCGTCAGTCAATGCTTGATGCATATCCTTCTCTTCAGAATATGTACAAGGCTGATGATGGAAATACTGAAGTATTCTACATCAAAAATGCCACAGCTACCTTCAGCTCTTTCACGAAAGCTCCTGAAGTTGTGACATTCTAAAGAAAACTGATATCAAAACATAAGCCCCGAAGATGCTGAACATGCATTTTCGAGGCTTTTTTATTTAGCAGGTAACTACGATGCCACCGTCTGCAGCATAGGTTGTGGCTACGCCTGCGGCATCAACTATTATGGCATCCTTAAATGGTATCTTTTTCATTAAAATATCTTTAACCACGCAGGCTCTCTCGTAGCAGGCTACGTGAGTGATCATGAGAGTCTTTTCCTCAGGAGAAGCAATCTCGTTGGCCAGGATTTCCACCATTTTGATCAGGGCCTTTCTCATGCCGATTCCCTGGCTTCTCTGAACGATCTCGCCATTTACTCCGCGGCAGACAGGCTTGATGTTGAGGGTTGTGGCTACAACTGCCTTCATACCTGTGAGTCGTCCGTTTTTGCGAAGAGCCTCAAGAGAATCCAAAACAAAATATGTCAACATATCATCCCTGAATTTCTCCAGAATAGGAACGATCTCTTCAAAAGGAAGGCCTGATTCTGCGAGTTCCATGGCCTTTAATGCAATCTGTGCTTCACCGCAGCAGGCGGAGAGAGAATCACAGATGTAAATGTTTTTAGGACCTTTTTCTTCGTGATAGATGTTTTTGCCAAGGAGAGCACTGTTGTAGCTACCACTAAGCTTTGAAGTCAGTGTAACTACATAGATATCGTCAGCTTCACAGTCATAGGCCTGCTCATAGAGTTCCGGAGAAGGGCATGCTGTTTTGGGACAATTCTCAGATGCGGCAACTTTGGCAAGATAATCTGTCTGATCAAAGGTTTCATCATCGACGATGATATGCTCGTCAATCTGAAGAATAAGTGGAATTATAACAAATCTGGGATCTTTTCTGTATTTTTCAGGAAGATCACAGCAACTGTCTACAACGATTCTATAACTCATGGTGCCTCCAAATTCTAGTATTTATATAGTTTTGATTACTACATAATACCATAATAATAGCTAAATTGTAAAAGAAGTTATTTTTTCCCTATGATGTTTAGAGACTCGTTAATGGCATTTCTGTACACAAAGGAAATACGCAGAGTTTCACCATTGTCCATGAGGACTTTTCCAAAGGATCTTTTGGAAATATGATTTACGTTTATAAGACCATAGTCACTGACAGGGCATATCTGAGGAAAGACAGCGCACTGGTCGTAAAAATTGTAGATATCCTCGATAAGTTCGATTACCCGTCCGTCTTCCATGAAGACCTGAAGTTCGGAAGCTTTTTTTCTGACGCAGACTATGTCGTCATTTTTGGCATAGATTGTTCCGGATTTACTGCGAAGTTCCATGGTGGGAATGGGATCGCCCTTTGCCAGCTTGATCTGGTCCATAATGGCAGTCAGTTCAGCTACGCGGATAGGCTTATCCAGGAAAAAGAGATTTGGAATATCAAGACCTGATTCCTCATACTGTTTTTTGTAATCGATTTTAGAGGTGTTGAGAATAATAGGGCTTACAACCCCTGCATCCAGCAGCATTTTGACAATTGCAAAGCCTGTGGGCTCCTCTGTAGTCATATCTATAAAAAGACCGTCGTACATCTGAGGATAGTGCATGAAAGCTTCAACATTTCCGTAGGAATCGATGTATAATCTTTCCCCGGATTCCTTGAACAGCCTGTCTGACTGTCTCCCCAAAAGACGCTCAGTCTGCTTTCTGTCAGCTATATTGTCATCACATACCGCAATATGCATTTTGAAATCTCCCCCTTAGATAAAACTAAACGAAATCGGTGACCAAAACATTACAGCAATTAGTATTATCTGAATTAATAATATAATGGGAAGCCCTATTTTGAAATACCAATGTTTAGTTTTATGTCTGAAAATCAGCATGCCCAGAATACTGCCGATACTGCCACCTATAATGGCAATAGAAAAAAGGGTTGCCTCAGGAATGCGGAAGGCACCTTTACGTGCCCTCCGCTTATCGATTCCCATTAAGGCGAACCCAATTAGATTAGTGATCAGAAAATATATAATTATGTAGTGCAAGGAATTCATTTGTTGTTATTTTTTTCTACTTCCTGCATCTTCATGGCACGAACTTTGCATGAGAGTCCGAACAGATTGATGAATCCCTCTGCATCATGATGATCATAGAGATCACCTGTCTTGAAGGAAGCGATGCTCTCGTTGTAGAGAGAGTAAGGTGACTTTGTTCCGGCCTTGATAATGTTGCCCTTGTAGAGCTTGAAAGTAACCTCACCTGTTACATACTTCTGTGTTGACTCAATAAATGCCTGCTCTGCTTCACGAAGAGGAGTGAACCATTTCCCTTCATATACTAGATCAGCAAACTTGTTGCCCATATCTTTCTTCATTGTATAGGTATCGCGGTCCAAAATCAACTCTTCAAGCTGCTGATGAGCCTCATAAAGGATAGTTCCTCCCGGTGTCTCATATACACCGCGGGACTTCATGCCAACAACACGGTTTTCTACGATATCAACGATACCGATGCCGTTTTCTCCGCCAAGTTTGTTAAGGGTGCGGATAATATCAGAAACCTTCATTTCCTTGCCATTTACTGACTTTGGAACGCCACCTTCAAAGGTCATTGTAACAGTTGTAGGCTGGTCAGGTGCATCTTCAGGAGTTTTGCCGAGTACTAAGAGATGTTTGTAATTTGGTTCAAGTGCAGGATCTTCCAGCTCGAGACCCTCGTGGGAAATATGCCAGAGGTTACGGTCACGGCTGTAACTGGAATCTGCTGAGAATGGAAGATTGATACCATGCTGCTTGCAGTATTCAATCTCGGATTCACGGGAATCCATTGTCCACTTGTCATTTCTCCAGGCTGCGATGATCTTGATGTCAGGAGCCAGGGCTTTGATACCGAGCTCGAAACGAATCTGATCGTTTCCTTTACCTGTAGCTCCGTGGCAGATAGCAACAGCGCCTTCTTTTCTTGCAATCTCAACCAGCTTCTTGGCGATAAGAGGACGAGCCATTGATGTACCAAGGAGATACTTGTTCTCGTAAACAGCGTGAGCCATTACGCAGGGAACAATATACTCATCACAGAATTCATCAACTACATCAAGGACATAGAGCTTGCTGGCGCCGCAGCTCTTAGCACGCTCATCGAGTCCATCAAGTTCCTCTTCCTGGCCGCAGTCGATACATACGCAGACAACTTCGTAATCAAAGTTCTCTTTGAGCCATGGAATGATTGCTGTTGTGTCAAGTCCACCGGAATACGCAAGAATTACTTTTTCTTTTGCCATTATCGTAACCTCATCTTTCTTAATGTTGTTTTTTCGTATATGATAAAATAAATCAATGTTTTACCTTCACTCACTATAAACCATAAAAATGAATAATGCAACACCAAAATGCATAAATATTTAAAAAATATAAATTTTATGCATAAATATAAAAATGACTATTGCATAATTGAATATGTAGTCGTATACTGAAACAAGTTTACCAGGCTTGTTTGGTGATATATCTTCTATAATGAAAGGATGCATAAATAATGATAAAAGTTGGTATCATTGGAGCAACCGGTTATGCCGGCGCAGAAATAGCACGTATTCTGGTGGGACATTCTGATGCAGAGGTGGTTTGGTACGGATCAAGATCCTATATTGATCAGGAGTTCTCAAGTGTATACGGAAACTTCTTTAATATAGTAGATGAGAAATGTCTTGACGATAATATGGAAGAGCTTGCTGACAAGGTAGATGTTATTTTCACAGCAACTCCTCAGGGGCTTTGTGCTTCTCTGGTAACAGAGGATATTCTAAAAAAAGTTAAGATAATTGATCTTTCTGCGGATTTCAGATTAAAGGACGTGGCTGTTTACGAGAAATGGTACAAGATAGAGCATAAGGCTCCTTCCTTTATAGAAGAGGCTGTTTACGGCCTCTGCGAGATCAACAGAGATAAGATAAAGAATGCAAGGATCGTAGCTAATCCCGGATGCTATACAACCTGTTCGATACTTACAGCTTATCCATTAATAAAAGAAGGACTCATCGATCCGGACACACTTATCGTGGATGCTTTAAGCGGTGTCTCAGGGGCAGGAAGAGGCGCCAAGGTGGCTAATCTTTACTGCGAAGTAAATGAGAGCTGCAAGCCCTATGGCGTAGCATCTCATAGACATACTCCTGAGATTGAGGAACAGCTTGGATATGCAGCGGGCAGAGAGATGGTGATCAACTTCACACCTCATCTTGTGCCCATGAACAGAGGAATCCTTGCTACCGAATATGCATCTTTGGTTAAAAAAGATGGCAAGCTTCCCACAGCTTCTGAAATAAGAGCAGTTTATGAGAAGTATTACGGAAAAGAGAAATTCATCAGAATTCTCAAGGACGGCGTATATCCCGAGACCAGATGGGTTCAGGGAAGTAACTATGTGGATATTGGATTTAAGATTGATGAGCGCACCGGCAGAATAATAATGATGGGTGCCATAGATAACCTGGTAAAAGGAGCTGCAGGACAGGCAGTGCAGAACATGAATATTTTGTTCGGTCTTGATGAGACAGAAGGCCTTAAGCTTGTTCCCACCTGCTTCTGAAATTGATTTTTTACTATAAATACAGGCTTTGGAGGAATGCAAAATGGTTCGAGTAATGACAATGGATGATTATGATGAAGTATTTGCCCTGTGGAACTCAATCCACGGCTTTGGAATCCGATCATTGGATGATTCCAGAGAAGGAATCGAGCGTTTCCTCCGAAGAAATCCGGAGACCAGTGCAGTTGATGTTGAGGACGGTAAAATAGTAGGTGCTATTTTATGTGGCCACGATGGCAGAAGAGCCTGTCTCTATCACGTGTGCGTGAGAGAGGACTACAGAATGCATGGCATCGGCAAAAAAATGGTTCTCTTTTGCTGTGAACAGCTCAAGAAGGAGCACATCAACAAGGTATGTCTCAATGCATTCGTAACAAACGTTGTGGGAAATAAGTTCTGGCAAAAGATGGGCTGGACCTTAAGAGATGATATGAACTATTACGATTATGCTTTAAATGAGGATAATCTCACTATTTTTGTTAAATGATCATATTTCAGATAAGAGAAAAGAGGTAAGAATATGAAAGTAATAGAAGGCGGAGTTACAGCAGCTAAGGGATTTTCAGCAGGCAGTTGTGAAGCAAATATTAAATATAAGAACAGAACAGATATGGCCATGGTTTTTTCCAAGGAGCCATGTACCTGCGCAGGAACATTTACTTCAAATGTTGTAAAGGCAGCCTGTGTTAAATGGGACCAGAAGATAGTGGAATCCGGAGATTCAATGCAGGCGGTTGTTATCAATTCAGGAATTGCCAATGCCTGCACCGGCAAGGAAGGTTTTGATGCCTGCGAGGCTACAGCAAAGGCAGTGGAGAAGTGCCTAGGAGTGCCATTTAATTCAGTGGCAGTTGCTTCCACAGGAGTAATCGGTATGCAGCTTCCTGTTGATAAGCTTACCAAAGGCGTTGAGACCATGAGCGGAGCACTGGGGGACAGTATCGAAGCCGGAACCGCTGCTTCAAAGGCTATTATGACCACAGATACCGTTAACAAGGAAATCGCAGTTAGTTTTGAGATTGGCGGAAAGAGCGTGGTTCTTGGCGGAATGAGCAAGGGTTCAGGAATGATCCATCCCAACATGTGCACCATGCTGGCTTTCCTTACTTCTGACATAAGCATTGAGAAGAGTCTTTTGCAGAAGGCAGTCAGTGAAGTGGTTTCAGATACTTTCAATATGATAACAGTTGATGGGGATACCTCAACAAATGATACTCTTTTGTGCATGGCAAACGGTCTTGCCGGAAATGCTACAGTTTCTTCTGAGGGTGAGGACTACAAGACCTTTAAGGAGGCCCTTTCCTATGTATGTGAGTTCCTGGCCAAGAAGATGGCTGCAGACGGAGAGGGAGCAAGTAAGCTCTTTGAGGCCAAGGTAATAAATGCTAAGACAAAAGAGGATGCCAAGACCTTATCCAGGGCCATAGTTGGTTCAAACCTTTCCAAGGCCGCTATTTTCGGATGTGATGCCAATTTTGGAAGATTTCTGTGTGCCATGGGCTATTCCGGTGCTAAATTTGATGAAGAGGATGTCGAACTTTTCTTTGAGAGCGCCAATGGAAAGCTTGAGGTATTTCACAGAGGTGTGCCTCTTGCCTTTGATGAGGAGAAGGCTCTTGAGATCATGAAGGCAGATGCAGTTACAGTTTTCGTAAACATGAACGAGGGAGACTGCGAGGCAACAGCCTGGGGATGTGATCTTACCTATGATTATGTAAAGATAAATGCAGATTACAGAAGCTGATTTAGAATAAGATTTGGGAGAAAAAAGATGGACAAGGATATGCAGGATGTATTAAAGAAAGCAGAAGTTTTGGTTGAGGCTCTTCCATATATTCAGAAGTTCAACAGGAAGATCATTGTAGTTAAATATGGCGGAAGTGCCATGAGCAATGAGGAACTTCAGAAGAGTGTAATAACAGATGTTACGTTACTTAAGCTGGTTGGATTTAAGCCCATCATCGTTCATGGCGGCGGAAAGGCTATCAGCAGCTGGGTATCCAAGATTGGAAAAGAAGCCGAGTTTGTAAATGGACTCAGAGTTACAGATGATGAGACCATGGAAGTGGCTGAAATGGTTCTTAGCCGTGTAAATAAGCAGCTTGTAACCATGGTTCAGGCTCTTGGAGTTAAGGCAATAGGAATCAGCGGCAAGGATTCAGGTCTTTTGCACGTTAAGAAGAAATATTCCGATGGCAAGGATATTGGATTTGTGGGAGAAGTTGATAAGGTTGATCCAAAGGTTCTTTTCGACCTCATTGATAACGACTATCTGCCCATCATAGCTCCTATCGGTTTCGATGATGGCTTTGACACCTACAATATCAACGCAGACGACGCAGCCTGCGCCATAGCTAAGGCTGTGGGGGCTGATAAGCTGGCATTCCTTACAGATATCGAGGGCGTTTATAAGGATATTAAGGATCCTTCTACCTTTATTTCAAGGCTTACCTGCTCAGAGGCAGATGCCCTGATTGCCAGTGGAAATATCGGCGGGGGAATGCTTCCAAAGCTCAACAACTGTACAGACGCCATCAGACAGGGCGTTAATAAGGTGCATATCCTTGACGGAAGAATTCCTCACTGTCTTCTGTTGGAGATTTTCACCAATAAGGGTGTCGGAACCATGTTTATGTCGGACAATGATGACCTTGCCCAAAGTGCAGGCTGATAATTTGTGAAAGAAAGAGGCTTACAATATGAGTGAACTTATGCAGAACTATATAAACGAAGCTGAGAATGCCTTACTTCATACCTATAATCGATATCAGATCGTTCTGGACAAGGGTGATGGAGTTTATCTTTATGATCTTGACGGGAAAAAATATCTGGATTTTGTTTCAGGTATAGCCGTCTTTGCTCTTGGCTACAACAACAAGGAATATAATGATGCACTGAAAGCTCAGATTGACAAGCTTTTGCATACATCAAATTACTACTATAATGTTCCTGCAGTTGAGGCTGCCAAGAAGATAAAAGAAGTCTCCGGAATGGACAGGGTATTTTTCACCAACAGCGGAGCTGAGGCTATAGAGGGTGCCATTAAGGCAGCCAGGAAATATGCATATCTCAAGGACCACAAGACTGATCATGAGATAATTGCCATGAATCATTCCTTCCACGGAAGGACCTTCGGAGCACTTTCTGTCACAGGAAATCCTCATTACAGGGAAGCCTTTGAACCCATGATCGGGAATGTGAAGTTCGCAGAGCTCAATGACTTTGACAGCGTTATGGCCTGCGTAACCGATAAGACCTGCGCCATCATCATGGAGACCGTTCAGGGTGAAGGCGGCATTTATCCCGCCACAGAGGAATTCCTTACCAAGGTAAGAAAACTCTGCGATGAGAGGGATATTCTCCTTATTCTTGATGAAATTCAGTGCGGTATGGGAAGAACAGGCTACATGTATGCCTGGCAGAAATTCGGCATAAAGCCCGATATTATGACTACAGCCAAGGCACTTGGCTGCGGCGTTCCCGTTGGAGCATTTCTTTTAAACGAAAAAGTAGGTGCAAATTCTCTTGTGGCCGGTGACCATGGAACCACATACGGTGGCAATCCTTTTGCCTGTGCGGCTATTAACAAAGTCCTTGATTTATTCAAGCAGGACAATATAATAGAGAATGTGAATGAAGTGGCACCTTATCTGGAGAAGAGATTAGACGAACTTGTTGAGAGGTATGACTTCATCACGCAGCGTAGAGGCGTGGGACTGATGCAGGGACTTGTGTTTAACAGACCTGTGGCTGAAGTCATAAACAAGGCACTAGAAAATGGTCTTATTCTGATAAATGCCGGTGCAGATATTATCAGATTTGTCCCACCACTCATAATAACCAAAGAGAATGTGGATGACATGATCAGCATACTTGACTCATGTCTGGGGACTTTATGAAGCTTAGAATAAGAATTTTTTCAATGATACTTATAGCTTGTACCGTGGCGGGCACTATTGTATATGCCCGCTCCGGTGAGAGCATTTTTGAAAATCGCTCTTTTTTCGCAAAGAGCAAGACAACAGTCAGACTGTGGTATACCGATGATTCACTTACAGGTTACCTTCAGGGGAAGGCTGTTGCATATTCGGAATCAAATCAGAACGTGAGAGTCGAGCCCGTTCTTGTTTCCGGTCTTGAATATCTGGAGGCCATCAATAAGGCTTCCATCGAAGAAGATGAATTTCCAGATCTTTTTATAATATCGAATGATTCTCTTGAAAAGGCCTATCTTGCTGGACTTGCCACTGAAATTGACAACGGTGAGGACTACATGACGGAAGAGATGTTTCCTTTTGCTGCCATCAGTTCCGTTACCTATAAGGACAAGCTGGTGGCCTATCCGTTTTACTTTGAGACCAGTTCTCTTGTCTACAATAAGACCTATCTGGAGAACTTTGCTATTGAGAAAATGCAGTCCGAGCTTGATGCAAAAGAGGGCGAGGAAGCTCAGACAGAAGCAGATGCTGCCGGTGAGGATGCAAGCGTAGAATCAGAAGAAGAGGCTACCGATACTGAGATCACACAGGTAATGATTGATGAGGCTGTGGAACAGAGCCTTCCTCTTTCTATTTCGGATATCCTCAAATTTGCCGAGACCTATAACGCCCCTGAGCAGGTTGAAGCCGTATTTAAGTGGGACGTTACCGATATTTTTTACAACTATTTCTTTGTTGGAAACTATATGAACGTGGGCGGAAGAGCCGGTGATGATGTCAGCCTTATTGATATCTACAATAGCGACTCCATCAGCTGCATGAAGATATATCAGCAGCTTAACCAGTTCTTTGCTATTGATGCTTCTGAGATCGATTATGACTCAGTGGTTAAGGACTTTATAGATGGAAAGATAGTGTTCACTGTGGCGACAACAGATATCCTCAGCAGGATAAATGAAGCCAAAAACGCAGGTGAGTGTGAATTTGAATTTGCAGTGGCAGATATGCCGGGACTTACAGCTGATTTTGGAACCAGAACAATGTCAGTAACCAACTGTCTGGTGGTCAACGGATATTCAGAGCATTCTTCCGAGGCAAACGCTGTGGCCAAGTATCTTTGTAACGACAATACCACAGACCTCTATCAGCTTGGTGGAAAGGTTGCAGCTCACTATGGAGTCAGATATGCGGATTCCAATCTGAATACTTATGTTGATGTATATAATGATTCAGTTCCTATGCCAAAGACCATGGAAACCAGTAATCTCTGGATGGAACTGGAGATTGCCTTTACCAAGATCTGGAATGGAGCAGACTGTAACAAGACTCTCAAGCAGGTGTCAGAGAGTATCATGACTCAGGTAACGGGAGAAACCTA
>JAEEGL012736053.1_pt1 | contig 11060 bp, 7 predicted proteins | sample 9134231 | NCBI WGS metagenome assembly JAEEGL01 (sample SAMN16246548, study PRJNA631951) | gut metagenome | biome: gut microbiome; feature: rumen; material: fiber-attached | host: Bos | place: Iran: Karaj | collected 2018-10
ATATACTTCCAGGGCATTGCATCCCCTGGAAAGATCATTAACCTGAGCATTAAGGCCCAGAAGTATCGGACCGTATGCTTCAAAATTTCCCATGCGCTGGGCTATCTTATATCCTATATTTCCTGCGTTGATATCCGGGAAAATAAAGGTGTTTGCGTATCCGGCTACATTAGAACCCGGAGCCTTCTGTCTGGCAACGCGGGGCGAAACAGCCGCATCAAACTGAAGCTCTCCCTCTATCGGAATGTCGGGAAATTCTTCTTTTGCCTTTGCCGCAGCATTTCTCATCTTCTCAACGGAATCACCTTTCCCCGATCCGAGAGATGAATATGAAAGGAAGGCTACCTTCGGATCTATACCGAAGAGTCTTGCACACTTAATGGTCTCACCGCAGATCTCAACCAGTTCATCTTCAGAAGGCTGTATATTGATCGCACAGTCTGCCATAGCCAGCACTTCGTTCTCACCTGTTGCACCGGGACGCACCAGTATGAAACAGGAAGAAACTATGCTGTTCTCCGGCTTGGTTTTTATTATCTGCAGAGCAGGTCTTACCGTATCGGCCGTGGAATAAGTCGCTCCTCCGAGAAGACAGTCTGCCTCGCCCATCTTTACCAGCATGGTGCCGAAATAGTTGCGTTCTCTCATCATCTTCTCGGCTTTTTCAATCGTCATGCCTTTAGCCTTACGGATCTCATAGAACTCGGTGATGACATCCTGCCTGCGTTCATAGGTAAGCGGATCGATCACCTGCGCACCCCGGATGTTGTAACCCGCTTCCTCTGCGGCTTCGGCCACTTCCTTCTCATTGCCTAACAGTATCGGCTTTAAGAAATTGGATGCAAGCAGACGTGAAGCTGCTTCAAGTATTCTGGGATCCTCACCTTCCGTAAAGACTATCCTTTTCGGATCCTTCTTCAATTTGTCGATCATTGCACCAAAACCAAACATCCCCCATACCTCCTGTCAGATATTGAAATACCTCGCTGCATTGTAATATGAGATCCCTTCAACGATCTTTTTAAGTGATCTCTCGTTGTTCGGATATTCTCCGTCTTCTACCCATTTACCTATAAGATTGCAGGCAATACGCCTGAAATAATCATGTCTTGTATAAGAAAGGAAGGATCTTGAATCGGTAAGCATGCCTACGAAATTACCGAGCAGTCCCAGGTTGCCGAGTGCTTTCATCTGCTCTTCCATCCCGTCTCTGTTATCAAGAAACCACCAGGCAGCACCAAGCTGCATCTTACCCGGAACCTCGGGAGACTGGAAACCTCCGAGGCAGGTAGTTATCTGGTTAAAGTCATTATGATCAAGAGAGAATACGATCGTCTTGGGCAGTTCCTCCGTCTTATCCAGCTCGGAGAAAAAGGCAGCCAGTTCATCATAGCAGTTACTCTTTGCTATCATATCGTAACCGGTATCCGGTCCCTGCATTGTACACACTCTCTCGTTGATATTTCTTGAACAGGAGAAATGTATCTCCATGACTATATTATCCTTATGATATTTCTTTGCAAGAGCGGTAAGCAGTTCGGTCTGATAAACTTCCGCTTCTTCTTTGCTTAACTTTTCTCCTGCCATGGCTTTTTTAAAAGCAGCGTCAGCCTCTTCCATACTGCCTTTCCTGAACATAACGTAATCCAGACCATGATCGGATGCTTTACAGCCGTTTGCCTTGAAATGATCAAGCCTCTCATAAAGCGCATCTATTACTTCCTGTACTGATGTAAGCCTGTCTTTTCCCACGCTTGCAGCCAGTTTAGCTATATAAGCCGCAAACCCGTCCTTTGTGATATTGACTGCCTTATCCGGTCTGTAAGAAGGCCTTACCATAAAGCCGAGGTCCTCTTTAGCCAGCTTTTCATGCCACTCCAGACTGTCTGTCGGATCATCTGTCGTGCCGATGAACTTAACATTTGACTTACGTATGATCCCGCGTACACTGAGTTCCGGATCATTCTTCAGCATCTCCGATGTCTTATCCCAGATCTCTTTTGCGTTGTCTTCTGTCAGAGCCTCCTCTATGCCGAAATACTTTTTAAGCTCCATGTTGGACCAGTGATACATTGGATTGCCTATTGCCATTTCAAGAGCTTTTGCAAATTCAAGAAATCTTTCATAAGCAGGTGCATCACCTGTCACCTTATCTTCACTTACTCCGTTGGATCGCATCAGGCGCCATTTATAATGATCACCCGCATATGAACCGTCAGGCTGTCTGCCTCCGAGCCACAGCTGGGCGATATTTTCAAAATGGCGGTCTTCATATATTTCCTGCGGTGAGATATGACAATGATAATCTATGATCGGCAGATTTTCCGCATAGTCATGAAACAGATGCTTTGCCGTATCATTGTGCAGCATAAAATCCTTATCCATAAAAGTTCTCAATTTATCATCCTCCTATATCGGTAGTACCTCTTTCTACAAACTCACAGGAGATCACTACCTTTTTATTATCGACGGGATCTTCGTTTTCCAGCACTTCGATCATCCTTTTCACGGTATCCCTGCACATCTTCTCGGTCTTGTTGTCTATGCTTGACAGCTCAGGCTCACACACCCTGACCAGTCCCGAATTGTTATAACCTACTATCTCCAGATCTTCGGGAAGCTTTCTTTTTGCCGTATTTGCATATTTCACCGCACCTACCGCAATGATATCATTTGCAGCTATCACGGCATCAAAACTTTCTTTTCTCGAAAGCAGTACATCCCTTACGCCGTAGATGGTATTTTCTACATGTATCATCGAGCTCTCGTCTGCTTTTATTCCGCATTCTTTCATTGCACGTTCGAAACCTTTTCGTTTCTTCAGCGCACTGTAAGAACCTGAATCCGTGAGAAATACAGGCTTTCTGCGTCCTTTTTGTATCAGCTTCTTTGTCACTTCATATACAGCTTCCTCGTCAGCGTTAACACTGCTGTATATGTTTGCACCCTCTACATATCCGTTTATCGTAAATACCGGAACCTGCGCTGCTGCCTTCCTGATGTATTCCGTTTCATCCGGATTCCTGCCGCTGCCCGCATAGGTAGAACCGAGAAAGATAAGCGCATCCACACTTTTTGAAAGCAGCATTTCTGCATGTCTCTGCTTGCCTTCCTGCTCAAACCCGCTGCAGCTTAAGATGCAGTCGTAGCCGTTTTCCGACAGTCCCTTTTCGATCCAGGCAACCGCCGCAGACATGTAAGGATCCGAAATATCAGGCACAAGTATTCCAACCGTGTGCATGGTATGCAGGCCCAGCCCCTGTGCGAAAGCATTGGGTGTGAAGTCTTCTCTTTCTATGACTTCCATCACTTTCTTTCTTGTCTTTTCGCTTACCTTATCGGAGCCGTTCATGACACGGGATACCGTAGCTATCGATACCCCTGCCATCTCTGCTATATCATAGATATTGACCTTGTCTTTTTTCATCCACTCACTGAGATGACGATACAAAATACATTATATCGCTTATCTCCCTTTCCCTGTTCCAGTCCGGACGGTTGTACATCACTCCGCCGAACACTATCTCGCCTGTACCGCCGCCGTCCATAGCATAAGCCCTGGTACATCCCTTAAGGGCCATCACACTTGTCTCTTCCGCAAGTGTTGCAACACTGTGACCATACTCATAGTTCATGGTCATTATCAGGAAATGTCCTCTTTCAAAACAGCCAAGGGCGCAGCGCGAGTAATTCTGGTGGATCTCTCCCAGAGCATAGGCAGCCACTGCCCTTGCCTGACCGTTATCAACGATTATGGGTCCGAAGGTCATACCGAAATTAACATTGTTATCCGCGATATATTTCTGCATTTCTTCGATCGTCTTGATCTGTCCCGCATAGGTCATCAGCATGTCGCCGCCGTAGGTGATATAACAGGTATCAAGATTCGGATCGAACCTGCAAATGCTTCCGGCGTAGATTATCGTTCCCACAGATCTGTATGCATAGAAATCAGCCGTCGATGCTACCACAGCTCCCACCTGGGCCGACATCTGTGTAGGTGTCTGGCGTATCGGTGAACCATACATATCACCGGTGAGCTTTCTTCTGAACTGAGACCCGTCCCTTATCACCACTTCGGTAAAAGTACAGAGCCTGCCTGCTATTGATTCCTTCCAACCCACAGCCAGTATACTGTCATCGCTGTATGCTTTAAGCGGTGCCCCGGCATAAGGGACTGCCGATGAATATACCATCTTTTTCCCTGCTGCCAGCGGAGATGCTGCTATCACGCTGCTTAACTGTGTGGGATCCGTAGTAGTGAGAAAACCTGCCGCATCGGGCGGATTAGCCACCACTGTTGCCAGACCTCCTGCAGGCTTTACATTAAACGAAAGCGAAGGATTATCCTGCTTAGCTTCCAGGATCTTATCGGCAACTCTTCCTTCCTTCATCCCGAAATTTATGTAATGATCGACGTAAAGCCTCCAGTTATTTGCAAAAGCTGCCTGCAGATCGGGATAGTTGCTTCTGTAATACTGCGGATTGAATTTGGCCGATGGCTGTCTTCCTTCTTTGATACCGTAGTTCAGATAATGCTTATACAGCTTATCCGCATCACGTCCGCAGCCGGCTCTCAGCTCCGGATATTTTTCCACATAGTAATTTGCATCAAACACCACGCTGTAATCAGCCTGAGCTTCCGCATATATCGCATTCCCCATAAACTCTCCGATGCTTACCGCGGGAGTCATCAATCCGAGGAATAATCCCAGTATCCTTCTGACTACTCTTTTTCTCATATACTTTTCCTGAGCTCTGCAGCTTCCTTTACTTTTTCTTTTATCTCATCAAACTTCCCTGCTTTGATCATATCGCCCTTTACCATCCATGATCCTCCGCAGCAGAATATCTTATCATCCTTAAGATAATCCGACACGTTGTCTGCATTGATGCCGCCGGTAGGCATGAAACGGAGTTTTGTGAGAGCAGCTCCTATAGCCTTGATCATCTTCAGTCCGCCTGCATTTTCAGCAGGGAAAAACTTCACATGTGTAAGTCCCAGCTTAAGTGCCTTCGTCATCTCGCTTGCTGTCTGGGTTCCGGGACATACGGGTATATCACGTTCAAGACAGTACTTTACTATCTCTTCATCAAGCCCCGGAGCAACTATGAACTTAGCTCCTGCTGCCACTGCACGATCAACCTGCTCCGTAGTGAGCACGGTACCTGCACCTACCAGCATATCAGGAAAGTTCGAGGACATGATCCTTATGGATTCCTCTGCTGCATCGGTACGGAAAGTCACTTCCGCAGCAGGCAGTCCGCCCTCCATAAGAGCTTTGCCGAGAGGCTCTGCATCTTTTGCATCGTTAAGTACCACTACGGGTATTATTCCTATTTCTTCGAATCTGCTGAATACTTCATCTGTCTTTGCGCTCATTTTTTATCTCCCTATCTTTTTACTCTTGCACCGGCTCCGCCCATTATCGCTTCCACTTCTTCTTTGGATGCCATGGATGTATCACCCGGTGTAGTCATGGCAAGTGCACCGTGTGCAGCTCCGTAATTTACAGCCTTCTCGGGATCCTGTGTGGTCATCAGTCCGTATACCAGACCTGAAGCGAAAGAATCTCCGCCGCCTACCCTGTCCATGATCTCCAGTCCGTTGTATTCCTTGGACATGTAAATCTCTCCGTCGGCCCAGCACATAGCTTTCCAGTCGTTCACCGTTGCGGTCTTTACCGTACGGAGCGTGGTAGCCACTGCCTTGAAATTCGGATAGGTCTTTGCAGCTTCACCTATCATCTTTCTGTAGCCCTCCAGGTTCAGTTCCTTCAAGTTCTCGTCATTTCCCTCAATCTCAAATCCCAGGCAGGCCGTGAAATCCTCTTCGTTTCCTATCATCACATCAACATACTTTGCCACTTCCCTGTTCACTTCCTGGGCTTTGGCCTGTCCGCCGATGGCACTCCACATGGAAGGACGATAGTTAAGATCGTAACTTACGACTGTTCCGTATTTCTTTGCTGCCTTGCACGCCGCGATAACGGTCTCGCAGGCCTGTTCAGACAGTGCTGCATATATTCCGCCGGTATGCAGCCAGCGTACTCCCAGCTCTCCGAATATATGATCGAAATCAAAATCTGCTGCCGTTGCCTGTGATATAGCGGTATTGGCTCTGTCCGAGCAGCCGACTGCTCCTCTGATACCAAAACCTCTTTCGGTAAAGTTCAGACCGTTCCTGCATATGCGGCCTATGCCGTCCGTCTTTTTCCAATAAATAAGCGAAGTGTCAACGCCGCCCTGTTCTATCAGGTCCTTCATCAGGCGCCCCACTTCGTTATCTGCAAAAGAAGTTATAACTGCCGTATTCAGTCCGAAACATTTATGAAGTCCGCGGATAACATTATATTCTCCGCCGCCTTCCCAGGCGGTAAACTGCCTTGCCGTTCTGATACGGCCTTCGCCGGGATCCAGGCGGAGCATTATCTCACCGAGAGATACTGCATCATATTTACATTCACTACTGTTTCTTAATTTGAGATCCATAGAAATCTATCCTCCTGTTTCGCGCCCGTTCAAGAAAAAGGGCGTACGTTTTTACACATACACCCTAAATATTATATGCCGCCCAGACCAAAGTCAAGACAAAATGTAACCGTTTACATAGGCTGTTCTTCGTCTGCTCCGGGGAGTTCAAAATCCTTAACCAAAAGCGTTGACAGCTCAGCTTCGGGCTCTGCCACGAGACGCCTTGACTGATTCAGTATCGCCTGCTCCACCATGTTCCTTGCAAGTCGTCCGTTTCCGGCATCTGCGGCTCTTACAGCCTGCACTCCGTCAAAGAATTCGGTAAGGGGTGCGTCTGCCTCTGCATCAATGGTATAGCCCTTAGATGAAGCAATGGACTTTGATATCTTAAGCAGTTCTTCACCGGTATAGTCCGGGAAGTTGATAACATTCGGGAATCGGCTCTTCAGACCTGAGTTGGAAGTCAGGAACTGTGACATCTCGTAAGAATAACCTGCCAGTATCACTATAAGGTTTTCACGGTTATCTTCTATGCCCTTCACCAGCGTATCTATCGCTTCAAGTCCGAAGGTATCGTCCTTTCCGCGATAAAGGCTGTAAGCCTCATCTATAAAGAGCACACCTCCTATGGCTGATGTCAGCACCTTCTGGGTAAGAGGAGCCGTGTGACCCACATACTTTCCTACCAGATCGGCTCTTGATACTTCCACGAGCTGTCCGCCGCTGAGTACACCGATGGCTTTCAGATATTTGCTTATGATCCTTGCGATCGTTGTCTTTCCTGTTCCGGGACTTCCGGTGAAGATCATATGCTTGCTCACTCCGCCGGTCTTTAAGCCTTCTTCTTCCCTTCTCTTCTGCACCTTGTAGTATTCTTCCAGGCCGAGTACATATTCCTTTATCTCTTCAAGGCCTACGATAGCGTCTATCTCCTCGCGTATCTTATCTATCTCACCCTTATATGCACCGGGAAGCAGAGCGAAGAGTTCCGTCTTCTCCTCACCGTTTACCGCAAGTATCTTTTCATCCTCGGCTTCCAGATTAAGCTTTGCATCGCTGCTGAAGGTCCCTTCCAGTCTGGCCTGTGCAAGAGCCTTGGTCACCTTAGCATAGAAGTCCAGCACGCCCTTTACCCCGGCCTGTTTTTCGGAACATTTTACCGCATAGGCTGTGAATGTATCAGAAACACTCAGCTCATAGGTGAATCTGTCCTTTGCCAGCTTAATGAGTTCTTCATTTTCTCTTTCTGCGATCTTCTTTATCACATCCTCTTCGGGTTTTCCGGTTTCACAGATATCTCCGAGTGCGTCTACAAAAGGCGCTCCCATTATACCTGCTGCCTTGGTCAGGGATGTTTTGGATATGAACACCAGGTACTTGTCTTTTGCATTTATGCTTCCCACCGTATCGGACGCAAGTGAATTCTGCACGCCTATCATCTGTCCGTCTTTTAAAATGTATCTCTCGGGCAGCATGAACTCGCCGTTTGTTACCAGCGATGCGATATGTATAAGGAAAGAAGGATGGCAGTTTTCAAAATTCTCGAAGATTATCACCTGCTCGTCTCCCGCAATGGCAGAATACATATCCTGCAGGAATATCTTTTCCATAGTAGCATCAGTGTAAATTCCGAGGTCCACCGTTTCGGTCTTCTCACTCTTCAGCACATTTCTTTCTTTCAGCAGTTTAACCATACTGCTTACTGCCAGATGTTTTCCGCTGTCCTCGCTTCCGCACACATATATGCTGTTCTGTGCTTTCACGCCTTCCGGGATCATTACATAGGGACGCTTGAAAGCTATCACGAGTTTGTGAAGAAATTCGTCCTGGCCGTAGATCTCTTTCTTCAGCTCATCCTCCAGTCCGTCAAAAGCTTTCATCGCATCTTCACCCTCAAGCAGCGGATCAGGTTTCTTAAAGCTGTCGCGGTTTTCCTTAGTCACTCCGTAGTCCTCAGCCAGGTTCTTGTTCAGCTCCTTCAGTTCCTTATCCAGCTGTGCACTGTTCTGCATCAGTATGCTGTTCATATCCGCAAGGGGATCGCTGCCCTTCATTGAAGACATAAAGGAAAACGTTTCTGCGGAAGGCTTACGTCCGGTTACCTTTATCAGGTTCTCCGTAAGGCTCCCCCCGTTTTTCTTTTTCAGCTTTTCTGCCTTTTCTATTTCCTCCAGCGTGTAGTCGGCTTTCTTTCCGCTCATCTGATAAAGAAAATCGTCTTTCATTTTTTCCTCCTATCTGTCCTCATGATATCTTATATAGTCTTTGTGGTACACTTCATTCTCTTCATTATCTTTTACTATCGCACGCATGGCATTGTAATGGGATCCGACTCTCCAGCCTTTATCAACAGACCCCGAACCATAGTATACCATAGTTGCGTCCGGATATATCTCACATAATTCAAGAAAATCATCATAGGGCACGCGTGTGCTCTCCATCCACATCCTCTGCAGCTTCGGAAAATCCTTTAGATACTCCGTGCTGCTTATGGGATTATAACTGATGTTCAGGTCCTCCATCTGGTGAAGATTCTGAAATACCGAAAGGTCGCTTACCGAATTGACAAACAGTTCGAAATATGTCAGCTGCGGCACATACCTCAGATTCGTCAGATCTTTAAGACCGTGATTATCGACCATTATCAGTATCTTCAGGTTCGGCATATACTGCAGAAAATCAAGATTATGAACAGGATTGTGTCCCAGATCGACTGCCACCATATCCCTGCAATACTTAAGATACTTTGCATCTTCATCCGTCATCCACTGGTCCAGCGCTCCCCCTCTGAAAGAGGAATAACCTACCGAATCAATCCTCAGCTTTCTTCTGGAAAACTGTATGTCCCAGATCATCCGAATTCTCGGAAATTTATCCTGAAGCGCGGCATATCCGTCATTGGAAAGACCGCAGTCGATAAGTTTTACGGTCTTTAAGTTAGGCATATTATCAAAGAGTTTGTCTACGTTACTGTTCCTGAGGTTTATCCCCGACAGATCAAGCCTTTCGGCATTCAGCGGTATCAGCCTGCCCCCGAAGGAAAAGGTGTTACCCTCTCCCTGCACGGGTCCTGTGGTATTATCAGAGCTTTCTTCCTCTGCTTCTTCCGTCGTTTCTTCAGTCGGGATTTCTTCCTCTGATGCATATACCGGCAAAGATATGAGAAAGAAAACAAGCATGAATGTAAAAAGTTGTAAAAAGTTTTTTCTCATTAAGCCGTTTATTTCCTTTCCTCCAGATGTTTCTTCAGACTGACCATCTTATCCCTGAGTTCTGCAGCCACCTCAAAGTTGAGATCTGCAGCAGCTTTTCTCATCTGCTTCTCCGTCTTTTCTATGAGTTCCTTCAGTTCCTTCTCATCCATGCTCTCGGGATCCTTTTCAAGTCTGCTTTCGGTATCCGCTATGGACTTGCTTATGGCTATCACATCCCTGACAGCCTTCTTTATGGTGGTAGGTGTGATGCCGTGTTCCTCATTATACTTCATCTGTATGGAACGTCTGCGGTTGGTCTCATCGATACACTGCTTCATGGAATCGGTCATTTCATCCGCATACATTATAACATGTCCTTCTGAATTACGCGCGGCTCGTCCGACGGTCTGTATCAGAGCCGTTCCGGAACGAAGGAAGCCTTCCTTATCCGCATCCAGTATGGCTACCAGTGTCACCTCGGGTATGTCAAGACCTTCCCTTAAAAGGTTGATACCCACCAGCACATCAAAAACATCAAGTCTTAAATCCCTTATTATCTCTGCTCTCTCAAGCGTATCTATGTCGGAATGAAGATACTTGACCCTTATGCCCACATCATGCAGATAGTCCGTCAGATCCTCTGCCATACGCTTCGTAAGTGTAGTGATCATCACCTTGTTTTTCTTCTTTGTTTCTTTTTTGATCTCTGCAAGCAGATCGTCTATCTGGCCTTCCACGGGACGCACGCTTATCTCCGGATCAAGAAGTCCGGTGGGCCTTATGATCTGCTCTGTCCTCAGCAGTTCATGTTCGCTCTCATACTCGGCAGGTGTTGCCGATACAAACATCATCTGGTCTATATGGGATTCAAACTCCGTGAAATTGAGCGGTCTGTTATCCAGCGCAGACGGAAGGCGGAAACCGTAATCCACCAGTGTGGTCTTTCTCGCCCTGTCGCCGTTATACATTCCCCGTACCTGGGGTATGGTCATATGGGACTCATCCACGATGATAAGAAAATCATCCTCAAAATAATCCAGCAGACATTTCGGCGGCTCACCCGGGGCAGTCCCCGCAAAGTGCCTGGAGTAATTCTCTATACCTGAACATACGCCTGTTTCCTTAAGCATCTCTATGTCAAAGATCGTACGTTCCTTGATGCGCTGCGCTTCGATCAGTTTATCCTGCGCTTTAAACTCTTCCACTCTTTCACGCAGTTCCGCTTCTATGCTTTCACATGCCCTTTCCATTACCTCGGGCTCCACCACGTAATGAGAAGCCGGAAAAAGCATCACATGTTCGGGATTCCTGAGAACCTTTCCCGTTGCGGCATCCACTTCGGAAATCCTGTCTATCTCATCACCGAAAAATTCTATCCTTACATTGTAATCC
>JAEEGL014178664.1_pt1 | contig 11060 bp, 11 predicted proteins | sample 9134231 | NCBI WGS metagenome assembly JAEEGL01 (sample SAMN16246548, study PRJNA631951) | gut metagenome | biome: gut microbiome; feature: rumen; material: fiber-attached | host: Bos | place: Iran: Karaj | collected 2018-10
CAGGCACTGGTGCCCAAAAGCTTGCGGGTTCGAGTCCCGCTCTGTGCATCCTATACGTTCTTAGCTCAGGTGGTAGAGCAGCGGTCTTTTAAACCGCAGGTCGCGGGTTCAAGTCCCGCAGAGCGTACCACGTCGGAGTTCACTGCGCACGGCTCGGAAATGACACTTGTATAAGCACCTGCCCTTTCCTCATCTGTGCTGCGTGGCTCCTCCTTCTCCAAATCGAACCCACTTTGCTGGGCTTCGATTTGGGGTTCCGGGAATATTTTTGCGTCTTTAGCTCAGCTGGTAGAGCAGCGGACCCTTAATCCGAAGGTCGTGGGTTCGATCCCCTCAAGGCGCACCATATATGGGAGAATGCCTGAGTCCGGTCAAAAGGAGCGGTCTGTAAAATCGTCGGCTTCGGCCTGCGTTGGTTCAAATCCAACTTCTCCCACCAGAATAGGATTGCTATTTTAACAAGATAGCAATCCTTTTTTTGCTCTAAAAGAGCCTTAAAATCCGGCTATTCTTAGCAACTTTCCTTTTCGCTTATGAATAAATCCTGAACCAGGTTTGCCCCCCGGCTCAGGATTTGTTTTTGTGTTTCGCTTATCTGATAATCTATTGGTCAAACGGTAATCTGTTCTGACTATTCTTCTATTGTCCGAAACAGGTTTTGTTTGCATTTTACGCTGTACTGCAAAACGTAAGACGTGACCCCTGTATCCAATGCCTTCTGGATTTCTCCGATTTCCCTGCTTATGTCATCAAGATTTCGATACCAGCCAAGAAACGTACTCTGAGCGCCCCAGAATGACATCTCTTTTCCATCTGAAGCAAACAGGGCGTATTTAGGGCTGTTTTTTCTGCCCTTGAATTCCTGTGAACGCATCACCTTCGAAACGTCCATGATGATGCCTTCATTTGGAGAAACGATCCGTATAATACCTGACAGGCCTGTCTTCTGCCCTTCGTTCTCAGGTAAGCTTCCCGTCATCAAGCTGTCAAGTGATATGTTCAGTTTCTTTGATAAAATGAGAAGTTTGTCAACTTCCGGATATCCTTCTCCGAGTTCCCATTTTGAAACAGCCTGTCTGCTCACTCCGAGCAACTCTGCCAATTCTTCCTGGGACATCTGATTCTTCTTACGAACAGTTTGCAGGTTTTCTGAAAAACTCATTTTTTTAGCCTCCTTTGGCAGGAGTATACCATTTATTTGCTTATCTTTCCACCTACCTGAATTTGCTTTTTCGCAACTTCAGGTTGCATGCGGTAAAAACACTCCAATTTGCAGATACTTTTACGGTATCAGGTATTCAGACAGTGTTCTTTGCAGTTATCCATATGAAAATAAAGAAGCTTTAAACCGTGAATTATAGAAAAAAAATCCCGCTGCTCTGTGCAGCGGGGTTTATGTTTATTGATTAAGTTTTGGTTTTATTGATCAGTCAAAATCGTACCAGTCGTCGAAGTCGTAACGGTCATCGTAATCGTGATCATAGCGGTCATCGTAGTAATCGTCAAAATCGCGGTCGTAGCGGTCGTCGTAGTAATCGTCGAAATCACGCTCGTAACGGTCATCAAAATCGCGGTAGCAGCGCTCAACTTCGAACTTTACCACTTTGCCCGTGCGGGCATTCACATCAATGTCGTACTCTTTGCCGTTGGCGTAGAACTCGAACTCGTACTCTTCCCTGCCGTCATCATAATCGAGCTTTGCCTTCGTGAAGGTGGCTTCTGCCGCCGTAACACCTGCTTTATCCAGGGCGATCTGCTTTGCTTCTTCCTTCGTGAGCTTTCCGCCGTCTGCGAATGCGCCTGCGCAGAGCGCCAGGACCATAACCAGTGCGAGAACCATTGCTGTAAGTTTTTTCATTTTATTTTTTACTCCTTTTTTCTTTTGTTTTTTGTTTACGGGCACAGTATAGCACACGCTCCGTCACACAACTGTCACAGAAAACGGGGAAAAATAAAAAAAAGTTGAATAATTTTTTTCATGTTCACATAAGCAAGACCGCCGCCCGGAGAAGGCAGCGGTTTTTGTTTATTGGATTGCCGTTGAATTACAGAACGCAGCTGAATCCTGTTGACGTCCCTGATCAATCCTTTAATATTTTCAGATACGCATCCAACCTTGCGTTGATGTAGCCGGCAAACAGATTCTCCATTGCGGACAGATTGTGCTTCACATGATATTCATCAAAGGCGTTGTAATATGCAACTCTGTCCGTAAACTTGATATCAATCGGCAGATAGCCTGCCTTCATCAGTTCCAGATTGACAAGCAGTCTGCCTGTCCTTCCGTTACCGTCGATAAAAGGATGAATGCCCTCAAACGCGATATGGAAACGGGCAAGTTTTGTGACGATATGTTCTTTGTCTGATGCATAATCCAGAAGGAGCTGTTCCATTTTCGGCTCAATGAGATAAGGCTGCACAGGCTCATGATGTGCTCCCATTATGCGGACCGGGACTCTTCTGTATACACCGCGGTCATCTTTTTTATCGGCAAGCACAAGATAGTGAATCTGTTTTATAATACTTTCGGTGAGAGGTGCTTTCTCTTTTACAAGTTCTCTGACATAATCAAAGGCCTCTTTGTGTCCAACAGCTTCCAGGTGATCTTTCAACGGTTTCTGATCGATTGTAAGCCCGCGGAGAACCAGATCGGTCTCCCGGAGGGTCAGCGTGTTGCCTTCAATAGCGTTGGAGTTATAGGTGTATTCGACCGTGAACTCCTCATTAAGCCGTTCCAGTTCGCCTTCCGTCAGAGGTCTTCTTCCTTCCAGTTCCTGTTTCTTGCGTTCTATCTGCGTGAGAATACTTTCTTTTGATTTATATCTTCCATCAGCGGGTTTTTCAGCATCAAGCGGGATACACCAACCGCGTCCTTCCTGATATGCACCCGGGATTTTCCCTTCGGCGCACAGTACCCTGATTCGTCTGTCAGAAACACCCCATTTCGAGGCAGCTTCTTTCGCTGTCATATACATAAGCCGTCACCTTCCTTCTGATGGCTTATTATATCACTTTATCGGAACAATGCCAAGTTCATCGGAACAATATATTGTAAATTTACGGAATAATATACCAATCCCGCTGCAGTTTACAGCGAACCGGGCGAACGGAAAAAGCAGCAAGGCCGCCGTCCTTTGAAGGCGGCGGTTTGCTCTTGTTTTGAGAACCGGTTCCTGCCTCACATACTCCTATCTGATTGACTTGAATATGGAATATGCTATAATTGATCACGGCATTTTTTGATTGTTGCAATAACGGGAGGCAAAGCATGGATCTGAATGAAAATACGCCAATCTATGAGATTGAGGTAAGATATCCTGAACTGGCGCCGGTTTTTGAAAGCCTGGGCATGGGATTCGACACATTATCCATGCTTGGCTGTATAACACTTTATGACGCATGCGCTTCTGCCGGCGTGGATGTTGATATGTTCATTGCATCACTGAAGGGTTTTCTGAACTGAAGAGAAACGGAGAGACAGCTATGGGTTTTGATTATGAAAACGCGAAAAGGGATATTCTTGACAACGGCGGGGATCCGGATTACCTGGATAGGAATCACGCGGACAAACGGGACAGGTATCTCAAAAACATGGGCCTTAATCCGAAGGATTACGGCGCAAGCTCAACTTCTTCCGTCAACAGGGAAAGCGGCTTGTTTGACGGCATTTTTGACGGCCAAAAAGACGAGACCTGTTTTCTGACAACTGCCTGCATCCGGGCGAAGAATCTGCCGGATGACTGCGACGAGCTGCAGACGATAAGATACTTCCGCGACGGGTGGCTGAAAAAGCAGGCAGAGGGGCCCGCTCTGACCGAAGAGTATTATACTGTTGCGCCGAAGATCGTGGAGGCTGTCAACCAAAGCGAAGATGCATCAGCCGTCTGGAACCGGCTTTACGAGGAGCTGGTGCTCCCCTGCGTCTGGCTGATCAAAGTGGGCAAAATGGAAGACTCGCTGTACCTTTACAAAACCTGGTTCACAAAGCTGAAAGAGCAGTATTGGAGAGTATAAACCATATCAGAAAGATTATCAGGAAAAATGAGAAAGACGGCTTATCCTGTGAACGCATTGTTAACAATTATGTAAACCTATTGCCCTGTTTTTCTTTTTCTGGTATACTTACGTCAGTTCGAAGGACAGTTTTAAATGCAACGTCCTTCCCTTACAGAGGGTGATAATGATGAACCTTCACTCTTCTGTAAGGATGCCGGTTTTGATTCTTCATACGTTTCTCTCTTTTCAAAATCTGTTCTCCTTAAGAAGAGCTCCCTGAGGTTTGGCAGCCGCAGGGGGTTCTGTTTTATCTGTCTGCAGTACGTATTGACATACTTGGGTATTGTGTTAAAATAAAACACCTAAGATCGTTTCGTTATGTTATGAAATGTGGTGATTATCATGGTGATCAGGAAAGCAGTTGTTGATCAATATCAGGCTGTCAGATCGTTTTACCATTCCGTGATCGACTCAATCGCCGGCATACCGAATACCGTGGGCTGGAAGAAAGATATTTATCCGTCTCCGGATTTTCTGATGAACTCTATCAAAAACGGGGAGCTCTTCCTGGGAGAAGAAGCTGAAGAGATCGTTGCAGCGATGGTGATAAATCACGAAGCCAATGACGGTTACCGAAATTTCAACTGGCCAACGGAAGCAGAGCCGGAAGAAGTTAGTGTTGTCCATGCCCTTTGCGTTCATCCGAGGTATTCCGGGCAGGGTCACGCAAAGGAAATGGTGCTGCATGCCATTGAGACGGCAAAAGAGAATCATCAAAAGGTGATACGGCTTGACGTGCTGAAGGGCAATGTACCGGCGGAGAAGCTTTATTCCGGGATGGGTTTTCAGTATTTGCGCACCGTGCCGATGTTTTATGAAGATACCGGATGGAAAGAATTTGAGCTGTATGAGTATGCTCTTTAAGATTAATAGAACAATTTACCAATCCCGCTGCGAGAGCAGCGGGAATTCATTTTGGAAAAGTTGTCAGGGCCGGGCGGGACAAAGAAAGTCCACAGCGAAGATCACAAAACTCCTCACTGTGGGCTCAGATTTGCTTATTCATTTTTTACTCCTTGCTGTCTCCTGGCCCGGTGATCGTCATATCGGCGGGGATGTTCATCGTCCAGGTAAGCCGACCGGCGCTTTTTTCTCAAGCGTTATGACCTGGGTGCCGCCGGTATCCGCAAAGACTCCCGCAGGGACGCAGAGCGCAGCGCAAATGTCATCAGGAAAAAGATATAGAAAATTCCCGATGCAAAGGAAAGGTGCGGCAGATCTTTATTTCTATATAACAGAAAGTATTTGAAACCTATGCGGAAAGTATAGTATAATAGGTTAGTTTAGCCCATCCTGATTTGGAAAGTGAGGCAGCCATGGAAGAAGTGAAACTTCAGGATATACTGGAATCCGATAAAGAAATGATCCTCGAAAACATCGCGGCGGATCCTTCCCCGGCGGCTGTGGTGAATGTTCTGGACCGGGAACTCGACAGGATGCTTTACCGCTATGCCGAAGGATGCCCGGATGAGAACGCCGTAACAGCGGCGGGAAATATGATAAAAAGCGTTAAAAACAGCCTGCCCTTCCTGGAGGCAGTGGACGATGTGAAGGAATGGAGGCTCGCCGGAGAGGCGGAAGCGAACAGGAGAAAGCTCAGACCGGTGGGGATGATCCTCACGCTCCTCGGAGTGGCGGCGGCTGCGGCTTCATTTTTCCTTCAGCTCTCCAGGACGGCGGAAAGCGCGTCCGTCCGTGTGCTGGATACTGCGCTCCCGCTTGCCGCGGGAATCGTCCTGGTCTTTCTGGGCGGTCTCCTCATGCTGAGCCCCCGCGGGAAGAAGAAAGGCAGTGCGGAAGACACGAAGCTTGAGTTCAGGGTAAACCCTGAAGAGGCTTACAGAGTGCTCAAAGGGATCACGCTTGCTGCGGACAAGAGCCTGGAGGAACTGAAGGAGAACAGCAGGCTCGAGAAAGAGAAGGCGCTTGCGGCTTCCGGAGGCAGCGAGCTGAAACCGGAGGAGGCAGAACTCTTCTCCTCGCTTCTGGAATCCCTGTATACGAAGAGAAATACGGAAAACAGTGCGGAAACCGATGAGATGATCTCTGCCATCCGGTATTATCTCTATGGGAAAAACGTGGAAATAGTTAATTACAGCCGGGAACAGGCGGGAAGTTTTGAGCTTCTGCCCGGAAAGAAAACCGGGACCCTGCGGCCTGCCCTGACGGCAAACGGAAGGCTCCTGAAGAAGGGGCTGGCTTCGAGTGCAGAGGAGTTTTGAGACATGGAGAGATTTTTCGGATTTGACCTGGGTGACGCCGAGAGCGCGGTGTCCGTACTCAGGGCAAAGGATACCGGCACACCGGAGGTCATACCGGTAAAGGATGCCAAAAGCTTTATTACTGCCTATGCCAGGCTTCTCAGCGGGGAGCTTCTGATTGGGGAAAGCGCCTGCTACAACACCAGCGCCACCAGGCGCGCGCTCCGGTTCAAGAGCCGCTTTCTGACCGATCCGGATAGCGAAAAGGACATAAAATGCTTTGCTGCGGGAGTTCTGGGAGAACTGTACACAACCGGGAATCTCGTCCGTGACGAAGACTGCAGCTTTTATATAGGCTGTCCCGCGGGCTGGGACAAGGCAGCCAGAGAGAGATACCGGCGTATCTTTGAGGATACGGGATATCCCCCGGTGAAGATAATTTCCGAGTCGAGAGCGGCTCTTGTCAGCGCATGCCAGTCCAAGCATCTTCAGGTGGGATACGACATTACATCGAAGCCTGTTCTGGTTGTGGATATAGGCTCCTCCACAACGGACTTTGCCTATATCATGGGCGGGCACGAGGTGGAACTCCAGACATCCGGCGAGGTCGCTTTGGGCGGCGGGACCATGGATGAGATTCTGCTTGAGAGAGCCGTCAGAGACAGCAAAGATGAGAAGCATATCCGGCGGATATTCGAGGAGAGTTCCGCGTGGAAAAACTACTGCGAGTTTGCAGCGAGAAAACTCAAGGAAAAGTACTTCTCCGATGAAGACTACTGGAAGACAAACGATTGCAGCAGAACCATCCAGATCCTCTATGACGAGCCCGTGGCGCTGACGCTCAGAGCGGACGCGGAGATCGCGGATGAGATGCTCCTGCGGGGCACGAGACAGCTCGGCGGCAAATCTTTCCGGGATGTGTTCTGCAAGAGCCTGAGGGAGGTCCGCTCCAAGATACAGGGCAACCTGCCCGAACTGCTGTTCCTGACAGGCGGCGTCTCGAGGCTTCGCGATATCCGGGACTGGTGTGCCGAGATATTCCCGGAAGCCGTCGTCATCTCCGGACGCGAGCCTGAATTCTCGGTATCAAGAGGACTCGCCTGGGCAGGGAGAATAGACGCGGAGCTCAGGGATTTCAGAAAAGAAGTTGAAGTTCTCACAGAGTCTTCCGTCGTGGAAAAAATAGTGGAGAATCATATTGAAGATCTCTATCACAAGCTTGTGGACACGCTGGTCGAGCCGCTGCTGAGAGAAGTGGCGCTGCCCGTGTTCAACCGCTGGAGAAACGGGGACATCGAGAGGCTTGCCGACATAGACGATGTTATGCAGAAGGAGATCGAGCGCTGGTTCCACACCGAAAGGGCTCAGAAGCTCCTCATGAAGCCGACGACCGAATGGCTCAAACCGGTTGCGTATGATATCGAAGAGTACACCATGCCGATCTGCGTGAATCACAACATCCCATACAAGGCGATGAGCCTGACCTCCTATCTTTCGCTTTCGGATATCGAAATCAAGATCGACGCGAAAAACTTCCTCGGGATGGAGGAGTTCACATGGTTTGTCAACACCGTGATATCCGTGATTGTAGGGTTTATATGCGGCGGAAGCGGAATTGCCGTGATCTCAAGCGGCATTACGGGCTGGCTTGCAGGCGCTGTGGTATCGCTGCTTATTCTGCTTCTCGGCAAGAACACCATGCAGGACGCTTTCATGAAAATGAATATCCCGAAGCCAATGAGAAAGCTGATTCCCGCCTCTCAGTTTGAGGCACGGATCGATAAAATATCCTCCAAGGTCAAGGACAGCTTTTTCGAGAATCTGGAAAACGAAAAGAACGATGAGATCACAGCGGGAATGGTCTCCCAGATCTCCGAACAGATCGAACAGTTCCTGACAAAAATGGCGGAAATCGTGGAGATCCCGCTGGGATAAACCTTTTCCCGAAAAACAATACGGTGAATATAAAAACCCGCTGCAGAGATGCAGCGGGATTTTATCTGTTTGCGGTTTTTCCTGTCGGCATGACCGATGATTCAGGTCATGGCGGGTTTTCAAGCCGCCTGTCTGACCCAGCTGATGGTTCCGTCATCTGCTGTCAGCGTCGGGACGGAGAACCGTCCCCTGTCTTACAGGTTATAGGGATATGACAACCTCGTTGTTTTGTTTAGTCAGTCGAAATCGAACTCATCGTTGAAATCGTACCAGTCGTCGTAATCGGGTGTTGCCCCGGTGAAGGCGGTTTTTTTACTTCTTTTCCCCGAAGCCGGAAGCAAAAATAGTTTTATCCACGGCAAAAATGATCACCATGGCTACCCCGCCTGTTACCACCGTTGTCACGATACTGCTGACAGTGTTGCGCACTGCTTCATTGGAGATGAGGGCAACTGTTACAGGATTCCAGATGCAGGTAAAGAGATTCATCACCAGAAAGACGACAATTGTTGCAGCAAAATGGCACAGTGCCTGCTTCAGAACCGGGCCCTTGCTTCTGAACGTCACATTCCTCTGAAGCGGGAAGTTGATGCATTCACCGAAAAAGATGGCCGTCAGATTCGCCAGAGTGAATGCAAGGCCGCTGTTGACCAGATAGGCGCCGTCTGCTCCTTTTTCAAGTGCATTCCCAATAATGGACAGTTTGAAATCCACGCCGAACATGTTGACCGGAATACCCGGGAACAGCCACTCGGCATCGCCCACAACGTTATGAAACAGTGACGGCAGAAACATCAGCAGCAGCATCTTGATGAACGTCACCACATAGCTGAAGACCAGGAACAGTCCGCCTTCCCGTATCCACTTGGCTGCCTTGGGATGCTGTTCCATCCAGTTTTTAAAACCTTGCATAATTGTATCCTCCAAAAATAATTGTTTTACTATTTTACACACAGGAAACGTCCCGAGATGAAAATTAAGATGTCAATTCATATTTCTCAGATGGCGATCCAGCTGTGCGAATTATTGATTTATTGTTTCTTTCCAGGATCCTTATTGTAATCATCACTGCGCAGATCTGTAAACCCTGCCTGATTCAGGAAAAAACGAAGGTTATAATCCGTCGGCTCGTTTTCTTTGATGAGCCGCCTGTTCGGGCGGAATGCAGAAGTTACAAGTCCGAGAGAGAGCTTCGCAAGATCGTGGTTGTAAATCCGTGCATCATTCGTGAACCAGGAAGGACTGAAACTCACCTGCAGAGAGTGAATTTTCCGGGTGGTCGCTACATAAAAAGGGTATGTTATGTTTACCAGTCCGAATCCCAGTCAGTACTGCTGCTGTCCCACGAGTCATAGTCTGAGGAGCTGGAAGAATGACTTTCGGTAATCTCCTGATACGTGCTGGAGTTTTTAAAGTCGCTGATGCCCCAGTCAGAATCCCATTTTTCCCCAAGTGAGTACTCTTCATAGTCAGCAGCGGGGAATTCGTCCGCCTCGTACCAGTAACCGGCATCATTGACGTCAAAAGTGTAATACCAGTCATTGCCGTAGTGATAATATACCGTTCCGTCGCCGGTACTGTAATATCCGTCAGTCCGGTGCTGATAAAAAGACACAACGGCTGTTATTCCGGAAATCAGAAGGCTGAACGCCACCACAATCAAAGGGAAAAAACGGCTTATGCGCTTTTTAGTGCGCTGCCGCGTTCCCGTTTCCGATTCTCCGGGCAGTCTGCCGTCAGGATAGATCCCGCGGTTATGGCATTCCTCCAGCAGTTTTGCAAAAATCTCGCTGACTGCGTACTTTTCATCCGGCCCCTGATACCGGATGGCGCGCTGCCCGTCAGCTTTGTTCTTGTATACGATGTAGTCGCTTCCGTCCCGGTAGATACCGAAAGCTTTCGGATCTCTGTAATCCTCCCCGATGAAGAAGCGCATCTTCAGAAGCGGCATCCCGCGTTCGGCACAGTATTCTTTCAGTTCCTCAATTGTCTGCGGTAAAAAGATCCGTCTTTCGGTATTCACAACGTAGCCTTCGTTCGGAGCTCCGCAATTCGGGCAGTGTTCATCCGAAGATGAGATCGTGGAACCACAGTATTTGCATTGGCTGGTTGAAGACATGGCATACTCCTTTTGACTAGTGCATAACTCCCCCGGGTTCCGGGGTTACGGGATACAGTGTACCACATTTATCAGATTCCCGAAAGATGTTTTTATATCTCCCTGAAAAAAGTACCATAAAAAGACGAATAAGCGACCGGCAGCCCTGCCTGCAGAACAGGGAACCTATTTATGTGCCTGATATATAGACAAAACGCAGCGAAAACGCTATACTGAAAAATCAGTCAGGAAGAGACAGCGCCGGTTCGGTTCAGCGTATGAAGAAAAAACAGGCCGCTATCCGGTAAGCCTGAAAGAGAATAATGTTTTTACGGAGGTATGTTCAATGAGCACAAAAGCAGTTTTTGAAGAAAACGGGTTCACCCTCACGTTAACGGAAGTATTCAATAAAGACAATCTCAAGGGAGTGTTTTCGCCCAACCCCCTCGGGCAGATTGACGACGGTATATTCTATATAACTTTCATATACACAGCAATGTCCCGGGAGGAACTCGACGTTCTGTCAGAGAAGAACGCGGAAGAGATTACTGAGGCTGACTTAACTCTTGTCAGAAGCAGACAGGGCAGACTGGCTGCGGTGTATTCGATCAACGTCGGTATATTATCTGCTGAAAACACCGCTATCCTGGAAAAGCAGAAGGAAAGAATGACCGAGTTTGCACAGGCTGGGGATATCACATACTATAGGGTTAACCCTGACGAGGACACAGAGGAATTCCTGTCCCGTATCGCACCGGAATACCGGGAAG
>JAEEGL014530344.1_pt1 | contig 11060 bp, 6 predicted proteins | sample 9134231 | NCBI WGS metagenome assembly JAEEGL01 (sample SAMN16246548, study PRJNA631951) | gut metagenome | biome: gut microbiome; feature: rumen; material: fiber-attached | host: Bos | place: Iran: Karaj | collected 2018-10
CTTGGGCGTAGCTGTCTTAACTGCAGTACAAACGCCTCTCTTCTGGGGAGAGTTAGACTCAACCGCCTTCTTGTGCAGAGAGTTGTAAGTTCTGAGCAAAGCAGGTGCTGTAGACTTCTTAACCTGAGCTTTACGTCCTTTTCTTACTAACTGGTTAAATGTTGGCATTCTGATTTCACCTCCTGTTTTCAAATTTATGTACAATGTGCGCACGAAAATAAACGCTAAAAAGCGCACACTCAGTTAGTATATAACCAAGTGCGCGCATTTGTCAATGCAATATTGCTAAATTATGGGTAGGTTACGCTCATTTTGCCGCTGTCGTCAAATGTGACTGTGCTCAGAAGGACATTTCTCATGATGTTCTTATATACATTGTCCTCCATGCGTCTGTATGATTCGAGTGCATCATTCTGATATTCGAATACGGGATTACGCTGTGCGGTGCTCCTTCCGGTCACGGCATTCTGAAGCTGTCCGAGATAGTCGACTTCCTCGACCCATTCATTATCTATGGAAGTAAGAGTCGATCTTCTAATAAACTCGTTAAACCTCTCCTCACTCTCAAACATCTGCTTTTTAAGTTCGAGATTATATCTTACCTTTTCTATCAGATATGCATATATGCTCTTTTCATGCTTGAGTACGCTGTCAGGAGCATCATCATCGAGCTGATATGAGATGTTATCGAGTATATATCTGTTTATCTCTCTTCTGTCGGGCTTTTTATTCTCCTTTAGATACTTCTTTATTACTTCCTTTGATATAGCAAGGAACATATCCTCATTGACATCGGCTCCGTCCAAAAGATTGTTTCTTGTTGAATATATCAGTAGCCTCTGCTTTTTAAGCACCTTGTCATAATCGGCATATCTTCTTCTGGTGGTCTCGGCGTTTTCCTCGCTCAGCTTCTGAGCTCCGTCGATCATGTTTTTTAGGGCTCTCTTGCCGATCTTCTTCTGGCCGGTGATATACTTTTCAAGCTCGTCATCGGGCAGCGCATTTATAACGACCTCATCCTCAAGGGAAACAAAGAATCTGGAAAAGCCAGGATCACCCTGACGTCCCGCTCTTCCTCTTGCCTGACGCTCGAGTCTGACGTTTGCCATTCTTCCTATTCCTATTACATGAAGTCCGCCCAGTTCCTTTACTCCGGGGCCGAGCTTTATGTCGGTGCCTCTTCCGGCCATTGATGTGGCAACGGTAACGGCTCCCTTAATACCTGCTTCCTTGATTATGGCAGCTTCCCAGAATGCATTGTTGGCATTGAGTACGTTGTGAGGAACCTTTGCCTTTATCAGTCTGTCTGATACATACTCGGTCTCTTTCATGGTACCTACAACTATGAGTACCGGCTGACCTGTATCATGCGCTGTGAGTGCTTCATTTATCGCATCCGCAAACTGCTGTTCCTTGTTGGTGTAGTACTCGTCATGCATGTCTTTTCTTTCAACAGGATTGTTTGTCGGTATCACGACAGTATCAAGACCGTAGATGGATCTTATCTCTTCCTTTGTATCGGATATGGTTCCGCTCATTCCGGCAAGCTTGTCAAATATGCTGAACAGGTTTGGATATGTGACCGATGCTACAGAACGGGTCTCCTGGCTGGGTGCTATGCCTTCCTTAACCTCTATCGCCTGATGTATTCCACCTTTAAGCTTTACTCCCGGCATCATCCTTCCCGAACCGGCATCAAGAAGAACTACCTCGCCCTTGTCGCTTACCACGTAGTCCTTCCCTGCAATCAGAAGTACATGTGCCTTTAGAGACAGATTAACCGCTCTGTTTATCTCAAACCATTTCTCGGCATAAAGACTTCCTATCCTGAAGAACTTCTCGGCTCTCTCTATTCCTTTTTCAGTCAGCCATACCTTGTTCTCTTCCTTTATATAGTCCTCTTCTTCCTTTAGAGTCCTTACAAAGAAATCGGCGCTCTTATACATGTTTGACTGCACACGGGGAGAGCCTGCGATGATAAGCGGCATCTGTGCCGCATCCAAAAGCACGGCATCAGCCTCGTCAACTATGACATAGTTGTATCTGCTCATGAACCTGTCTTCAACGCTCTTAACAAGGTTGTTGAAAAGGTAGTCAAATCCAAGGCTTGAATTAGTTGTATATACGATGTCACAGTCATATATCTTTTTCTTCTGCGCATTGGTGAGCTTTTCATCCTCATGCTCCGTAACGGCGCATGCCACAGTCAGTCCCATGAAACGGTATACGGGTCCCATCTCCTCGCAGTCACGAAGAGCAAGATATGAGTTGGTCGTAACTAGGATCGATCCTTTTCCCGAGATGGAATTAAGATAAAGCGGCATGGTAGCGGTAAGGGTCTTTCCTTCACCCGTATTCATCTCGCACAGCATTCCGAGATGAAGTCCTATACCTCCCATGACCTGAACATCGTAGGGAAACTTTCCGAGCACTCTCCTGTCGGCTTCACGCATGGCGGCAAATGCCTCGGGCAAAAGAGCATCGAGCTTTTCTCCGTTGTTTAACCTTTCCCTGAACATCGGAGTCATATCCTTAAGCTCATCGTCAGAAAGAGCCTTCATCTTCTCGGAGAGCATATTTACTTTTTTAAGCAGGCTGTTAAGCTTCCTTATATTCGCTTTCTGACTCATGAATAACTTCCCTTATAACCGCACTGTGAAATCTCACATATCTCGATCCGCCCGCTATAAGCTGCAGGCAGTAGCTGTATGTCGCCATGGGGCATTTAAAGATGTTTGTCTCATCCCTGAATATCATCTGGCCTATTTCCTCGGAGTATCTGTCAAAGAAGGTTATCCTTACAAGGACGCCCTCGTCTATGTCAGTCTCCATGTTAACGGTCAGCTCATACTCGCCCTCACCGTCTATTATGGGGAGGGTGGGTTCTATCCTCTGCTGCTGGTAGTTTGTCTTAGAATACCAGGATTTGATGACAGATCCCGCAGGCATGAGGTTGTTTTTCAGTTCAACATCATCATTTGAATGAAAGATGACCTCAGAACCGTATATGTAAGCATCGCTCATATAGTCGGACCAGTAGACGGTCCATTTTTCGCCGTAAGTAATATCACTCATACAACTGTTCTCGTAAATTCGTCTCTTATTATCTGTTTGTATCGTTCAGCAAACCAGTAAACTATTCCCGCTGTATTATCCTTGTGTCTTCCGTGCAGGCCTCTGCTGTATACCTTTGCTCCTGCGGAGTTAAGATGCTCTATCAGCCTGTCGTGTGCATATCTGTCATAGTCATCCTCTATCATATAGGATATGACAAACACAGTATCCGAATAGTCGGCTTCGGAGAACTTGTCCCACAGCTTGTCGTTAAGCTTCTTAACGGCTTCCTCATCGGTATCTCCCGCGATGTGATAAAGCGCATCAAGTGATGTAGGAAATCCTCCGGGTCTGTAGTACAGCTCTGCCGTAGCTACATCTCCGATGCTGGCAAGCGGCTTTCCTATAATGACCGCCTTGGGTCTTACATCGGGACTGTAGTACAAAGCCCCCGTCGTTCCCATGGACATTCCCGAAAGGATCACGTTGTTTCCTTCAAATTCAAGCTCGTCCATGTATTTCTTTATTATCTTCTTTACCAGATTCTCGTACTCCTCATCTCCCATGTAGAAACATCCGCCCTCTAGACGGCTCTCTGATATGAGAAGGAAAGGGCATCCAAGCTTTCTCATCAGATTGTATCCTTCAAAGCCTTCTCTTTTCTTGTATCCCGCAAAGTAAACATTAAGCGGCGGCTTCATATCACCCGGTTCAAAATAGCAGAATACCTCTTCACCCGAAGAAGTCTTGTATATCTCTCCTCCCGGAATAAAGAAGCCGTATCCTCTTCTTGAACTTCTCGAGTGAAGTCCTTTAACCGTTATCTTTCCGCTTCCCTTTGCCTTTAAGCTTATGAAGAGATTTCCGTTTGCGTTAAGGTTATCTATACAGAAGACTTCCTTTAATCTTTCCTTGTCAAAATCCCAGCGCTGTTCAAACTGTGCGACCTGTCCCGCTCTGTACTGGGTTACAGAAAGGATGAGCATCACATCATCACTCTTTGTAAACTCCAAAAACATGTCAAGGCTCTGGCCTCTGCTTATGGGTATCGTATTCTTCCAGTAGGCTATCTGGTGATACTGATCACCGAAATCGCCCTCAAGCTCAACCTCGCTGAATCCCTTCCATGTGACGTTTCCGCTAAATCCGGTGGAAACGATGAAGTTTTGCGGATTGATCTTTTCACCATGATTCATCTGATGGAAGTTTCTTATTTCATGATCAAAGAATCCCTGTATACCGAGTTCGGGAATGAACAGGCCCTTTCTCATACGGAACAGTTCCTTAACGGTAAAGGAAAGCTCTGTACTGTCAACGATAAACAGCGTATAGGCTTTTACGATCCTTTTTAAAAAGTCGGTTTCCTCTACAGATGGAACTCGGCTGATAAAGACCGCATCATAATCAGACATGCCGTTCATAACTTCATCGTTAAGCATGCTGACTCTCACATATTCGGGAATCCTGTACTTTTCATTCCAGTCTTCGTTTGATACAGTTAAAACGCTAATCTCATCCAACGCCTTTAATAACCTCTTTCCATTTATCGAGCAGTATTCCTGTTGAGAATCTCTTTCCCATCTCGTAGGAACATATCATAGCTTCATTCCAGTTTGCGAGACTGTCCAGATAGAACCTGAGTGCTTTTGTTATATCATCGTATCGTTTTATGACTCTTCCGTTCTCGCCGTTTTCCACGTACTGGTTCTCGGTCATTACTATCTGCGGGATACCCGTACTGATAGCTGCTATCTGTACATAGTATTCCGGTTTTTCACTTACATCAACAAGTATCCTCTGTTCACGTATGCAGCGTGACACGGACAGTTCATCGACGCACTGGTCTACTATGAATCTGACAGGTACCATATCGAGACTGTCGATCTCGTTTTCGGCAGATGCATCGATCGATTCATCGGCAGCCATACGATCATCCATTCCGCTGTTTCTCAAAACCTTTCTGGTTTTCTTTAAAAGATTGCTCCTCATATCATATGCGGCTTCTCTGGTAAACAGATGTATCTGGGCTTTATCATTCTCCATAAGATACTGTCCCAAAACCTGTATCACCTTTTCAAATACCTCATCTTCAAGTTCATCGACAGGCACCAGGATCTTTTGAACGGATATCTGCTGGCTCACACCGAAATCCGTTCTCGAATCATACGGACTTATATCAGTGATATTCTCCATATCGCTTCCCGCAAATACCTTTATATTCCTGGCAAGCATCGGAGAATCCGCAACTATATAGTTTGCACGAAACAGCATGTTTTTAAGCTGCTGTCCCTGAAGTTCAATCCTTTCTCCGAAAAACGAAAGGACAAGTTTCTTTCCTACCAGGCCGTCATCTATGACATTCATATGTCTGTCATGCATCGCTATGCAGAAGATATCCTCATCATTTGTCAGATCAATATATTCGGAAAAGACTTCGCTTATTACTTCTTCAATATCATCGTATCTAAGTTTTTCATATTTAAGTCTGTATTCCTTTCCTCTGTACAGAAGAAGGAAATACGGATCCTTTTGATTTATCTCGACATGTCCGTCACCTGCAAACTGTCTGAGCTTCCATATGCCGCTGTCCATCAGATAGTCGGTGTAGTAGTGCTTTCCGTCCCTGTATACCTCAGAGCATGAGACAAAGCCTCTGTCATCATAGATGTTTCTTCTTATCAGTTCGCCGTCTGAGAACATATCTATACGGATCATGTTTCCGTCCTCGCCCAGCTCAACCTGAGCTATCTTTACGCCGTCAAGATATGCAACTATCGCAAAGGGCGTATATTCAAACTCGACACCTTCCGGCCATTTGATGTCCTTGAAGGAAAAGACCATCATCTTTCTTTTGGTGATCTCGCACATCGCATCAAAACAAGACCAGTATCTGGCCCTGAAGATACTCTGTCTGTGAAGAAAGTGTCTGAAATTCGGCACGTGGCTGAGTACTATTATTCTGTAGGCCCAGGCACGGTTTCTGTGAAAGAGCTGTACCTGTTTTACGGTATCGTCATACTCGGACTTCTCTCTTCTGACATACCAGCACTGTTCTGACTCGCTCCATGTATTCAGTTTGTACCATGCAGGTATAAGATAAAGCATTTAAAACTCCGTTATTAAATGAATGTTCTGTAGGAATCTGTATGTATGACTGCTTCCGCCTCATTGTAAAGATTGCTCCACAGACCCATCAGGATCATGAATGAAGTGGGAAGCATCGCAAGGGTTGATGACATGATGCCTCTCATCTGAAGTACCAGCGAGACAAGCACGCATCCGCCCATAACAAGTGAGCTGAAAAGACATATCTGGAAAATATGTTTCCTTAGATATTTTCTCGTATCATCTCCAGGATGGATTCCGGCTAAACTGTCGCCGCTCTTTAAGAACTGATCCGTCATGTCCTTTGGACTGATCAGCAGATACGAAAATATGATGTTGAGCAGAAACAGTATGCATATGTACACACTTATTCCCAACACCTTATCAAGCGTCATATCATCATTTATCATCGCAAGGGTTGCATTATCGGGGAAATTCCTGTAAAGAACGCTTGTAACCATCCTTGGCAGCATGAACGCAGCGGATGTGAACATGACAGGCATGACTCCGACAGGATTGAACTTTATGGCCTGATAGTTCTTGTCGGCATAGATACTGTGGATGGATATCCTCTGTACGGGTATTCTCTTTTCACAGTTTTCCATAAACAGCATGACAAGTGCGATAATGAGTGAAACGATGACAGGAGTCATTATCTCCGATCTTGAGGCACTCCTTATGGTCATGATGATACCATCTAGGATGTTTATAAAGATAAAGACAGTCTGGCCGCCTATACCGTAGTACTTGTTTCTTACGGAAAGCCAGAGTATTATGCAGGCACCGGTCACCATCTCAGCTACAGCAACAGTCATGGTAAGCGGGTTTACATACTGCGGATAAAATGTAAGCTCATCGAGCCTTAAGACTGCCATGATAACAGACAAAAGGAGCATCATTACAAGAGTGAGCCTGTTCATCTTCTTTGCAGAAGTCTTTGCCTTGTTGTCGGAGGATCTACACGCGTTTATTATCTGTACAAGAATGGTTGATATCATATAAGGTGATATACCCAGTGTCATTACAGAGCACTTGTAAATATCTCCTCCTACCGACTGTTCCAGGATCATGCCGGCATCAAGCTCGCCTTCATACATGGACATATCTATCCCGTAGAGAGGTATACTTCTGCCTATGCAATAAACGGCTATGATCATGAATGTGAATATTAACTTGGATAAGAACAGATAGCTTCTTCCCTTTTTCTTCACGTAAAGCTCCTAAAAAAGATAGTAGTGACTGTTAAAAACAGCCACTACTATTATAGCATAAATTATTATTTAATTTTGCTTTGCAGATCGATTATTTCTTATCGTCCTTTTTGAATGCACCTTTATCGTTTTTCTTATCATTTGCCGTCTTACCGGTAATGAATGCGATAACTCCAAGGATCCATGACCACAGACCGCCTGCTGCTGCGGGTGCTTCTGCTGCGCCAACCATTGCTGCCTTTGCAACTTCCTTCTCACCGATATTTACAACATCAGGACCATCTTCTTTTTCAAGTCCTACAGTAAGAGGTACTTTATCACCTCCGATTTCAACTGTTGGCTTAGAAGTCTGTGCTGCAGGTGCCTGCTCTGTATTTTCGGTTACAGTATTAGCTGTCTGAGTCTGAGTTGAGGCATTTGTTGTCTGTTCATTAACCGTCTGGGTTGTCTGAGTGGTCTGTGTTGCCTGATTCTCTTCAGCTGTTGTTGTCTGAGCTGTTTCTGTAGCAGGTGTTTCCTGTTCAGGTGTAGATCCTGTATTATCGCTTGTTGCAGCCGGTGCCTGAGGTATAGCTGCATCAGGGATTGTTGTACCGGGAGTTGCATCTTCTGCTGCAGGTGTTGCACCGCCTCCAGCCTCTTCATCGCCTGCTGCAGGTGTTGTTCCGCCTCCGGTCTCATCGCCTTCTGCTGCAGGTGTTGTTCCGCCTCCGGTCTCATCGCCTTCTGCTGCAGGTGTTTCTCCGCTGCCGTTCTCATTGCCTTCTGCTGCAGGTGTTCCTCCGCTACCGTTCTCGTTGCCTTCTGCTGCGGGAGTGGTTCCGTCGTTATTCTCGCTTCCGCCTGCTCCAGGTGTGGTTCCGTCGTTCTCATTTCCACCTGTTGCGGGGGTATTCAGATAATTTTGTCTTGCTTCATTCAGTTTATCAATCACATCCTGAATGAACTCGTTAGTCTTAGTAGAGAGTCTAACCACCTCACGTCCTTTGCTAGTATTTCCATTTGCTTCGGTTGTGGCGTTCTCAAAGGCTTTGAATTTTACATAGTTGTCTTTGTCATACTCAAAATTATTGTTTTCATCCACTATTGGATTCTTCTCGATGATGACGTGTCTTCCAGTCACAGCATTCTTATTCCAGGTGTCATTATCATTCAGACCTACATGGTCATAGAATACAGTCTGATTTTTCTGTGCTGAATCCACATAGTCTATTTGAACATAATGTCTGTTTGAAGCTCCATCTCCATGCCAAGTGCCTACAGAAGTAACCGAACCGCCCTGGGCTATTATTGATGCTTTAGCGTATGCTATCACAACCTCTCTCCACGGTCCCCATTCTGTGCTTTTAGCAGATGAAGCATCAAGCAATCTGAGATTCAGCTCATCTATTGCTTTTGTAAACTCATCTTCTTCCTTTTCTGTAGCATTGGCTTTAGTTTCCTGAAGCTTATTATCAAAGCTTGCTTTTAACGAACTGGTATCATCTACACCAGCCTGAACAGTGGTAAGTACACTGTTCGTATTTCCGACTTCAAATTTTCCTGTTTCAGCGTTTATTCCAGCTTCTCTAACCAGTATCTTTATATTATTAGTTGCATAAGTAACTTCTTTTCCGTCGGCATCCATTGTCTTATAGCCAACATAGTCGGTCCTGAATACACCATCAGCATCTATATATGAATACTTATAGTAGTCGTTTCCATCATTCTTAACATAATCGCCGCATGTAATATTGGTAGCACCTTTAGACATTAATTCCAGCCTGTAATATGCATCTACAAATTCTCTCGGTTTTGTCCAATCTCTTTGCCCTACTTTCATAGCAGCATTATTCTTTTGATCAAGTAATTCCTGTGCCTCGATGTATTGTTCGCTCTTTTCTACATCCTGTGAAGAGTCGTCCCCAGCATTATCTTCGGGTGCGCCAGACTCGCCAAGAGGACCTCTCATCATCATCATCTTTACGCCAGCAGGTGCTAGAGGTGTAATATCATCATCAGCGTTTCCCTCTGAAGCAGGTGTTGTTTCTTCTGAGGATGTTGTTTCTGCAGGTGTTGTCTCCTCTGAAGATCCTGTTTCTGCAGGTGCTGTCTCCTCTGAAGATCCTGTTTCTGCAGGTGCTGTCTCCTCTGAAGATCCTGTTTCTGCAGGTGTTGTTTCCTCTGCAGGTGTTGTTTCTGCAGGTGTTGTCTCCTCTGAAGATCCTGTTTCTGCAGGTGTTGTCTCCTCTGAAGATCCTGTTTCTGCAGGTGCTGTATCCTCTGAAGATCCTGTTTCTGCAGGTGCTGTCTCTTCTGAAGATGTGTCAGTATCCAATGCCTCCTCTACAGAAGTTGAATCAACTTCTTCATCCTGTTCAAGTCCTGCCTGTTCGAATTCCTCTTCTTCTCCCTGCTCACCAAGTTCAGCAGCATATACCATATCGGCTTCTGTCATAAAGCTTGCTCCGCCAAGAGCTACTCCGGCAGTAACTACGCCTTTTAAGATTTTATCAACTTTTTTCTTTTTCATATCCTTCACCTTTCTGCCGCCTGCGGCTGGTTATCTTCTTACTATATTTATCGTATTTTATTGATTAAACCTTAACATTTCTTAAGATTCTTTTCAATGTCATGTTGCACAAACTTTCATGTCATTTTATGGTACTTTAGTACTAAATGTGCTATTTAAAGTTTTCTTCCATTTTATGTCATAAATGTTTATAATATTATAGTACACAAAGTGTAACAAATATCGGAGTTTTTGTAGTTTTTTACCAAGTTATAATGAAGAGGTTTTTATCTGCAACGTGCATACTGTGTCTCAGCCTGTCTCTTGCGGCCTGCGGGTCCGGGGGGCCTTCTTCAGTTACGCCTTCTTCAAACCCCGGCTCAGATTCATCAACTCCCATAGAAGATACATCCGTTCCGGCTGATGCAAATGTAAAGGGAAGCCGTGACAATACAAGCGTCTGCCTTACCCCTCTTGCCGACGGGATCCAGACCATGGGTGAGGAAACGGTAACGATCGACTACTCGCATGCAGGTGACGGTTATATCTGTGTGGATTACACGGGAGATGCCGCACGTACCAGGATGATAATAACGACTCCCGAGGGCGTGGCCTACACTTATGATCTTACAAAGAATGTATGCGATACCTTCCCGTTGACCGGAGGCGGCGGAACATACAACATAGGTGTATATGAACTTATCAGCGGAAACGACTATTCAGTCTTATTCTGCGAAGATATAGATGTGGATGCGATAGACGAGTTCACTCCCTATCTTTATCCCAATCAGTATGTAAAGTTTAACGAGAACACGCAGGCTGTAAAGCTCGCATCCGAGCTCGTATATCCCGCGAACAATGATGCCGATGTCATTTCATATGTATATAATTACGTAATAAGCAACATCGTATATGACTATGACAAGGCTGAAAACGTCGAATCGACATATATCCCCGATGTGGACAACATCCTAAACATCAAAAAAGGCATATGCTTTGACTATGCCTCCCTCATGGCATCGATGCTAAGAAGCCAGGGGATCCCGACAAGACTCGAAATCGGATATGCCGGGGATGCCTATCATGCATGGATCTCAACCTATATAAAGGATGTAGGCTGGGTAAATGGTATAATAAAGTTTGACGGAAAGAACTGGGAGCTTATGGATCCCACCTTTGCCGCAAATATGTCTGAGGAC
>JAEEGL014536171.1_pt1 | contig 11060 bp, 8 predicted proteins | sample 9134231 | NCBI WGS metagenome assembly JAEEGL01 (sample SAMN16246548, study PRJNA631951) | gut metagenome | biome: gut microbiome; feature: rumen; material: fiber-attached | host: Bos | place: Iran: Karaj | collected 2018-10
AGCGGCTTGGCAGCGAGGGAAACGAAATTTGGACCCCTCACGCTTGTTCAACACTCAGGGTCCTGTGGATGAGATTCGTAACGGTGATTGTCATCAATTCAGGCTGGCTAAGACAGATGACGGATTGGAGGCCTCGCTTATCACAGATGCAGGAACTGAAATTATTCGCTTCCCTGGATGCGATTTCTTGTTGAAACAGGATCAAAAGTTCATCTATGAGAGATTTACTACAGAAGGAAATATCAAGTTCAGCATTACAGACATTCACTTTGAAATGTTGCCAGGAAAGTTGAGCCATACACCAGAAGAGGCGATTGGGCACTACTTCCCTGACTATCCCTTCAGCAGAAATAGTTTTAATGGGATAGAGCGATTTGAGAGTAAATCATCCCAAAGCGTACGGATTACACCTGATGACGGTCCTGAAAAATTGGCTTCGGCAATACTCAGCGCTGATGCTGGTTGCGAAATCATTCTGGCAGACGGGGTTTATGGCGGAGGACCATACTACATACCGAAGACTTGTTCTGGCGCTCACCAACACCCAATCGTACTAAGGGCAGAGCATCCAGGGAAAGCTGTCCTTGAGGGCTCAAATATCGACACCCGCTTACCGCTCATGGTTCTGATGGCGGATTATTGGGTTCTGGATGGTCTTGTGTTCCGTGACGCTCCATCTTCTGGACTGATAGTCTGCGGCTCACATAACATTGTGCGTCAATGTGAGGCATACGGCAATGGAGACACAGGAATCCTGATAATCGCCTTCCCAGGTAGCCCTAAAGGGGATTGGCCTTCTTGCAATACCGTCGATAGGTGTGTATCCCACAACAATTGCGATAGTGCTCGGAAAAATGCAGACGGTTTTGGAGCCAAACTCTTAGTAGGGATAGGTAACGTATTTTGTTCATGTAAGGCCTATCACAACATTGATGATGGCTTTGACCTCTATACTAAGGATATTATCGGCCCCATCAGCCCTGTCTGTTTTACCAGCTGCGAGGCTTGGAACAACGGATGGCTATCAGGGGAGAGAATCCCCGAAAGCAGTAAACAATCTGGTAGCGGATTTAAATTAGGTGGGGAGAATCTGGAGGTCGCGCATGTCCTTGAGAACTGTATCGCTCACCATAATGCCAGAAAGGGATTTGATAATAATTCCAATCCGGCTCCCGTCTTGAAAGGATGCCGAGAATGGGATAATCTATTCGGTGGCAATCGTAAGCACGGCATTTTTCTCATTTCTTTATTCAGGCCAATTGTCTGGCTTTCGTCGTTGATGAGGAAATTCTTTAAATAATCTTTAGGGCACAATATGGGAATGATGTCAAATGAAAAAACTATCAATAATTAATGTAAATGATGGGTTATGATTCGAACGAAAGATGATCTTATTTTTTATCTCGAAAGAGACAGAGAGGCATTAAAAAGACCTGCAAGAAAAAGATTCGCAGGGTCTTTCAAAGATATTGTAAAACGAGCACTAGATCCCGACGAGATATGGCGTTTTGAACGTGTCTTGAGATATACAGAATATTACTCCAGAAATTTTTGGGGAATTAATAGATTTCTGTTCTGGTGGTATTATTTTAAATATAAACGTCTTTCTCTAAAATTAGGGTTCTCCATACCACTCGATGTGTTTGGACCAGGGCTGTCTATTGCTCATTATGGAACAATCGTGGTGAATTCAAAAGCACGTATTGGAAAGAATTGTAGATTACATGCGTGTGTTAATATAGGTGAAAGAAAGGGAAAGGCTCCACAAATAGGGGATAACTGCTATATAGGTCCTGGGGTGATTATGTATGGAGACGCAAGAATAGCTAATAATATTACAATTGGAGCAAATTCTGTAGTTAACCGTAGTTTTGAGAAGGAAGGAGTCGTTATCGCAGGTAGCCCTGCTAAAATAATTAGAGAAGATAGCTCGCCTTGGGTAACGTGGCTTTTACCCAAAATAGGCGAGAACCAGTGAGGCGAGTCCTAATGGGAAAATACAGATTTCAAACCAAAACTAAAAAGTAGATATAAAACTTGCCTGTTATGAAGTGTTTAGTTACAGGAGCAGCTGGCTTTATAGGCTTTCATCTTGTTAAGCGGCTATTAGAAGATGGTAATGCTGTTGTAGGTATAGATAACCTAAACCATTACTATGATGTAAACCTGAAGTTGGGAAGGCTCTCTGAATTGGGGATTACCTATTCTGAGGGCATAAAAGGTGCTATGTGTAGCATCAAGTACCCTCAATTTACATTTAGGAAAATCGACCTGCAAGAACGTGATTCCTTGAATGAACTATTTGCTCAAGAGAAGTTTGAAATAGTTGCTAATTTAGCGGCACAAGCGGGTGTGCGATACTCTATCGATCACCCCTTTGAATACGTGAATAGTAATATCACAGGTTTCCTGAATGTGTTGGAGTGTTGTCGGCATTATCCTGTGAAACACTTGGTTTATGCGTCTTCAAGCAGTGTGTATGGGGGCAATACAAAGGTCCCATTCTCTGAGGATGACAGGGTGGATAATCCAGTAAGTCTATATGCTGTTTCCAAGAAGTCGAACGAGCTGATGGCTCAAGTTTACAGTCATCTCTTTGACATACCCACAACAGGTTTGCGATTCTTTACGGTATATGGTCCTTGGGGCCGGCCAGATATGGCTTATTTCTCTTTTGCCGAAAACATGACGAGGGGGGAGAAAATAAGGCTTTATAATGAAGGGAAGCACCTAAGAGACTTTACTTATATAGATGATGTGATAGAGGGTATCTGCAAGGTGCTGAGGAGAGTGCCTGATCATCCGATAGTGTATAACATTGGGAACAATCATCCTGAAGAGTTGCTTGATTTCGTAAAAACCCTTCAGGAAGAATTGGTGAATGCCAAACTTCTCCCCGATGACTATGATTTTGCGGCTCATTGCGAACTTCTTCCAATGCAACCGGGTGATGTGTCTATGACGTATGCTGACACATCCAAGTTGGAGGCCGATGTGGGATATAAGCCTTTTACATCATTGAGGGATGGCTTGCGTTATTTCGTGGAATGGTACGCTGCCGAGATGTCTCATAATTGACTGATATCCAACAACCTTTAGTATTAATAATTTTTTATAGGATGAGGTTTGTCTTTCATATAAAAAGTCCAAATATTCTGGGTGGTATTGAGCGCTCTGTGATCACTCGTTGCAATTATTTAGTGAATCATGGTCATGAGGCGTATATCCTGTGTAAGGATTTTTTCGACCGAGAGGATTTCACTATAGTTCCTATTGATTCCCGAGTGAAAGTGGTGGACTACACAGCTTTGATGCATCTTCCTGAAAAGCCTTACTTTGAATATTCATTGAAATGGCTCTTGGGTAAGTTCAAGTATTTTTATACGATGGACCGGTTTATCAATCGCATAAAGCCAGACTTTATCATAAGACGCCAAGATGTTTTCTTATTCGAGTTCTTCTTTCTGCCTCACCATGGGGCGAAGTTTATCGCAGAATGGTCAACTACTATTGATCCAGAAGAAATACCTTATGAGTATAACCATAGTTTGTGGCTAAAGTGGATGTCATGGCATGTAGACAAATACGTGTTTTTGACCAGTTATGACCCACAAATCTTTCCCGGTCCTAAAAATAAGGCTGTGGTTATCCCTACGGCAGTTGACCTCCCAGAAGAATGTTCTCCTTTGACTAGCAAGGTTGTTGTATCGACAGGTCGTTTAGCTCCGATTAAGAACTATCCTGTATTAATCGCCGCTTGGAGCCAAGTCGCTTCACGGCATCCGGACTGGCAATTACATATATATGGAGATGGGGAACAACATGACGAACTCGAATTATTGAATCAAATTAAGGAGCTTGGGCTAGAAGGAAAAGTCATACTCAAAGGAAAGACTGATGACATACATTCTGTTTTGCTTGGTGCAAGTATCTTTGCATTAGCATCTAAGGGTGAGGGCTTTTCCAATAGTATTTTGGAGGCTATTGCACACGGATTGCCGATTGTGGTCACTGAAATGCACTGTACACACGACCTGATGGAAGGATTCGAAATAGGGTATAAAGTGCCTCAAGATGACATTTCGCAACTGGCAGCTGGCATTAATTCTCTCATAGAAGATGAATCATTACGGCGGCAAATGGGGGCAAATGCTCGCCGTAGAAGTCTTGATTATTCTTGTGAGAATGTTTTTTCTCAGCATTTGGCACTTTATCGCCAGCTGTTGTCAAAGAAATAGTTACTGATTGGTGATTTGCATCAAATCAAACTCCGATGGAGTCTTTCAACGTGCAGATGGCACCTTAAACTGGCCGTTTGTAACTTAAAAGCACTATTGGATGCTGTTGGAATATCGTTGGCAGGTCCTGCAAGCGAGTGGACCCTTTCAACGAGAAGCATTTGGGTGAGAAACTACCATTCGAAATGATTGGAACCAGGAATGACGTAACAGGCAGTTTTTTGGCAAAAAATTTGCAGGGTTGTGGCAAATGGTGTAATTTCGTGACCACTAAATGAACAATATAACTTAAAAACAATAATAACACAAGACTATGAACGACGTGAAATTTTATCTCGACGCAGCCGAGAAAAAGATGCAGGAAGCCGTGGATTTCCTCGATGACACCCTGGCACACATCCGTGCAGGCAAGGCCAACGTGAAGATTCTCGACGGCATCCGTGTGAACTACTATGGCAGCCCCGTGCCCATCGACAACGTGGCCAACGTGAGCACTCCCGACCAGCGCACCATTGCCATCATGCCCTGGGAGCGCAACATGATTGGTACCATTGAGAAGGCTATCATCGACAGCAACGTGGGTATCATGCCCGTGAACAACGGTGAGGTCATCCGACTGAATATCCCGCCTTTGACCGAGGAACGCCGCAAGATGCTCGTGAAGGACTCCAAGGCCGAGAGCGAGAAGGCACGCGTGAGTATCCGTAACGCTCGCCGTGAGGCTATCGAGGGCCTGAAAAAGGCCGTTAAGGAAGGTATGAGCGAGGACATCAGCAAGGACGGAGAGGACAAGGTGCAGAAGATTCATGACAAGTTCATGAAGAAGATCGACGAGATCTTTGCCGCCAAGGAGAAGGAAATCCTTACCGTGTAAACCTAACGAGCAGTCAGCCTGCTTGACGAATAATTAAGGTGGTTAGAGGTCGATGTGTTGTCATTGCCCTCTAGCCACTTGATTCATATCAATTCTATTCATTAACATCATTACCCTTTTCATCTAATGACCCGAATCGGCTATTGGGACACATTGAGCGGCAGACGATGGCATGCTGTTGCCTATTGGGTTGTGATTGCCACGGCATGCGCCGTGTTCCTGGTGATGAATGTGTTCACCACATTCAAGGAGGATGACCTGTCATTTGCCCTCGTCGAGGGGGCTTGGACGCCTATCCATTCGCTAGCGGATATAGTGCACTCGTTTGTCAACCAGTTCCTCCATGCCACTGGCCGTACGTCCAATTTGGTACCTCTCCTTTTCTCGGGAATATTGGGTAAGATGGCTTTTAACATCTGCAACACGCTGGTTTTCGGTCTGATGTTGCATCTTGTCAGTCTGCTGACGACAGGTCGCTGTTCGTTGTTGGTCGTGTCGGCATTTTTGGCATTTATAGGGACTTGCTATCCCGTTCCTGGAGAAACCATGCTGTGGATGTCGGGCAGCGCCAATTACATGTGGGCGATTACTTTGTTGCTGTTGTTGCTCTACTATTTGCCGCAACCCGCTCATGGCAAGTTGAGTTGGTATAAAGCCTTGTTGCTTGTGTTTTTTGCCTTTATTGCAGGCAGTTTCAATGAAGCCACTTCTTTTGGCGTCTTTGCCGGATTGTGCTTGTACTATGCGTTGAATCGTGATCGTCTGGACAGGCGGGCTTGGTTGGCACTTTTGGGCTATTTGATGGGTGTACTGCTGATTATGGCATCACCCGCTGCTTGGTCCCGTGCATCAAGCGGGGATATTGCGTTGGATATGGGATTTGCCGACCTATTGTCGAGTCGCTGGCATGTGTTCGGTGAGAAAATGCTGCGTTTCTACACCCCACTACTGGCAATAATAGTAGGCATCGTTGCCTTGTTCTGGAAGGGCGTTTCGGTTGTCCGCCGTAATATGCTGGCTTACGTCTTTGTGGGGCTTGTGGCGCTGATGTTTGCGCTTGGTGTCCGTGGTGAACGTGCCTATGCTCCGCTTGCGACGGTTGCTTTCATTTTGGTGGCGATGGCTGCCGATGCCTTGCTTGAACGTTGGAGGTGGATGCGCCTAGCCACTGTCGTTGTCTTGTTGTTGTTGAGTTTATTCACGTTTGCTCGTGGGGTGATGATGCTGCGTGAGTATAAGGCCTTTGATGATCAGGTGGTGAGCGAGATTGTCAGCGCACCCTATCAGGCTGTGTTGCCAGAACGTCATTTTACGGGTTACAGCCGTTTCATCAAGCCCATGAACTACCAGTCCAACCATTTCTTTGCCCACGAGGTAATCTATCGGGCTTATTATGGCAAGCAGAACGTGCAGTTTGTAAATGATTCAATTTATAAGCGTTTCCATGAGGGAAATCTGCTTGGAGGCGCGACCGTCTTGAAAATGCAATGCAACCATCCTGAAATGGTGGATACCGTTTATGCTTTGCCAGGCCAATCTTATATGGCAGTGTTGCTGAAAGGCGACTCTTTGCCATGCACTTTCCAAACGTCACGTTTCTATGGGAACTCCTCACTGGATGGACAACAGGAAAAAGACGAAAACAATGAACAACTCAGCCGCTACGGCATTCGTCTTGACTATATGCCGATAGGCTTCTATCCGCTCCAGTATCAAGGGCGTAGTTACCTGATTTTTGATCCGGTTCCCGAGGTTCCCTTTAATAAGATTGTCTTTCCTGTTGACCTGCCGCCTGCCCCCGTCGAGGTTACTATCCTTCTTTGATTTCTGTTTTCACTATGCTTGTCTTGTCGTAGTGCATGAGCATCAGTTCATATTGTTTCCAGTTGTTGCGGGAGATGACTTCAAGAATCACACCACCCACCCACAGCAGCATGGCGAGTATGGTGATAAACCCGCTCACAATCAGCGTGGGGAAACGAGGTACCAGTCCCGTCTTGAAATACTCGATGAACACAGGGGTGACCAATACCAGTGCAAAAAGCAGTAATGCGGCTGAAATGATGCTGAAGAAACGCAGTGGACGGTGCTCGCCGAATAACGTCAGTGCAGTCTTGACGGCACGGTAACCGTCGCTGAAGGTGCTCAGTTTGGAATAACTGCCCTCGGGGCGCTCCTGATAATCGACAGGTACCGAGTCCACCTTGAAACTGTGCTCCAGAGCATGAACTGTCATTTCGGTTTCTACCTCAAATCCCACAGACCTCAGTGGGAAATTCTCGACAAATCGTCGGCTCAGGGCACGATACCCTGTGAGGATATCCTGCACATTGCTGTGACACATCCAGTTGATGAGCGAACGCATCATCTTGTTGCCCGAGTTGTGGAAGCGTCGTCGGTTGACCGTGAAATAGGTTGAGGACAGGCGGTCACCGAGAGCCATATCGCAGCCCTCGTTCAACACCTTGTCACACAACAGACGGGCGCTGTCGGCAGGGTAGGTGGCATCACCATCCACCATCAGGTAGCAGTCGGCATCTACCGAGTTGAACAACGTGCGCAGCATGTTCCCCTTGCCTTGTCTTGGCTCAGAGATGACCAGCGCACCTGCTTTGCGGGCAACGTCTGCTGTGTCGTCACGCGAATTGTTGTCTCCAACGATGATTTGTGCCCCGGGTAATGCCGTGGCAAACTCGCGCACCACTTTCCCGATGGTTGATGCTTCATTATAGCATGGTATGATTACTGCTATCTGTTTCATATCGCTTTTCTCTGGTTTTGTCATCAAAAGGACGGTTTTTTTGATGTCGTTTTGGTCTTTTTAAACAATGCCAATGGGCGTTTCAAGTCCAAGGCGTACCGCATGAACAGCATGACGCCAATCGCTAGAACGACATAGGTGCGCCAGGTGAAGTGCGGGTGGTGCCATGTGTGTTCGAGAAGGACAAATGTCCATACAAAACTTGCCATTGCCACGAGGAGTAGCCAACTGTAGCGGCGTAGGGTTTGCCAAGATTTGCCGAACAGGGCGATGAGCCCTATGATGGTCAAGATGATTGCCACTAGAGCCATAAAGGTTGTCTTGAGGCACCACATCATGTAATCCTGCTCTCCATGTCCCACGGTGCGCTGGGTAACGGCTCCCATAGCATCTTCTAGTGCTGCATGTCCCGTGATGAGTGCCGTCAGCACCCATTTGGTTGCCCATAGCAGGGCATATCCCGCAAGCCATGCCAGGGACAGCATGATAACAGTGCGCCAGGTCTCCTTTGGTTTCTTGTACAGCATATATACTATGAGAGGCACCGCTAGAGCCACCATCGGTGTTGTGAGTAGGTCAAAGTATGTGGTTAGAGCTCCGATGACAAAAAACGATATCACCACGCAATTTCTATTTGTTGTGACTGGTTTCCAGCACAGGATAGCAAGTGAGGACAGCAGGGCTATGTAGAACGTGGGTACATAATTCAGGCTCATGGGTACCGAAGGCGTCATAACGGCAGCAAGGCTCAAAGTGACAATCAGTGAATCGGCATGACCCACACGTCGCCACATCATTGCCAACATCAATAGCAGCAACACTGCTAGCAGCACACAATTGATGACTCGGATACCATGCACTGTGGTGAAGTACAATAGAGGCTTGACGACAACCTGGTTCCCGTGCCAGTAACGACTGTAGATGACAGGCTGTAACAGCGGGTTGTCGGGCTGATCTATCATTAGCGACGCTGCGTCTTCGGGTGACCCGTCAAGGATGAAGAATTTGTCGCTCATGGCCGATTGCAATGGATGATCAGTGTCTGAGCAATAGGCGATGCCCAGAATCAGGCAGTCGCTGAAGGTGCCCACTTTGAACGGTTCTACAGGCCCCACGTGGACCGTGAACATCTTGCCGTCCTCAGTCACCTGTTGCACAGACTGTCGCACATGGTCCTCAATGGCGTTTCCTGGAATGGAAAACACTGTCACCGACGCCCCAATGAACAGAAGCGTCAACACCAGATAGGTCACTAATATGCGCAGTGTCAATTTCATCATTAATGGCAGTTGATAACACGGCACAAAGATAATCAACAATTTTTAATTCTCTCAACAGGTGATATAATAGCATGCGAACTTGCTATGAGTTAATCACTTTCATGAAAAGTTTTTTGACTTTGTACCGTAATGTGCTGCGGCGCTCCTCTACCCATCGTTTGACATAGTTGTACATCCCCTCATAGTCGTGGTCCAATATCAGTGATATTTGTTGATTGGGGATTTCTTTATGCTGATAGAATTCACATAATCGCTTTGCTATGGTGCGGTTCTCAAATTCATCTTTCAAGAGAGATTTGATACCCTCCTTATCAGCCTTTTTGAATTCCATTAACTGGTGGGCATGATGGAAGACCAGCCCTGCATATTCAATGTATAAAGTGTCGTAAGATCTGCTATAGTTGTACTTGTCAAGCAGCTCCAGGCGGATGTCAGATAAAACAAACAATTCGGGATAGAGGGCATTAAAACGGTCCACAGAGCCCCCACCGATACGGTAATAATAGACGATGTCATTGATTCGATACATCGAATTCAGATACGGGAACAGCTTCATATTGAAGTATAAATCCTCTCCCATAAAACGAATCTGTGTAGAGAACAGTTCAGTCTCTTGAAGTGCACGGTCGATGACGGCTTTTTTGAACAGTCTGGCCCAGATGGTGGCGTAAAAACATTTCTCTCCAAAGAAACCTGAAAAGTATTTATCAAATAGCTCAGGCTGGGTAACTACAGTATTATACGGGAACGTTCCTATTAGTGTGTTGATTTTTAATAAGCCAAACTTTCGCTGTGATGAACCGAGAACCAAATCCACGTCCTTCTCTATCATATAGCGAACCAGAATCTCGATAGCGTCAAGTGGCAGCAAGTCGTCGCTGTCGACGAAGGTGATGAATTGGCCGGTTGCTTCACGGTATCCGTCTCGACGAGCGTTGACCAAGCCCTCATTTTGCTTGGTCACGACCTTGATACGGGAATCCTTTGCCGCCCAATCATCAAGGATTTGAGGGCTTCGGTCGGTTGAACCGTCATTGACTACAACGATTTCAAGGTTGGTGTAGGTCTGCTTGACGATAGAACGCATGCAGGCATTCAAGTAGCGCTCTTGATTGTACAAGGGTACAATGATGCTCACCTTATGTTGATATTGATTGTCCATGAAAGCAACAGCAATGATTCCTGATTGCAAAATTACAGAATTTTTCATCATCAGTGATGGGTTCGATGAGAAATTTGGCTTCATCATCTTAAAACGAACCAAATAATCGACTACAACTCATTAAATGTTTCTTGCGAGAAAAAAAGTCAAAAAACACAAACGTGTCAAAGTTAATTGCTTTTTTGCAAGGTGGAAACGCAAACCTTACCTCCTCACGATGAGTAAGCATTCAGTAACCCGGTATCACGCAGTTGATGACTCGGATGCCATGCATTATGGTTAGGTACAGCAGAGGCTTAATATATGTATTGCAAGTTTCATTGTTATTTCACGGCAGAGATACAATACAAATAATGATTCAACCAGTCAAGACAGGACAATGGAATGCTAGGTTTTTTCGTTTTTCTTTTTAATCAAGAAAAATCACTATCTTTGCCGAATAACAAATTAAAAAGCCAGACTAATGAAGAGATTATTGCTGTTGTTGGCGGTGGTGGCGCTATGCCTGCCGCAGAGTGAGGGCTGTACTAGCATATTGGTCGGAAAGAAGGCGAGTGCCGACGGCTCGGTTATGTGTACCTACAACATCGACTCGTGGGGCGCGTGCCACAAGATGTACCGCTACGAGGCGGGCAAGCATCCAGCCGGCACCATGCGCAAGATTTATGACCGCGACTCCCGCATTTACCACGGGGAGATTCCCGAGGCGCCCGAGACCTATCTGGTTACGGGTAATATCAACGAG
>JAEEGL014594837.1_pt1 | contig 11060 bp, 6 predicted proteins | sample 9134231 | NCBI WGS metagenome assembly JAEEGL01 (sample SAMN16246548, study PRJNA631951) | gut metagenome | biome: gut microbiome; feature: rumen; material: fiber-attached | host: Bos | place: Iran: Karaj | collected 2018-10
CCAAAATCACATATTTTAATTTTATTATCTAAATCAATTAAAATATTATCTAATTTAATATCTCTATGTACAATATTATTATTATGAATATATTGAATTGCTAAAATTATTTGTTTAAAAATATATTTTGCTATATTTTCATTTAATTTACTTCTTTTTTTTATATATGATAATAAATCACCTGCTGAAATATATTCCATTACTATACAAATGTGTTTTTCTGTTTCATATGTTTCAAACATTTTAACTATGTAATTTGATGATGATAAAGTTTTCATTATTGATGTTTCTATTTGAATTTTTTTTTTTTGTCTTTCTGATATTATTTTTGTTTTATTTATTGATTTAATTGCTACTAATCTTCCTGTTAATATATGAAGACATAAATTTACTTTTCCAAAAGCACCTTTTCCTAATAATCTTCCATATTTGTAAAATTTCATTTTTGTTTTTGGATAATATCCATTTTTAGAAAAGAAATTTTTTATATATGATGATATTATTTCTTTGTCTTTTGAATATTGAATGTATTTTTGATTTGTATAACTTTGAATTGAGTCATTTGATTCATTTAAATTTTGAGTGTTTATTTGATCTAAATTTGAATTTATGTAATTTAATAATGTGTCTTTTAAATTTTCTGGAGTTTCTAAATCGTGATCTGGAATTTTGTTTTTTTGTTTTTTTTGTTTTTTTCCACTTTCTTTTTCTTTTTCATTTTCTTTTGATGATTGTTTTTCTAATTTTTCTAATTTTTTTTCTTGGGTTTCTATTGGTTTTTTTTCTGTTGTTTTTTCTGTATTTTGTTCGTTTTTTTCTTTTTCTTTTTCTTTTTCTTTTTCTTTTTCTTTTTCTTTTTCTTTTTCTTTTTCTTTTTCTTTTTCTTTTTCTTTTTCTTTTTTTTCTTTTATTTCTTTTTCTTTTTGTTTTATTAAGTTGTAATTTATTTTTTCTTTTGTTTTTTTTATACGTTTTTAATTTATATTCTTTTTATTTTGTTTTTTTTTTTTTTATTTTTTTTTATTTTTGTTTTATTAACTTGTAATTTGTTTTTTTTTTTGTTTTTTTTCTACGTGTTGAATTTATATTCTTTTCATTTTGTTTATTATCATTTGATTTGTTATTAATTTCTCTATCAGATTTATCAATTTTCATTTCATTTGAATTTAAAACTTTTGTTTTTTGTATTTTATGATTTGAAGATGAATTCTTTCTCAAAGAAGTATTTTCAGTGTGACATATTTTTTCTTTTTTCTTTATTATTTTATGAGAATTTAATAAAGTTTCTAATAAAGTTAATTTTTTACTTTCTGGAAACATAAATTTATTAAATATATTTTCTTTTGAATTGTTTTGAGAATATAATTTAGTTTTAATGAAATTATTAAAATTAACTCCATTTGGACTAACATAACTTTTTTGATTAGATTTAAATTTTTTATCAAAAAATATATCATTTTTCTTTTCACTTTTTGAAAAATTATAATTTTTGTTATTATTATTTTTGTTATTATTATTTTTGTTATTATTATTATTATTATTGTTATTTTTATTTTTATTATTAAAATTAAAATAATTATTAACAATTTTATTATTTATTTTTATATGAATATTACTATGACTTATATTATTATTCATCATAATATCTTTTTCAATAGAATTTTTTCTAGAATTTCCTTGTGAAGGATAAGAAAATTTATTCATTGCATTAATAAATTTAAATTTTGGAGATTTACTTAAATATTTTGGTTTATAAAGAGTATGAAAATTAGAAGTAAAAACAGAACTATTTTTCAAATGACTTTGCAAAATTAAATTATTAGATTTATTTTGAATTGTATTAAAATTATTTTTAACATTAACATATTGTTTTGATGAAGAAGAAGATAAATTTATATTTTTAGTATATAAATATGAATTTTTTTCACTATTTGAATATATCGAATTTTTTTCATCATCATCTATACTTGAATTTGATCTTTTTTGAAAATTAGAGTAAATTGAATTTTTAGTTGAAGTTTCAATTGTCATTTTACTCTTTTTTTTAATATAATTTGATTTTGGTATATAATTCTTTATACTTCCTGAATTATTAAAATTAATTTTATTATTATTATATATATTTTTATTACTTAAACTAAATGTATTATTATTTAAAGTATTATTTGATGTTATTGCTTTTTTTTCTTTTAATTTTATCATTTTTTTTTTTAAAATATTTTCCATATTTTTATCATTTTGATTTGAAATAATATTTGAGTTTATTTTTACTTTATTAAAATTATTATTTACATTTGAAGGATTTACTTTGTTTTGTATTGGTTTTGGTTTTTCAATATATACTTTTTCAGGAGAATTTTTTGAAGTTTTATATTTAGATTTATTTATTTTATTTAGAATTATTCCCTTTCTAAATGATGATACTATATTTCTCATTGAATCTCTCTCTAAAGTATTTAGTGATGTTTGTTGTATTGTCTTTATTTTTTTGGCTTTTAAAGTATTGAAATTTATTTGATTTTTTTTTAAACCAAAATTCATTTTTTTGGAATAAAATTTTTTATTAAATTTTATTGTTTTTTTAAATTAAATTTTAATCTTTTTAATAATTAATTAAATCAATACAAAATTATATAAAAAAAATTAAATATTAATAAAAATCATAACACTTAATGTTTATTTATTTAAATAAAAAAATAAATATTCTAAAAAAAATAAAAAATTAAATAATAAAAAGAACTTATTTAATATTTTAAATTATCTTCAATAAATTCTCTTCTCCATTGTTGTAACTTCCTATTTTTTAATCTATTCATTTCATTCATATAACTAATAAATTCATCTCTTCCTTTTCCATTTACTCTTTTCATAATTTCTTCATTTTTATTTTTTTTAATTAAACTATCAAAACCTTTATAATCTCTTTCTTTAATATTATCTTCTTTTTTTCTTTTTAATTTATTAGTTGCTTTAAAAATTCCAGGTTCAATTAAAATTCTATCAGTAAGAGAATAATTATAAATTTTTTCTGGTTCTAAATCATAATTTTTAAAATATAAATTTATAATTGGCCTATTATATAAATTATTATTATTATTTTTTTCTTCTTCAATTTTAATTGAATTTGAATAAAATTCATTTGGTTTATTTATATTTGAAATATTTGCAATTATTGGTTCTTTATAACCTAAAATTTTTTTAATTTGATAAATTTCATTTTTTATTTTTTGACTTTTATCATTTAACATAAATGAATTATTTTTTGGTGTTAACATTGATATTTCTTCATTATTTTTTGTTTTTTGAGGCGAATTATATTTTAAATATGTTTTATCTATTGTTTTAATTGTATTATATTTTCTTGGAGACATTATATTTTTTTTCTCTTGTATTTGTTTATCACTTATATTTGAATTTTTTGATGTTTGAGTTTCTAAATTATCATTTAAATATTCTTTCATCATTTCATTTAAAGTCGTTGACATTTTTTTTATTATAAACAATATTTTTATTTATTTCATATTTTATATTATATACTTTTCATTAAATAAATTATAAAAAAATTTATTCAAATAAAAAAATGAAGATTTATTTTTTATGTTTCATTTTATTAATCATAATAGTCAATTCATATATAACAAGAGATATTAGTAATTCTTGTAAAGAGCATAAAAATGCTTCAATTAAAAATTGTGGAGTATTTTCAATAAATGATGATTATAGATGTTGTTTTAGTAGTTGGAGCAATAGTGATATTAATTCAAATTTTACTAATCAAAATCGCGAATGTATATATCTTGAAAATAAAATAAAAATAATTAAGGAAGTTGTTAAAAATAATAGCAGCAAAGGTCTTGACAATTTTAAAATACATTGTTCAGGTTATTTTTTAAATAATTTTTCATTATTATTTTTATTATTTATCATTCTTTAAATATTTTTTTAAAAAATTTATGAATTATAAAAATATTAAAATTGTAATTTATATAATAAATAAATTTAATAACATTATTTATATTTAAAAATATTAAAAATATTTTTTTTAAAATTAAAATGAATAATAATAGTGGATTATCATCTTTTAATTCATTTAGTATTAAAAACGAAAATGACATTCATGGTGATTTAGATGATTTAAATATAGAAGAAGATAATATGATATTAACAAATAATTCAAAAGTAATAGTTTATAATATTAGTGATGATTTTTTAATTCAAATGAATGTAATTGGACAATGTCAAGATCCAAATTTTATTAAATTACAATATTATGATAAAAATGAAGAAGTTGTTGTTAATAAGAATGATATTTTTTATCAAACTATTGATTCATTTGAAAATTTTGGTAATTTATGTGAAATGAAAATTATTAATGAATTAGCTGTTCTTAAAAATATTCAAATGAGATTATTAAATAGAAAAAATTTTTGTTATGATAAAGATATTTTTATTAATTTAAATACTAAAGAAAATGAACAAAATGATATTCAAAATTTTTTTATTGATGAATTTTTAAGGAATATAAAAGGAAATGATGCTTGTATGTATTTAAATGTTTTTAATAATAAAAATAATAATGAATGTTTTGAATTTATTCATAAATATTTCTTTACTAATAATTATGAAATTTATTGTAGATATGAAAATATTTTTATTAAATTATTTTCTTTAATTAATAATCCAAATGGAAATAGATTTTTAATTCATTTTAATGTTATTTCTGATAAACATGAAAATTATTTATCATTTAATTATATTCCAATATTATCTTCTAATATTATTTCTAATGAATTATATGAAAATAATATTATATTTAGCAATATAAATGAATTTAATAATGAAATTGATATAAATAAAATTGTTTTAAATAAGGAAATTGATAAATATTTAAAGGAATTATATAATGGTAATCAAGATGAAAAAATAAAAAATTTTATTTCATCACAATTAATTACTTCATTCTTATCTAGTAATTATAATATTAATTATTTAAATACATTATATGATTTATTTAAAATTACAAATTTATCTAAATATTTTATTCATGTTTTAAAATTACTTTTTTTATCTTTTCTCTCATATAATTATAGAAGATTTTTCCCTAATGAAGAAAAAAATGAAAATGAACAAGACACATTCATTGATAAAAATTTAATATTTTATTCAAATATTATAAATTTAATTTTATTCAAATATATTAATTCTTTAATTAATAGTCAATTTATAAATAACAAACAAATCTTTAAAACAAATTCTCCTTTAAAAACAAATAATTTAGTTGTATTTTTTAATTTATCAAATAAAGAAGATGATATATTAATTAATGAAGTAATAAAACAAAGAGTAGATTTTTCATATTCAGGAACACAACCAAATAATAAAAATTGTATAAGTAAATTTATAACATTATACTTAAATAAAAATGTAACATCATTTTATAATAATTTCACTAAAAAATTTAAAGAAACTGTATCAAAAATAGATAAAAATTTTATTGATATTTCATTTTTAAAAACAATTTATAAAGCAAATAATATTTTAAATATTTTTACATCTTGTTTTTCAATTTCATTATCTCATTTTAGTAAATTTGAAATTAATATAAAGAAAATTTATCAATTTTGGAATTTAAATTTATATGATATTGAATCAGAAAATATAGGAAGACATTCATATGATAATTTTTTTTCATCACAAGAAAAAATAATAGAATTTCTTCAAATAAGTCAAATAATAGAATATTCAACTTTTTTTCATAATATAATAAAAGAAGGAAAGAAAAAAAATAATTTTTTTAGAGAATATTCATTTAAAGATTTTTTTTCAAGATATTTACCAATTTTAAGTGATATTGATAATTCATATAATCCTAAAACTGATTATACAAAAAAACTTTCTGATTATTTAGATGATATTAATTCATATCAAGGGAATGATATTTATACTAGTTCAAAAGTCGATTCAGAAAAAAAAATTATTTTCTTATCTTATAATACTTTTGAAATATTAAATTTATTATTAAAAAATGTTTTTATTGAAAAGATTATTTATATTCAAAGTGTATTTCGAAGATATAATGTATATAAACTTATTAATAATTTAAGAAATAAATGTATTAGAATTCAAAGTTGGTATAAATTAAAATTAATAAAAAGAAGAAGAAAAAAAGAATTTTTAGCATTAAATATAAATCAATTAAGTGAAAAAATAGTTAACACATATAAAAATAAAGATCCTTTTGTTATAAGATTTATAATTAATAATAAAAAAAAAATAGAAGAATTAGAAAAAGAAAATAAAATATTACAACAATATTTAGATGAATTAAATGAAGCACAAAATAATCAAAATGAATATTCTTATAATTCAATAATGTTAAGTCAAAGTGAAAATTCTAATGAAAATTTTAATAGTCCACAAACAGAATCAACTAGTAATATTGATGAAATAAATTATTTAAATAAGAAATTAAGTGAAAATAGAAAAAAATTCCAAAAATTAGTTATGATTATTGCAGAATATGAACAAAAAATGAAAAATTTTGTTCAAATGATTAATTCAAATGATGAAGTAAAAGAAGTTTTATATAAAAATGGAATATCAATTAATTAAATAAAATTTATTTTTAAAAAATGAATTCAAATTTTATTTTAACTTTAAAAAATATATTAAATATCTATAATCAAGATAGAGCCAAATATATTTAATAAATAAAAATTGAGATATATATAAAATATATATGTATAAAATTAATGAAAATTTCCTTTATTAAATTATCAAATAATATAAAAACATAAAATATAATATCTGTCATTAAAAAAAATTATTTTTTTGAATTTTTTGTTAAAAATTTATTTTTAGACTTCTTATAAGTATCAGAAGAAGAATTATTACTTTTAAGACTTTTATTTCCTCTACTTTTTTTTTTTAAAGAAAGATTAAATAAAGTGTTTTGTATTTCAGGAACAGGTTCATTTACTTTTTTTAAACATTCATTTAATAAATTAGTCCAACTTTTTGAATTACTATTTACAATACTTTCAACTAATTCTATTTCTAATTCTTGTCCAATTTCCCAAGTTTTAATAAATTCTCTTTCATTTTCAAATTTAATAATTGACCATTCTGGTTTTTTAAATTCAATATTTATTTTTTTAGTATATATTTCAAATTCTTTATATAATTGTTCTTCTGATATTTTATTTTTTAAACTTTTTGCTGAAAATTTTTGTATATTATCTAACCAAACATCAATATCAAAATTATCATATTTTTCATAATTGAATTTTAATGTATGTGATTCATTATCCATATCAAAAAATTTTATTAAAAATAAAATTTTGCTTGAATATTTTGCTATTTGATATAATTTTACATATTGATAAAATGTAAAATAAATATGATAAACTTTTTCACAATCATAATGTAAATCTATAAAATTTACTTTAATATAAAATGATTTAAATTTTATTATTTGATTTTTAGAAAATTGATCAGTATAAATATTTAATAATATTTCTTCAAAAAAAGTATTAATTTTTGTTTTAGGTTCTTTTAAAAATATTTTTGTAAAATTTATTTTTTTTAAAGAACCTAATTGTTGAAATAATTTTCTAAATTTTGTAAAACTTGATAAATATTTAATAATATAAAATTCCCAATTTAAAAAATTTCTTTTATATAAAAAAAACAAAAGTTCATAATCAATGAATTGTTGTATTAAAATATTATTATCCCGAATTTTTAAACTAATACAAGGAAGAGTTATTTTAGTAACATAAACTTTAGTATTTGTAATCCAAAAAAAAATAAAATAATTATATTTTAAAAAAAAAATATTTCTTTGTAAAATTGGAGGTCTTAAATTAATAGGAACAATTTTATCTCTTTGAAAATCAGGAGTTAATAATTCAATTTTATCATCAATTGTTTTAATAGTATCAATATTAACTTTTTCTTCAACTTCTTCAGTTTCAAAATCTTGAATGTGATTTAATGCAATATATAAAGAATCTTCATCTAAATAAACTTTTTCAAAATTATTTTCTACTTTAATACAAGCAGAAAGTAATTTTTGAAAAGATTGAATACCTTTATAATAAAATAAAGGTAATAAAGAAAAAGGAAAATCAATTTTTAATTTTTTATTCTTTAATTCTTTTGGTAATGCCATATCTTCAAAAGAAATTGTTAATGAATTTAAAGTTAAAGTCATTTCTTTTTTATATATAAATTTTTTTTCAAATATAATTGTTGGATTTTCATTTTTTTCTTTTTTAAAATAATTAATTTTGTCTTTTATTAATTGTTCATATATTTCTTTATTTTTAAAAATTTCATATTCATTATATTCTAAATTTGAATAATCAATTTCTGAAAAAAAATCTTTTTCATAGTCGTTAAAAAAATTTACTTTAAAATTTGATTTACTTTTTTTAAATTTAAGTGGAGTTGTTCCTAAAAAACTAGGGTTACTAAATCTAGTTAAACTAAAATTTCTACTATGAACTTTAGGACTAAAAATTCTTTTTTCTTCATCATTATTATTTAATATTGGTAATATATGCAATTTTTTAAATTCTATTGGAGCAAATTTTACATTTTTAATTGGATATGTTATTTTTTTTTTTGATAATCCTTTTTTTTTTTTTTTATCTTCTTTTTTTTCTTCAGTATTTGAATTAATTATTCTTGAATATTTTGGATTTTTTAATGTAGGAAATTGCTTTCTAAAATAGGATTCACTTAAATCACTATAATAAGTTTGAAAATTATCTGAATTTTGAACAAATATTTTTGTATTTCTTAATATTGTATCTACATAATAATATTCCTTTTGGTTTTCCATTGTTTTTAATATTTATAAATTAAGTTTCATTAATTTAATAAAATTAAATATTAGAGAACTTTCTAATTATTAAATATAAATAAATAAAATTTAATTGTATAATATCTTATAATTTAATTCAGATAATATCTAAATACATTATAATAATTTTTACTTTAATCTTTAAATTATATATAATATTCATAAAAAAATATCGATCATCTTATTAATTTTAAATTATATAAATATATTTTTTATTTATTTTATTTCATTATTTATTAAATTTACATTTTTTTTTAAAATATCTTCTGCATTTTTATTTAAATTATATATTTCATTAAAAACATATGACTCAGAAAATTTATTAGATTCCATTAATGAAGAAAAATATTTTTCTTCATCAATACATCTTGCTGATAAATCTTTATAATTAATAAAATTATTCTCTTTAAAACTAGAATAAACTTTATTTAAACCTTCATTATTTTTATCAATTATATACTTAAATAAGTTTTCTTTTAAAATATCTTTAAATTCATTTTCACAATTTAATGATTTTGAAGAAAGAAAATCTTGAATAAAAAAATTAAAATATTTATATAATTGTAATTTTAATATAATATCTATTTTTTGAGATGGAAAAATTTTTCTATATATTTTTTCATCATTTCCAAAAAAGAATTTAAAAATAGAAACAACACTTTGAACTTCTCTTATATCAATTACATTTAGCAAATTAGAAATTTCTAAAAATTCTCTTTTACAAATTAAATTAACTAAATTAATTAAATTATTTTCAATTTCACTTATTTGAACTTCTCCTAAATTATTACTACTAATTAAAAAGTTATTATAAATAAAAATTAATTTTTGTTGTAAATATTTATTTGGATAAATAATACTATTTTCTTTCCATTTACTAGAAATTTTTAAATGATAATTATTCATTTCATTAGAAAATTTCATTAATTTATATGGAATTCCTTGTTCTTCATTTAAAATTAAGAAATAAATTCCATAATCAGTTAAAAATAGAAAAATAATATTTTCATATGAAATTGCATCAATTACTTTATAATAACATATTGATTTTTTTATATAAGAATTTGAAATTTCATTTATTTGATAAACAACAAATTTATCTTCATAACATATAATCATAAATTCTAAACTTTCAGTATTATAAATTTTAATTGGTTCTTTATCAATTATAATATCTAATTTTATTTTTTCATCCCAATAATAAAAAGCAAATTCAGTTTCAATAGATAAATGATAAATAAAATTTGATTGTAAATCTTTTGATATATAATTATTACTATTTGTACTTTTTATTAAAATTCCAATAAAAGGTCCATTAAAAATTTTATGACTATTTAAATTATCTTCTTCATATAATAAATTAATTTTATTTTCAGAATTTATTTCAAAAACTGATAAAATAAAAGAAGAATTTTTATTTTTATTTTCTTCTATATTTAATTCTTTTTTTTTTGTTATTGCAAATATATTTTCATATGGACACCATTCAAATGATAATGCTTCACCATTATGAATTAATTCAAAATTATGTTTTTCATTTTCTATTATTATTTTATATATACAAAAAATTTCTGAACAACTATCAAGACAACTTAAATAATTTTTATCAAATGAAAATTGAATTTCATATCTTGTATTAAATAAATTATTTTCTTGGATATTAAAAACTTTTGGTAATATAATATTTTCTTTTTTAAATTCAGATTTAAATTCAATCATTGTTGGTTTAAAATATATTTTTTCTAATAATTTATTTTCAAAAAGATAATAAAATGGAAAATCATTTTGTATACTTATAAAATTATGATCAAATAAAATTGGAGTTTTTGAAGAATTATCAATTTTAATAATAAATAATCCTTTATTTGTTCCTAAAATTAAAAAATCAGAAGTAAAATTTAAAAAAATAGCTTTTGAAATTTTAGTTTTTTTTTGCTTTAAAATACCTTGAAATAACATATCTTTTCCTAAAATAAATTGATATGATAAATAATTTTTAATTTTCTTTGAATCTAATTTAATTTTTTTTTCAAAAAAACCTTTAAAATTTACAACAGATAAAACATTAGTTTTTCCATAAATAAAATAAGATTCTTGATTAAATCTATCACATTTATTAAAAATTGCCCCAGTAATTTTTTCATTTTCATAAAAATGAAAATTATTAATTTTATAAACTTCATCTAAATTA
>JAEEGL016825987.1_pt1 | contig 11060 bp, 7 predicted proteins | sample 9134231 | NCBI WGS metagenome assembly JAEEGL01 (sample SAMN16246548, study PRJNA631951) | gut metagenome | biome: gut microbiome; feature: rumen; material: fiber-attached | host: Bos | place: Iran: Karaj | collected 2018-10
CATCCCCGTGAAACATGTGCAGGTGGTCACCGAGCCGGAGGCCGCCAGCGCTTTCTTTGCATACAACTATGAGAAAGAGACCGGGAAGAAGTTCAATGGCCATCTGCTGCTGATCGATTACGGCGGCGGCACTTTGGACATTACCCTGACGGAGGTGTTCTCCAACGGGATGGGCAGCATGGAGATCGGCTACCGGGAGGGCGGCGGCGCCGGAGAGAACCATCCGGACTCCGCCGGCAACGGCAGCATCGGCAGCGCCGGCATCGCCTACATGCAGGCGGTGGTGACCCGGGCCCTGCGGGACGCCGGCATCCTGGCCGAGGACGAGCAGCCCGATTACACCGCGCCGGACTTCATCGCCGCCGTGCGGGACCTGGAGAGCCAGCTGAAGTCCGTGGAACGGATCCACGATATCGAGGACACCTTCGCCCCCTACGGCTCCTACCGGGAAATGAAGGGCATCCTGGACGACGACCTGGGGGAGGACAATTTCTTCGCCTCCCTGGAGTACGACGGCGAGGAGGTCTCCGTGACCTTCCAGCAGCTCTTCCGCTGTTACCAGGAGACCATCGAGTCGGTGCTGGAAAACCAGATCCGGGAAATCAACCGGAAGGTGGAGGCCCATATCGGGGACGACCCATGCAAGCCGGAGGCCGGCGTGCGGGACGACTTCAAGGTCGCCCTGGTGGGCGGCTTCGGCTCCTTCTTCCTGGTGAAGCAGCAGCTGGCCGACATCTATCATCTGGACCCCAACCCGGCCATCGATCTGCGCACCAAGAACATCACCGCCGACAAGCGGGAACAGGCCATTTCCCTGGGCGCCGCCCTGATCGCGGCGGGGAAGATCGTCCTGCAGCGCACGGCCCGCTACTCCATCGGCCTGTGCACCAAGGACAAGGATGGCAGGGTCAACGGCCTGTATTACGGCATCAAATATCACGACACCATCGAGCCGGGCAAGCCCTATTTCCTGCTGCGCCCCGGCGCCACCGAGGATGTGCCGGAGCAGCGGGTCACCTGGGCCTCGCTCTACGGCAACATCGAGTCCTTCGTGATCGAGTTCTCCGACAGGCTGGATCACGGCGGGGTGATGGATGTAAAGCCGGAGATCCTGAAACGACTGAAAAAACTGCCGGTGGAGGGCTTCTGGAACTGCGGCTTCTCCCTGGACGAGAGCGACGTGGTCTCCTTCCACGTGGTCCCCAGACCCATCCCCGGCTTCAGCAATGAACATAAGGGCATCGTGATCCAACTGGACAGCTATTCCAGAATGTTCGATCTGAGCGCGATCCGGGAGGTGTCGATCTAAATGAAATTCAACCGATTGAAGGCCTCCATCGTCAACAACGCCTCCGAGCAGCCCAGCGTGTATATGGCCGTGTGCGCCATCGAATCGCTGCTGCGGGACATGGAGGACGAGTCCGGCCGCTCCGTGGAGCAGCTGCCCGCCGGAGACGAGATGCTCTCCGCCAAGCTGGTGTGGCTGTGCAGGGTGCTGCAGAAGATCTACAGCGGCCGCAGCGAGGAGCTGCAGCGGGGCCGCGCGAAGCTGGACCGGGCCATGGGCGAGCTGCAGGCGGCGGAAGCGGAGCTGGGGCGCTTTGCCGGCGAGGAGGAAAAGCTGGCCCGGCTGCTTCGGAACAAGGAGCGGCTCGAGCGGGAGCTGGAGCAGGCCAGGGCCGCCAACGCCGAATGTGTGAGCGTGCAGGAGCAGGCGGCCGCTCTGGAGCAGAAGCTTGCCCGGCTGAGGGAGCTGGATATGGACGCGGAGAAAGCGCGGCTTGCGGGCCTGCGCAGTCAGACCGGCCAGCTGGAGGCAGAGCAGAAGCAGCTGGCGGCCAGCCTGGACGAGGAGCAGGAGAAGCTCGCCGCGGCAAGAAGCAAGCGGAGCGAGACGGAGCAAAAGCTCCGGAGCTGCGAGCAGGAGGAGTCCCGGGAGCTGCAGCGCTGCGCCGAGCTGGATTCCCGGCTGCGGGAGCTCGGGGAGAGCCTCCAGCAGCTGCGGAACGACTGCCAGGCCATGGACGGACAGAGGGAGAGCCTCAAACAGCAGAAGCAGCAGCTGGATGCGGAGCTGGAGCAGAAAAAACAGCTGCTGGGCGAATACCAGAGCCGGGACGTGGATCCGGTGCTGGAGGAGCTGAAACAGGCTCGGATCGAGATCGAGGCCTACGAGGAGGAAAAAGACCAGGGCAGGGCCAGACTGCAGCAGCTCAAGCAGCAGCGGGACCAGATCATCGCCGAGATCGCCGCCGCCAAGGGCAAGTGCGACGAGGCCGAGAGGGCGCTCCACGCCAAGGAGGAGGAGCGCATCAAGGCCGAGGGACGGCGTCTGGCCGCCGAAAAGCGGGAGAGAGAGCTGCAGGAGAAGCTGGACGGCCTGCGGGACAAGCTCAACAGCCTGCAGACCGCGGTATCCCAGCTGGAGGAGCGGGAGCTGCCCGAGCAGCAGCGCCTGACCGAAGAGGAGGAAAGCCGCCACGAGCGCCTGCTGAGCCAGCTGGAGAAGCTGGGCCAGGGGAAAAAGGAGCTCGTTGACGAAAACGACAAGCTGGAGGCCCAGGTCCAGGAGATCGAAAAGGATCGGTCCGTTTTCCAGATGACCTACGACAGCCTGGTGGCGGACTACAAGAACAAGAGCCAGGATCTTCAGACCCTGGAGGAAAAGATCAAGGAGCTGGAGGGCAAGGACGAGGTCCAGGGCTACGCCACCTATAAGCAGCAGCTGGAGGAGCGCATCGCCCAGATGGAGAAGATCTGCGGGGAGAGCGCCGGCCTCAGCAGCGAGATCGCCCGGCTGGACCGGGAACTGGAGGAGAAGCGGGCGGGACTCAGCGAGCTCACCGCGAAGCGGGCCAAGAAGACCGAGGTCAGCCGGGAGCTGAGCCAGCGGCAGAACCAGCTGCGGGAGGTGCTTTCCGGCAACTACGAGGAAGAGCTCGGCCGCGCCGTCCGGCGGCTGGCCCTGCTGAACGAGGGGCAGGAGCGCCTGAGCAAGACCCTGGCCATGGTCCGGGAGATCACCGGAGCCGAGCCCATGAGCGAGCAGGGACTCAGCCTGCTGGCCCAGACCGGTCAGACGGTCGACCGCCTGCGGGACGCCGCCGTTTCCCTGCAGTCGGATCTGAAGAATTGCGCCGAAAGCCTGGAATGGAAAAGCGGCGATTGAGAGGATAGGCAGCGCCCGCCGGGAAGCGGGAATAGACTGCCGCATGGAGGTGTTTGGCTATGAAGTGCCTGATCTGCAATACCAGCTACGAGGGCGTTGAATGCCCGAACTGCAAGTTTCCCTATATCGCCTTCCCCGGTGACCCGGAGGAGGGCATCCGCCAGATGAAGCCCCAGCTCGACGCTTACCGCGCCGTCTTTCTGGAGCGGATCCGCCTGGGCGTGGTCAGTTTCTTCTGGAAGGAGCAGGAGGGAAGCCTGGTCCTGGACCGGGAGGAGGTACGCCCCATCGGCTCCGGCAAAGAGCTCTGCGCCGGCCCCGTGTGGCTGGAGCAGCCCTTCGCCAGACTGCCGGAGGCCGAGAGCCTCTCGATCCGTCTGGCCCTGAGTCTGGGCGGGGAGAAGCGGGAGCTCAGCGTGAGCGTTCCCAACCGCTTGGAGCCCGAGCTCCAGCAGCTGGGGGCGGAGATGAACGAGCAGATGCAGCTTCGGCTGCTGCTGCGCAACAGCAGCGGCTGCTCCGCCTCGGAATGGGTGCCCCTGTTCGCGTAAGGAACATGAAAGCCTGACGGATAATCAGCCGCGCCCCGCGGCCGGTCACGTCCCGTGGCTTTCGGTATCAGCATGAGAAGAAGGGAGCGGGAGCTCTTGTTTTCATCCAATGCCCTGGTCCATCTGGTTTTCGCCGATCCGATGGACGAGTATTACAGCGACGGGCTGCTGAAGCTGGACCTGGATCGGTATCTCTGGCTGAAGCTGCACGAGCGTTTTTCCTCGGTTTACTTTCTCCGGGCCGAGGACCACGCCTTTGCCGTGGAGACCTTCGGAGACGTCAAGGCGAAGCATTACGAGCCCAATCAGGGCTTCCTCAAGTCCATGAAGGACATCTTCGGCGGGAAGAGCGAAACCCAGCGCTTCGGCGCGTGGCTGCTGGAGCAGATGAAGTCCATGCGCAGCGAGGCAGCCGCCTTTGTCTGCTCGGCGGAGGACTTCTGCCGGACCGCTGTCGGACAGGACTGGAACACGCTGCTGCGTCAGCTGGCCGGAGAGAAAAACCGCACCGGGATCCTGGTGCTGAAAATGCCCCTGGAGGCGGAGCGGAGCCGGGAGCTGCTGCTGGATTCACCGGTCCTGGCCCAGTTGGGCGACGCCACGGTCTCCTATCTGCGGGGCGGCAGCCTGCAGCCCCTGTTTCCGGCCCTGGCCAACGGGAAAAAGGACGCCTGCTGCTTCCTCTCTCCCTGCAGCGGAGAGGGCCTGCACGCCATCCTGCTGCGGCTGCAGCTGGAAAACCCCCGGCTGCTGATGACGGAAGAGGAGAGCCGGGCGGCGGAGGACTATCTGCGGCGCTATCTTCGGGATCTGCGCCTGCAGCAGAGCGAGCCGCTGTTCCGAAGCGGAGAGCCCGCGCTGTACCTGAGCTTTCGGGATCTGTACCTGCAGCTCAAAAACGAGCGGGTCTGGAATGAGCTCCTGGCCAGAGCCAGGGATCAGACCAGAGTGAGCGAGGGCAAGCTCCTGCCGGTGGCCTCTCTTCCGCCGGACCGGACGGGGATCACCGGGCGCTGCGCGGTGAAGCTCTTTTCGGAGGGCCAGTTCGCCGCAACGGCCGCCAGGCGATCCAAGACCCCGGACCAGATCCTGACCGATTTGCTGACGCCGCGCAACCGCCCGGAGAACCAGGCGGTGAGCGATGCCCTGGAGGGCTTCCTGCAAAAGCTCTCCGCCGCGGACCCGGAGGACGGGGAGACCTGCCAGAAGATCCTGGAGGCCCTGGGCTTCTGCACGGACTGGCTCTACGTCCCCGAAAAGAGCGAGGAGGAGCAGATCGTCCTGGCCCTGGTGGAACGGCAGAACATCAATCTGGAGCTCTCCTCGCTGAAATACCAGACCCGGGCCAAATTTCAGAACGCCTCTCTGGCGGGCGGGGATCTGCTGGACGCCAAGCTCCGGCAGATGGAGGCCCAGGCGGATTCGATCCGGCGGACGGCGGATCAGTATCAGGATCTGATCAGCAGCTCCATGCTGGACCTGTCTCTGTCCAGCTTTTCGCCGAAAGAGGTGTTTGCCAAGCTCACGAGTCTGGAGGAGAAGCTGGGAGAGATCCGGACCCGGAAGGAGCCGGAGCAGCCTCCGGACCTGCCGGAGGAGACGCCTCCCCTGAAGGCGTATTTCCATTCGCAGACAGAAGAGAACGAGCCCCCGGATGTGCCGGAGCCCCCGCGGAGCGAGCCGGCGAAGCAGACGGAGGAAGAGCTCGGCGACCCCAACGACATCGAAAGACTGAGCCCCGAGCAGGTGGCCCGTCTGTTTGAAATCTGAAAACAAAGCGCTTGAGAAGGCCCTGATCGAATCGTCTTCGGCGTCTTCCGGAAAAGCTGTCCCCTGACGGCGTCCCTTTTTCCCGCAGGTCGAAAAGGATCCCTGGGAAAAGGCGAGCGGATCAGAACAGCGTTTTCCCGGAAGCGGCTCTCGCTGAGGAGATCACCGTTTTCTCGAGGAGACTATACAGGAGAAAGGAGCAACATCATGGGCAGACCGGAATTCACGCCCAAAGCCGGCGGGAGCAAGGCCGCTCCTGCAAATCCGTTCAAGGCCTGGCGAGACGGACGGAAGGAAAGAAAAAGACAGCTGGAGGAAGAGGCCGCCCGCGCGATCCTCAACGAGGCCGCCGGAAAAGAGAATGCCATCATCCGGGAGCTGGAGCAGGTGGACTTCGACAACAGCCGGCTTCCCAAGTCCGTGCTGGAAGAAAAAGCCAAGCCCGAGCAGCGTTACTGCGACCTGGAAATGGGGACCCGGCACCTGATCTACGAACTCAGGAACAACACCCAGCCGGTGAAGGCGGACGTGCGGAAGATCGACGAGCAGCTCTGGAAGCTGGCCAAGCTGCTGCGTCAGGCTGTGGAACAGGGAGATCCGGAGGCGGCCAAGGCGGCCAAGGCCGGCCTGGCCTACGGCATCATGAGGATCCGCTTCTGCATCCCCGACAGCCAGCCGGAATTCCTGAAGGACTTCGTGGATCTCAACGTCAAATACCTGGAGGAGTGGATCACCCTGGTGAACATGTCCCAGGTCATCGACAAGAACAACGAGAACCTTCAGCTCATGAAGGCCAGGGTCAACGCGGACAGAAGAGATGCGGACAAGGAGCGGGACGAACTGTCCGACAAGCTGGAGTCCGACCCCGCGTTCCGGGACGCCTATGCCCACATCCTGGATTTTGACGGGACCGACGACCGGTTGAAGTGGACCCCGCTGCAGCGCCAGCTCCACCAGACCATGATCCGCGGCGTGCTCAAGCGGACCATCGCCAACCTGAACGAGGCGCTGCTGGCCCAGAAGGAGACCCTCCAGGACGTGAAGCGGCAGAACCGGAGAATGCTGTTCAACAAGCTCTCCGACGTCCCCGTCTTTGAGGATCCCAACCTGATGAACAAGTACAAGGAGTCTGTGGACGCCCTCTTCGACGAGATGACCAAGGCGGACACCGAGATCGAAGAATCCCTGAAGATGTTCGACGAAATCGATGGACGCATCAAGCAGCTGGATTATATGCCCGGCGCCATCCGGGCCAACGAGATGGCCGCCGAGCGGGCCCAGCAGATGCTCAACGAGATCAAGGCGAACCAGCAGCGGGTGATCGAAGGCGCCGGCGGCGGCATCTCCCTGAAGGACCTGGGGATCCTCAGCACCGAGGAAGTGGAGGAACAGAAGGAACAGGTCCGGCAGGAAGCTGCGGAGCAGGAACAACAGGTCGAGCGGCAGGCCCAGCGTCAGCTGCTCTATGAGAGCTGAAGAAAGGAGACAGGAACATGGCATTGATGGACTCCCTGGAAGCGGCGAAGGACTCTCTGAACGAGTTCAAGCGCAAACGCCGCTTCAAAAAGGCCAATAAGCAGCGCGAGGAGGCCGCTGCGCTCCAGAGCGATCTGGTCAAGTGCCGCGGCAAGCTGGAGAGCTGCCGGGCGGAATTCGCCCGCACCGTGCGCACCCAGGCGGCCAATATCCGCAAGGGACAGAGCGAGGGCATGGACACCCTCCTGCAGGAGCAGATCCTCTGGGACGCCGCCGTGGGTTATCTGCTGGTGCGCGACGCCATTTACTCCATCCAGACCCTGAACAATTACGACAGCGTGGATCACGCTTACTCCATGCTGGAGCAGGCCACCAAGCAGATGATGAACAAGCGCAACCACATGAATACCATGAAGCTGGTGGGGAATAAAAAGCGGGACGAATACGGCTACATCACCTCCGACAGCTCCCGGAAGGAAAAGGAGCAGATGCTGGAGCTGTTTTTTGAGAAGCTGAAGCGGACGGGGGATATCGAGGCCTGCGTCAACGAGGCCAACCGGAGCAGCTTCGGCAGAAGCGCCCTCGAAGACGACGAGCCCGATTCCCTGGAAGAGGCCATGCGCATACTGCGCGAGTCCCAGGGCGGAGGAGAGCCCGCCGACGACTTTTCCTCCGCGCCGGAAGGACTGTTTGACCTGGGGAATCCGGCCGACAGGGATTGAGAGGTGCATAGATGAGAGGAAAAATCGATTTGGGCGGCAGCTCCTATGTCAAGACCATGGAGGAGAAAACCGGCGATTATACGCTGAATCTCCGGAAGGCGCAGAGGACGAACCGGGAAAACGACGGCAAGGCCTCTCAGCTGGAAGCGGAATACTACTTCAAGGCCGCCAAAAAGTGCGAAGAGATCATGGCCATGAACCTCACTCAGAGGGACATCCACGGCCAGTGGGCGGAAAGACGCCGGGCCTGTGAGGAGCGGATCCGGGAGATCAGCAGAGAGCTGGCGCCCCCCAAGCCCGCGCCCAAGCCGGAGCCCAAGCCGGAGCCCAGGCCGGAGCCCAAGCCCGACGAAGAACCGGGCAGGGTGACGAACGACACGGAGGAGGGCGCGTTCAAGACCAGGAACGCCAATGCCGACGTGCCGGCGGAGACCATCCGCTCCTGGTATCAGAAGGACCTGGAGCTTTTCCGGAGCTTTGATGACCTGGTGGGGATGGAGGAGCTGAAGCAGCGTCTCATGGAGGAGGCGGCCAGCATCGGCTGGGATCTGATCGACGAGGATCTGCAGATCAGCCCCGTGCAGAGCTATTTCCTCTACGGCCCTCCGGGCACCGGCAAGACCACCTTCATCAACGCCTTTGCCAAGGAGATGAGCAAGCAGGGCTTCCGCTACATCAAGCTGATCGGCAGCCAGATCCACAACTCCCTGGTGGGCGTGGCGGAAAAAATCGTCACCGCTGCCTTTGACGAGGCCATCGACGCCGCCCCCTGCGTGATCTTCATCGACGAGGTGGACGGCGTGTGCGCCAACCGCAGCAGCAGCAACACCGCCAGCCATGAGAAGCGCCTGACCAACGCCTTCCTGGAGGCCCGCAACAAGATGAAGAACTGCGGCAAGCGCATCATCTTCTTCGGCGCCACCAACTACCCCTCGGACGTGGACCCCGCCATGCTGGACAGCGTGAAGCTCCTGTATCTCCCCCTGCCCGACGAGAAGGCCAGGGAGAGCTATTTCCGCTTCGTCTTCCGCAAGACCCCGCCCGAGGAGGGCTTCACTTACGGGGAGATGGCCGCTCTGACCGACAACTGCAGCTACCGTGAGCTGGACAGCCTGGTCAACGCCGTAAAAACCGCCATCAAGCAGCAGCTGATCCGGGATTACGAAATCCTGGAGGAAGACGGCAAAGTGGACCAGAAGAAGACGGACGAGGCGGCCCATGCGGCCATGGACGCCGAAGAGGTGACCTTCAGCAGGGAGCTCTTCGAGAAGAAGCTGCGGGAGTACCCGCCCAAGGACAAGCGCGCTGTCTTCGAGAGCCTGAAGGCCTTCGACAACAGCCTGGCCAACCTGGGCTGAGAGACCCGGCGCCATGGATAAGGAGAAGACAAAAGCCTGGGCGGAGCGCGTCAGGAACGACAGCGCGATGACCCGGAGCTTCCTGCGGACCCAGACGCCGGACGACAGCTTCGGCTGGGGCAGGATCCTGAAAAACATGTGGTTTCCCACCGGAGAGGAGATGCCCACGGGCACAGGACTGCTGCTGGTTGGCCCCGCCGGCTGCGGCAAGCACACGGCGGTCCACCACATGCTGCGCCTGCTGGATCAGCTCCCCGGGGAGGAGACCGAGGACGGCAGCCCGGCGGACAGTTATCAGTATGTCTCCCTGGACTGGGAGGAGCTGCAGGAGCCGGAGGACGGCTTCGCCGGCTGCAGAGAGCTGCTCGCCGTGCTGCTGGACGACTGCTTTGACCGGCGCCAGGGCCTGTTCCTGGTGCTGGAGGGCACGGCCAGGCTCCCCTGGAGCAGAAAGCTGTACCGCTATCTGGAGTCGCAGCTGACGGGCTATTATCTCTATCGAAGCAGACGCTCCTTCACCCCCGGACCCAAGGACAGGCCCGCTTCGCCGGACTGGGAAGAGGACGGGATGACCACGCCGCCCTTCTTCCTGGTATTGATCGAGGAGGAAGAGCCGGTTTTGCCCGCCCTGCTGAGAAGCAGGCTGCAGCTGTGCCGGATGAGCAGGCCGGATCTGCTCCGGCGCAAGCGCTTCCTGACGAATCGGGAGCTGGGGAACCTGCACATGGATCTGGCGGAGCTGCACCCCGGACAGACCCTGGCGGAGCTGACGGAGGGGCTGAGCTATGCCCAGCTGGAGGATCTGGTGAACAGCCTGGCCGCCTTGACGGCGGAGCTCAGCGAGCCGGTGGACTTGGCGGAGGAGGACTGCCTGCGCCGGGAGCAGGCGCCGACCGAGACCCTCCCCGAGCTGCAGAGGCAGGTCTGGGAAAAGGCGGAAAGCCTGATGGACCGGCTGCCCGAGCTGCTGGCCCGGAGAGCGGCGGAGATCCCGGTACAGACACTCCGGGAGACCGACGGCGCGCGGAAGAACGGGGAGGAGACGGACAAGGTCCGGGACGCCGACCCCGACCCGGGCAAGTGGAGCGAGTCGGAGACCGCGGCATTCCAACAGAGGGAATATGACCGGCTGGAGAAAATGCCCGTGAAAAAGCTGGCGGAGGAGTATTTCCAGAGAACGATCACGCCCCAGCGGGAACGGCTGCCGGTGACGAACTGACGGCCCCGGTCCGCCCATAGAATAATCCGGAAACACGCCCGTATTCCCGGATTATTCTATATCATCCCCGAGAGAAGGAGTCCGTTTTTTGACAGGAGAAGGAGGAATCCGCATGCGCAGGATACAAAACGCCTGGTACCGCGGCTTTCAGGCGGTATTCAACATCGGGGCCCGCTGCCTCCGCTGGCGCCGGCCCATCCCCGTGTCCGGCCCGGGAGCCGTGGGACAGATCCCGGCGCTGCTGAAACAGGAAAAGGTGGACAAGGTCCTGGTGGTCACCGGACCCACCGTCGGGAAAAAGCTGGCGCCCGGGATCCTGAGAGAGCTGGACCAGGCCGGGATCGCCTGGGTCCTCTTCGACCAGGTGGAGGCCAATCCCTCGGTGGACACGGTGAACCGGATCCAGAAGCTCTATCTGGACAGCGGCTGCCAGGGCTTCATCGCCGTCGGCGGCGGTTCGCCCATGGACGCGGCCAAGGCCGCCGCGGCAAGGGTGGTCCGGCCCGGGACCCCGGTGGGGAAGATGGCGGGGCTTTTGAAGGTGGGAAGGAAGATCCCGCCCTATATCGCCGTGCCCACCACCGCCGGAACCGGCTCCGAGACCACCATCGCCGCCGTCATCACCGACAGCGAGACCCACCACAAGTACGCCCTGATGGACCTGCACCTGGTGCCCAAATACGCGGTGCTGGACCCGGAGATGACCCGGGAGCTGCCGCCGAAGATCACCGCGGCCACCGGCATGGACGCCCTGACCCACGCGGTGGAGGCCTATCTCTGCTGGACCTACAACAC
>JAEEGL010629932.1_pt1 | contig 11059 bp, 11 predicted proteins | sample 9134231 | NCBI WGS metagenome assembly JAEEGL01 (sample SAMN16246548, study PRJNA631951) | gut metagenome | biome: gut microbiome; feature: rumen; material: fiber-attached | host: Bos | place: Iran: Karaj | collected 2018-10
ACGGCGTATCCACAGGGCAAACACCACGCCCGCCGCAACGAGCAGAACAACGATCGCGGCGGCGACCCATGTTTTCGGCTGTTTCAGGGCGTTTCCCCGGTTTTTGATTCGTTCCTTCATGTCGTCATTATACTGCCCGCCGCTTCGATCCGTCAAGAAAAAACACCGCCCGCGAGGGAGGAAAAGGAACGGGAAAGCCAAACAGCTGCAGACCGCACATGGATCTGCGGCTTTGACGCCGGATACGATCCGGCTTATCGTTCGGTCAGCACTCCGTTTTTCAGCTCCAGAACGGCGTCGGCTTCCTTTGCTGCGGCCATATCGTGCGTGATCAGAATGACGCCGCGTCCCTGCGCATGCTCCCGGCGCAGCAGATCGAAAATGATCCCGCGGTTTTTCGGGTCCAGATTGCCGGTAGGTTCGTCGGCAAGGAGCAGGCACGGATCGAGGATCAGCGCCCGTGCGATCGCGACACGCTGTTTTTCACCACCGGACAGCGTTAAGACGCTTTGATCCAGCAGCGGTTTGATATCCAGCGCCTCGGCAAGCGCATCGAGACTTCGCCTTTTTGATTTCGGCGCATACAGCGCCGGCAGAAGGATGTTTTCGCGGCAAGTCAGCGTCGGGATCAGATGGTAGCTTTGAAAGATAAATCCTATGTACCGTAAACGCAGCTTCGCGTAATCCGTATGATTGCGGATCAGATTGCCGTTGAAGCGGTATACGCCGCCATCGTAGCGCTCCACAAGTCCGAGAATGTTCAGAAGCGTCGATTTGCCCGAGCCGGATTTCCCTACGATCGCAAGATAGCTGTTCCGGTCGATATGCAGATTGATATCCTTCAGCACAGGCCTTGCATAGCTTTTTTGAAGATGCAGGAGGTCAATGGAGAACTCATTCATTTGCGTCACCGCCTGTGATCGCGCGATACCCGGCGTCGAAGCAATCGCCCTCGCTGACGCCGGAAACACAGACGACAGAGCCGTTGCTGTAACCGACTTCGACCCGGATCTCATCAAGGAAGAATCCGCCCTCCGTCACACGGCGGGCGTACCATTCACCCGAGCCGGGCTCCTTTTCATACAGGCAGCCGGGGTCCATGACAAGCGTGCTCAGATACTGCTTTCCGGTCAGGATCCGGAGCGCTTTGACGTCCATGCCGTACACATAGGATCCGGAATCGATGTGAAGCCGGATCGCCGTATTGCCGTCGCTGTTTTTCATGCGCGAGGCATATGTGACCGCAACCGCTTCGCCCGCCTCGGTTTTCAGCGTGTCTTTGCTGCGTTCGAGCGTTTTCAGGGTCTTTGCATCGACGAAGCAGGCAAGCTCCACGGGCTCCAAAAGCTGCACCCTCATGTACGGCGCTTTGACATAGAGGTTGATCTCGCGGACGATCCCGGTCAGCTCGGACAGGATTTCCTCGCCGTTCAGAAGTGCGATCGCCTGCCCCTCCTGTATCTCGTCGCCTTCGCGCACGTACCAGCGGGCATTTGAGATGTCCCGTTGCCTGAGATCCATATACGCATAGGCGTCGGAGGTACAGACGCCGGAGACCGTGACGACCTCGCTGACGTCCGTACGGCGCGCCCGAACGATTTCGCCGTACGCCGTTTCGCGGAAGACAGGCGCGGGCTGCTTTTCATACTGTTTCATTTCGTCGCTTGAAATGCGGTAGATACAATAGATCGGCGCAAGCAGCAGAACCACGATAACGACCCAGAATACGGCTTTGCCGATGCCTTTCCAGACTTTCATACAAACCTCCCGTTTATTCCGATTTGAGCTGATCCGCGATCCGTACCTGCGTTGATCGATAGGCGAAGATCAGACTGAATACCACTGTAAGAGCGGCGGCGCACACGCCGAACATGATGAACGACTGCGGAGATACATAGACCGTCCATTGAAAATACTGTCCGTATTCGTTGGGCGTACGGTCATAGATGCATTTGTACACGATCAGGAGATCAAAGACCAGCGCGACCGAGATCAGGATATTCATGAGCATCACGCACAGCCCCTCGTACAGGAACTGCATCACGATGTGTCCGGCGGATGCGCCGAGCGCACGCTTGACGCCGATCTCGAATCTGCGTGCATGCAGCGCGTTCTCAAAACAGGCATACAGGTTGATGCCGAGAATGACGAGCAGCGCCGTGCAGATGATCGCTTTTGTGCGCGTATCTGCTTTCAGAGCTTCGTTGGCGCGGTCCTGCGCTTCATATACGGCGCCGGCTTTATGATTCGGGATCATGGAGTCGGCGAGCTTTGCAATTGATTCCGGACGGTCGGAAACGAAGATGATAAACGTACGGCTGACAAGATCGGGATAATCCTTCGGATTTACGGCAGCCGATGAGAGCACAAGTTTCGGATGATACTGCGTGATGTTCAAAAACGCCTTGCCCTCCTGCGCGCCTTCGCCGTGCGTGATTCCGATGGCGTTTTCGCCCGGTATCGTGCCGACGATGCGGAATGCTCCTTCAAAATGTACATCGGGAGACCAGTCGGAGCTGAGCGTACATCGCAGAACGCCGCCGCACGCCTTGCCGACTGCCTCATAAAGCGGCTCGTCGACGATGATCTCGTCCGGTTTCAGGAAAATATCCTCGTGCGGCTTTCCGTCCAGCCAGGTGATCGGGATCGGATCGAACGAAAACATCGTGTCGGAAGCCGCATCGTACAGCTTCGGGACGTGCGCGGGCAGAGAGACGATTTCCGGCCAGCCGAAGCTGTCCGGCTTTTCGCCCGTTTCCGTGATCACGTTGGGAATATCGAGCCGAAAACCGGTGATCGTATAGTATAACAGGCTTTGCGTGTCGCCGATGTCCGCTGCTTTCTCGCGCAAAATGCGGTCGCGGTATGCGTCGGTTTCCGCAACGGAAAACACCAATCGCCGATCCCGCGCGAACACCTGCTTGTATTTGTTGTAATTCAGAGAATCGATACAGGCAAGATACCCCAAGAGCAGGGAAAAGGACAGAACGATCGTCACGGACAGCAGACGATAGCTTCGGATATTGCGCCGTACCATCTTTACGGCATGCGCGAACTTGCGTATCAATCGAATCCCTCCTTATGCGTCTCCACGCGGCAGAAAGCTTTCCGGCAAATCCGGCGAAGACTCGCCGTAGTACAATGCGCCGTACCGGTAATAGTCGGTCAGATCCATCCCCATAAACTGTATGAAATAGGTCTCGATCACATCGTTGCGCCGATGTGCATAGAAGGGGACGGGGTCGCTGTGCGCAAAGCCGTTGACCTCATAATCCAGTATCAGATAAAACGTGCGGAAGCACTCGTATTCCGCAAAGCAAGGATCGTGCAGGATCACGTCGATGTGCACCGTCTGACCGGACTGAAAGTCGAGCGGCATCTGCAGATCCCAATAAAAATCGTTGATCGTATTGCCGCCGGCATTCTCGCGCCGCACATGGACGGCGTCGGGGCTGATGTCCGAGCCGAAGATACGCATGCCGGTCACAGTCACGTCGTCGTGCCCGACCGTAAAGGACAGGGCATCCTTGAAAACCGCATAACCGCCGTCGAACGCAGAGCCTTCAAACGTCATCAGGCTGAAACTGTCCGAACGCAAGCCGTAGCCGTCTGGCTTCAGCTCCTTCGGCGTCGTGCTGTGGAAGCGCCATTCTCCGAACGGGATCTCGGTTTTTCGGTCTCCGAGCGTCAGAATAAGACGGTCTGCCGATTCGTCGGTAAAGCGTCCCTGCGGGAGCAGCTCAACGCGGTATACGAAGAAGACCGGAATCCGGTCGTCGGAGAACGCATCACATGCATCGCGCCATGCGTCAAGCATTTTCTCGTACGCCTCGATCTGCTGCTCGCGCGCCTGCGTATCCGGATCCATCACGGTCGGTTCTGTGATTGCACCGTACTGCCTGAAAAACCAGTCATAGTATTCCAGGATCTCTTTCTTAGCCGAACCGATCGTCTTCCAGTCCGCACCCTCGAGCATCATGACGTGCCGATCAAGGAAGCATCCGTCGTTGGCGGTCGCGCTTGCCTGTTCCGGATCGGCGTTCATCCGATAAACCGTGTGATACTGTTCGGTAAAGTCGCGCACATCGACGTCGAAATGCATTCCGACCGGCAGATCGGCGCGGATGCCTGAAACGCCGATCGCATGCTTGCTGATGATCCAGAAGTTCAGACCTCCCATGTACCAGTCCTCATAGAAATCACAGTCCTGTCCGCCGAGAGAGACATAGATCTCGCCGTCGAAATACCCGTTGAATCCGGGCTGAAAAGCAGATGGCGCAAAGGTCTCTGCCGGCGTTGCGTTCGGCTCGGACGGCGTCGGCTCCGGCGTTTGCACCGGCGCCGCGGACGGCGCAGGCCCTTCCTTTGCACATGCCGACAGGAAGCAGAAAAGCAGCGAGAGAAGAACGATTGAGATCCGTTTCAGCATATCCATACTCCTTTGCGGTGATCCTCGGACAAGACTACTCTAACAGAACCTGCAGCGGCATGCAATCTTTCTGACGTGATCGGCCGCAATTCCGCCGTATCCGGCACTTGCCACGCGCGCAGGGAATGGGGTATAATCATATTGGGAGTATTTGGGGAGGTTCGGATGCGAATAGCGGTTTGCGACGACGATCTGCATACGGTTCAGACCATTACGGCGATGCTGAAGGAATACGACGGCAGCGCTGCGATCGACGGCTTCCTTTCCGCAGCCGCGCTTTTGGAACATGCAAAAACCGCGACGTATGACGCCGTTTTTCTGGATATAGAAATGCCTGCGCCGAACGGATACGACGCTGCCAAAACGCTGACCGCCGCTGAAAAGCATCCTTTGATCGTGTTTGTGACGCATACGAGCGCATATGCCGTACGCGGCTACGGAGTTGCGTTCCGGTATCTTCTGAAGCCGATCTCGCCGGACGCCGTAAGGGAGACGATGCAAGCCGTCGAGGAGGAGCTGCGATCCTACCGGATCACAGTTTCGTTTGACGGAACCGCGTATGTGCTGGACGTGCGCCGGATCCTGTATGCGGAGGTTTTGAATCACACGACGATACTGCATATGCAGGATGAAAATCTGACGTTCCGCGCTGCGCTCAAGGAGCTTCAGACACAGCTGCCGGCACGCTGCTTCGGCGCGCCGCACCAAAGCTATCTTGTGAATCTGCAGCATATCCGTTCTGCAAATCCGCAGGATATCGTCATGGTGAACGGCGATCGCATTCCGGTCAGCAGGAGACGGAGGAAGGCGTTTTTGCAGCAATTTCACGCCTATCTCGGAGGTACCCCGTGCGGTATGTGCTGATTGCCGCCATGGCGCTGAACATCGTGCTGCTCCTTCTGCCGACGGTCGTATATCTGCGCGGACCGAGGGAGATCGGCGGCCGCTTCAGGCTCTTTCTGCCGATCCCGCTGTGCTTTGCCGCTGCAGGGATCCTCGCCTTTGAGGTGTTTCGAAGAAACGATTCCGGTCCGCTCGCGGTTCTTCTGCTGCTGTGGCTCATCTACTGCGGCGGGATCACGGCCCTGACCGTGCACAGACTGAAACGCGCGCAGACCGCATTCCGGGAACAGCGGATGGTTGAACGGCATTTCTCGGAGCGGGAGCAGTATTATGACGAGCTGGTTGAAAAACAAGAGCAGACGAAAGCGCTTTGGCATGATATGGCCAAATATCTGAAAGCGGCAGAAACAGAGAGCGGCGGCAGTCCCGCGGTCGAACAGGCGCAGCGTGTACTGACGGAGGCGACCGACCTTGTCGATGTCGGAAACCGCGTGCTGAATGTGATCCTGAATGAATACCGTGTACGGGCCAAGGCGAATCATGTCAGACTGGAGCTGCACGTGCAGGTCCCGGAAACGCTGTTCGTATCGGTCGCCGACCTCTATATCCTGCTCGGAAACACAATGGACAACGCGATTGACGCCTGTGCCGCGGTCCCGGTGGAGGATCGGCTGATCCGGCTGTCGATGCAGCAAAAGCACAGTGTCCTGTTTTACCGGATATCGAATCCGTACGAAAAGGGAACGGCAGGGAAAAGGCAGGGGATCCACGGCTACGGACTGAAAAATGTCCGCGCCTGCGCTAAGCGGTATGGCGGCGCGATCGAAATCTCCGACGAAAACGGATGGTTTTGCGTATCCGCGCATCTGAATGCGCCGGACTTGCACGAGTGAACCGCCCTCTGCGGAACGGACGATACAAAAAAACGGAGCGATCCGATCGGGTCGCTCCGTTTGACAAATGCTGTTATTTTTCGTAGATGCGCGGGACGCGGTCGTTGAAGGAGAGCAGGATCTCGTATGAGATCGTATCCGCTTTGTCCGCAAGCTCGTCCGCGGTGATCATTTCGTTGCCCTGACGGCCGATCAGCACGGCTTCGTCGCCGATCGCGACGCCCGGCACCTCGGATACGTCGACCATCATCTGGTCCATGCAGATCGTTCCGATCTGCGGACAGCGGATCCCGCCGATCAGCACGTCCGTTTTGCCGGTGAGACAGCGCTTGTATCCGTCGCCGTAGCCGATGGGCAGCGTAGCGACCTTCGTGGGACGGGAGGCGACGAACCTGAGACCGTAGCTGACGCCTTCGCCCGCAGGAATCGTTTTCAGATTGCTGATGTACGTGATCAGCGACATGACCGGCGTCAGACCGCTGCCGGGGCTGCGCTTTGCGTCCGGATGGTAGCCGTAGAGCGCGATGCCGAAACGGACCATATCATACTGCAGCTCCGGAAAATCGAGCGTCGCCGCGGAGTTTGCGGCGTGCACGATCGGATGATAGCCGCGCGCATGGATCCTTGCGACGAACGCGTCGAACCGCTTCGCCTGCAGATGCGTGAATTCCGGATCGGATTCGGACTTGGCAAAGTGTGTGAATACGCCGTCCATCGAAACGTGCGGGCATTCGTCGAACGCGTCCAGAAGCTCCTCCAGCATGGCGTCGTCCGTGACGCCGATGCGGTGCATGCCGGTATCCAGCTTGATATGCACATGCGCGATCTTGCCGGAGGCGATCGCATAACGCTCGAAGGCGCGGACCTGCTTTGCGGTGAACACGGCGGAGGTCAGCTCGCAGCCGACGACGGCCGGGATGTGATCGGGATCGGTAACGCCGAGGATCAGGATCGGAAGCGTAACGCCGTTCGTGCGCAGGCGCACGCCCTCCTCCGGAATGGCGACGGCGAGCATATCGACGAGACCGGATTGCTCCAGGTATTCGCCAACGGTGGTGATGCCGTGACCGTAGGCGTTCGCTTTGATGACCGCCATAAATTTTGTGTCGGGTTTCAGCCTGCGCTTGGCAAGCCGGATGTTTTTCAGAAATGCGGGCAGATGAACGACCGCATGAGTACTGCGAAGCATGCAATAAATCCCCCTATTACCGAAAAAGATTCTACAAGAATGCATATAAAAAGTCAATTCATTTTCGTCGGATTTGACCGAAATTTTACCCGGACATAATATATCGAAAAAATGTTAACAAATTATTCAAAAACTATTGCAATTTCTATACCTTGGTGCTAAAATGGGATACACAATACAAGATATAGGGGTTTCTATGGTCAGAATCATAGCGGGCACCGCTCGCGGACGAAAGCTCGAAACGCTCGAGGGCATGGAAACCCGGCCGACGCTGGACCGCGTGAAGGAGGCTGTTTTCGGATCCCTGCAGTTTCGGATCCCGTATGCAGCGGTGCTGGATCTGTTCGCGGGAAGCGGCAATCTCGGATTGGAAGCTGCGTCGCGCGGCGCAAAGCGCGTCGTGCTGAACGACCGCAATCCGGCATGTATTGCGATCATTCGCCGGAACATCGAGACGCTCGGGTTTTCCGGGGTCGCAAGGACGATGAACCTGGACTATGCGTCGGCGATCGATCGGCTTTCGGAGGAAGGCGAAGCGTTCGACATGGCGTTTTTGGATCCGCCGTATCGGGAGGGACTTTCCGAAGACGCGGTCAGAAGGCTTTTCGGATCGCATCTGATCCTTCCGGGCGGGGTCGTTGTACTCGAACACGCGGCGGATCTTCCGCCGAAGGAGGAGCCGGGCATATACCGCATCAAGCGGACCAAGCGGTTCGGCAAATGCGGATATTCACTCATCGAGGAGGACAGAGAATGAAGATCGGCGTGTATCCCGGCAGCTTCGATCCGTTTACGATCGGACATCTCGACATTCTCAGGAACGCTGCGGGACTGTTCGACACCGTGTATGTCGCGGTGCTGAACAACAGCGCAAAGAAGCCGGTGTTCTCGGTCGACGAGCGCGTGGAAATGCTGGAGCGCATCATTGCCGAGGAAGGGTTTTCAAACGTCCGGGCGGATTCGTTCGGCGGACTGCTTGTCGATTATGCAAAGCAGATCGGCGCGCAGTACATCATCAGAGGCTTGCGGGCGATCACGGATTTCGAATACGAATTCCAGATCGACGCCGTAAACCGGCACCTGGATCCGGAGATCCGCACGGTGTATTTTATGGCAAATCCCGCGCATTCGTTCCTTTCGAGCTCGAATGTGCGTGAGATCGGAGAAATGGGCGGTTCCATCAAAGAACTGGTACCGCATTGCAATTATCATTATTTACGGGAAAGGTTGGCAAGGCAGAAATGAACGGCGTACAGACTATGAAGATCTTCAGTATCCTCTCGAAGATCGAACAATTGGTGGCGGACAGTCCGAAACCGAGATTCAACAATGCGGGCAATCGCCGCATCGTCGACGAGGACGAGCTTTTGGCGCTCCTCGACGATCTCAAGGCGACGATCCCCGAGGATATTCGCAGAGCTTCGGGCATCATTGCGGAGAAGGAGAACACGCTCCGCGATGCGAACGAGCAGGCGGATCAGATCGTTTCGGACGCGCAGAAGGACGCGGACGAGATGCGCAGTCAGGCACAGCAGGCGGCGGCAGACGTTTATAATCAGGCGATCGCCGAGTACGAAGCTTTGGTCACGGAAAGCTCCGTCTATCAGGCTGCGGTGAAACGCGCGGACGATCTTCGTCAGGCGGCGGAGGAAAACGCCGATTCGATCTGCAACGGCGCGCGCGCCTATGCCGACGATATCCTTGCCGATGTACAGCGTTATTTGAACGACTATATGAAGATGATCAACGGCAACCGCGAGGAGCTTGACGTTCGTCCGAGACCCGTTGCGCCGGATCTCCGCGTTCCGGAACCCGATCCCGCGCCGATCACGATTCCGACGCCCGAACCGCGCCGTCAGGAACCCGCGAGAAGACCGCAGGAGCAGCCGCAGCGCGCACCGCAGAAGCCGGTGAAGCCGGCGCCGCGCGCGGAGGAATACGAGGACGACGAGGAAGAAGACGAGGAGCCGGAACCGAAGAAGACGCGCAAGAAGGGCTTCTTTGCCCGCATGCTCGGCATCGAGGAAGTCGACGAGGACGAGGAGGATTACGACGAGGAGGAAGACGAACGCCCCGTGCCCAAAAAGAAGCGCCGCAGCATCTTCTCCTTCTCCGACGACGAGGAAGAAGACGAAGAATAAGCCGTTCATACAGCATAGAATCCGGGGGAGATCGTTCCCCCGGATTTTTGTATCCCGAAAACCCCGCCATAGTGGCGGGGTTCAGTAGAGGTTAACCGGTGAAACAGTCAAAAAACTCCTGATGTGTTATAGTACAGGTGTGACCTGCCGGTTACACCGAAATAACACATCAGGAGGACATTAAGATTCCAAAGCAAGATAATGACAGTAATACATTAGTACACACGAAATGGAACTGCAAATACCATATCGTATTTGCGCCGAAGTGCCGGAGAAAAGTATTCTAAAAACGATTGGAAGTACGCAAGATTCTTCAGCTGTGTCGTCAAAGCGTCGTCAAAATGTCGTCAAAACGCCATTTTATGCATTTTCTGACAAACGAAAAAAGAAAAAGTCCCGGATTTGGGGCTTTTTCAGTGGTTGCGGGGGCAGGACTTGAACCTGCGGCCTCCGGGTTATGAGCCCGACGAGCTACCGACTGCTCCACCCCGCGATGCTGGAACTACATTATAGCAAGCACGGCGGAGATTGTCAACCCCTTGGACCAAAAGATTTTGCCAAAGGGACTAAAAGACCCTGCTGATCGGACCGAACCAAATAGTTTTCTTCAAAACAAATGAAATCATCTTGCAAAAGAATGCAGAAAAAACTTGACTCTCTCCCAACGTCATGGTTTACAATAAAGGCATGGATAGAACGATGAAAACCGTACAGGAAGTGAGCAAGCTTAGCGGCGTCACGATCCGCACGCTGCGCTATTACGACCGAATCGGGCTGCTGCACCCAGCGGCGCGCACCGAGGCGGGTTATCGGCTGTATGACGAGGCGGCGCTGACGCGGCTCATGCGGATCCTGCTTCTCAAGGAGCTGGAGATCCCGCTCAAGGACGTCAAACGGCTGCTGCAGCTATCGGATGCAGAACAGCGCGAGGCGATCGGGCTGCAGATCAAGGTGTTGGAGCTTAAGAAGGAACGGACGGAAAAGCTGATCGCGCTTGCGCGGCGGCTGGAGAAAGGAGAGGGAACGATGGATTTTTCGGCATTCGACAGGAGCAAAGAGGAGGCGTATGCCGCCGAAGCAAAGGCACGATGGGGAGAGACCGCGGCATACCGTGAATATGAGACCAAGCCGAAGCAGCCCGGCACAGAGGACCGGCTTATGGCGATCTTTGCGGACTTCGGCGCGATCAAAGACGGCGATCCGGCGTCGGACGCGGCGCAGACGCAGGTGAAGGCGCTGCAGAGCTTTATCAGCGCAAATTATTTTACCTGTACCGACAAGATCCTGATGGGTCTCGGGCAGATGTACGCTGCAGACGAGCGCTTCCGGGCAAACATCGACGCTGCGGGCGGCGAAGGCACGGCGGCGTTTGTAAAGGCGGCGATCGAGGCGTACTGCGGGAAAAGGTGAACAAGATCCTTCGACGCCTTGCTTCTCAGGATGACAGTACGGAAAAGAGCCGCGAAAAGCGGCTCTTACGCATATTCGGCGGGACGTCGGGGACACTCCACTATGTTACAGAGGCAGATCGCGCATACCATCGCCCCGTGCAACATGGTAACGG
>JAEEGL012061801.1_pt1 | contig 11059 bp, 9 predicted proteins | sample 9134231 | NCBI WGS metagenome assembly JAEEGL01 (sample SAMN16246548, study PRJNA631951) | gut metagenome | biome: gut microbiome; feature: rumen; material: fiber-attached | host: Bos | place: Iran: Karaj | collected 2018-10
CAAGGAGGAGAAGGAGGAGGGTCTCTCGTCGGAAAAACGGTTGTCCGCGTGAGCGAGGATTTCTATAGGCCCACCGATGTAGTAAATCTTTGGGGAGATCCTACCAAAGCGAAAGCAAAATTAGGATGGAATCCAAATAAGACATCGTTCGAACAATTAGTAAAACTAATGGTTGAGTCCGATGTGGCTAAGATAGCCGCTGAGGGTGCCGCAGCAAAGGTTAGGACAAACCTTGCAGAATACCTTGAGAAAGGAATCGTGAAATAATGTTAGACAAGAATTCAAAGATTTATATAGCAGGCCACCATGGATTGGTTGGTTCTGCTATTTGGAATAACCTAAAGACAAAAGGTTATAACAATTTGGTGGGTCGCAGCCACAAGGAGCTGGACTTGACCGACCAAATGGAGGTCAAAAAGTTCTTCGATGAAGAACAACCCGATGCTGTAGTACTGGCAGCCGCCTTTGTAGGAGGCATTATGGCCAACTCACTCTACCGTGCCGACTTCATTATGATGAATATGAAGATTCAGTGCAATGTCATTTCTGAAGCATACGCTCATGGTGTTAAGAAATTATTGTTCCTCGGTAGCACCTGTATCTATCCGAAGAACGCGCCTCAACCCATGAAAGAAGATTGTTTATTGACATCTCCCCTGGAATACACCAATGAGGAATATGCTATTGCCAAAATTGCCGGCCTGAAGATGTGCGAGAGTTACAATCTCCAATATGGTACGAATTATATTGCCGTCATGCCCACCAACCTCTATGGTCCTAATGACAATTTCCATTTGGAGAATAGCCACGTCATGCCAGCCATGATGCGCAAGATTTATCTAGCCAAACTCATCCACGATGGTGCCTGGGATAAGATTGCCATAGACCTCAACAAACGACCAGTAGAGGGCGTGAATGGCGATGCTTCTAAGGAAGACATACTAAAGGTACTAGCAAAGTACGGTATTGAAAACAATAAGGTAACTCTTTGGGGTACTGGAACACCCCTCCGCGAGTTCCTGTGGAGTGAAGACATGGCCGATGCCTCCGTTCACGTACTGCTGAATGTCGATTTCAAGGATATCATTGGTATTGAGAAATACTCCTCAGTCCATTATGGAGCCAGTACGGATGGTGCTGTAGACCGTAATCACAGTGCAGGTCGTGGTGGCGCCATTCCTTCTTTGGGAGAAATTCGCAACTGCCATATCAATGTTGGCACCGGTAAGGAACTGACCATCCGCGAGCTATCCGAACTGGTCGTAAAGGCAGTCGGTTTCGAAGGTATTGTAGAATTCGACACCTCCAAGCCCGACGGCACTATGCGCAAACTCATTGACGTTTCGAAACTCCACTCTCTAGGCTGGACACATAAAGTAGAGATTGAAGACGGTGTAAGCAAATTATTCGAATGGTATAAAAACTCGTTGAAATAAGGTAACCAATTAAATAAAAAGCCTATGCAACCAATTAAAACCTTAAACGACATGATAGTCTTCCTGCAAGAACGGGGAGACCGTAGGCGTGTCGCAGTGGTATCAGCCAATGATGCCAGTACCCGTTATGCAGTAGAGAAAGGTAAGGAAATGGGATTTATTGATCCCATATATGTTGACGGTGACAGCCCGGAAGAGTGTGCACGCCGCGCTGTTGCCATGTGTAAGAGTGGTGAGGCCAATATCCTCATGAAAGGTCTTATCAATACTGATGTCCTACTACGCGCCATATTAGACAAGGAGAATGGCATTATCCGCCCAGGTCACGTACTGACTCACGTCGCAATGGCCGAAATTCCAAAGTATGAGAAACTGCTTTTCTTTACCGATGCAGCTGTCATTCCAGTCCCCACTCCCACCCAGCGCCGTCAGCAAATCCACTATATGAATTATGTGTGCCATGCGTTGGGAATTGAGGAACCACGTATCTCGCTCATCCACTGCGCAGAGAAAGTCAGTGCCAAGGCATTCCCCTATACAGCTGACTATCTTGATATTATTGCTGAGGCACAGACGGGCCAGTTTGGGCGTTGCATAATTGACGGACCACTTGACCTGAAGACCTCTCTTGATGCAGTTAGCTTGCACGAGAAGGGTATCCATAGTGTCATTGATGGACAGGCAGATGCCCTTATCTTCCCAGACATCGTGGCTGGCAACGTCTTTTATAAGACACTGACGCTCTTTGCTTATGCTAAAACAGCAGGCGTCTTGCAGGGGACACAGTGTCCTTGTGTGGTATCATCACGTGCAGACAGTCCAGAATCCAAGTACTACTCACTTGCTTTAGCCGCTATATGAGAATCTTAGTTATCAATCCTGGCTCCACATCTACAAAAATGGCTGTCTACGAAGACGAGAAACCTATTCTTCTTCGTAACATCGCACATTCCGCTGAAGAATTGGCTCCTTTCGGGAACATTACCGAACAACAGGAGTTTCGCCGTCAACTAGTGCTAGAAGAACTCAAAGCGGCCGACATCCCCTTGGAATTTGATGCCGTCATTGGACGTGGAGGACTGGTAAAACCTATCAGTGGTGGAGTATATGAAATCAACCAACGTATGCTTGACGACACCTTGCATGGTTGTGTCATGCATAGTCATGCCTGCAACTTAGGATGTCTGCTGGCTCATGAGATAGCTGCTCGAATTCCAGGATGCCGTTCCTTCATTGCCGACCCCGGTGTAGTTGATGAGCTTTCACCATTAGCACGTATCAGTGGTAGTCCTTTGATGCCACGCATCTGCATTTGGCACGCCTTGAACCAGCGAGCCATTGCCCGTCGTTATGCCCGAGGCATTGGCAAGGAATACGAAGAACTGAATCTGATAATATGTCACCTTGGTGGTGGCATCAGTGTAGCAGCACACGAGAAAGGCAAGGCTATTGATGCCAACAATGCCCTAGACGGTGAGGGACCTTTCTCACCAGAACGTGCTGGCAGCCTTCCCGCAGTGGATCTCATTCGTCTCTGTTTTAGCGGGAAATACAATGAGGAAGAACTTCTGAAGCGTATTGCCGGCAAGGCAGGGTTGAACGCCCACCTAGGGACAAACAACATGCGCGAGATTCTGAAACGCATCCAACAAGGAGATGAACATGCCCAACTCATTGTGGATGCTATGATTTACCATATTGCAAAAAACATTGCAGCTGAGTCTGCCGTACTTTGCGGCCATGTCGATGCAATACTCATCACAGGCGGTATGGCCCATTCCGACTATATTATCAGTCGACTACGTAAGCGTATCGAATTTCTGGCTCCCGTATATACCTTCCCTGGCGAAGACGAAATGGAAGCTTTGGCACTCAATGCCCTTGCAGTATTACAAGGCAAACGAGAGGCAAAACTATATGAATAAAGAAAGGAGCGGATTAGAAGATCCGCCCCTTTTTTTAGTTTGTCCTACAGCTTACAACTTTCCTGCAAGCACTTCTTTCCAACGGGCATAAGCCTCCGCATATGCAGCACGATCTGCTTGTTTAGGCTCAATGACCTGTAGCTTGTCAAGAGAAGCAAATGCCTCCTTGTTATCCTTGTAGATACCAGCACCAATACCAGCACCTTTTGCAGCACCGACAGAGCCATCCGTATCATAAAGTTCAATTGTTGCACCACTGACGCCAGCCAGTGTATCGCGGAACAATGGACTAAGGAACATATTTGCCTTACCTGCATGTATCTTCTTGATATCCATTCCCATCTGTTGCATAATCTCCATACCATAACAGAATGAGAACACGATTCCCTCTTGAGCAGCACGAACCAAATGAGCCTTACTATGCTTATTAAAGTTGACGCCATTAATAGAACACCCGATTTCCTTGTTCTCCAACACACGCTCTGCGCCGTTACCAAATGGCACAATCGTCACGCCATCACTACCGATAGGAGCTGTTGCAGCCAAATCATTCATGTCAGCATAACTGATATCAGGAGTAATGTTACGATGAACCCATGCGTTCAAGATGCCAGTGCCATTGATGCAAAGCAAAACGCCCAAACGGGTCTGATCTACATGATGATTAACATGGGCAAAAGTATTCACACGAGACTTGGGATCATAATTCACATCACCCAATACACCATAAACCACACCCGATGTACCCGCTGTAGCAGCAATTTCGCCAGGATTCAGCACGTTTAACGACAATGCGTTATTGGGCTGGTCACCACCACGATAAGTAATCGGAGTACCAGCTTTCAGCCCCAGTTCAGTAGCAGCCTCTGCACTTACCACGCTCTGTTCTGCAAAGGTAGGTACGATGTCAGCTATCAAGGAATTGTCAAAGCCATAATAATCCATCAGGAAATCGGCCACTTTGTTGTTTTTAAAATCCCAGAACATACCCTCGCTCAATCCGCTAACCGTTGTGTTAACGGTGCCGGAGAGACGCATAGCGATATAATCACCAGGCAACATAACCTTATATATACTACTATAAGTCTCGGGCTCGTTCTCTTTTACCCATGCCAATTTTGCGGCAGTAAAGTTACCGGGAGAGTTCAGCAAGTGACTCAAGCATTTCTCTGAACCTAAATCCTTGAAAGCTTTTTCACCATAAGGTACAGCACGAGAGTCACACCAGATAATAGCGGGACGCAAAGCCTTCAGATTCTTATCAACACAAACCAATCCATGCATTTGATAAGAAATACCAATTGCACTGATGTCCTCACCCTTTACATCGGCATCCGCCATGATTTTCTTTAAGCTAAGCTTAGCATTATCCCACCACATCTGAGGATCCTGTTCTGCCCAACCAGCCTTTACGGCCATGATAGGAGCTTCCTTCTCTGGATAGAAAGCAGTAGCTACACATTTACCTGTTTCTGCATTTACTAAAGACGCCTTAACAGAAGAACTGCCAACGTCAAAACCTAACAAATATCTATTTGCCATAATTATGTATTTAATGATTTACTTATATATATTACGTTTTCATCCACAAAATTCCCTAAATTATTTTTAAAAACCAACTTTTTTACCCTTTTTAGGTATTTTTTTATCATTATTTGACTACAATTAAAAATATTTTTTTACCTTTGCACGTTAGAACAACTTTCTGAAGACTATAGATTTATTTCATATATGAAAAAGAAGATACTAATACTTGACGACAAAGAGACCATCGCAAAGGTGCTCTCTATCTACTTGATGAGCGACTATGACGTACAATGGTTACCCGACGGTTTGCAGGGTGTAAAATGGTTGCAGGCCGGCAACACGCCGGATCTCATCATCTCAGACATTCGTATGCCTGGCATGCGTGGCGATGATTTTCTTGAGTGGATTAAGCAGAACGAACTTTTCCGCCACATTCCAGTAATCATGTTGTCGAGCGAAGACTCAACCAGTGAGCGTATCCGTTTGTTGGAAATCGGAGCTGTTGACTATATTGTTAAGCCATTCAACCCGATGGAGCTAAAGATTCGCGTCAAGAAAATTCTTCCCAATTAATCTAAGAAGTATTTATAGCTTATTATGATTGGTGTTGTATATTTAGGTAATAATCCCAAAACGCAGGAACGTCTCAGATACATCCCTGGGCAATTGGTTCGTATGACCAATGCCTATAAGGATGCAGCCCAGATATGCACCCCACATGTGGCAAACGAGCATTTTCTGGTGTTTTACGAGCGCAATGTTCGTAGCGAAGACATTACCGCCATTACCTATTTGCGCAAAAAATGCCCTAGAGTCTATATCGTCCTCATGACAAACACCATGACGGAGGAAGAACGACGCATCTACATGAAATGTGGCATCAACGACACAATTCACCAAGAAGCATCCGTCACCGAGTTGAACAAGAAGATACAGTTCATCTCTGACCGCGAGAATGTCCTGTTCGACGATGAGGCCCCAAAATACGGTATCTTGAAGTTCAAAATACCAATATGGAAGCGCTTGTTTGACATTGTCTTCTCTACGATTGCCATTATTATTTTGTCACCCATATTCATTTTGACAGCTATTGCCATCAGGTTGGAAAGCAAAGGTCCGATTCTCTTTAAATCAAAGCGTGTTGGAACAAACTATACCATCTTCGATTTCCTTAAATTCCGCAGTATGTATGTGGACGCAGAGGATCGTCTGAAAGAACTGAGTAAAGAACACAACCAATACAATGCAAGTGTAGAAAGTGACGAACCCAAGACAACCATCACTGCGCCTCTAGGCGACCAAGCAGAATTAGAGATGATGGGTACTGGCATGGAATCAGAAATGATGATCAGCGATGAAGAGATTATGCTGGTGGGGGACGATTTCGTAGTAGCGGAAAGTGATTTTGCGAAGAAGAAGGAAGAAGAAATCAACAATGCATTTGTTAAGATTGAGAACGATCCACGCGTCACTAAAGTTGGTCGTTTCATCCGCAAATATAGCATTGACGAACTTCCTCAGCTTTTTAACATCCTCAAAGGCGACATGTCCGTTGTTGGTAACCGTCCTCTCCCACTCTATGAGGCAGAGAAGTTGACTGCCGACTCTAGTATTGACCGTTTTATGGCTCCTGCAGGACTGACTGGTCTTTGGCAAGTTGAAGAACGAGGTAGAGGAGGTTGCATGTCAGCAGAAGAGCGTAAGCAGCTTGACATCACCTATGGACAGACTTACAGCTTCTTACTTGATGTGAAGATTATATTACGTACGTTAACCTCCTTTGTCCAAAAAGGAAACGTATAGTCATTAACCTATCATACTCATGAGCAGTTTCAAGCACATATTACTCACATCACTGTTTGCAGCCACCGTTGCAAACAGTTTTGCCCAATATACCAACAGTGGTGTCAGTGCTGGATTCTTTGATTCCAGTGAGGGTTCAGCTATCAATTTCTCTACGTTCCATCTGCCACCTTTGGGTGTCTTGTACGAGAACGCAAAACAGAATCCCCAGATTCTCTCGTTAGCGAAGGCACAGGAAATCGCTCAGGCAGAAGTGGCCAAGCAGAGACGCCATATCTTCTCTTATGTATATGGACATGCTAGCTACAGCTATGGTAAGACGGATATGTGGGGGCAGGGCTCGACATCATACAACTTGGTTCTGCAGCAATACCAAGGCAGTACACAGAGCTATTGGAATGTGGGCGTAAACTTAAATATACCCTTGGAAGACATCTTAGATCTCCGTGCTGCTGTTAAGCGTAAGAAACTTGAAGTGGACCAAGCTCGTATAAAAAAAGATGAGGCATTTGACAAACTAAAGTTAGAAATTGCCACGTTATACATTAAAATAACCAATAATCTGGTGGCTTTAAAAACGTCCAGTGAGGCTGCAGCCATTTATCAAGGTGCAGGTGCTTTGAACCAAGAAGATTTCCACCAGGGAAATATGAGCATAGAAGGTTTTGCAGAAACAAAAATGAAAGAGATTGGTGTTGTCCAAGGATATCAATCTTTGCAAAGCGAAATCACGACAGACATCATCACTTTAGAATTACTTACCCATACCCCAATTCTGACAAACACAACTACAGACATCACATTAGAGGAAGAGCAGTTGAGTGAGAAACAAATCAGAAAAGAAAATAAGGCTATTGAAAAGAAAATCAGAAAAAATGCTGCTGCTGAGGAAAAAAGATTCCGCCAGATGGAAGAAGCAGAGTTAAAGGCTCAAAAGAAAGCGGCTAAAGCTTTAAGGAACAAATAACCTAATCAGACTATTATGGATTTATTTAGATATATTGTCCGATTCCTGTATAAGATTCGTTGGTATCTGATTATCTTACCAATGATAGCGTTAATTGTAGCATGGTTCTCGACTCGTGACATGGAGCGTATCTATGACACCAATACCACTATCTATACGGGTATGATTACAGGCTACAATCTGGAAGGAACTGGGTCTGGATCATCACAAAATTCACAAACCAACATCACCAACCTGATGTTAATCATCACTACGGACAATACTATCCATGAAGTGGCACTTCGTCTCTTCGGGCGTTGTATGATGTATGGTAATCCCAACAAGGACAATAATTACATCTCCGCAGAGCATTTCCGTCAATTGAATGCAACCGTTCCTCCAGAAGTCAAGGCACTCATTAATCACAACAGTGAGGATCAGACTTATGCAAATTTGAAAGCATACGAAAAACCATCTCAGAACAATTACTTATTTGGCCTTCTCAACTTCCATCCTTATTTTGGAGTTGATAATATTACTGGTCGACTGAAAGTACTTCAGTTGGAGAAAAGTGATATCATTGATATTGGTTATTCTGCCAATGATGCAGGTGTCGCCTATAACACTTTGGAAATCCTTAACAAGGTTTTTGCTCGACAATATCAACAGCTTCGCTTTGGTGAAACCAATAATGTTATCCGTTTCTTTGAGAAAGAAGTGGGGCGTTTGTATCGTATTTTAAGCAATGCTGAAGACGACTTAATTCGCTATAATATATCCAAGAAAGTTATTAATTACGAAGAACAGACGAAAGCATTAACAGCCCTTGAAGCGCAACAACAGAATTTCCGTAATGACCAATTATTGAACTACACCACTTCCAAGGCACTACTTGATTATTTGGAGCGTCAGTTAGGTAATCGCACCCAGGTTATTCGTTCAAATAGAGAATTTACAAATCAGGTTCGTGACATTTCTCGTATTCAGTCACGCATCTCAAACCTCCGATTAATGAACAGTGAGGGAGGAGTTCAAAATAACGAGTCACAAGAGGAATTGGCTAAGGCCCAACGTGATTTACAAAAAGCAACAGGTCGAGTAGCCCAACTCACTAAAGATATTGAGGCGTCCACCTTTAGCACAGAAACAGGTATCAAGGCCAATGATATGCTAAGTCGATGGTTGGAGCAACTACTACTATTGGAAAAAACCAAGGCTGAGATGACAGCAACAGATATCATGAAGAACAACCTGGAAAATCAGTATCTGTTCTACGCTCCAATTGGTGCTACCCTAGATCGTAAAACCCGCCATATTGGTTTTATTGAGGGCAATTATATGGAGATGCTAAAAGCTCTAAACTCTGCCCGTATGCGTCAACAGAACTTAAGAATGTCCACGTCATCCCTACGTGTATTGAACCCGCCGATGTTCCCACTGAATGCACAACCTACCAACCGAATTATGGTATTGTTAGGAGCTTTCATGCTTACATTCATATTTACTGCGCTTTGGTTCTTCATTATAGAGATGCTTGATCGAACGCTACGTGATCGCATGCGTTCTGAACGTATCACTCAGGTTCCTGTGATGGGATGCTTCCCCAAAGAGAGCAATCTTCGCTATCGTCGCTTCAACAAAACCATTGCAGATATGGCTATCAAGCAATTGAGTAAATCACTCTTACCCCATTTCAAAGAGGGGCAACAGAATGTACTCAACCTGATTTCCACAGACTCAGGTAATGGCAAGAGTTATTTGGCACAGGAATTGGAAAATTATTGGATATCCATTGGTCTGGAGGTACGTCGTTTAACCTATGACGAAGACTTCCTGGCAGAAGACAGCAAATTCATCTTGGCTAAGGACATCACTGATCTCTGTCCTGACATCCTTCCGAATGAAATTGCGATTATTGAATATCCGAATATGGACGATAACTCCATTTCACCAGCTTTGCTGAATATGGGAACCATTAACTTGATGGTAACCCGTGCCAATCGTACATGGAAAGATGTCGATCAGAAAGCACTCAAGGAACTACAGGCTATGTTGGACGAAGAGCATAAGAACACCCTCTTTATGTATCTGACAGAGGCTAATCGTTATGCTGTTGAAGAGTTCGTAGGACAGTTGCCACCTTATACCAAGTTTAGTAACTTTGTCTATCGAATGTCTCAATTAGGCTTGACTGCAACAGAAAACCAACATTCATTGTAGATGGCGAATAAGGCAATAAAATTATATGCAAAAGAAAACGGAGGAAGAGTTTCTATACTCTTTCTTCTGTTTTTACTTGCCTTATATCAACTTACTACTTCGGGGCTTCCTGCTTTTGCCATCATTTGTTTTATTCCAGTCATTGTTATCACTGTCATCCTCTCTTTCCGGCATGGTATGTTCCTTTTTTGGCTGCTATTTGCTATCAACTATACCATTCAGATGAGAGATTTCCCTGCCACAGGAGTACCCATGTCTGTACCAAATGAGATGTTGGAACTTGCTTTACTTGCCATCGCCATTATCACCTTCGAGCATTATCCTTTTAATCGTATTGGCAATCTGATGTTTTTCTCCATTGCGATATGGTGCGGATTCTGTACGTTGGAAATCTTTAATGACACTTGTAATCTTGGCATTAATGTTAGTGCATGGTACCAAGGAGCACGCTTGTTGGCCTATCAACAAATGTACATCTTCCTAGTATTTACGTTATTTCTCAGAACACCAAGACAGATAGTTAATTATCTATTTATCTGGGGCGCTTTTGCCCTATTTGCAGTCTTTTGGGTTTGGAAACAAAAATACGTTGGCCTTACTCACATGGAAGAGAGTTGGCTATATGGTCCTGGCCGCACAACTCACATTATCTATGGCGGAACACTGATTAGATATTTCTCCATCTATAGTGATGCTGCCAATTTTGGTATTGGCATTGCATCTACAGGAGTCGCCTTTGTCATTTTTGGCATTACCAGTAAAATTAGGAAATTCAGATATTTTTTTCTCATCGTTGGAATAGCCTGTATATGGGGTATGTTTCCTTCCGGTACCCGCACGGCTATTGCATGTTTGATGGCAGGTTTTATGGCCTATATCTTCTTATCAAAATCTATCAAGATAGCCGTGCCTTTTTCTATTGTCTTTGCTTTCTTTGTATTCTTTTTGGCATTTACCAATATTGGAAATGGCAACCAGCAGATACGTCGTATGCGCTCAGCTTTTGACAAAAATGATGCCTCCGCCAATCAGCGAACCATCAATCAAGAGACGATGAAAAAATATATGAGAGAAGCACCTTGGGGAATAGGATTAGGAATGGGATATGATAATGTACCAGCCAATAATAAATATCGCAAGATGGCAACAATTGCTCCTGACTCTGAGTATGTTTTTATCTGGTTAAGAACTGGCATCATTGG
>JAEEGL012773343.1_pt1 | contig 11059 bp, 9 predicted proteins | sample 9134231 | NCBI WGS metagenome assembly JAEEGL01 (sample SAMN16246548, study PRJNA631951) | gut metagenome | biome: gut microbiome; feature: rumen; material: fiber-attached | host: Bos | place: Iran: Karaj | collected 2018-10
AGCCGATGTCCACGCCGGTGCCCAGGCGGATGCTGCCGCTGTCCGGCTTCATCTCGCCCACCAGGCAGCGGAACAGCGTGGACTTGCCCACGCCGTTGTCGCCGATGAGCGCCACCCGGTCCCCGGCGCGCAGGTGCATCTTCACCTGCGAGAAGAGCGGCCGCCCGTCGAAGCTCTTGCTGAGGCCCTCCACCATCAGCACGTCGTCGCCGGTGCGCCGGCGGCACTCGAAGCGGAAGTGGACGCTGTGCTCGTCGCTGGGCCGCTCCAGCCGCTCCACCTTGCTGAGCAGCCGCTCCCGGCTCTCGGCGCGCTTGATGCTCTTCTCCCGGTTGAAGGAGCGCAGCCGCGCGATGATCGCCTCCTGCCGCTCGATCTCCCGCTGCTGCAGCTGGTAGGCCTTCATGCGGATCTCAAAGCGCTCCGCCCGCTGGGCCTGGTACTCGGTGTAGTTGCCGTCGTAGGTCTCGATGCGGCCGAAGAGCAGCTCCGCCATGCGCCCGCAGACGTGATCCATGAAGTAGCGGTCGTGGCTGATCAGCAGCACCGCGCCGCGGTAGCTCTGCAGGTAGTCCTCCAGCCAGGCGATGGACTTCAGGTCCAGGTGGTTGGTGGGCTCGTCCAGCAGCAGGATGTCCGGCTCCGTCAGCAACATCCGTCCAAGGCAGAGCCGGGTGCGCTCGCCGCCGGAGAGCTGCGACGCCTTCTGGCCGTGCTGCTCCTTCCGGAAACCCAGTCCCGCCAGCACCCCCTGCACCGTGGAGCGCCAGCCGTAGCCGTTGGCCCGCTCGAAGTCCCGGGTCAGCTGGTCATACTGGCTCCCCAGCCGGCGGAGGAGCTGCGGGTCTCCCGCCACCTCCGCCATCTCGTGCTCCATGGCCCGCAGCCGCTGCTCCATGGCCACCACCGGCTCGAAAACGCTCTCCAGCTCCTCCAGCACGGTGCGCTCCGGGTCCACCTCCCCCTGCTGGGCCAGGTAGCCGAAGCGAAGCCCCTTCTGCACGTTGATGGCGCCGCTGTCCTGGGTATCCAGGCCCGCCAGGATCTTCATCAGGGTGGACTTGCCGCTGCCGTTGACCCCCACCAGGCCCATGCGCTCCCCGTTCTGCAGGGTAAAGGAAACACCCTTCAGCACCTCATTGGTGCCGAAGGCCTTCTTCACGTCCTGCAGGGCCAGCAATATCATGGCGTTCTCCTTTGATCAGAACAGGCTGTCCACCAGGGTGTAGACCGAGCCCACCCGGTCGCGGTAGGCGATGTCGATGCAGACATCCTCCCCCAGGCGCATGCCCTCGATCTCGCAGCGGGTCTCCGTGGTCTCCAGGGCCAGGCGCGGGGTGTTGTTCTCCCCGGAAAGGTGGCCCAGGATCAGGTTGTGCACCCCGGCGTTCACCAGCTGCACCGCCGCCTCGGAGCAGGTCTGGTTGGACAGGTGGCCGTAGCGGCCCAGGATGCGGCGCTTCAGCGCCTGGGTATAGTGGTCGTTGGCCATGAGCATGTCCGGGTCGTGGTTGGACTCCAGCAGCACCAGGCTGCTCCCGGCCACGGCGTCCAGCACCGACTGGGGGAAGTACCCCAGGTCCGTGGCGGTGGAGACGCTGCAGGCCCCGCCCCACAGCCGGAAGCCCACCGGCTCCGCCGCGTCGTGGGGGATGCGGAAGGGGACCACCCCCAGCTTCCCGATGTACAGGTCGCTCCCCGCCTCCAGGAAGCGCTTGCAGTCCGGGGGGATCTTCCCCAGCTTGCCCTCCATGGCCAGCCAGGTGCCGGCGGTGGCATAGACCGGGATCTTCAGTTTCCGGGCCAAGATGCCCGCCCCGGCGATGTGGTCTGAGTGCTCATGGGTAATGAGGATGCCGTCCAGGGTCCCCGGATCCACCCCGATGAAGCTCAGGGCGTCCAGGATGGTCTTGCCGGATTTCCCGGCGTCGATGAGCAGCCGCGTATCCCCGTACTCCACATAGAGCGCGTTGCCGCTGGAGCCGGAGTACAGCGGGCAGAATTTCATTTCCACGTTTTCTTCCCTCTGCCTGGTCCGTCACAGATCCAGGTGTTTGGCCACCCGCTCCTCGGGAGGCGGCGGGGTCATGTAGTCCGGGCCGAAGAGGATGGTCAGGACCTCGTCCCACCGCTCGGGGATCAGCACCTGCACGTCCTCAAACTGCGCGGGGATCAGCTCCGCGAACTGCTCCGGATGCCAGATGTGCATCATCAGCTCGAAGGCGCCGTTGGACATGCACAGGTCGTCCCCGGTGCGGTACCGGGTGGACACCTTCTCATAGCGCGACGTCTTCCATTTGGTGGAGAAGGGCAGGCCCATGAGGTGGGTGGCCCGGAGCAGGATCCGATTCTTCAGCCCGAAACGGGAGTAGTCCACATTGCGCTTCAGCATGCCCTGGAGCGTATGCAGTTCCAGGAACCACAGCTTGCGCCTGATCCCCTCCGGGGGCACGTGGTCCAGGATGAACAGGTCCGTGAAAGCCGCGGCCTTCTCCGGGTCCCGGTTCATCACGCGCGGGGTCCAGGTGTTGAGGTAGGTCAGCTCGAACCGGGGGTCGCACTCCTTGGGGTAGATCTCCCGAAAACGGGTGAACTCCTCCCGGGTGATGAGCAGATCCACATCGTCATCCCAGGGGATGAAGCCGTGGTGGCGGACCGTCCCCAGCAGGCTCCCGCACATCATGTTATAGCGGATCCCGTGCCGCCGGCACACCGCCGTGATATCCCGCAGCTGCTCCAGCAGCTCCACATGGATGCTCTCCAGGGAGAGCGCATGTTCCTCCGGCATCAGGTCTCCTCCTCCCCGGATCCATCGTTCAGCCAGGCCAGGGTCCGCCGGGCGATGTGCTCCGCGTCCATGTGATAGCGTCCCCGGAGGTACTGCTGCGTCCCCACCTCCCGGGCATAGGCATCGGGCATGCCGATGCGGTGCAGCCGGCAGGGGGCGCCCACCTCCGCCATGGCCTCCGCCACCGCGCCGCCCAGGCCGCCCACCACCGTGTGCTCCTCCACCGTCACCAGGTGGCGGAACCGGCGGCACAGGTCCGCCACGCGGTCCGTGTCCAGGGGCTTCAGGCAGGGGAAGGAGACCACCTCCGCCCGGACGCCCCGCTCCGCCAGCAAATCCGCCGCGGCCGCGGTCTGGGTCAGGATGCCTCCGGCGGAGAGCAGGGCGGCGTCCTCACCCCTCCGCAGGGTCAGGGCCTCCGGGCAGCGCCAGTCCCTGATGGGAGCGGGATGCACCGTGGGCTCCCCGCCCCGGCCCAGGCGCAGGTAGCAGGTTCCCGGGGTCCGGAGCATCACCGGCACCACGGCCCGCACCTCCTCGGGGTCCCCCGGGGTGAATACCGTCACCCCCGGCAGGGCCCGCAGCACCGCCATGTCCTCCGTGGCGTGGTGGCTGACCCCCAGGGAGCCGTAGACAAAGCCGCCGCCCACACACACGATCTTCACGTTCAGCCCGTGGTAGGCGCAGTCGTTGCGGATCTGCTCCAGGCAGCGCAGGGTGGGAAAGTTCCCGATGGAGTAGGTGATCACCGTCCGCCCGGCCAGAGCCAGGCCCGCCGCCAGGGAGGTCATGCCCTGCTCGGCGATGCCTGCGTTGATGAACTGGTCCGGATAGGTCTCCCAGAAGGGCTTCAGCACCCCGAAGCCCAGATCGCCGGTGATGAGGGTCAGCCGCGGATCCCGGGCCGCCTCCTCCATCAGGGCGCGGCAGAATGCGTCTCTCATGCCCTGTCACCTCCCGCGTTCACGGGGCACTGGGCTTCCAGCTCCCGCAGGGCCGCCTCGTACTCCTCCCCCTGGGGCGTGCGGTAGTGCCAGAGGATGTCGTTCTCCATGAAGGACACGCCCTTGCCCTTCACGGTCACGGCGATGATCATGCTGGGCTTGCCTGAGCCCCGGGCCGCCCGGCACGCGTCAAAGGCCTCCCGCAAAGCCGCGGTGTCGTGGCCGTCCACCGTCACGACCCGCCAGCCGAAGGCCTGCCACTTCTCCGCAAAGGGCTCCAGGGCCAGGGTGTTCTCGCAGAAATCCAGGGACTGCATCCGGTTGTGGTCCACCACGGCGATGAGGTTGTCCAGCCTGTACTGCCGGGCCTGCAGGGCGCTCTCCCACACGGAGCCCTCGTCGCACTCCCCGTCCCCCCGCACCGCGTAGGTGAACCAGTCCTCGCCGTTCATCCTGGCCCCGAGGGCCAGGCCCGCCGCCACGCCCAGGCCGTGGCCCAGGGAGCCGGTGGAGAACTCCACCCCCGGCACGGCCTTGCTCACATGGCCGGAGAGCCGGGAACCGTTGGCGTAGTGGGTGGCCAGCTCCGCCACGGGGAAGAAGCCGCGCTCCGCCAGGGCGGCATAGACCGCGGCCCCGGCGTGGCCCTTGGAGAGGATCAGCCGGTCCCGCTCCGGCCACAGGGGCTCCTCCGGCCGCACCCGCAGCACCCCGGTGTAGAGCACCGCCATGATCTCGGCCACAGAAAAAACGGCGCCGATATGGCTCCCACGGCTGAGATGCGTCATCTCCAGCCCATGTCTGCGGATCAGCCAGGCCAGGACCCGCGGGTCCTCCGTACGGGGCTTCCCCTGGGGGAATGCCGCATGGGTCCTGGTCTCATAGTCTGCCTGGGGCAATGGTCTCCCTCCTCACGGGTGTTCCGGCCGTTTTCCCCTCATCTTGCCGAAGACGCCGCCGATGGTCTCGCAGAACAGCCGGACGTCCAGGGAAAAGGACTGGTGCAGGGCGTAGTCCACCCGCATCTGGTTCTTGTAGGGCAGCACGTATTTCTCGTAGTTTTCCACGGGGTTCTCTGTGCCCACGATCTCATCCTGTGCGATGTAGACGATGGAGGAGCGGTCCGTGACCCCCGGGCGCACCCAGAGAATGCACTCCTGCTCCGGGGTGTACTGCATGGTGTAGAGCAGCAGCTCCGGCCGGGGGCCCACAAAGGACATGTCGCCCTTGAGGATGTTGAACAGCTGGGGCAGCTCGTCCAGCTTCAGCCGCCGCATCACCCGGCCGGCCCGGGTCACCCGGGGATCCCCCAGGGCCGTGCAGCCGCCGGTCTTGTCCGCGTCCACCACCATGGAGCGGAACTTCAGGATATAGAAGGTGCGGTTGTGGTAGCCGCCCCGGGGCGCCCGGTAGAAGATGGGGCCGGGGCTGTCCAGTTTCACCCAGACCGCCAGGGGCAGCATCAGCAGGCTTCCGGGGATGAGCAGCAGCAGCGCCGCCGCAAAATCCAAGATGCGCTTCACCACGTGGGAATAGAAGGGGTGGGACAGCGGCCCGTCCCAGTAGGGCAGCTCAGGGAGCGGCTCCCGGGCCATATGCGTTCGCTTCCTCTCTGCGGATTCTCTTGGCGGGGCTCACTCCCCGCGCAGCTGCTGGATGGCGTTGTAAAGGGTTTCCAGTTCCTGGGCCGAGTAATACTGCAGCACGATGCGCCCTCGCCGCTCGCTCCCGGCGATGGTCACCCGCATGCCCAAGGTTTCCCGCATCTGCTCCTCCAGGCCCCGCAATTCCGGGGATACATTCCCCCGCACGCCTGGCCGCCGGGGAGCCGCCGGGGTCTCTTTGGCGTCCTTCCCGGCCTTCTCCTCCCGGAGCCTGGCTGCCCGGGCCTCCAGCTGCCGGACGTTCCAGCCCTCCCGGAGGGTCTCCTCCGCCAGGGCCAGCTGCTCCTCCTCCGTGTCCAGGCCCGCCAGCACCCGGGCATGGCCTGCGCTGAGCTGGCCCTGCCGCACCTGTTCCACCACCGCCTGGGGCAGGGTGAGGATCCGCAGGAGGTTGGCCACCGCCGGCCGGCTCTTGGACAGCCGCTCCGCCGCCTGCTCCTGGGTGTAGCCGCACTCCGTCATCAGCGCCCGGATGCCCAGGGCCGCCTCCACCGGGTTCAGATCCTCCCGCTGGATGTTCTCGATGAGGGCCGCCTCCATCTGCTGCTGCCGGTCCATGGTCCGGATGACGCAGGGGATCTGTGCCAGCCCCGCCTGCCGTGCCGCCCGCCAGCGGCGCTCTCCCGCCACCAGGGTGTAACGGCCCCGTTCGGCCGGGGTCAGCAAAACGGGCTGAAGCAGGCCCTGGTCCCGGATGGACCGGGCCAGCTGCTCCAGGCTCTCCTCCGTGAACGTCCGGCGCGGCTGGTCCGGGTTGGGGTCAATCAGCCCGATGTCGATCTCCTGTACGCCGCCCTCCGCTTCCGTGTCCGGCAGCAGGGCGTCGAGCCCCCGGCCCAGGCCGTGGATCTTCTTTGGCATGGCAACCTCCAGATGGCGCTGTTATTTTTTCTTCTTGTTCTTGCCCTTTTTCTTCTTGTCCGGCTTGCCGTCCTTCTTCCCGGCCTTGGCCGGGGCGTCCTTGGCGAAGTCGGCCGGAGCCTGCATGCTGTTGCGCCGGAGGAACTCCGCCGCCAGGGCCTTGTAGGCCACCGCCCCGGTGGATCGGGGGTCGTAGACGTGGATGGGCTCGCCGTGGCTGGGAGCCTCCCCCAGCCGGACGCTCCGCGGGATGGTGGTAGCATACACCTTGTCCCGGAAGTGTTTTTTCACCTCGTCCACCACCTGCAGGCCCAGGTTGGTGCGGCCGTCCAGCATGGTGAGCAGCACGCCCTCCACCCCCAGGGAGGGATTCAGGCTCTTGTGGACGCGGTTCAGGGTGTTCATCAGGCTGGACACGCCCTCCAGGGCAAAGTACTCGCACTGGATGGGGATGAGCACGGTGTCCGCCGCGGTCAGGGCATTCAGGGTCAGCAGGCCCAGGGAGGGCGGGCAGTCGATGAAGATGAAATCATACTGGTCCCGGACCGGCTTCAGCACGGTTTTCAGCCGGAACTCCCGCTGGGGTATGCCGGCAAGCTCCAGCTCGGCCCCCACCAGGCGGATGTCCCCGCAGGCGATGTACAGTCCGTCCCAGTCCGTCTTTTCCACCGCAGGCGCCAGATCCGACGTCCCCACCAGAGCCTCGTAGATGCTCTGCTCCCCCGCTTCCATGCCCAGGCCGGAGGTGGTGTTGCCCTGGGGATCCAGGTCCACCACCAGCACCCGCTTCCCGGCAGCGGCCAGCAGCGCGGAGAGGTTCACCGCCGTGGTGGTCTTCCCCACCCCGCCCTTCTGGTTGGTGACTGCCACGATCTTGCCCATCCGATCCTCTCCCCCCGGTGCCGTCCTCACAGATTACCAACGTGCATTATACCAATCACCGGGGGAAAAGTAAAGCCTGCCCCCGCCCTTTGCATACATTTCCGTTCTTTCGACCCCTCCGTCCGGAGCCTTTTTTCCGCCGGCTGCGGCGTCCCGGAGCGTTCCGCGCCACCGCAAAGGGAGGACGGCCGAAGCCGTCCTCCCCGGGAGTTCAGATACCGTCAGGGATCAGAAGCCGCCCTGCATGAGGAGCTGCAGCACACTGTCGGGCAGCATCCGCATCAGGCCCATCGCGCTGATCTGCACGTTGGTCATCAGCTGCTGCGCGAAGGCCTGCTGATCCTCCTTGGACATCTGCAGCGGGTACACCGCGTCGGTGGTGTCCATGGGGGCGGGGGCGGGGGTGGTCTTGCCCTCGAAGATGACGGTCAGCAGCACGTTCTCGCTGACGCTGGGCACGCTCAGCTTCGCCGTGCCCTTCCAGCCCATGCCGTCCGCGGTCTGCTCAAAGGCATAGTCCACGTCCTGGTGCATCCGCACGGTGGGTTCCTCGCTGTAGGTCTTGTGGGAAACGAAACTGCCATCCACCACGTCGTAGTCATAGGAGGGGCTCCACACGGCGATGTCCGTGTTCTCGTTCAAGACCACACGGTTCTCCTCCTCGGTCCAGGAGATATATGCCTTCTGCTCCTGGGCGGGATGCAGGGCGCCCTCGTCATCGGCTTCCATCACGGTCACGCCCATCTGAACGGCGCCGTTGGTCACGCCGACGCTGCCCTCCACGCGGTTCACCGTCACGCCCTCGGCCTGCACGTCCAGGGCAAAGCCGTAGACGACGGCCTCCTCGCGGCTGTTCCGGGTCACCAGGATGTCCGCGGCAGCGGGCTTCTCTTCCTGAGTCACCTCCACATGCGCGCTGAGGCGCACGGTCTCGCCGTCCTCATCCACCAGCCGGATAACCGTCACCGGCTCGGTGAACTTCTCCAGGCCCTCCTCCGCGGCGGTGTGGACCTTGGTTTTGGCAGTCTCCATATCCATGCCGGCAGCGTTGAGGATGGGCTGCACAAAGGGCAGGGCCAGAATGTCCTCCACCGCTGCGTCGGTCAGCACCAGCAGGTCGGCCCTGGTCAGGTTCAGGGTCCAGACTTCCGCGGCCGGGTCGCAGTCAGCGGGCTGCTCGGTCACAGGGGCCTTCTCCGCCTTCTCCCACAGGCCGGCCACCGCCTGCATGGTGGCGGGCAGGAGGCTGTTCAGCGCATCGCTCCCGGAGCGGGAGGTCATGCTGCCGTTGAGCTGCTGCACATACTCCATGACGCCGTTCCAGTAGGCCTGGAAGTCGAAGTTCGCGCCGGAGCCGCTGCCGGTCATCTGCCGGAGCTCTTCCCAGCCGAAGGCGATGGGCTTGTCGCCCGTGAGGACAGACTTCAGGGCGATCTTGTCGTTGTCCATGACCCAGTCCAGCGTCACGGCCTTCTGCCCGCTCAGGGTCAGCGCCATGCTGCCCGCGGAGAGGTTGACGGCAGCCTCCACATGGAGGCCCAGGGCATTCAGCAGGTCGCCGATGGCGCCATACACCTTGTCGACCGTGGCCGCCGCGTCTGCGTCTCCGCTCAGCCCGGAGAGATCCCCCGCCTCAAAACGGACGTCCAGCACCGCGCCTTCGGCGTTCATGAAAGCCGCGGAAGCCTCCTGAATGGTCAGGGCGGAGCCCATCGCCGGCAGCGCCAGCAGCATCAGGGCCACCAGAACAGCCATCAGTTTTCTCATCTTTCTTCCTCCTTTTCGTCCATTGACGATTTTGCTCTTGGGGAAAGGTTTCCCGCCTTTCCCGCCCAGTATAGCAGAAAGAGGGGCGTTTGTCACCCCTCTCTGCTCAAGAGATACATTTTGCGGGCGGAAACCCGCGCCGGTCTGTCCGAAGGTTCAGTCCGCCCGCCGCCGGCCGAAGAAGAAGAGGGCCACGGTGCCGGGGCCGGTGTGGGAGCCGATGGTGGTGCCGATGTCGTTGATCTCCACCCGCCCGTTCAGCTTCGGGAAGCGGGCCTCGATGAGGGCCGCCAGCGCCTCCGCGTCCTCCCGGCAGGCGGACTGGCTGATGTAGCACTTCCCGTCGTAGGCCAGGCCGCCGTCGGCCAGTTCCTCCATGCGCCGCTCCGTCTCCCGGATCACCCGCTTCTTGGTGCGGATCTTGTCCCGGGGGGTCAGCCGTCCCTGACAGTCCACGTTCAGCAGCGGGCAGATCCCCAGCAGCTTGCCGAAGGTGCCTGCCGTCCGGCTGACCCGGCCCCCCTTGATGAAGAAGGTCAGGTCCGTGGTGAAAAACCAGTGGTTGACCCGCAGCTTGTTGGCCTCGGCCCAGTCCGCCGCCTCGTCCACGTCCATGCCCTCGTCCCGGCGGTCCGCCAGGGCGTCCAGGAGCAGGCCGTAGCCGGAGGACGCCGCCAGGGAGTCCACCACCCGGATGGTGCGCCCCGGGTAGAGGGGCCGCAGGTGGTCCGCCGCGGACAGGGCGCTCTGCACGGTGCCGGAGATGCCGCTGGAGAGATCCACATGGAGGATGTCCACCCCCTGCTTCAGCCAGGATTCGAAGCAGGCCACATACTCCGCCGTGTTCACCTGGGAGGTGGCGGTGTCCTCCCCGGCGGTCATGCGCCGGTAGAACTCCTCCGCGGTGATGCTCTGATACAGGTCGTCCAGGTGTTCCTCGCCCCCCAGCCGGTAGTGGAAGGGCAGCCAGTGGATCTCCCTCTTCGCCAGATGCTCCGCCGTCAGATCGCAGGTGGCCGTGCAGGTGATCACGTAGTTCATGCTCAACATCTCCCGTTCTGCCGCAATATGTCAACATTCCCTTTTTGTAATCTGGAATGCAATTCTATATTACATGAACTTTCGGTCTTTGTCAAGTCCCCAGCCGGTCCCGGAGGAACTGCCCGGTGAAGGAGGCCCCGCAGGCCGCCACGGTCTCCGGGGTGCCGCTGCACACCAGGGTGCCCCCGGCGTCCCCGCCCTCGGGCCCCAGGTCGATGATCCAGTCCGACACCTTGATGACGTCCAGGTTGTGCTCGATGACCAGCACGGAGTTCCCCGCCTCCACCAGGCGCTGCAGCACCTTGATGAGCCGGGCCACGTCGTCGGAGTGCAGGCCCGTGGTGGGCTCATCCATGACGTAGATGGTGCGGCCGGTGGCCTTGCGGCTGAGCTCCGTGGCCAGCTTCACGCGCTGGGCCTCGCCCCCGGAGGGGGCGGTGGCGGGCTGCCCCCGCTTCACGTAGCCCAGGCCCACGTCCACCAGCGTCTGGAGCTTCCGCGTGAGCCGGGGCAGGTTCTCGAAGAACGCCAGCGCCTCGTCGCAGGTCATCTCCAGCACCTCGTGGATGTTCTTGTTCTTGTACCGGACCTCCAGCGTCTCCCGGTTGTAGCGCTTGCCCTTGCACACGTCGCAGGGGACGTACACGTCCGGTAGGAAGTGCATCTCGATCTTGAGCAGACCGTCGCCGGAGCAGGATTCGCAGCGGCCGCCCTTGACGTTGAAGGAAAAGCGGCTGGCGGTGTAGCCACGGCTTTTGGCCTCCTGGGTGGAGGCGAACAGCTCCCGGATGTCGGTGAACAGCCCCGTATACGTGGCCGGGTTGGACCGGGGCGTCCGGCCGATGGGTGACTGGTCGATGCTGATGACCTTATCCAGATGCTTCAGCCCGTGGATCTCCCGGAATTTGCCGGGGCGGATCTTGGCGCGGTTGAGCCGCTGGGCCAGCGCCTTGTAGATGATCTCGTTGACCAACGAGGATTTGCCGCTGCCGGACACGCCGGTGACCAGCGTCAGCGTCCCCAGCGGGATGGACACGTCGATGTCCTTGAGGTTGTTTTCCGCCGCGCCGGTGACGGTGAGGAAGTACCCGTTCCCGGGCCGCCGTGCGGGG
>JAEEGL013359364.1_pt1 | contig 11059 bp, 9 predicted proteins | sample 9134231 | NCBI WGS metagenome assembly JAEEGL01 (sample SAMN16246548, study PRJNA631951) | gut metagenome | biome: gut microbiome; feature: rumen; material: fiber-attached | host: Bos | place: Iran: Karaj | collected 2018-10
AGGGTGCTGAGTTTCTCGGCACGCTGTTTGAGTTCGGCTTCTTTGGCCTGCTGTTGGCTGAGGGGCATGGTCTCGCCAGTTTGGAGGAAGTTCTGATAGTCTTTCTGGAACTGGGTCATTTGCTGCTGATAGCTCTTTTCCTGAGCATCCTTGTAGCGGTTGAGTTCTTCTTGCAGGTCAATGGCATACTGGTATTTGGCAAGCAAGGTGTCGCTGTCGACGCATGCCACTTTTAGTTGTCCGTCTTCAGGGATTACGGGCATGGAGGCATTGGGGTTGACCTTGCTGGGGGTGCCAGTGCCGGTGAAGTGAAGGATGTATAGGACTACGAGTCCGATGAGGAGCAGGATGTTGAGGATGGTCAAGCAGGTATGGCAGTGACCTTTGCGGCAATTTTCAGTGGGCGTGTTGTCGTAGGGCTGGTGAGGCTCTAGTGCTTCGGGACGAGGCAGTGGCTCAGGGTTGGCGGGATGCTGTTCTTGAGCTTCTTTCATTTCGATGGTGTCGAGGCTGTTGTCGTCGACGGGTTTGTTGAGGTCTTGAGTGATTTCCATGGTGGTTGATTTTTTTCTGAATTATCGGATTTTTCTGAGTAATCAGAATATTCTGAATAATCGGAGTATTCTGATTACTCTGATTTTGTGGCTTTCTATTCTGTAGGTTCTCCTATCTTGTCAATAGCACGTTGGACGCGGGCGATGGTTTCCTCTTTGCCGATGGTCATGACGAGGGTGAGCATATCGGGCCCAACGGTGGTGCCGACGACAGCAAGGCGTAGGGAGTTCATGATTTGACCCATGTTGAGTTCGTTGCCTTTGATGTAGTCCTCGAGGAGGGCTTGGTGGATGGCATCGTACTCAAAGGGGACGGTGTTGAGAATTTCGATGACCTTAGCCATGTGGGTGGTCATGCCGGATTTCCAACGCTTGGCGACGGCCTTGGGGTCATATTCGGTAGGGGCAACAAAGAAGTAGTGGGTCTGCTCCCACAGCTCGCTGGGGAAAGAGATGCGCTCTTTCATCATGCCGCAAACTTTGACGACGTATTGAAGGTTGAAAGTTGAAAGTTGAAAGTTGATATCGTCAGCTATGGTAATGCCGTGCTCTTTGAGTTGAGGGAGGAACATCTCGGCGAGCTGCTCGTCGGGACACTTCTGCAGATATTCGTGGTTGAACCATTTGGCCTTCTCGACATTGAATTTGGCTCCGCTCTTGCTGATGTGCTCAATGCTGAAGAGGCGGATAAGCTCGTCCATAGACATCAGTTCTTGGTCGTTGCCAGGATTCCAGCCGAGGAGAGCAAGCATGTTGACCACTGCCTCGGGTAGATAGCCACGCTCGCGATAACCGCTGGAGATTTCTCCAGTTTCGGGGTTATGCCAGTCGAGTGGGAAGACGGGGAAGCCAAGCCGGTCACCGTCGCGCTTGCTGAGTTTGCCATTGCCGTCGGGCTTGAGCAACAGAGGCAGGTGGGCAAACTGGGGCATGGTGTCCTCCCAGCCGAAAGCCTTGTAAAGCATCACATGGAGGGGGGCTGAAGGCAGCCACTCCTCGCCACGGATGACGTGCGACACCTCCATCAGGTGATCGTCGACAATGTTGGCGAGGTGGTAGGTGGGCATACCATCGGACTTGAAGAGCACCTTGTCGTCGAGCAGCCGGCTGTTCATGGTCACATCGCCACGAATAAGGTCGTGGACGGTGATGTCTATGTCTTCGGGAAATTTGAATCGCACCACGTATGGTTCTCCGCTGTCGAGACGGCGTTGCACCTCGTCGGCAGGCAGTGAGAGGCTGTTTTCCATCGTGCTGCGGGTGTTGCAGTCGTATTGGAAGGTCTTCTTCTGAGCCTCATACTCCTTGCGCTTGGCATCCAATGCCTCGGGACGGTCGAAGGCATAATAAGCCCAGCCGTCGTGGATGAGCTGGTCGGCATACTGACGATACATAGGCTTGCGGTCGCTCTGGCGGTAGGGGCCATAATTGCCACCGATATGGACGCCTTCGTCGAATTGGATGCCAAGCCAGTCGAGAGCTTCAATGATATAGTCTTCGGCACCAGGGACGAAGCGGGTTTGGTCGGTATCCTCGATACGGAGAATCATATCGCCACCATTCTGACGGGCGAAGAGGTAATTGTACAATGCAGTGCGCACGCCGCCGATGTGTAGCGGGCCTGTGGGGCTAGGTGCGAAACGGACGCGGACTTTTCTCATATTATTTGTCGATATATTAAGACGTTATTACGTTAATTCGTTATTGCGATGTTATAAGTTGTATTTTGAGAAGTGTTTCTTCTTCAATAGATAATAGTGTATCAGCAACAGGCTGTTCAAGGTGCAGCTGACAGGCTTGCTATCGCGACGACGGCGTTTCTTAAGTTGCGGCAACCAGCGGTAAAAGGCTCGGTGTGCCCTAGCAACGGCCCAGAATTCCTGCGGTTTTCTTTCAAACAGGAATTTGAACGCCGCCACATAGTCGAGCACCACGCGTAGCACCATTACCCATACCAATCGGTTCTGGGGAAGGTTCTTATAGAGCAGTGCCATGTTGTTGCGGAAGTTGAGGTAGGTCTTGCGCGGATTGGACTTGGGCAGTGTGCCGCCACCCACATGGTAGACCACCGACTGCGGGCAGTATTCCACGCTGTATCCAGCATTCTTGGCACGCCAGCAAAAGTCAATCTCTTCCATGTGTGCAAAGAACTCACCGTCGAGCCCACCTAACTCCTTCCACACATCGGCACGGACAAACATGGCGGCTCCCGAAGCCCAGAATATCTCGCGGGCATCGTCGTACTGACCGTAGTCCTGCTCAATCGTGGTGAAGATGCGGCCACGACAGAAAGGATAGCCATATTTGTCGATAAAGCCGCCTGCACCTCCGGCATATTCAAAGGTGTCGCGCTGGTCGTACATCAGCAGTTTGGGCTGGCTGATGGCAGTGTCGGGGTGTTGCTGCATCTGGGCTATAACGGGTTCAATCCAGTTAGGTGTCACCTCCACATCATCGTTGAGTAGCACGTAGTAGTCGGCTTCTATTTGCGACAAGGCTCGGTTATAGCCTTCGGCAAAGCCATAGTTCTTGTCCAACGGTATGACGCGCAAAGTGGGATAATGGTCATGGAGGAAGGCCAAGGAGTCGTCGGTGGAGCCATTGTCGGCTATCACCACCTCGGCATCGCCCGTGGTGTGGGCAGTGACCGAGGGGAGAAAGCGTTCGAGCATGTGCTTCCCATTCCAATTAAGTATGACGACGGCTGTTTTCATTAGTGGATGAAAGTTATGGGGTTAATGGGTTTAGTGGAATATCGGCAGGACGTTTGCGTTTCCAACGACGGTGCGACCACAGCCAGTACTGCGGTGCAGCATCGATGGTGTTGCCCAAATGCTGAATATAGCGTGAGATAATGGTATATTGAGGCACCTCGTTGGGCTTGTCGCACAAGAGAGTGAAACGCACCTCGTAGCGACCCCGGCTGGTCTTCGTCACGTCGTAGTAGATGACGGGCATATCGTATTTGCGGGCAAAGTATTCAGCTCCATATAAGAATGGGGTCTCCTGATGCATAAACATGGTCCAAAAGCTCTTACGCTCGTCGCTGGGCGACTGGTCGGAGAGCATCATATAGGCTACCGGCACCTGATGCCGACGGTAGTATTCCATCGTCTGACGCACATTGGTGTGGTCGACTATCTCGGTGCCAAAACGACCGCGACGGCGCGTGACGTAGCTGGCAACCAACTTGTCGTCAAGCGGCTTACCAACACCTACTCCGTGGTGCATCAGTTGAAAGTTGAGGGAGGTAATCATATATTCCCAGTTGTTGTAGTGAGCCGACATGAGAATGATGCTCTGCCCCTGCTCATAGTAACGGTTTAGCAGTTGTCGGTTGACAAAGTGATAGCGGCTCATGATGGACTGTGGGCGGGCGTAGAGGTTATACAGTCCCTCCACCAGCAGGTCGCTGATGTGGTGGTAGTATGCTCTCTCAATACCGTGACGTTCTTCCTCCGTGCGGTCGGGATAGGCATTGGCAAGGTTCGTACGCGTCACCTTGCGACGGTAACGCACCAGATGATACACCACAAAGTATATTATGTCGGAAAGTATTGCCAACAAGACTGAATTATTGTTTGATTGTTTTTTACTATTGATTGATTGTCCGATTGTTTGAATACATCAGCCACTCAAACATTCAAACAATCACACATTCAAACATTATTAGAATCCTCTTTCAAATTGTTGACCCACTTCGCCTAGGGTGTCCTCCTCCAACTGATTCTGACTGAGCATACGTTCCCAGTTAGGTGTACGCAATTCTCCACGGGCACTGGAGTTCAATAGCTTGTAGTATCCACTACGGAACTCGTCCCAGAACAGGAATACACGGTTGGGGTAGTCGTTTTCCATACGATTGTAGCGCCACAGTTGATAGGGCAGATAGTGAATGTGACCTTGGTTGGTTGGCTGAGCCTGTACTGTAGAAGTAACCCGACTGGCACCCTCTTCGGGATCGGCACCAATGGTGTGGACATACAGGGCTCCGACAAAATTCTTCTCGTCGCGGACATGGTCAGGGGGACCATATTGCAGATATACACGGCCACGGTCAGTCATAAAACCACGTGTCTTAGGATAGCTAAAATGCTCGTCAACATAGTTTAGACGGGTCAGATACTCGTTCCATTTGCTTTCAGGGTCAAGCATATCGCGACGCAACCAGAAATGGTAAAGATAGCTCTGTTTCTCAGCGATGTTACTTCCTTTCACAATCTGGTCGGCAACGACAATCTCGTTAGGCGAAGAAACCGGGTAGAGCGCACTGATATAGTAGTTCAGTTTTTCCTCATCCGTTATAAGGGCAGCAAACGAGGTTGCCACATGCTCTTCCGCCATAGCATCGTCACCAATACTGGGATTGGAACGCTGAAACGACATGCTCTTTCTCAGCAACACGTCACCCTTGAGGTTACGCACTTCTGCCAATAGGTTGTAATTGCCCGACGGGAGCATCGAAATGTCAATAGTACCATATATGGGATCATTTTTCTTGGCCGCAGCCCTGCTGACAAAAGTGTCGTATGCGGCAATGCGATGACCCGTCTCCTTCTGCTCTATTGAGAAATAGACCGAATAGGGCTTGGTGCCCAACTCCTTGTCCAGATTGTAAACCTCGATATAAGGATGTAACTCAGTGATACTGGAAGGGATGAAATCGTTGATATACGGCACCATATCGTACCCATTGCGCGACAGCATATTAGTCGTCTCCGTCGGAGTGGCCGATGCCATCAACTGTATGTTCGACATCGATGGTGCATTTGTCTGAAAGAACACCAACAGCTTATCATTAAACACATATGGACTTTGATCCGAAGCCTTGTCGCGGAGAGTCAGATGCAGGTCGTAGATACCATTGCCTAATGCAAACCGTTGCAAGTCGAAGAAAGTGAAATTGTCCGACTTTGGGTCGCTGGTGTAAGGGCTATGCAGGTCGTACTTCTTCACATACGCCACCGTGTCGCCCTTGCTCACCACGATGGTCACCTCCACCGTGGCACGATACTGCCCTGATTCGTCTTGCACCAAGTTCAGCGACCACGCATTGAAACTCAGATAGGTCTCCACGTATGGCTGGCTGCTCTCAGGCAAATAGAATGCCGAATAACCAAACAGAGCCGAGAGTTTCTTCTCTTCCGCAAAAGTGGTAGACACCAACAGGAACGTCAATAGGATAAGTGCTATTTTTTTCATTCTTCAATAATTATTATCAAGTTAAGTCGTTGTCCCGAGCAAAAACCACCCTCTACATCAATTATTAAATAACGTCTTTTACCCACTCTTATTGTGTATAATTATAAATAAAAGTTATTAATTGCATTTTTTTTTGTACTTTTGCATGATATGAGAACCTTGGTTTTTGCAACAAACAACAAACACAAACTGCACGAAGTTAGTGAAATACTACACGACAAGGTGCTAATAAAAAGTCTCTCCGACTCAGGATTGGAAGGCGATATTCCCGAAACGGCGGACACCTTGCAAGGCAATGCCCTGCAAAAAGCCCAATGGGTATGGGAACGTACCCACACCGACTGCTTCGCCGACGACACTGGCCTCGAGGTCGAAGCACTCGGCGGTGCTCCAGGCGTCTACAGTGCCCGCTATGCTGGCGAGCATTGCTCCTTCGACGACAATGTCAACAAACTCCTTGCCGCCCTTGACGGATGCACCAACCGCCGAGCCTGTTTCCGCACCGTCATCTGCCTGATAGAAAATGGCGTGCCTCGTTATTTCGAAGGCCGTGTCGACGGTGTCATCCTCACCGAGCGTTACGGCACCGAGGGTTTCGGCTACGACCCCGTGTTCATGCCCGACCGCTTTGCCGTCAGCTTTGCCGAAATGCCTCTCGAAGTGAAGAATATGATAAGCCATCGCGGACTCGCCGTCAAGAAGTTAGTCGAATACCTAATGAACAAATAAACAGACGCAGCAGCTAATTCTCAATCCTCAACTTTCAATTTCCAATTTCCGTGTATACCCAGGTCTATCCCTTGCAGATTTCGCAAACCATGTCGATGAGCGACTCTTACATCCTGGTGCTGAACGCACCGGATCAGGGCAAGCACGTCCCCGTCCTCATCGGAGAGGCTGAGGCACAAGCCATCATCATGGCTATCGAGCAGAAGGAGGCACGTCGCCCACTCACTCACAACCTGCTCAAAAACATACTTGACGAATATATGCTCACGCTGAAGAAGGTCACTATCGACCGCTTCGACGAGGGCATTTTTTATTCCTCCCTCTACATCAGTGATGGCTTCTCCGAGAAACGCATCGACAGCCGCACCAGCGATGCCATTGTGCTTGCCATCATGCAGCACTGCGACATTCTGATGGATTCCAACGTATTGGAGGAGACCTATATGGAACCCAATGCCCTCACCGACAACCTTCCCCACCAAGGTGGTGCTCCCCTTCGCGAAGCAACCCTCGAAGACCTCGAACAGCAGCTGCTCGACTGCGAAGCAAACGAGGATTACGAACAAGCCGCCGAAATCATGAAACGCATCAACCAAATAAAGAACAACAAAACCCATTAACCCAAAATCCCCATAAACCCCATAAACCCTACCAAAACCATGATCCACAAAATTGACGAAACCACAGAATACATCCGCCAGTGCCTCGGCTCACGCCCTGTGCCTCAAATTGCCATCATCCTAGGCAGTGGCCTGGGTCTCATGGCCGACCGCATCGAAAACCCTTTGACCATCCCCTACGCTGGCATTCCCAACTTCAAACGTTCCACCGCCATCGGTCACAAAGGCAACCTCATCATCGGCACCTTGGGCGGCAAAAACGTCATGGCGATGCAAGGCCGTTTTCACTACTACGAAGGCTACACCATGCAGGAAGTCACCTTCCCTGTGCGTGTCATGGCACGGCTGGGCATCAAGACCCTCTTTGTCAGCAACGCTGCCGGAGCCGTCAACCCCACCTACCGCGTAGGCGACATGATGGTCATCACCGACCACGTCAACCTCTTGCCCAATCCACTCATTGGTCCTAACATGGACGAGTTCGGTCCTCGCTTCCCCGACATGACCACCGTCTACAGCACCCGCATCCGCAAACTAGCCCTTGACGAAGCCGCACAAATGGGACTCACCCTGCAACAGGGTGTCTATGTAGCTGGCACCGGTCCTACCTACGAGACCCGCGCCGAATACCGCTACTATGCTGCCATCGGTGGCGATGCAGCCGGCATGTCCACCATACCCGAAGTCATTGTGGCACGGCACAGCGGTATGGAAATCTTTGGCATGAGCATCATAACCAACCAGTCCAACGACCTCAGCGACACCTGTCTCAACGACGGTGACGACGTGGTGCGCCAAGCCAACCTTGCTGCCGAGAAGATGTCCACCCTGTTCGAACGTGTGATTGCCAAACTCCCCACACAGGAATGATCAAAGCAGCTTTTTTCGACATCGACGGCACCCTCCTCAGCTTCAACACCCACCGCGTATCGCCCGGCACCGTGCGTGCCTTCGATGCCCTGCATGCGCATGGCGTCCGCACCTTCATCGCCTCTGGCCGTCCTAAAGTGCTGATACCCGACATGCCCGTCTCCTTCGACGGCTACGTCACCATGAACGGTGGCTACTGTTTTGTCGGCGACCGTGTGCTATTGAAAAACCCTATCCCCCAGCAAGAGACCGACCGATGGCTGCAATACGCGCAGGACAACGGCCTCTGCACCATGCTTTTCACCGAGCACGAAATGGCCATCAATACGCTCACCGACCCTGTCGCCAACGCCATCCACAGCCAGCTGCAGTTCGAGATGCCACCACTGGTGCCAATCGAGCGGATGTTCGGTAGCGAAGTCTACCAAATCATCGCCGTCATGCCCGCCTCCCGCGATCCCGAAGTCTTGGAATTGTTGCCCCACTGCCGCCTTCCCCGCTGGCATCCCCAGTTCAGCGACCTCGTGCACATGGACAACAGCAAGGCCGTCGGCATAGAGAACGTGCTAAGCCATTTCGGCATCGACCGAACCGAATGCATCGCCTTCGGCGACGGCGGCAACGACATCGAGATGCTCGAATACTGTGGCATTGGTGTGGCCATGGGCAATGCTGACGACACCGTCAAGTCCCACGCCGACTACGTCACCACCTCCGTCGACGACGAAGGCATTGAGCAGGCTCTTATCAACCTGCACATCATCTGACTTATCTAGTATTTTCTGCAGGCGGCGGCGATGCTATCGGTATCGATGCCGCAGTCTTTGTGCAGCTGTGGAACAGGACCGTGGGTGACAAACTGGTCAGGCAGACCCAGCACGGTGACGGGGATGGCGCAATCCTTGGCGGCATAGTATTCCAGTACGGCACTGCCCAATCCGCCTTTCTTAACGCCATCTTCCACGGTGACGATACGCCGAATGCCACGAGCCAACAAGTCGTCCAGCAGAGCCGTGTCAAGCGGCTTGAGGTAGCGCATGTCGTAGTGCGCCACGCTGATGCCCTCTTTTTCTAGCCGCAAAGCAGCCTCTAGGGCAGCATTGCCCACATGTCCGATGGAGAGTATCGCCACATCCCGGCCTTCGTGCATACAGCGCGCCTTGCCCACATCCAGTTTCTCGAACTGATTCTTCCAATCCGCATGTACGCTCAGTCCACGTGGGTAGCGTATCACCACGGCTCCCTGGTCGGGCAGTTGGGCGGTATACATCATGTTGCGTAGCTCGTGCTCGTCCATGGGCGCACAGATAGTCAACTCGGGTATGGGTCGCAAATATGCTAGGTCGAAAGCCCCATGGTGTGTAGGTCCGTCGTCGCCCACCAGTCCTGCACGGTCAAGGCACATCACCACCGGCAGTCGCTGCAGTGCCACATCATGTATCACCTGGTCGTAGGCTCGCTGCATGAAGGAAGAGTATATGTTGCAGAACGGCAGCATCCCTTGTGCCGCCAGTCCGGCGGAGAAGGTGACGGCGTGCTGCTCGGCAATGCCCACGTCGAACGCCCGTCGCGGCATACGCTCCATCATCAAGTTGAGCGAACAGCCCGTAGGCATGGCGGGCGTGATGCCGACAATCTTCGGGTTGCGCTCAGCCAACTCGATGATTGTGTGTCCAAAGACATCCTGATATTTCAGCGGCTTGCCGTTGGAGGTGCCCTTTATCTGCGCGCCTGTGGCAGCGTTGAAACGTCCCGGCGCATGGTATGTGATAGGGTGCCGCTCGGCAGTCTTCAATCCTTTGCCCTTCTTTGTTATCACATGCAGCAACTTAGGACCCTTTATCTCCTTCAGCTGCATCAGCACCCCCACCAGTTCGTCCACATTATGCCCGTCAATAGGGCCGAAATATCTAAATCCTAACGACTCAAACAAGTTGGGCGCACCCAATGCAGCCGTCTTGAGCACGAACGTGGCACGCTGGAAGAAGTTCAACGACTTCGCCTTGCTGCGTGTGCGTTTCTCCGTGTCGCCGTCCAGCTTGCGCCACACCTTCTCTTTAATGCGGTTGTAGCGGCGCGACGTGGTGATGCGGGTAAGATAGTGGCTCAGTCCGCCCACTGCCTTATCAATGCTGATACCGTTGTCGTTGAGTACCACCAGCATATTCGCCTTGGAGGCTCCCGCGCAATTCAATGCCTCAAAAGCCTCGCCGCCCGTCATAGCACCGTCACCAATCACGGCTATATGCTGACGCGACGTGTTGCCCTGCAACGACGATGCCATCGCCATGCCCAATATGGCACTCACCGAAGTGGAGCTATGCCCTGTGCCGAAAGCATCGAAAGGCGACTCGTCGCGACGGGGAAAACCGCTCAGCCCACCGTATGTGCGTATGGTGGGGAACTGGTCGCGCCGACCCGTGATAATCTTGTGCGTATAAGCCTGATGGCCCACGTCCCACACCAACTTGTCGTCGGGCGTGTTGAACACATAGTGGAGGGCAAGAGTCAGCTCCACGGTGCCGAGACTCGAAGCAAGATGTCCCGGGTGTTGCGACAGAGTGTCGATTATATACTGCCTTATCTCAATAGCCAACTGTTTGATGTCGGCTACCGATAGGGCTCGAAGGTCTTCTATAGTGTTGATATTGTCTAGAATAACGCCAGTCACGGGGAAGTTAGGAATATGTTATTGTGTTATTGTGGGAAGTTCTATTTTTTATCACTTTTCAAATTATTGCGATACACGTTAGTCACTATTGCAGTTTTGGCTTTTCGGTTTCAATCTCATTCGCGAATCACTTGGTAGCTAGGTGCCGACTTCTCTATTGGCTTGTCGAAGTCCTTGTTTAGTTTCTTATCAGTAACGCGGCCTTGTGCGCCTTGGCGCTGCTCCCACTTGCCGTCGACAAAGACGTATGCCAGCTCCGTGCCCGACGGCACATAGTATTGGAACAGACCCTCCATGCCGACAATCTGGGGTTCCACCTCGTCGTATATAATCATACGCATCTTCTTGTCGGTCACTTTCTCCGTAGGACCCGACGATACACGCTCGCGCATTGCCGACGACGTGCGCGCCGC